>UMKW01061578.1_pt1 | contig 73844 bp, 68 predicted proteins | sample 1966391 | NCBI WGS metagenome assembly UMKW01 (sample SAMEA4836183, study PRJEB28245) | human gut metagenome | biome: gut microbiome; material: fecal sample | place: Denmark | collected 2008
TTTCGAGTTCCTTATCTCGAACCCGCTTTGCTATTATACTATTGGTTGACGAAGATTGTCAACACCTTTTTTCATTTTTCTAAAAGGGGACAGGGTATTTTCAATCTGGGACGTGGTATTTTCAAAAATACCACGTCCCCACTTGAAAAAAAACTATACGATTCCCTGTGCCTCCATGGCGTTTACGACTTTCTCAAATCCTGCGATATTGGCGCCTGCCACATAGTTTCCAGGCATGCCGTAACGCTCTGCGGCGTCTGCCATATTGTGGCAGATGTTCACCATAATGTTCTTCAGCTTGCTGTCTACTTCTTCGAAGGTCCAGCTTAACCGCTCGCTGTTCTGGGACATCTCCAGCGCGGAGGTTGCCACGCCGCCGGCGTTTGCGGCCTTGCCGGGCGCAAAAAGAACTCCGTGCTCCTGCAGATACTGGGTAGCCTCCATGGTGGTAGGCATGTTTGCGCCTTCCGCTACTGCGAAGCAGCCGTTCTCCACCAGCATCTTGGCGTCTTCCAGGTGCAGCTCGTTCTGAGTCGCGCAGGGAAGAGCGATATCCACTTTTACGGACCATACGCCACGGCCCTCGTGATACTCGGAATTGGGACGGTATTTCTTGTACTCGGTCAGTCTTGCCCGGTTTACTTCCTTGATCTCTTTAAGCGCGGCCACATCGATTCCGTCCGGATCGTATACCCATCCGGTGGAGTCGCTGGCGGTCACTACCTTGGCTCCCAGCTGCTGCGCCTTCTCTGTGGCGTAGATCGCAACATTTCCGGAACCGGAGATAGCAACAGTCTTGCCTTTCAGCTCTTTGCCGTTGATCTTCAGAAGCTCCTCGGTAAGATACAGAAGTCCGTATCCGGTAGCCTCAGTTCTTGCAAGAGATCCGCCGTAGGTCAGGCCCTTGCCGGTGAGCACGCCTTCATACAGGCCTTTGATCCGCTTGTACTGCCCGAAAAGATAGCCGATCTCTCTTGCGCCGGTACCGATATCTCCTGCCGGAACGTCGGTATCCGCGCCGATATATTTGCAAAGTTCTGTCATAAAGCTCTGGCAGAAAGCCATCACTTCTCTGTCAGATTTGCCCTTTGGATCGAAATCAGATCCGCCCTTGCCGCCGCCGATGGGCAGTCCGGTAAGGGAATTCTTGAATACCTGCTCGAATCCAAGGAACTTGATGATCCCCAGGTTTACAGAGGGATGAAGGCGCAGGCCTCCCTTGTATGGTCCGATGGCACTGTTGAACTGTACACGGTAACCGGTGTTTACCTGAACCTGTCCCGCATCGTCCACCCACGGAACCCGGAACTTGATCTGGCGCTCCGGCTCAACCAGCCGCTCAAGAAGCGCTTCTTTTCTGTACTTTTCCTCGTTGGCCTCGATCACCACGCGCAGAGACTCCAGAACTTCCTTCACCGCCTGGTGAAACTCCGGCTCCGCAGGGTTCTTGGCCACTACTTTTTCCAGGACTTCATCAACATATGACATAACTCTTCTACCTCCTATGACTTAATTCCTTCCGGTTTTCAAACCATTTATTATTTTAAAAGATTTCCTTCCGGAACACAAGAAGTTTTTTACTTTTTTTTGCAATTTTCTTATCCCGTTCCTGCATTTAAAAATAAATTTGCGGAAGAATGTTGCTTTTTCTCGTTCTTCTTTGCAACAATCTTCCGCAAATGATTCATTCTATCGGAAATATTTCACGCCGGACTCGAAGATCTTCAGATCCTGTTCTCCGTAAATGTTCACTGCCACGGAGCGTCCCCGCCGTTCCGCGTGGGCCATCTTGCCAAACACCCGGCCGTCCGGGCTGGTAATGCCTTCGATGGCCATGTAGGAGCCGTTCACATTCCAGTTCTCATCTCCTACACAGATGTTTCCTTCCGGATCACAGTAGCGGGTGGCTACCTGTCCGTTGGCGAAAAGCTCCCTGATGGTCTCCTGAGGCGCCACGAACCGTCCTTCTCCGTGGGAGGCCGGATTCACATAGACGCCGCCAAGCTTGGCCCCGGCAAGCCAGGGTGACTTGTTGGTCACCACCTTGGTATATACCATCTTGGAAATGTGCCGGCCGATAGTATTGTAGGTCAGAGTTGGGGAGTCTTCTGTCTGTCCGGTGATCTTCCCGGAAGGAACCAGACCCAGCTTGATCAGCGCCTGGAACCCGTTGCAGATTCCAAGAGCCAGTCCGTCCCGCTCATTCAAAAGCCGCTCCACAGCCTCTTTCAGCTTCGCGTTCTGGAAGGCAGTGGCAAAGAACTTTGCTGAACCGTCCGGCTCGTCTCCTGCGCTGAATCCACCCGGGAACATGATGATCTGGGCCCCGTCGATAGCCTTCTCAAATACCGCTACCGAGTCAATGATATCCGCCGCGTCAAGGTTCCGGAACACTTTAACCACCGTCTTCGCCCCGGCCCGCTCAAAGGCCCTGGCGCTGTCGAACTCACAGTTGGTTCCCGGGAATACCGGGATAAATACGGTGGGCTGCCCGATCTTGTGGCTGCACACATGAACCTTGGAAGCCTCAAAGCAGCCGTCCTCCCGAAGGCTTCCGCCGGCCGCCTCTTCTGACTGAACACCGGCCAGAAGATCTTCCTTAAGTTCACTCACTCCACCGGAGGTGGTGGGGAATACCTTCTCCAGAGTACCCGTCCAGGCTGCCTCCGCCTCATCAAGAGGAATAGTCACGTCTCCATAGGTAAACGCGCCCTCATCGGTAACCTCACCGATCACCGTGTAGCTGACTGCCAGCTCGCCTACTTTCCCGTCTGCCACTTCCGCCACGATCTCTCCAAATGCCGGGGCAAACAGATCTCTTGGATCCATGGAATGCTCGATCTTCACGCCCATGCCGTTTCCAAAGGCCATCTTGCTCACCGCCGCGATCACGCCGTGCCGGTCGGTCACATAGGCTGACAGCACCCGGCCTGCCTTGATGTCTTCTGCCAGTTTCCCGTACTGCTCCATTACTTTTCCATAAACCGGAACGTCGTATTCATCCTTGTCGATACGCACCCAAACAAGCTTGCTTCCTGCTTTCTTAAGCTCCGGCGTGATGATATCCTTCTCTCTGGCCACGTCCACTGCGAAGGAAACCAGGGTGGGCGGCACGTCGATCTCCTCGAAGGTTCCGGACATACTGTCTTTTCCTCCGATGGAGGGAAGCCCGAATCCCAGCTGGGCGTTATAGGCACCCAGAAGCGCCGCAAAAGGCTGGCTCCAGCGATGGGGATCCTCCGTCATCCGCCGGAAGTACTCCTGGAAGGTAAAGCGGATCTTCCGGTAGTCTCCGCCGGCCGCCACGATCTTGGCCACCGACTCGGTCACTGCGTAGATAGCTCCGTGATAGGGACTCCAGGAAGACAGATAGGGATCAAATCCATAACTCATCATGGTCACGGTGTCGCAGTCCCCTTTCAGCACCGGAAGCTTGGCCACCATGGCCTGGGTCTCGGTCATCTGATATTTTCCTCCGTGAGGCATGAAGACGGAACCCGCTCCGATAGAGCCGTCGAACATCTCCACTAATCCCTTCTGGGAGCACACATTCAGGTCGCTTAAGGTGCCAAGCCATTTGGCCCGCACGTCTTCTACTTCCACTCTTCCCAGGATGCTGTCTCCGCGGCTTGGAATATCCACCGCCACTTTCGTCTCCTGGTGAGCGCCGTTGGTATCCAGGAAAGCGCGGGAGAGATTCACGATCTCCTTCCCCCTCCAGACAAGTACCAGACGGGGCTCTTCCGTTACCACCGCAACCTTCGTCGCCTCCAGGTTCTCTTCCCTGGCATAGCCAAGAAATGCTTCCACATCTTTGGGATCAACCACAACCGCCATCCGCTCCTGGGACTCGGAGATAGCGATCTCCGTCCCGTCCAGGCCGGCGTATTTCTTCGGCACCTGATCCAGATCTACCCGAAGCCCGTCGGCCAGCTCTCCGATGGCAACAGAGACGCCGCCGGCGCCAAAGTCATTACATTTCTTGATGAGACAGCTTACCTCTTCCCTGCGGAACAGGCGCTGGATCTTCCGCTCGGTAGGCGGATTTCCCTTCTGCACCTCCGCGCCGCAGGTCTCGATAGACTCCTCTGTATGGACCTTGGAGGAACCGGTGGCTCCGCCGCAGCCGTCCCGCCCGGTCCGTCCGCCCAGCAGGATAATGATATCTCCCGGATCAGAAGTCTCCCGGATCACCGCACGGCGCGGCGCCGCGCCCAGGACTGCTCCGATCTCCATTCGTTTCGCCACATAATCCGGATGATAGATCTCCTTCACCGCTCCGGTGGCAAGGCCGATCTGGTTTCCGTAGGAACTGTATCCGTGAGCCGCCTCCCGCACCAGCTTCTTCTGAGGCAGCTTTCCTTTCATGGTCTCTTCCATGGAGACGGTGGGATCCGCCGCACCCGTCACACGCATGGCCTGGTACACATAGGTACGGCCGGACAGGGGATCCCGGATGGCTCCGCCAAGACAGGTGGCCGCTCCTCCAAAAGGCTCGATCTCAGTGGGATGGTTGTGGGTCTCATTCTTAAAGTTCACCAGCCACTCTTCTTCCATCCCGTCCACTTCTACGGGGACCACGATACTGCAGGCATTGATCTCCTCAGACTCTTCCTGGTCCTCCAGCTTTCCTTCCTTTTTCAGTCTGCGCATGGCCATCAGCGCCAGATCCATCAGGCAGACAAACTTGTCCTCTCTCCCCCGGAAGATCTCGCTGTGGTCATGGAGATACTGCCGGTAGGTATCTTCCATGGGCTTGCGGTAATCCCCTTCCCCGAAGGAAACTTCCGTAAGCTCTGTGGAAAAAGTAGTGTGACGGCAGTGATCCGACCAGTAGGTATCCAGCACCCGGATCTCCGTCATAGAGGGGTCTCTCTTTTCCTCCCCCCGGAAATAATTCTGAATATGGAGAAAATCTTTGAATGTCATGGCAAGTCCAAGAGAATCATAGAGCTTCTTTAAATCTTCCTCACCCATGTCCTTGAATCCGTCAAACACGATCACGTCCGCCGGCTCGTCGAACCTGGTCACCAGGGTATCCGGCTTCTCTTCGCCCGCCTCTCTGGAATCCACCGGATTGATGCAGTGGTTCCGGATGGCCGCGAACTCCTCGTCGGAAATGCTGCCCTGGATCACATAGGTGGTAGCCGTGTGGATCACCGGCGTCTCATCCTCCCGGATAAACTGGACGCACTGGACCGCGGAATCTGCCCGCTGGTCAAACTGTCCCGGAAGGAATTCTACAGAGAAGACCCGATCGCCTTCTTCTTTTGGAAATTCTTCCAGATAGAGCCTGTCCACCGGAGGCTCCGCGAAAATTCCCCTGCAGGCCTTCTCAAAAGTATCTTCCGACAGATCCTCCACATCGTAGCGGATCAGCACCCGCACGCCGGTCACGCCTCCCAGTCCCAGATAACTCTGGATCTCGTGCTTCAGTTCCTCTGCCTGCACGGCAAATCCCGGCTTTTTCTCCACGTACACTCGTCTTACCATACTCATCGCTTTTCCTCCATTTAATGTCTTAAGCCATTTGCTTACTCTTTTTATTATAACATGCGGATTTTAGTCCGCACAACGGATCTTACAGATTTTCCCCTTTTTTCTTCCCGGACATCCGCCGCAGGAAGAAGAACAAAAGGAAAAGAACCGCCAGCATCCCCAGGAAGATCCCCCCGATCCGGGCCACCATATCCGCGAAAAATCCTTCCGGCAGCATCCGGATCATATAATCTGTGGCCGGGTCAAAGATCCACAGATCGTTGGAAAAAAAGATCTCATGGAAAATGGTGAAACAACGAGTGAAATCCACTGCAAAGGCAATGGCCAGAAAAACGGCCACGCCAAGGAAGACTCCAAACGCCCGAAAATAACAGCCCGGCAGGAACTTCTTAAGATCCGCCTTCCCCGCTCCCAGGATCACCAGCAAAACCACGGCCGCCAGAAGGCAGCCGGTGCGAAGCCTAAGCCCTCCCAGGAAAAGGTTCTTTACATCCGCCATGTGGAGGCGGTCCTGCTCATTGAAGAAATCCTGCTCCTGCCCGTCCACCCGGGTGACAATGGACAGTTCTTCCTCTTCCCCGATAAGATAGGCCATCATGTGATCGGTCACTTCCATCACATCCCCCATCTCCATACCAAGGGATCTGGTCACCTGATATTTCTCATATTCCGTCTCATAGAATCCATACTGGGGATCCCCGTAGATCGCCAGCTGGAAACTGGTGATCAAAAGGGCCAGGATCAAAAGAAACATGGCCAGCGTCCCCAGGGCTTTCTGTGCTTTCGTCATCTTGCAGCCCCTTTCTGATCTCTTACGCCCCGGTGTAGTCCCGGCAAAAGGCGCAGATCTCTTCTTTGTCCCCTACCGTCAGGGATCCCTGGACCATCTCCGGCTTTCCGCCGCCTCTCCCGGCAAACTTCTCGTTAAGCTGCCGGCACAAAGGCCGCACGTCCGCCTCGCGGCTTCCGATCACATAGCGGAATCCCTCCCGGGTCTTCACAAACACAGCGCAGACTTTCGCGCCTCTTTCCACCACAAGGTTCATCAGCTCCCGGGGGGCGTCTCCTTCCAGGTCCTCCGGAAATACCGCCGTCACCGGCTGCTCCGGCAGGATCTCTTGTGCAAGGTAGCGAAGCAGCTTTCTCTGCAGGGCCACCTGTCTCTGCTTCAGGGCCGCCTGTTCCTCCTTCAGATGCTCCACTGCCTGGGCAACCTGATCCTCTTTGGCGCACAGAAGGGCAGAGATCGCCTTTGTCCCCGCCTCCTTCTCCTCATAGTCCTTAAGGGCACGCATTCCTGCCAGTAGCGTCACCCGCTGGCCTCCCTTGTAATTGATCATATTTACCAGCTTGATAAGGCCGATCTCCCCGCTATGGGCCATATGGGGAGCGCAGCAGGCGCACAGGTCGTATCCCGGGATGGAGACCAGACGCACCTGTCCCTGGATCTCAATCTTGCTGCGGTATTCCAGGTCTTCCAGTTCCTCTTTCGACGGATAGAAGACGGTCACCGGGAGATCCGCAAACACTGCCCGGTTGGCCTCTCTCTCGATCTCTTTTAACTCTTCCCTGGTAATAGGGCCGCTAAAATCCATGGTACAGTAGTCTTCCCCCAGATGAAAGCCCACGTTGTCATAGCCAAACCGCTGATGGACCAGGCCGGAGACAATGTGTTCCCCCGTGTGCTGCTGCATCCGGTCAAAACGCTGCTCCCAGTCAATGATCCCGTGAACCCTGGTCCCTGGCTCCAGAGGTCCTTCCGTCTTATGCCAGATCATCCCCTTCCGGTCTTTTACATCCAGCACCCGGACCCCGTTCAGCGCGCCGGTATCTGCGTACTGGCCGCCTCCTTCCGGGAAGAAAGCAGTCTGATCCAGCAGCACCTGGAACGCTTCCCCCTCTGTCTCACAGGCCAGTACCTCTCCGTCAAATTCTCTCTGATGGCTGTCCTCATAATACAGCCGCCTGGTCGTCTTCTCTTTCTCCATGGCCTACATCCTCTCCGGAGCCTCAAAGCCCAGCATGTCAATGCAGGCTTCCAGTACCTTCCTGGTGAGCACCAGAAGGGCGATATAGCTTTCCTTCTTCTCCTGATCTTCCTCCGCCAGGATCCTTGTCTCATGGTAGAACCGGTTGAAATCATTTGCCAGGTCATAGATATAGGCGCAGATCTTGTGGGGCGCCAGCTCCTCATAGGCTCCCTCGATCACCTCGTTGTACCGGGCGCAGCTGAGCATCAGAGCCCGGGTCAGTTCCTCATCCGTCCCCCGGATCACAGCCTTGTCCGGGTCAGCCCCCTCCGCCTGGTATTTATTCAGGATGGATTTGATCCGCACGATGGTATACAGGATATAGGGTCCGGTATTGCCCTCAAAAGAAGTAAACCGGTCCACATCGAACACGTAATCCTTGGAGGCCTGGTTGGACAAATCCCCGTACTTGATAGCGGAAAGCCCTACAATGCCGGCGGTCTGCCTTGCCTCCGCCTCCTCCACCGTACGGTTCTCCGTGATCTTCTTGTACATCTCTTCCTGGATCTCTGAGATCAGGACCTCCAGGCGCATCACACCGCCTTCCCTGGTCTTGAAGGGTTTCCCGTCCTTGCCGTTCATGGTGCCGAATCCCAGGAAGCGAAGCCGGGTTTCCTCCGGCACGATCCCGCTCTTGCGGGCGGCCCGGAACACCTGGACAAAATGCAGTTCCTGACGCTTATCCACCACATAGATGATCTGATCCGGATGATAGTCCCTCTCCCTCTGGACCAGAGTGGCAAGATCGGTGGTCCCGTAGAGGGAGGCGCCGTCTGACTTCTGGATCATACAGGGCGGCACTTCCTTGGTATCGGATTCCTCCTGCACGTCGATCACAAGAGCCCCCTGATCCGTGTGGGCATATCCCTCTTCCTTCAGCCGCCGGATCATATCCGGGATATCCGCCTGGGCGTCAGACTCCCCTTTCCACAGGTCAAAATCCACATTCAGATTGGCATAGTTCTTCTTCAGATCCGCCACGGAAACATGCATGATATGCTGCCAGATGGCCCGGCAGCCCCGGTCTCCGTTCTGCAGGAGGTAGGTGGCATGAAGCGCCCGCTCCCGGTACTCTTCATCCTCTTTGGCCCTTGCGCTGGCCGCAGGATAGATCTCCTCCAGCTCTCCAATGGTAAAGGGCGCCTCCGTAGGATAGTCCCCCTCATAATCCTTCTGAAAATAAGGAAGGTCCGGCTGGCGCTCCTGAAGCTCGGTGATAATAAGCCCCATCTGATAGCCCCAGTCGCCCAGATGGATGTCTCCCAGCACCTTGTGCCCCATCCGGCGGGCGATCCTTTTCACACTCTCCCCGATGATGGCTGAGCGAAGATGTCCTACATGGAGAGGCTTAGCCACATTGGGGCCGCCGTAGTCCAGAACGATGGTCTGAGGCTTATCTGTCTTCTCAAGCCCCAGTTCTTCCTCCTCCTTCATGGCATTTAAGTAGGCTGCCGTCTTGTCTGTATTTACATGGATGTTGATGAAGCCCGGCTTCACCACCTCCACCTTCTCCATCCATTCTTGCTTCTCAAGATGGGCGATCACATCCTCCGCGATCATAAAAGGCGCCTTATGGTAAGCTCTGGCCCCCGCCATGGCCCCGTTGCACTGATACTCGCACAGATCCGGGCGGTCTGAGAGGGTCACCTTGGCGTAAGCCGGGTCGTATCCGGCCTTCTCAAAGGCTTCCGCCAGTTCCTGTCCGATCAGGTCCACCATTTTCTTCATGCTGCTTCCTCCTCCATTTATCCGTAAAACATTTCTTATTGTACTGTAGTTTTCATACTTAGTCATTCTATCATAAGAAAATCCCGGCAACAACTATATCTTACAACTCTCTTGCAAAAACCCCGCCTCCATGATATTATAATGATAACTATTACTGTTTTTCAAAATAAAGAAAAGGAGGTTCCTATGAATACCAAAGTGTTTCGCAATCTTTCTTACGGGGTCTATGTGATCTCTTCCCTGGACGGGGAGCGTCCCACCGGCTGTATCGCCAACAGCGTCATGCAGATCACCTCTTCCCCTGCCACCATCGCCCTCAGCATGAACCACGACAACTATACCAATTCCTGCATCGCCGCTTCTGGTAAGTTTGCCGTCTCCATCCTGTCTGAGGAGTCGGATCCCGGCCTGATCGGCAACTTCGGCTTCCAGTCAGGGAAAGACGTAAATAAATTCGACGCTGCCGACTACCGGATGGAAAGCGGCCTCCCCATCGTCACCGATTCCTGCGGCTACATTGTCTGCCGGGTCATCGACAAGATGGAGACTTCCACCCACACCGTATTCCTGGGAGAAGTAATAGACGGGGACGTGATCGGAGTAAATCCTCCCATGACCTACGCGTATTACCATCAGGTGGTCAAGGGCAAGAGTCCAAAAAATGCGCCCACATACCTGCCGGAAGAAGACGCCCCGGCCGCGAAAGAAGTCTGGAAATGCAGCGTCTGCGGCTACGTCTACGACGGGGAGACGCCTTTTGAAGAGCTCCCGGATTCTTACACCTGCCCGATCTGCCGGCAGCCCAAATCCAAATTTCAGAAGGTTTCTCCATAACCTCTGACCTTAAGTGGGGACGTGGTATTTTTAAAAATACCACGTCCCCACTTATAAGCTTCCGATCATCCACTTCAGGAGCACCGGGTTCACATAGCACTCCAGCAACATCCCCACTGCCGTAAGAAGAAGAAACCCCAGGGTTTTCATCCGGTTCCATTCCACCTTCGGATACTGGAAGAAGTACCACAGAAGGATCACCCACGCCGCCCCGTAGAAAAGGAAATGGGGAAACAAAGCCGCCAGGCACAAAAAGATCCCCCGGATCCCCGTCTGCAGCACTGCGGAGGTCATCAGGATCCCGCCGGAAAAGCCTGTCCACGCCAGGAACCCCACCGCCACCGCTCTTCGAAGCCTGGTGCAGCCCAGGGCACAGACAAGGATCAGCGGAAGACTCCTCTTTTGCAGGACAAACCACAGAAACTCCTCTCCGTCAATACTGGTCTGTCCGTACTGCTCCAGAAAATAATCACTGAAACTCCCCATGCTGGCAATATAATCCCGGGACAACAGATTGGTATACAGGATTCCCGCCAGAAATCCCAGCATACAGAATAAAATGAAACATCTCTTACTCTCCCGTATCCTCACAGACCGGCCCCCTTATCATCAAGATACTCCATATATATGTCCCAAACTCCCGAATATGCCCCTACCCTCTCAGATACTTTGCTTCATAGGCCAAAAGGGCCGCAATGGTCTTGGCGTCCTCGATCTGGCCGGCGAAGATCTTCTCCTTCAGCTCCTCCAGGTCATAAGGCTGCACATCCACATATTCATCCTCATCCAGGTGCTGTCTGGAAGGGATCAGGTCCCTTGCAAGGAAGATCTGGATCTTCTCGTCACAGTAAGCGATGGTAGGCCGCAGGGTAAGAAGCCACTCCAGGTTCTCACAGCGGTATCCCGTCTCCTCCTCCAGCTCTCTTGCGGCGCACACAATGCCCTCTTCATCCGCCCTGTCCAGTTTTCCCGCCGGAATCTCCAGCGCCTCTCTCCCAAGGGCGGTCCGGTACTGGCGCACCATCAGGATCCGGCCGTCCTCCAGCACCGGAACCACGGCTGCCGCGCCGTCATGATGGATATAATCCCAGTCCGCCTTGTTCCCGTTGGCAAACTCCATATGATCCTGATAGACCTCAATGATGGCTCCCCGGTAGATCAGGTCTCTTCCCACCCGCTTTACATTCTCACTCATCTTTTTTCTCCTTTCCTGTCCCTAAAACAAAACAGGACCGGCGATGACACCGGTCCTGCTCTACATTTATCTTCTACTTGGCATAGTCAACCACCCGGGATTCCCGGATCACATTGACCTTGATCTGGCCAGGATACTCGAGTTCGCACTCGATCTGCTTCGCGATATCTCTGGCCATCAATACCATGTCTGCATCAGATACATGCTCTGGAACTACCATTACACGAATCTCTCTACCCGCCTGAATTGCAAAAGATTTGTCAACACCTTTAAACTGATTGGTGATATCCTCTAACTGTTTTAACCTGTTGGTGTATGTCTCCAGCGTCTCTCTTCTCGCGCCCGGTCTCGCCGCGGAAATGGTATCCGCCGCCTGGACCACGCAGGCGATCAGGGTCTGCGGTTCCACATCACCGTGATGTGCTTCTACTGCGTTGATAACGGTTGCCGATTCTTTGTACTTGCGGCAAAGATCGACACCGATCTGGATATGTGATCCTTCTACATCATGATCGATGGATTTGCCAATGTCATGAAGAAGTCCGGCCCGCTTCGCCACTCTGACGTCCAGACCGATCTCACCGGCCAGAAGTCCTGCAAGCTGCGCAACCTCAATGGAATGCTTCAGCGCATTCTGACCATAGCTGGTCCGGAATTTCATCCGTCCAAGGAGCTTGATAAGCTCCGGATGGATCCCGTGAACGCCGACTTCGAGAGCTGCCGCCTCTCCTTCTTCCCGGATCATTGTCTCGACTTCTTTCTGCGCTTTCTCCACCATCTCTTCAATCCGCGCAGGATGGATCCTTCCATCCACGATCAGCTTCTCAAGGGCGATACGCGCCACTTCTCTTCTGATGGGATCGAAACCGGAAAGCACAACCGCTTCCGGTGTATCGTCAATGATCAGTTCGACGCCGGTCATGGTCTCAAGGGTCCGGATGTTCCGTCCCTCTCGTCCGATGATCCTTCCTTTCATCTCGTCGCTTGGAAGCTGAACTACGGAGATCGTGGTCTCAGCCACATGGTCCGCCGCGCACCGCTGGATCGCGTTGACCACGTATTCCTTGGCCTTCTTGTCCGCCTCTTCCTTCGCCTGCGCTTCCATCTCCTTGATCATTTTAGCAGTGTCATGTTTCACATCGTCTTCAACAGTTTTTAATAAATACTCTTTTGCCTGTTCGGAGGTAAGTCCTGAGATTCGTTCCAGTTCCTGTACACGCTGCTTGCTCAGCTCTTCCACTTTCGCTTCACGCTGTCTGAGCTGTTCTTCTTTTGCCGCAAAACCAGCTTCCCGCCGCTCAATGGCATCGGACTTCTTGTCTAAGGCCTCTTCCTTGGAAAGAACGCGTTTCTCATAGCGCTGTAACTCCGCTCTGCGTTCCTTTGTCTCTTTTTCAAGTTCATTTTTATTCTTGATAGACTCTTCCTTAATTTCCAAGAGAGACTCCTTCTTCTTTGCCTCAGCCGTCTTCACCGCATCATCGATGATCTCTCTTGCCTTGCTTTCCGCGTTTCCGATCTTGGATTCCGCGTTCTTCTTCAGGCTGGAGACCGTGGCGAAATGACTGATGGCTGCCGTTGCCAGGATCAGTACCACTGCCGCAGCAATTATGATTCCAATCGGCACAGGAGCACCTCCTTATTTAGTTTTCATTGTACAAATACAACACTTAAATTCTATACTGTTTTCACAAAGATGTCAAGCATTCCACTCAGAAACTTGTATCACTTGACGGATATCTTCATAGGAAAAACCCTTCCTGGTAAGAAACCCCAGCATTTTCCGGCGTTCCTTCTCATCCATCCCCTCCGGGTTCCAGCCCTTTTTCCTCAGAAGCTCCCGGATCGCCTCCCGGGAATCTTCCCCGGAATAACACTCCTCCATGGCAGCCTCGATCTCTTCCCTGCTGATCCCTTTCTCGCAGAGTCTGGCATAGATCTCCCGCCGGCTCTTCTGGCCCTTCCTTGTCTCGATGAAATTCCGGGCATAAGCCCCGTCATTGACATAGCCAAAAGACTTCACATAGGCCAGGGTCTCCTCTACGATCTCTTCCGTATAGTGGTTCTGCCTGAGCTTGGCCCGAAGCTGGGCCTCTGTCCGCCCCATGTCGTTCAAAAGGCGGAGCGCCCGCATCTTGGCCCGCTTTAGCACCACTTCCCTGCGGATCTGCCGGCAGGTCTCCTCCGGGACCTCACACCCTCTGGCCAGATGGTATCTTGCCAGATCTCCCTTGTACAGCACAAAGGCGAATTTCCCGTCTATATAGACCTTATACCGGGTCCTGGAAAGGGGCTCCACTTCTGTTATGACCATTTACTTCTCCCTGGCGGCTTCCTTTGCCGCCGCATCTTTTACAGAACCGTCTTCCGCGCCTGCCCCGTTGAAGTGATAGTGTGCCCGGATCTTCTGTTCCATCTCCTCCAGAAGCTCCGGATGCTCTGCCAGATAGAGCTTGGCATTCTCCCGGCCCTGGCCGATCTTCTCCCCGTTGTAGGAGAACCAGGCGCCGCTCTTGCCGATCAGCCCCAGATTCACCGCCAGATCCAGGATATCTCCCTCCCTGGAGATCCCCTTGCCAAACATGATATCGAATTCCGCCTCTTTGAACGGAGGCGCAATCTTATTCTTCACGATCTTCACACGGGTCCGGTTCCCCACCATCTCGCCGCCCTGCTTCAGGGTCTCGGTCCGGCGCACATCCATCCGGATGGATGAATAGAACTTCAGCGCCCGTCCGCCTGTGGTGGTCTCCGGGTTTCCGAACATCACGCCCACCTTCTCACGGAGCTGGTTGATAAAGATCACCACGCAGTTGGACTTGCTGATCACCGGGGTCAGCTTCCGCAGGGCCTGGGACATCAGCCTCGCCTGCAATCCCACATGGGAATCTCCCATATCTCCCTCGATCTCCTGGCGGGGCACCAGGGCCGCCACCGAGTCGATGACAATGATGTCGATGGCGCCGGAGCGGACCATGGTCTCCGCGATCTCCAGGGCCTGGTCTCCGCTGTCCGGCTGGGAGATATATAATTCGTCAATATCCACGCCGATATTCCCGGCATAAACCGGATCCAGGGCGTGCTCCGCGTCAATAAAGCCCGCGATGCCGCCTCTCTTCTGTACCTCTGCGATCATATGAAGGGCCACCGTGGTCTTACCACTGGACTCCGGCCCGTAGATTTCCACGATCCTTCCCTTTGGAACGCCTCCAAGTCCCAGGGCGATATCCAGGCTCAGGGAACCGGTGGGAACCGTCTCCACCGCCACTCTGGCCGCCGGGTCTCCCAGCTTCATCACCGTGCCCTTGCCAAAATCCTTCTCCAGCTTCGCGATCGCCGCATCCAATGCCTTCTTCTTATCTTCATTTCCTGCCATGATAAATTCTCCTCCAAAAATATCGAACGAATGTTCGTATCTGTTACTATAGTAGTATACCCCTGTCAAAATGTCAACCAGAAATTTGGAAATTTTCCAGCAGAAACCGCCGGAAAGAAACTGTAGATCTGCCTCAAAGACAGATTTACTATAACACAGCTTCTCCCGGCGGTCAATGGCTTCCTAGCCAGTCCCCATAACCTCTTCATATTCTCGTTTCTTCTCTTCCCAGTAATCCCGGTCCTCCCGGGTGATCTCCCGCAGCACCCGGCAGGGATTGCCCACGGCGATCACATTGTCCGGTATGTCCTTTGTCACCACGGACCCGGAGCCGATCACCACGTTGCTCCCAATGGTGACCCCCGGATTGATCACCGCGTTCCCGCCGATCCACACATTGTCCCCGATGGTGACAGGAGCGCCAAATTCCAGGCCCAAATTGCGCACGCCGGCGTCGATAGGATGGCCCGCCGTGTAGATTCCTACTTTGGGCGCCAGGAACACATTGTCCCCTATGCGCACCTCGCACACGTCAATGATGGTGCAGTCATAATTGGCGTAAAAGTCCTCCCCCACATGGATGTGACAGCCATAGTCACAGTGGAAGGTCTGCTCCACGTGCACCCACTCTCCGGTGGAGCCAAAAAGTTCTTTGATGACCGCCATCCGCCGGTCCATTTCCTCTTCCGACAGGGAATTAAAAAGCCGGGTCAGCCTGCGGGCCCTCATAAAATCTTCCTTCAGCTGGGGATCCCCGGCAGGATTATAGAGTTTTCCCGCCAGCATCAGCTCTTTGTCTGTCATCTTCTCTTCATCCTTTCCTTAAGATACCTGGAACACCACCGTCTCACAGGGGCGGAGCAAAAGACGGGGTCCTTCCCGGTGGGGAGTCCCCAGATTGGCAAGAAGCACCTGTTCCACCTTCTCTTCCAGGTTAAGCTCCACAGCCTCTTTTCCAAAATTTGCCAGGATCAGCGCCCTCTTCCCGCCGCCACTCCTTTTGAAGGCAAAGAGATCCTTCTCCTCCTCATAGGCAGGCGCAAAGTCTCCGTAGACAAAGGTCTCCTTCCACGCTTCGCTTTTTCTGAGGGCGATCAGCTTCCGGTAGTAGGCAAGGACTGAATCCGGATCCTGCTCCTGGGCCGCCACGTTGATGGCCCGGTAATTCTCATTTACCTTCAGCCAGGGAGTCCCGTCGGTGAAGCCTGCGTTCCTGCTGCCGTTCCACTGCATAGGCGTCCGGGCGTTGTCCCGACTGTTCCGGTAGCAGGCCTCCATGGCCTCCGCCGGCGTACATCCCTTCTCCAGCGCCAGGTGGTACTGATTCCTGGTATCCAGGTCGTCATATTCTTCCAGGCGCTCCATCCGGCAGTTGGTCATGCCGATCTCCTGTCCCTGATAGATAAAGGGGATCCCGGCCAGCAGCACGCTCACGGTTCCCAGCATCTTAACCCCCGCTTCATTTCTGGCGTGCTCCGGCAGATACCGGCTGGCGCCCCGGGGCTCATCGTGATTCTCAATAATATTGGAGAGGAACACCTTCCCCTGATGGGCCGTCTGGGACTGGTAAATGGTGTCCCGCCATTTATCAAACTCCAGCGCCGGCGCGTCATACCAGCCATGCTCCCCCTGAGTCAGTATGTGGGGCGCGAAATCAAACATGGTGCAGAAATACCCGTTTTCCCCCACAAATTCTTCCAACTTGTCTTCCCCCACGTTGAAGACTTCCCCCACGGTAAAGGCATGATGGGGCGCAAAGGTACGGTCCCGCAGTTCGCCCAGGAAGGCGCCGATGCCCCTGGCCTGTTCCACCATCTTCGTCACCTGGCACAGCCCGTCCGGCCCGTCCGGCGGGAAACTGGGGAAATTTAAGTCCTTCTTGATGTTGATGATGGCGTCGATACGAAATCCCGCGATCCCTTTATCAAGCCACCAGTTCACCATCTCATAGATCTTCTCCCGCACCACCGGATTCTCCCAGTTAAGATCCGGCTGCTCCTTTGCAAATGCGTGGAAATAATAGTAGTCTGTACCCGGCACCGGCTCCCAGGCGCTGCCGCCGAAATAAGACCGGTAATTGCTGGGCGCCCTGCCGTCTCTTCCCTTCCGGAAATAGAAATAGTCCCCGTACTCTCCCTCCGGGTCCGCCAGGGCCTTCTGGAACCATTCATGCCGGTCCGAGCAGTGATTTACCACCAGGTCCATCACAATGCCCATGCCCCGCTTCTTCGCCTCTTCTACCAGAAGATCAAAGTCTTCCATGGTCCCGAACTCTTCCGCGATCCGGTAATAATCTGAGATGTCATATCCCTGATCTACAAAAGGCGACTGATAGACGGGAGAAAGCCAGATCAGGTCCACCCCCAGCTCTTTCAGATAGTCCAGCCTGTCAAGGATCCCCCGCAGATCTCCGATCCCGTCTCCGTTGGTATCCTGGAAACTTTTGGGATAAATCTGATATACGATCTTATCCTGCCACCATTTTCTTTCCATGAGAACTCCTCCTGTAATCCATTTGTTTTCCAAAATTGATTACAGTATACATACCTTATCCGAGAATTTCTTCTTCTATTTAGTGAAATAGTTTCACTATCTTGACTTCTTCATCTGTTCCCGGTACTCCGAAGGAGAGACGCCCCTGCTTCTGCGGAACCGGCTGATGAAGTAGCCTGCGTTCTCATAACCGCACCGCACCGCGATATGCAGGATCTTGTCGTCAGTCTGAGCCAGAAGCCGGGAAGCCTGGCTGATCCGCACATCGTTGATGTACTCCGTCACCGTCCGTCCGGTATGCTTCTTAAAATACCGGCAGAAATACTGGGGGTTCATCCCCGCCACCGCTGCCGCCTCTTCCACCCGGATCCGCCGGCCGTAATTCTGCCGGACAAATTCCAGCACCTTCTTGAGGCTGTCCATATTTCCCGAGCCCTCATCATCGACGCCTGTCCGGATCATCTGATCCCCCTCGAAGAAGCAGGCAAACAGACGGTAAAGCCCGGCCTTCAGCCTGAGATAAGGACCTGCTTCCCGGATCTTAGACGCCTGCCAGATCTCCTGATACAGACAGACCGCCTGGGGCCACAGTTCATCCCCCGGCTTCAGGGCACAGGGGAACTTAAGCTTCCCCTCCATCCAGGGACCCAGGATCACATGCTGAAGACTGTCGTAGGAAGCAAACTCCAGCATCCGGGGCGCGTACACCAGCGCCGTCTCCACCGTCCCTTTCTTAAACTCCAGAGAGTGGATCTCCTCTGGCCCCACAAAGAACAGCGCCGGTCCTTCCCCGGCATACCGCTCTCTCTGGATCCACACCTGATACTCCCCTTTCTCCACGAAAATGATCTCCGCCTCCGGGTGCCAGTGCAGCGGGACCGGGAAATCCTCCTGCCCGTCAAACCGGTAACAGGCGTAAGGGTAACCCTGGGTGCCGTGGACTGCCTTCTCCTTCAGGGATGGCTGCTTTCCCGTTTCTTTCATTCTTCTAGCGCTCCTTGCACACATCCACCCATCCGCAGGAATTGCTGTACCGCTCCAGTTCCGGGATGGTAAGCTCGATCATACTGTTGGAACTTCCCGCCGCCGGGAACACCGTCTCAAACCGCTTCAGGGAATCATCCAGATAAACCTTTACCCCCTCATTGACCGCAAAGGGACACACTCCCCCCACGCCGTGGCCGATCAGAGGCTCCACCTCCTCGAACTTCAGCATATGGGCCTTGCAGTCGAACTGGGCCCGGTATTTCTTATTGTCGATCTTCTGGTCTCCTGCCGTCACCACCAGGATCACATCCGTATCCGTCCGGAAGGACAGGGTTTTGGCGATGCGCTCCGGACCGCAGCCAAGAGTGGCCGCCGCTTCCTCTACCGTGGCGCTGGAGGTGGCCGCCTCCAGCACCCGTTCTTCCATGCCAAACTGGGCAAAATATGCCTTTACCTTCTCAATTGCCATTTTCTTTCGTCTCCTTTATCTCTATATCTGTGGTCTATTATGAAACAGCTTTTCTCCTGCTGTCAAGACTCCTCTTTCCAAAGCAGCCATGCCTTTGCCGCCGCTTTCAGGCACCACCCAAGATCCCGCTTTTCTGCCGCCTCCAGGGTCACCACCTCATACTCCCGGATCTTGGCGCCGTCCAGCATGCACAGCACCTTCCCCGCCTGCTGCCCCTTCCTCACCGGAGCCTTCAGTTCTTCTTCCAGTTGGGTGCGAAATTCCACCTGTTCATCCTTCCTAAGCAGCATCCGGAAGATCTCCTCCCCGGGAAGGCCTGCTTCCACCGCTGTTTTACGCCGGTATGGGGACTCCGGGTCCGCGCCGTCTGCCACCGGGATCTCTTCTGCCTCCATCTCCACCGGGATCTCCCGGTACTCATAGTTGGCAAGCCCGTACTCCATCAGCTCCCGGGTATCCTTCCATTTATAACTCTTGTTATTGGGCCACCCACAGGCAAGAAGGGCAACAATGAAGGTCCGCTCCCCCCGGCGCAACGCGCCCACATAACAGTAGCCCGCATCCCTGGTAAATCCGGTCTTACCGCTTAAAGCCCCCTCCATCATAGCAAGAAATGCATTATGGTTATGGCAGATAAAGCTCCGTTTTCCGGCACAGTCCTGAAATTCATAGGTTTCTGTCCGGGTAATGGCAAGGAATTCCTTCCGCTTTGGCGACTCCATGATGCAGTAGCGCATGATCCTTGCAAGGTCTGCCGCCGTGGTGGCGTGGATCCCCCCTTCGTCCTCCCCGTCCAGCCCGTTGGGCGTCACAAAATGGGTGTCCGCACATCCCAGTTCCCGGGCCTTCTGGTTCATCCGGTCTGCGAATGCTTCCACACTCCCGCTGATCCCCTCGGCGATCACCACGGCGCTGTCATTATAGGACTCCAGCATCAGGGCATAGAGAAGATCCTGGATGCGGTACTCCTCCTTCCCCCGCACTCCCAGCCGGACTTTGGGCTGGCTGGCGGCGTAGTCGCTTACCTTGGCCGTCTGCCCTTCCTCCATCTCCTCCAGGGCCAGGATACAGGTCATGATCTTGGTGGTGCTGGCCATGGGCAGCACTTCCCGCTCCTTTTTCCCAAATAAAATACGCCCGCTGTCAGCATCCATCAGGACCGCCGACCGGGCGTACAGACTGGAAGGCTGGCCGGTCCCTTCTTCTGCTCTTACCGGGAGCGTCCCGGACAGCGGGGCTGCCAGCAGAAACGCCGCCAGCAGACATATAAGGGGCCGCCAGTTTATCCTTCTCTTTCTTCCACAATCCTTCATATTTCATCCCGCATTTTCTCTGGTTGTTCTCAGTCTATGTTGCGGGAATGCCGTCTATGCCTGTCAGATATCCAGCTTCAGCTGGACTTCCTCCTCCGCCTCTGTCTTGAAGTGCTCCATCTGCTCCGGATTCAACCCCGGAAGATCCTCGATGGAATGGATACTGAACCTGCGCAGGAATTCCTCCGTAGTCCCGAATAGAAGGGGACGTCCCGGAGCGTCCAGCCTTCCCGCCTCGCAGACCAGGTTGTACTCCACCAGCTTGTTCACCGCGTGATCCGATTTGACTCCCCGGATCTTCTCGATCTCCAGCTTGGTCACCGGCTGCTTGTAGGCAATGATGGACAAGGTCTCCAGAAGCACGTCGGTAAGCACATATTTCCGGGGCTGTCTGGCCACCCGGATCAGGTACTCGTACATCTCCGGCTTGGTGCACATCTGGAAGGAATTCTCCAGTTCCACGATCCGGACTCCCCGGTCCTCTTCCTCATACTTGTCCATCATCTGGTGGATGATCTTGCGCACCGTGTCTTCGTCATGCTCCACTGCCGCCGCGATCTTCCCAAGCTCTACTGAATCTCCCATTGTAAACAGGATGGCCTCAATGGCGCCCTCCAGTTTCTTAATCTCCACGCTCTCCATACAACCTTTCTCTAATCTTCCGTCCAAGTGATCAAAATATCGTCAAAGGGCTGCTCCTGCTCGGTGCGGATAGACCCTTCCTTCATCATCTGCAGCACCGCCAGAAATGTGACCACGATCTGGGTCCTGGACTTCTGGCTGGTTAAAAGCTCCCGGAAGCTGAACCTGCGGCTCTTCCTGGCAAAGGTACGGATATCCTCCATCCGCTGGGACAGAGTCACCGTCTCCTTCTCGATCTTGCCGAACGTACTGCGGACCGGATCGATCTTGTCCGCCTGCCTGCGGATCACATCCTGGAAAATGCTGTTCAGCTTCGCCAGAGTCAGATCCCCCAGCAGCGCGTCCATGTCGATGGGCTCCACATACTCCTTCACTTCCTCCGGAAGGTCCGGCGCCCGGTAGAGCGCCCGCTGGCCCTCTGCCTCCCGGTCCCGGAGCTCATAGGACATATACTTGTACATCTTGTACTCCAGAAGCTGTTCCACCAGTTCCTGCCGGGGATCTTCCTCCTCCCCGTCTTCCTTCACTTCCTTGGGAAGGAGCATCCGGCACTTAATGTCCAGAAGGGTAGCAGCCATCACCAGGAACTCGCTCATCACATTTAAGTCTTCCCGCTCCATGGCCCGGATGTAATCCATATATTGATTTGTGATCTCCACGATCGGAATGTCGTAGATATCGATCTTATTCTTGTCGATCAGGTGAAGAAGAAGATCCAGGGGACCTTCGAACACCTGCAGTTTTACCGGAATTCCCATTTACTTTCCTCATACATTTTCAAAGGCAACTGTAATATTATACAGGATTTTCCTCATTTGCACAAGTATTACCCGTGAATCCGCAGAAGGACTGCCTCCGCCGGGTTAAACAGCCGGACATGGAAGGTGTGGGTCCCCAGCCCTTTGCTCACCACCATCTCCTGCTCCCCCTCCTGATAATGGCCTCCGGAATAAGCCGGGAACACCTGGAAGCTGGGCGAGAACACTGCCCCCACTCCGGGAAGCCGCACCAGTCCGCCGTGGAAATGGCCGGACAGAATCAGGTCCGCCCCCCAGGCAAGGTATTCTTTCATATAGGAAGGATTATGGGCCAGAAGAATGGTAAAGGCCTCCCTGTCACAATCCCCGATCCGCTCCCGGATCTCTTCCGGCCTGAGCTCCTTCTGATGGAACCGGGTGTAATCTTCCAGAGGGATCTCAAGCCCCGTAAGGCGCACGACCGTCTCTCCCAGGGGGATCTTGACCGTCTCATTTTCCAGGAAAGTTACCCCGATCTCCTCCAGCGTCCTTTTGTAGATCAGATAATCGGTCCCGAACCGGTCCTGCTGCTCCTTCATCCGCTGCTCGTGGTTGCCGTTTGCATAATACACCGGCGCTTCCCCGGTGATCTGCCGCAGGAACTCCACCGCCGGAGCGAAGGACTGATCCTCCTTCCCCACCAGCATATCCCCGCCGATCAGGATCAGATCCGGCTTCGCCTGGCGGACCGCCTCCACCAGCCGCCGGTTTCTGAAGCCGTAACGGTGGTTGTGAAGATCGCTGAGGAAAAGCACCCGGGCCTCCCCTCTCATTTTCTCAGACCGGATGTCATACTCGGTGGTCCGAAACCCGTGAAGCTCCCGGAAATTTTCCAAAAGTCCCAGTATCACGGCGCCTCCCGCCGCCATTTTCCAAAATCCCATCTATTCCTCTCCTCTGGCTGCCTGGAATGCCTCCAGCAGCTCTTCCACATTCTCAAACACATAGTCCGGCGGATACGCCGTCTCCTTCAGATCTTCCGGTCTGGCCTCCCCGGTATAGACAAGGACCGTCTCCACCCCTGCGTTCAACCCGCAGGCAATGTCCGTATAGAGCCGGTCCCCCACTACCAGCACTTCCTCGGGCGATGCTTCCACCTGCTCCATGCACATGGATACAATGGCAGGGTTGGGCTTGCCGATATACAACGGCTCCCGGTCTGTGGTCACATTGAGCATCTGGCAGATCCCGCCGCAGTCCGGCATGAAGCCATAGGAAGTGGGACAGCGAAGATCCGGGTTGGTCCCGATGTAATCCACCTCCGGGCGGAACAAAAGCTCACAGGCTTTGTCCACCTTGTCATAGCAAAGTGTGGCGTCAAAACCCACCACCACGCAGGCCACATCCTGCTCCGCCCGGTCTGTCACCGCAAGGCCAAAGCTCTTCACTTCCTCTGTAAAAGAAGGGGTTCCCATGACAAACAGCTTCTTTCCCCGATAATGCCGCTCCAGATACCGGCAGGTCGCGTAGGACGCCGTCATGAACTGGGATTCCTCTGTCTTTATCCCCCAGCCGGCAAATTTCTTCACATAATCCTTCCGGCTTTTGATGGAATTATTGGTAATGTAAAAGCACCGACCGCCCAGGGAATCGATCTTGCGGATCAGCTCCCGGCTTCCGGCAAACAGTGTATTGTCCACCGCCAGCGTCCCGTCAATGTCAAACAGGAAATATTTCTTGTCTTTCAGCATCTTTGTCCCGCCTCTTCTTGTTATCTCCGTCTTATCTCCCATCCAGTATAGCAGAGATCCAGATTTCTTTCAATTTCTCTTGACATTTCTCTTTATTCGTATTATTGTATTATACAGGTAATACAATAATACTGGAAGTGAGGTGAATGGTATGCCATGGGATCTGTCCAATGACCGCCCCATCTATCTGCAGCTGATGGAGCGCATCCAGCAGGATATCGTCTCCGGCGTCTACAGTCCCGGCGACCGCCTGCCGTCTGTGCGGGAGCTGGCGCTGGAGGCAGCCGTCAATCCCAACACCATGCAGAAGGCCCTCTCTGAGCTGGAACGGAGCGGCCTTGTCTATTCCCAGCGGACCAGCGGAAGATTTATCACGGAGGATGAAACTATGTTAAAGCAACTGAAGAGCCAACTGGCAGAAGAACACATCCGCGATTTTTTTGAGAAAATGAGACAGCTTGGTTTCCAGACAGAAGAAACCCTTGCGCTGATCCAAGAAACTGTAAAGGAGGAACCCTGATCATGAAGCCGATTTTGGAATGTCACGGTCTGTCAAAACAATATAACCGCATGAGCTATGCCCTGCAGAATCTGAACCTTGCCCTGGAGCCCGGTCAGATCGTGGGACTTCTGGGGCCCAACGGCAGCGGCAAGACTACCCTTATCAAGCTGATCAATGATCTTCTGGTTCCCACAGAGGGCCGAATCCTGATCGACGGCAAGACCCCCGGCGTGGAGACCAAGAAGATCGTCTCCTATCTGCCGGAGCGAAGCTGCCTGGACGAATCTATGCGGATCAAAGAGATCCTTCGGTATTTCGCCGATTTTTATCAGGATTTCTCTACGGAGAAGGCCGACGCCATGCTCCGGGACCTGGAGATCGACCCTGCCGCCCGCCTTCGTACCCTGTCCAAGGGAAGCCGGGAGAAAGTGCAGCTTGTGCTGGTCATGAGCCGGGACGCACGCCTTTATGTCCTGGATGAACCCATCGGCGGAGTGGATCCTGCCGCACGGGATTATATCCTGCGGACCATCCTTTCCAATTACAGGGAGGATGCCACCGTCCTTTTGTCCACCCATCTCATCTATGAGATCGAGAATATCCTGGACCGGGTGCTCTTCCTGCGCCAGGGCCAGATCGTATTAAATGCCGGGGTGGATGAGATCCGCACCCAGCAGGGCAAATCCGTAGATACACTGTTTCGGGAGGTGTTCAGATGTTAGGAAAACTGATCAAATACGACTTAAAATCAACCAGCCGGATCCTTGTCATCATCCATGTGTTTCTGATCCTGTCCGCGCTTTTTATGCGCTTTCTCATCACCGGACGGGTGGAGGAAGACCTGTTTATGGCTTCCGGCGGATCCGATGTATTCTATACCCTCCTTGTCATGGTTTATACCCTGGTCATTATAGGCGCCAGCTTCGCCACCTGCATGGTGATCGCCATCCGGTTCTACCGGCATCTTTTCTCAGATGAAGGATACCTGACCAACACCCTGCCGGTGAAGCGCAGTACCCACCTGCTGGCCAAGACCATATCCGGAAGCCTGTGGCTTTGCATTGATATGATCCTGATCATGCTCTCCCTTTTCCTGGTGGCTTTCCCGCCGGTGGTCCTTGAGATGTTCCGGGAGAACCAGGAAACGGTAGCCAGGTTCTTTGGCTTTGGAGCAGGCTCCCTTCCATCCCTGCCTGCTTTCCTCGGCTTATTTCTGCTCGTGTGTGTGTTAAGCGGGATCTCCAGTGTGGTTACCCTCTATGGTTCCATCGCCCTGGGGCAGCTCTTCTCCGAGCACCGGGTGATCGGAGCGGTGGCCTGCTACTTTGCCATCACCACCATCACTTCCGTTATCTCCTATATAGCGATGGCCATACTGGGAATATCCGGCAATTACCTGGCAGTAGCGGACGGAACTGTTCTGAACCTGGGTGAATTCCTGTGGAAACTGATCCTCTTCTCCCTGGTTTGGTCCCTGATCCTCAGCGTCATCCTCTATGTGGTCACCACCTGGGTGATGAACCGGAAGCTGAACCTACCCTAAAAAAGCCTTGCAAAAAGGGTATCCTCATTTTGAGAGATACCCTTTTTTTATCAAACACCTTCAAGTAATACGGTTTTAGAAATCGTAATCATCAACATTATCTTTTGTAAAGATCATCGGCTCATGATAGTATAATGTATCCTCAGCCGCCACCTCTACATTCTCGAATCCTGAAATTTCCGGATCTTCACCTGGGGTAAAAGTTTTATCCTCAACCAATTGTCCGGCCACTTCTACTGCAAAGCCTGCCCACTGACCTGGATCCCACAAAACAGATTCTTCTGCCGCTCCACTTTCAAATGCAGATTTGGCCATGCTTGGCATAACACCGCCAGCTACATATACATCACCGATCACACCCATGTCCTCGATCGCTTTGGCCGCCGAGGTATATGCTTCTGTAGAGACTGTCAAGATACATTTCATTTCCGGATAACGAGTGATCAGATCCTGAGAAATCTGATATGCTTTCTGGGTATCCGCATCACAGGACTCCACTGTCAAAAGTTCCAGCCCCGGATATTCTTCCGCCGCATATTTCTTCATATTATCAATTCTCTGATTCATAAATTCGTTTGTGGTTGTCGCGGTAATAATCGCATACTGTCCTTCCTCACCGATGGTACGGACCATACTGTCAACCCAGTCATTTCCCATTAACACAAGATCCATAAGACCAGCATAGCAATCTCTTCCTTCCGGTTCACAGTCCAGATCCCATGTCACTACCTTCATACCTGCTTCTCTTGCCTTCTTTAAAGCCGGTACCGGAGAAGAAGAATCCAGACAGGCAACCACAAGTGCATCTGCCTCTCCCTTATTTACAATATCCTCGATCATCTGTGACTGTTCCGCTGCATCTTCTGTCGCCGGACCAACCGCTGTCACTTCATAGCCCAGTTCCTCGCCCTTTTCTTTTGCTCCGTCTGCTCCTATGGTAAAATACGGCGTACCCAGATTAGGAGCTACATAAGCAATCTGGATCTTATCTCCCGCCTCACTTCCGCTTTCCTCTGTTCCGGTACCACTGCTCTGGCAAGCCATTAACCCAACCATACTACAGCACAGCAAGGCTGCCAAGATACTTTTTCTTTTCATTTGTTTCTCCTCACTTTCTACTTTTCTGCTTTTTTTCTAATCCCAAGAACCACCAAAAGGATCACTCCTATTACCACTTGATGTAAGTATCTTGATAATTCCAGGAGATTAAACATATTTGATAAGATTGTATAAATCAAAACACCGGCAACCGCCCCGTATATTTTCCCTTTTCCTCCATCTACCGAAACACCGCCAAACACCGCAGCAGATACACTTTGCATTACGTAATTATCTGCAAAATCAATTCTTCCTGTCGCCATCCGCGACGTCATAATAACTGCAACAAGAAATGCCATCACTGCGGAAAACACATATACCCAAAATGTACATTTCCTGCAGGGTATTCCTGAATAATAAGCCGCATCATAACTACTTCCCAAAAGATAGACCTGTCTCCCATATTTTGTATACTGAAATAAATAAGCAAACAAAATCACACCGCTCAAAAAGATCCAAAACTGAATTGGGATCCACAAAATACTGGTTCCATGAAAAATCAAAAAGGTTTCTGGAAGATCGGAAATCGCATGCCCCTCCGAAATGACAGTGCCAATCCCTGTAAATACTGTCGATGTCCCTAATGTAATGACCATAGGTTGAAGCCTGAATGTTCCGATCAACATTCCATTCAACGCTCCACAGAGCAGACTACAGATCAGCGCCGCTCCCATCGCCTGCCAAATTGGTGCCCCTTGTTGTAGTAAAATAGCAATGAGCACGGAATTTAATCCCGCCAGTGCGCCAATTGACAAATCAAAACCACCGGATATGATACTGGCCGCCATTCCGAGAACAATGATTCCCAATTCCGCCGCCTGTTTTAATATCTGCTGGATATTCTGAAGCCTTAAAAAAGCCTCCGACATAAAAGAAAACGCCAGAACCAGCAATATTAACAGCACAACCAGTCCTATTTCATTTTCTCTTTCCTTCCATAATTTATCTGAATATAATGCCTTCATATTTCCCTCTATTTTTTCTGATCTGCCAGCATAGAAACCACTATTGCCGTAATAATTACAATTCCAGTGGCCAGATTTTGCCAATACATCGGAACCTTTGTCAAAACCAGGATATTTCCTATAATTCCCAGCAAAAGGATCCCAATAGCAGTACCAAAAGCCTTGAATGTCCCACCGTTTAATTTGTTGCCGCCTATGATAACTGCCGCTATCAAGGTCATCTCATAGCCATTCCCTGCTGAAGGCTGGATTGTTCCGATTTGCGCCACAAAGAAAAACGCCGCAATTCCAATAATTGCTCCCCACAATATAAAAGAGATCAAATAAATTCGCGGAACAAATATACCAATCCTCTCTGCATACTCCCGGTTATTTCCAACTGCAAGAATCACTCTACCCAATTTAAAATAACGGAAAAGGATCATCATCAGTACTAACAGCAGAAACCATATCCCCGTTACAAGCCTTAGTTCCATCCAACTAATGTTGGAGACCGATGTGTACCACCTTGGAAGATATGTAATCCACTCTCCTTCTGTTACCAGGTACAATCCTCCACGGATTACACTAAGCGTTCCAAGCGTAACGATCACAGAAGGCAGTTTCAAAAAAATCACCAAAATCCCGTTGAAAATTCCAAGAAGCATACCTGTACCCACTGATATCAATACCAGCAGCCAAATACTGTCCCATCCAGCTTCTTCCATATAAATCGCCATTTCCGCAGTACTGATCCCGACAACAGCAAACTGCGCTCCCACAGAAATATCTATGTTTCCAGTTGCCATAATCAAAGTCATTCCTATGCCCAGAATCCCATAAATGGCATTATTATTTAAAATATTCGCCAGATTTCCACTTTGAAAAAACTCGTCTGTCAATACGCCGGCAACTGATCCAAATACTGCAATGCAAATTACCAGCAAAATTTCTCTCTTCCAAAGAAATCCATATAATCTTCTGTTTACTCGTTCTTTCATAACTTTTATCCTGTAATCATCTTCTCCAGAATCTGATCCTCTTCTGTTCTGCTATTTTCAGCCTCATAAACGATTCTTCCATGATTCATCACCAGTATCCGATCCGCTACCGTAAGGATTTCATTCAACTCAGAAGAAATCATAAGGATGCCCACTCCACGTTCCGCAAGCTCTGAGAGCAAGCTGTAGATTTCGCTTTTAGCTCCAATATCAACCCCCGCTGTAGGCTCATCAACAATCAAGACTTTGGGCTCTGAATAAATCCATTTTGAAAACAATACTTTCTGTTGGTTTCCACCACTTAGATTTTTTACCTTTTCATTTCTGTCAGGAGTCTTAATTCCTACATATCGAATGCTTTTATCCGCAGCTTCCGATTCTTTGCCTCTGTCCATGCCAAACTTCCCGACAAACTTTTTTAAAGAAGCCGAGGTGATGTTATTTCCAACACTTTTTTCAAGAAACAGTCCATATTTTGCACGATTCTCTGTCAGATAACAAACTCCCTTTTCAATAGCCTCACCTATTCCATTTATTTTCTCCAGACGTTCTTCCAGAAACAACTGTCCTTTCTCCGGTTTTTCCACCCCGATCATTCCCAGAGCCAGTTCTGTTCTCCCGGCCCCTACAAGTCCAATCAGCCCTACGATTTCTCCTTCTTTGATGGAAAAAGAGATATTCTGATACGCTCCGCTTCTGGAAAATCCTTCTAAACGCAACAATTCTTTTCCTTTTGTAACATGCTTTTTTTGCTGTGAAGAATCCATTCGCTTCCCTATCATTGCTTCCACCAGATCCTGATAGGTAAATATTTCTGTCGGTTTCACAGCCTCTACTTTTCCATCCCTCAATACGGTAATCCGGTCAGAAATTTGATATATTTCGTCCAATTTATGAGAAATATAGATTACGGACACATTCTTTTGTAAAGTTCTGATCGTCTGATAAAGCATCTGAATTTCCCTGCTAGACAAGGCAGACGTAGGTTCATCCATGATTACAATCTTCGCTTTAAAATACACAGCTCTTGCAAGAAGCACAAGCTGCTGCTGCGCAACACTCAGTCTTGAGCATTCTTCTGTTTCGTCAAGTTGTTTACACCCCATAGAATCCAAAATTTTTCTCGCTTCAGAACGAAATTTCTTTTTTGAGAAAAAACCAGTTACATTACTCTTCATACAAATATTCTCAGCAACGGATAAATTTTGAAAAAGGCTGATATCCTGATACATGACTGTAATACCCTTTTCCATCATTCCTGCCGGGGTTATCTTGCTTATCTTCTCTCCATTGACATAGATTTCTGATCCTGGTTCAGGCTTCACTACACCTGAAATGATCTTAATCAATGTAGACTTCCCAGCCCCATTCTCACCTACAAGTGCATGAACTTCCCCCTTTTTCAATTGAAACGCCACATCATCCAACACAAGATGATTTCCGTATTTTTTTCGGATGTGTTTTAGTTCCAGTACAATTTCTTCTTTCATTATCTCAAACCTTCATCTGAATATTTTCGGACCGCCTCAATAAAATACTCTACATTTTCTCTTGGAGTTCCAATTGGAATTTGACATCCGGAAGCAATTGCAAATCCATTTTTGCATCTTCCCATCGTATGAATACATCTACGGACATCCATCTCGATCTCTTCTTTTGTTCCCTGAGAAATAATCCCTACTGGATTCACATTTCCCATAATGCAAAAAGAATCTTCAAACTCTTTTTTTGCCTTCTTCAGATCAATTACATTATCCAAACTTAAACTGGCCACATTTAACTGCTTCAAATACGGCCATATCCCTACCGTATTACCGCACATATGAAGACCTGGTTTTTTCCCTGTTTTTTCAAAAACATAATCCACCAGTTCTTTTGTATAAGGGAAAACCAGTTTTGCGTATTTTCTCGGATTTAAAATACTTGGCGATGCCAACGGATCAGCCATACTAATCCCCACATCCAGCCCAGCCATAGCATCAATCCAAATCTTGCAGCTGTCTGTTACATACCGCAAAAGTGCATGTACATTCTCCTCCTGCTTATAGATATCCCGCAAAAGCCTCTCCACTCCTCTAAGATATCCGGCAATCGTAAATGGTCCGGCAATGCTGGAACCAACCCCTACAATACCATCCGCTTTCTCTCTCAGGATCTTACAGGACTCTAAAAAAAGAGGCATTCTCCCATCCTTCTTAGGATTTAATAATTCGCGCCCAGCAAGCTGCCCATAATCCTCAATCCTTCCACGTCCTGCATATGGCCCGGAATTCTCCGGAAATATCACTTCCGCTCCCAAAGCCTCTGCTATTCCATATGCATCCGGGCCAAGTCCAAGCCCATCGTGACCAAGTTGGTTAAACACCTCAATTTCAGTATTCACCATATATTCTACAGAATGCCAGTACTCCCGAACATTTTTCCCGATCCAGGAAGCACTGCTGTCTCCCAGAAACGGAACACAAGGGTAGCGATCCAATTCATCTGGTCTCGCTACCCGTTCCATTCGCTCGACTGGCACTAATTCATCTTTTTTGTTTGGAAATATATTCAGAATATTCACATTTATCACCTGGCTTACATTTTACCCTCCCCCCCATAATTCTGTCTAATCGAAAAACCATATATAAATATTTGTTTTTTCTATAACAAAAAAGCCATTGCATTGAAAACCTATGTCTACAATGCAACAGCTTTTTCTAACTCTCTTTGTTCCAGAATTCCCGCAGTCTTTCCTCCACCCCTGTCAGGGTGCAGACCTCGATCTTCTCCCACTCTCTGGGGAAAGTCTCCCGGTAGCGGGCATCCCCAAACCGGTCGTCCAGAAGCAGGATCACACCCCGGTCTTCATCGGTGCGGATCACCCGCCCTGCGGACTGAAGCACCTTGTTCATCCCCGGATACAGGTAGGCATAATCGAATCCCTTCTTCCCCTTCCCGTCAAAGTACTCCTTCAGAAGTTCCCGTTCCCGGCACACCTGGGGAAGTCCGGTGCCCACGATCACCGCGCCGATCAGCCGGTCCCGGGCAAGATCGATGCCCTCGGCGAAGATCCCTCCCATCACACAGAACCCCATCAGGCTCTGCTCCCTGGCTTCTTCGAAATTCTCCAGGAAGATCTCCCTGGCTTCTTCTGTCATGTACTGGGACTGCATGACACATTCAATCCCCGGGTTCTCCCTCTCTTCTTCCAGCAGCTTCTGAAACTCCTCATAGACTGCCTCCATGAACCGGTAGGAAGGGAAGAATGCGATATAATTTCCCTGCTTTCCCGAAGCGGCAGCCAGAAGATACCGGGCATATCTTTGGTACATTCCCTCCCCTCTCCTGGTATACCGGGTGCTCACATCCTTTCCCAGCAGAAGGAGCCGGTTGGCCGGATCAAAAGGCGATCTGGCATAGATGGCATAGGCCTCCTCCTCTGTGCTCAGAAGCTGTTTATAGTAACGAATGGGAAGCAGCGTGGCAGAGAAAAACACGGCGCTTCTTCCCTTCTCCAGGAAATTCTGCAGGTTGCGGGAAGGATTTACACAGAACAGGCACACCTGGAACTTTCCATCCTCCCGGATCTCCGAGTAGAGAAGGTAATTCTCATCCACCCGCTCACAGGTACTGACGAACCGGCACACAGCAAAATAGAACTCCAGAACCGCCTCCCGCTTTTCATCCTGTCCTTTGTGTTCTTCCAGATACCGCTCCAGCTCCCCCATCAGGTTAAGAAGCCTAAGATAGAGGGCGGAAACGCTGTCCAGAACCCGGCAGCCTTCACACTCCCGCTTCAGGGCCAGCATCTGCCGGTTGCAGTCCTCCAGACGCCGGGACAGTTTCCCGTCTTCTTCTTTAATAAGCCGCCGGATCTTCAACACTTCCTCTTTGCAGAGACTGGCGCTGTACATCTCTCTGCCCCGCTCCACCAGGTTGTGGGCTTCGTCGATCAGGAAGAGATAATCCCCCTTCATTCCTTCTCCAAAGAACCGGCGCAGATGTGCGTTGGGATCGAACACATAGTTGTAATCGCAGATCACCGCATCCACCCACTCTGCCAGATCCAGGCTCATCTCATAGGGGCAGACCTGCCATTTGCGGGCCTGCTCCTCCAAGATCTCCCGGCTCATCTCATCAGAGGTGGTCAAAAGCTCATAGACTGCGTCGTTGACCCGGTCAAAATGTCCCTTTGCATAGGGACAGGCTTCCGGATTGCAGTCCTGCTTCTCACAGAAACAGATCTTCTCCTTGGCGGTGAGCACCAGCACCTTCATCCGCAGCGCCTGCTCCTTCAGGATATCAAAGGCCTGCCAGGCCACCGTCCGTGTGATGGTCTTGGCGGTCAGGTAGAAGATCTTCTCTCCCAGACCTTCTCCCATAGCCCGTACAGCCGGGAAGACACAGGCCATGGTCTTCCCCACACCCGTAGGCGCCTGGATAAAAAGTTCCTTCCCCTGCTGGATGGTCCGGTACACTGAGGCCACCAGTTTACGCTGCCCATCCCGGTAGGGGAAAGGAAATTCCACCTGTCGGATGGACTGGTTGCGCTTCTCTTCCCACTGGATCCGGTATCTGGCCCACTTCTCATATTTCCCCACCAGGTCATAGAACCACCGCTCCAGCTCCTCCCGGGCGTAAACGCTCTGGAACCGTTTGATATCCTCTGTCTCCAGATGGCAGTAAGTCATCTGCACGCCGATCTCCTCCAAATCATGCTGACAGCTGTAGATATAGGCGTAACAGCGGGCCTGGGCAAGATGGACCTCCACCGGCTCCTCCAGAAGGGCAAGATCCTTGAAGACGCCCTTGATCTCATCGATCACCACGCCCTCTTTCCTCTCCCACACGCCGTCCGCACGGCCTTCGATCTCCAGCACGAACCCCTTGCAGGGGACGGAAAAGCGCAGGGAAACCTCCGGATGATATCCGGCTCCCATCCCCCTCTGGATCTTTCGATGAAGCTTCGCCCCCAGCAGCATGGCGTCCTTATCCGCCGTGCCCATCCGGTTGTCAATGTCTCCGCTTCGCAGGATGAATTCCACCAGCGCCCGCACGGAGATCCTTACACGAGGAAGTCCCTGATCTTTTGTCTCTGTCTGGTTGTTCTCTGTCTGTGCCGGCAATGCTTTTTCTGTCCTTTCCGTCCTGTTTGGACTGTTCTCTGGCACTGATTATACACCCGCCTCCGGAAACATACAACCGCTCTCCAGATCCCACTCCTGGAACTCGGTCATCTCCGGCCGGAAACGAAGGGGCAGATTCTGCCTCTGGCACCGGGGATTCTTCCGGGCGTCGATGGCAATGGTCTTACAGAATCCGGTCCACAGCCTGGCAAATTCCCGCTCCTGATCCGAAACCCGGGCAAGCTTCTCCCATTCAAAAGCTTCCCCCCACACCAGCACCCACTGCTTGGAAGCCTCATGGACCGCAAACATGTTGTGGGTCTCATCCCAGATCATCCAGTTCTCCAGAGGCAGCCGGTCCGCGAAATGAGGCGCCAGACAGGGCAGCACCTGAGATTTTGGATGGATCCGGGCGCAGAGAACCCCTCCGGCAAGTTCCCTGAACCGTAAGAACCCCTTCAGATGATGGGCTTCGCATCCTACCTGGCGGCTCAATTCAAAGACCTTCTCTACTTTTGGATGGCTCAGATGGTCCATGATCTTCCGACTGTCCGGAATGGTCCGGGCGGCAAGCATGGTCCCCAGGATGGCCTCCCCTTTATCCGGGTCATAAGACAGCGCCGCCTGGGAGATCTCCTGATAGGCATATGTCCCCAGATGCTTCTTGATAAGGGCGATCACTGCTTCCGCCTTGCGCTCAGTCTCCTCTACTTCCACATAATCACAGAAGAGCTGAAGTTCCACCTCTCCCTTGACGGCAATGCCGCAGGCTCTCCCGGCAAGAGCCGCCTTCCAGGCGTCATAGAGCGCGGAAAAAAGTCCGGTCAGCGTATCCCCGCACAGATAAACCGTCTTCATCGGATCCCCCCTCCAAACCTTACATCGTCAAATAAGGAAAGCTGCCGATATCCCTGTCCGGTCACCTCTTCTGGCAGCTTCTCCCCGGCGGACAGAAGATTTCTGGCGATGGAATCCTCATTCATCCTGACCGGCCCCTGCATCCGGCCGCTGCAGGTGATAAAATACACCGCCCGCTTCAGCACCACCCCCATCTTCTTCAGATCCGGAAAGTCCAGCGTCCCCAGCCTTCTGGCCTTCACGATCCGGCTTGCCGACTTGTACCCAATGCCCGGAACCCGCAGAAGTGTCCGGTAGTCCGCCCGGTTCACTTCTACCGGGAACACTTCCAGATGCTTTAGCGCCCAATTGCACTTAGGATCAAAAAGCACATTGAAATTCGGATCCTCCGGGGACAGCAGTTCTTCTGCCCGGAAGTGATAATAGCGAAGGAGCCAGTCCGCCTGATACAGCCGGTGCTCCCGCAGAAGGGGCGGTCCCTCTCCCGTCCGGACAGGCAGGTCCCGGTCCTCATTTACATGGACAAAGGCAGAGTAAAAAACCCGCTTCAGGTCAAACTTCCGGTACAGGCTCTCCGCCACCTGGATAATCTGATAATCCGTCTCCGGGGTAGCGCCGATGATCATCTGGGTGCTCTGCCCGGCAGGCACAAACCGGGGCGCGTTCCGGTAGAGCTGGATCTCCTGGCGGTTCTCCCGGCTGCGGTCCTGAATCAAACGCATAGGCGTAAGGATCTTCTCCCGGGTCTTGTGAGGCGCCAGAAGGCGCAGCCCCTCCGCCGTAGGAAGCTCCAGATTGATACTCATCCGATCCGCCAGGAATCCCGCCCGCCGGACCAGCTCCAGGCTGGCCCCCGGGATCGCCTTCACATGGATATAACCCTGGAAACGATACTCCCGGCGCAGCTTCTCCAGGGCCGCGCAGATCAGTTCCATGGTATAGTCCGGGCTGATAAGTACCCCGGAACTTAAGAACAACCCCTCAATATAGTTCCGGCGGTAGAACTCCATGGTCAGGGTACAGATCTCATCCGGGGTAAAAGAGGTCCGCTCCACATCGTTGGATCTGCGGTTAATGCAGTATTTGCAATCGTAGATACACTCATTGGTAAAAAGGATCTTCAAAAGAGAGATACACCGCCCGTCCGCGGAGAAGCTGTGGCAGATACCGGCCTGCTCGCAGTTTCCCATGCCGGTCCCGTCTCCCCGGCGGGAAGTGCCGCTGGAAGTACAGGCCACATCGTACTTGGCCGCGTCCGTCAGGATCTTCAGTTTCTCATACAAGGTCTTTTCTTCCTGGATCCGCATAGTTCCACCTCATTTTCAGCTCAAAAAAGAACGTTTGTTCGATAAATTTATTATACGAACAAACGTTCTTTTTGTCAATTGATTTTCCTTATTCTTCACGCTTCGGAAAGATCATACACTCTGCGAAGATCCGTTCATACCCGTCTGTCTGTGCCAATTCCAGATACTCCATCTTTTCCGCCAGCGCTTCCACTTCTTCCCTGGCCCTTCGGGATAAAAGCGTCATATAAGCGCCGTTTTTGGAAGCGTTTCCTACATAAACCACTTTCTCTTCCACTTCCCGCGGCAGGATCCCTGCCCCCACCAAAGACTCCACCGGCAGATGAGCGCCAAATTGTCCCGCCACCAGCACCTGATCCAGATCTTCCATCCCTACGCCTGCCTGTCTGAGCAATGCGGTAAAACCAGATAAAATTGCCCCCTTGGCAAGCTGAACCTGACGGATATCGCTCTGCGTCACCACAAGCTGTGGCTCTTCACACAGGATAAACTCCCGTTTCTTTCCATTCGTTCGCAGTAGTCCATGACGGTAGTCTCCTTCCGGAATACTCTCTGTCTTTACAAAAACTCCGCTTTTCTTTACCAGTCCGGTCCGCAACAGTTCCCGCAGCACAGCCAGGATCCCGCTCCCGCAGATCCCTGCCGGTTCCTCTTCCCCGATGGTTGTAAGCTTCACACCTTCCTCTGTCACCGCCACATCCTCAACAGCTCCCTCTGCCGCCCGCATCCCGCAGCTGATGTTCATCCCCTCCAGGGCCGGGCCAGCCGCGCAGGAACAGCACAGAAGCCGTCCGCCGCTGGCAAGGACAATCTCTCCATTGGTTCCGATATCAACAAACAATACATTTCCCCTGGCCCTGGCAAGCTGACATACATAAGCGCCGGCCACTATGTCCGCCCCGATATAGGCGGACACCTGAGGAAGACAGTAAAGCGTTGTGTCTTTCCCCGCCTGCAGGCCAATCTCTGCCGCCGCAAGTGTTTTCGCCTCCCGGAAAACCGGCTGATAAGGGGCACGTCCAATGGACCTTGCGTCCACTCCAAGGAGCATATGGGTCATGGTACAGTTGGCGCTTACGTGGATCCGACGGATCTCTTCCGGGGAAATGCCCGCCTCCCCGCACATTTCCCGGATCATCCCATTCAGCGATCCTACCATAACCTTCTGCAGCTCCTGGATCCCGGTCTTTGGATTCTCATACTCATAGGTGATCCTGGTAAGCACATCCAACCCAAAACGCTTCTGGGCATTGATCATGGATGCGCCGGCCACTTCCCGGCCACTTGAAAGATCTACAAGAGCCGCTGCCACGGTAGTGGTTCCGATATCCACAGCCACACCGTATCCTTCTTCTCCTTCATCATACTGGAATTCCGGCAGATATCCCTGATCCAGGATTTTGTGTGTTCCCTCTTTCTTCAGAAGTTCAACCTCCACATCCCCCAGAACCTGTACCATACAGGCAAGACGGATGTCAGAAGCGATCTCCTCTTCGCTCAGGTGCGCTCTCTCGGTCCTGGATATCTCAGAAAGTTCCTGATAGGATCCCCCGGGCCGCTTCAGGCTCCCCGTTACTTTCACCTTGCATTTGCCACAGATTCCTTTTCCGTTGCAGGGATTATCCACAAAAAACCCCTCTTCCAGAAGGGTGTCCAGAAGATCACCCCCCTCTCCTTTGATCCTGATCCGCGCCATCCCTACTCTCCTTTCTCCAGAGTCTTAAGGATGGTCCGCACATTGGCAAGGGGAGAGCGCATCCCCAGCCCGCAGGCCGGCGAAATGATATCCGATCCTGCCTCCACACATCCCCGTGTCAATGTCTCCACCCGATCCGGCGTTCCAAATTCAAGCGCGTAGGTGCTGACATTTCCCATCAATATCCGGTCTGGAAGCTGTTTCCTCGCCTCCCGCATAGGGACAATGGAATCGAAACTCAGGGCATTGCTTTTCAATTCATTGACTTCCCGATATACCGGCTTCATCTGACCGCAGATATGGACGATGGTTCCCGTCTTCTCCCGGGGAAGCCCCTCCAGAAGCCGGTTGATATAAGTCACTGCAAATTCTTCAAAATACCTGGGCCCCAGGATCTCTCCCGTACCGCTTGGATCCGAGATCGCGATCACATCCGCTCCGGCCTCCACCTGCGCTGTGCCAAACCGGATCAGCTGCCGGGTAACAAAGTCCATATAAGCATGGGCGTCCTGATTCTTCCTGTGCAGTTCCTTATAGAATGTCACCGGCTCCATCAGGGAACTTGCCGTACTCACCGGCCCCGTCAGATTCCCTACAATGGGAACATCCCTTGTCTCTTCTTTCAGGATACGGATGGCGTCCAGCACCACCTTTGCCCTGCCTTTCGTAAGATCAACAGGCGAAAGTTTCCCGTAATCGCTGACAGTGTCCATGGCATAACCGGTCACATGCGGCTCATAGATCCGGGAGCCCAGATCCACCTGGGCCCCCATTTCTTCCGCCTCCACCGTCATACAGAAAGGAACGCCGCAGTTCTCAAAGCACCCCTTCTCATAAACCGCCCTGGCCAGATCCGCCATCTTTCTTGCGTCCGTGTGAGCTTCCGGAAGATAGGTTTTGATCTCTTCCATCAGATCTTCCGTAACCATATTCATCATTCCACCGGGACAGATACAGGCCGGACGGTCCGGCTTCTCCCCCGCGAATATCATCCTCAGTCGTTCTTTTGGTGTTGACATGATTCTTCTCCTGTCCTTTTGATCAGGCGATATCCAGCAAAGTTTTCGCCAGTTTTACAGCTTCCGCGGCATTCTGGGAATAGCCGTCTGCCCCGATCTTATCCGCGTATTTCTGGGAAATAGGTCCGCCGCCGATCATCACTTTTACCTGATCTCGGATCCCGGCTTCCTCCAACAGATGGATCACCGTCTCCATCCCGCCCATGGTTGTTGTCATCAGGGTAGACAGACAGATCAGTCTGGCCCCCTCGTCCTTCGCTGTATCTACAAATTTCTGCAAAGGCACGTCCCTTCCCAGGTCGATCATCTCAAATCCGGCTGTCTCCATCATGATCTTTACCAGATTTTTCCCAATGTCATGGGTATCTCCTTCCACTACGCCGATCACACCTTTGATCTTGTTTTTCTCTGCGTTCTCCGGAAGATGGGGCTTCAGGATCTCCAATCCGGCATACATGGCGTCTGAACACAGCAGAAGATCTGTGACAAAATATTCTTCCTCTTCATACAGCACTCCGGCCCGGTCCATGCCGGCCACCAGCCCTTCCATAATGCCGTCCAGCGCCGGATAACCTGCTTCCAGATACGCCCTGGCAGCATCTACCACATCCTCTTCTTCCATCTCAAACACATCGTCTGAGAGCCGCTTCAGCAGTTCTTCCTTTCTTGCGTCCATTCTCTTTATGCCTCCTCTATCAGTTTTACTTCTTTAAATACTCCGTTTTCCAACTGGTATCCGATATTTTTGATACACATCTGCCCCGCCATCCTGGCCTTGCCGATCATCTCAAGGCAGCCTTCCCCGTAGGACATGGGGCGGCTAAGAAGCCGGTCCTTGAATTTGCCCCTGCCGGTTCCCAGCAGCGCCAGGGTGGTCTTAGGACACAGAAGGATCATGGCATGCTCATCCGCCAACTCCTGCGCTTCTTTCAGGAAATCATAAGTGAACGTCTCCACGATCCGGGCTGCCGTCTTTGGCCCCAGAATATTCACACCCCCGGAAGAATCCGCATAGCTGAGAAGCTCTGCGCCATAGCGTTTCGCTTCCTCCATGAAGCGCAGGATCTCCCGCCCCAGTTTCGTAAATACTTTCTCCATTATGTCCGGCGTCTTCCTCCAGCCCTTGAATACGTATTTCGCGTCGATCAGCACATTCAGGATGGTAAAGGGGCCTGATACCTGCATCACCACATGCTCCCCCTCCTCCCGCAGCTGTCTGCAGGCCAGAAGAACTTCATGGATCCGGCCCTTTTCAAAATCAATCGAAGGAAGTTCCAGCAGTTCCTCTACAGAATGGCAGATATATTCTCCTGCTCTTGGTCCGGTTCTCTCGTTTCCGTAATTCACGATCCCACCCATGGCTTCCGCCTCAACGGTATGGCAGAAAGGCAGCTCACAGAAAACCGCACCGTCGTGCTCCTTTAGGGCTTTCGACAGCCGGGCCATTGTCTCGTGATGCAGATAGGCGTCTGGAAAAGTCAGACCAAGCCCTCTGGTCACTTCCCCGCTGATCCCCGCCGAATTATCATAAGTACATTGAAAATCTTTGATCTCTCCCATATCGGTTCACTCCTGACATAAAAATGAAACAGGCTGTCCAATCTTTGCATGTCTGCTATATTTCTCTACTGCCGCACAAAAAGCATGCAGGTTTTCTCTTGGCGTCCCCAGAGGAATCTGACATCCTGCTCCCGGGGCATAGCCCTTTGGTGAATCCGCCGCCTCTTTCAGACACTTCTTTACCGCATTCTCCACATCTTCCGGCGTTCCATATCGCATAACGTCTGTTGGATTAACATTTCCACTGATGCCGATCACATCGCCTGTCGTCTCCTTCAATTCCCGCAGGCTCTCGCAGTTATCCAGAGAAAAACTGGAAATCCCAAGATCCCGGAAATCCTCCCATACCCCCTTTGTCTTCCCGCAGATATGCAGAGACGGCTTCTTCCCGGTGATCTCCCGGATCTCTCTACATAACCGGATAAGATACGGTTTTTCAAATTCCCGGAAACGCTTTACACCCAGAAGATTCAGAGAAGCCACCGGATCCGCGATCGATGGGGAAACCCTGCAGGATTCCCATACATACTGTACCCATTTTCTGTTAAGTTCTACAGTGAAATCCAACAGACGGTGAAGCTGTTCCGGTTCTCTCAACATATCTTTCAACAGATTTTCTGTTCCCCTGATCGAAGCCGCAGTACTCATAGGTCCGGCAATTGCATTGGAAATCCCCCGGGTGTTTCCATATTTATCTTTCAGACGCTTTAACGTCTCCAGAATCTGGGGAAGTCTTCCTTTCTGACGAAGATTAATATCATAGAGTTCCTTCAGATTTCCGTAATCTTTTAGAACCGGCTCCTCCACATAGCAGATATTCCACTCCGGATAGCATACTCTGCTCCCCACTGCCTCACCCAGCCCTTTTAGGTCCGGACCAAATCCAATAGAATCCACATCAAACTCTTTTACAAGATGATCTGCCACTTCCATGGCTTTTTCCGGAGAATGGAGCGCCTCCCTGGGACCGATCCCATAGAGGGAACAGCCGGTTTCTATTCCCAGCAGGCCATGGGGCAGACGGTCTACCTCTTCCCCCGCATAATAAAGTCTGTTCCGTTCCAACGGTGTCAATTCCTGCATGTTTTTTTCCTTCTTTCTACTATCCTTTTACCGATGTTCCTGCCACGCCATCCACGATTTTCTTATGAAAGATCAAAAACAGGATCAACGGCGGTATATAAATAAGAACAATATCCGCGAACAAAAGATTCCAGTCGCTTCCATACTGCCCCATAAAGCTATACATGGTTAACGATACCGTTACATTTTCCCTTCCCGGGAGAAAATAGAGCGGATTTACAAAATCATTAAATACGGTAACAGCGGTCAATACGATCACGGATGCGGTAACCGGCTTGGCCAGTGGGAAAATGACTCTTCTGTAAATCCCCATACCAGAGCATCCGTCCAACAGCGCCGCTTCTTCTATTTCCCTGGGAATCGTGGCAATATAACTGCGGTACAGCATGGTCACAAACGGGATCTGCAATGCAGTCTCCACCAGGATCAGCCCCTCCAGCTCCGGGAAAAGACCGAAGAAATCCAACACCCAGATCGTTGGCAGGATAGATGGCGGAAGCATTAGACCCACCAGGATCAGCATCTGGATCATTCTGGACGCCGGCTCCTGCCTTCGCTGCAGGATATAGCCGGCCATAGAACAGATGAAGATCAGGATCAGGATAACTGCCACACTTAGTACGCCGCTGTTTATAAATCCTCTCAACAGTTCATGGTCATTATTCTTAAGAACAGTCAGATAGTTCTCCTTCCCCATCCAGACATCCGGGAGGGTAAACCGCATAAGTCCCGCTTCCCTGCGTTCTTTAAAGGAATTCACAAGAATAAACAAAAACGGAACAATAAATACAAATCCTATGATGAGCAGACCCAACAGATCTGATATCATCTCCAAGGCCCTGTTTCTTTGCCTCATCATACCACCTCATAATCTTCTTCTTTTTTCAACAGATACCTGTATAGTGGAAAAGCAATCACGCAGATCATAAGCAACATGATCACATTTCCTGCGGTTGCCAACCCGTAATATCCCCCCGTATATTGCTTATAAATTGCGGAGGCAAGCACATCGGTATCATACCCCGGACCACCTTTTGTCATAGACCAGATCATATCAAAAGTCCGCATCCCGCCGATCAAAGAAAGGATCATAACTGTATGGAGTGAAGGACGGGATAACGGCAGCGTAATATAACGAAACTGCTGCCAGCCTCCGGCTCCGTCCATTCTGGCCGCCTCAAAATACTGTTTTGGAATAGCCCTGATTCCGGCGATAAAGATGATCACTGCCACTCCCAGATCCTTCCAGACATCTGCAAAGATCACCGAGTATAATGCAATCCGGGAGTCCCCAAGCCAATCCGGTCCGTCGATCCCGGCACAGGCCAGAATGCCGTTGAGCACTCCGTCCGTCGGATGCATAAGAGAACTGAACGCCAGTCCGATCGCCAAAGGACACAGAAGATGGGGAAAATATACAAAAGACAGCATCGTGTCTTTCATTTTCCGCCGTCCTTCCAGATACACGGCAGTCAGAAATCCCAAAACTGTTTTTCCCATACAGGAAAGCAAAGCAAAGATCACTGTGTTCTTCACACTGATGGAAAGATACGGCTCCGTAAAAAAGGTCTCAAAATTGGCAAGACCTACAAACCGGTAATTGTCCAGCGTCCAGGTTGTCAGACTGAAAAAGAAGGACAAAACAGTAGGGAGCAAGTAGAAAAATCCATATATGATCCCTAATGGCAGTATCATCCAATATGGATATATTTTTCTGTTCTTCATAATCTCTCCCGAAAAAACAGGTCGTCATATCTGACAGCCTGTTTCGGATATTCCGTTTTACTGCCAGGCTTCCAATCCCATCTGTTCAGCCTGTTTCTCACAATCTCTGTCATATTCCTGTGCAGACTCTTCAGCCGTCTTATTTCCGATCGCACAGTTTACACAAATGTCCGGACAGTTTGCTCCCTTTACATCCAGAAGAAATTCCAGGCCAGTGGCAATCTTCCCTTCATCCAGATAGGTTTGCGCTTCTCCTAATGCGGCATACGCTTCGTCCGGAAGAGTGATCCCTTTCACAATACTGGGACCCTCTGGAAGAACTGCAGAACTGTATGCGTCATATCCCTCCTGGGAAACATAGAATTCCAGCCATTTCATTACGTCTTCCTGATGTTCGCTGTCCTTGCTCACATAAAAAGAATTGGGCATATAAAGCGTCAGACCCGTTTCTTCCTCTGTTGTTCCCGGCTGTGCAAAGATCCCGATATCATCAATAGCATCCGGATACTGATCATAAATATTTGTCAGTGCCTGTGTCAGCATCACATAGTGAGCCCCTTCTCCATTTGCCAGCATTTCCACTCCCATATCATAAGTTGTAGACATACAGTCTTCATTTACATAAGGAGCGGTATCCGCAAGCTTCTGGAAAGCTCCAAGCGCGGAAGGAGTATTCTCAAATGTCGCCTCATGCTCATTGAATTGTTCCACAAAATCCGGCGCTCCCTGAAGAATATTATAGGCGTCGCCCAGAAATACCGGCTGTGCAGTCCAGGTATCCTTATAGGAACCAATGACCGCCGTCTTTCCCGCAGCTTTGATCGCCTCACAGTTTGCCATCAGTTCATCCCAAGTGGTTGGAACTTCAAGATCAAGTTCTTCGTACACATTCTTGTTATACAACCATCCAACTACCTGTGTGGAAGTTGCCGGCACTCCGTAAACCGCGTCTCCCACACTGACCGTTTCTTTATAGGAATCTTCATAATCCCCCACAAAGTCCTGATCAGAGAGATCCACAAAATATTCCTCCGGATTCAATGCTTTAAACAGAGAACCGCTGTTGTAAAGACAGATGTCATTCATCTCATGGGATGTCAGCCTTGTCTTGATCACATTATCTCCCTCTGATCCTCCCGGCTGGGTCTCAATTTCAGCCTTAATACCAAGCTTTTCTTCTGCCGCCGCGATCACGGCCTCAATCCCCGCTGTAATAGAAAATTGAGAATTGAAAAGGAACTGCATCCGTTTTGCTTCTGCACGGAGCAATTCCCTTGCGATAAAAATTATAGCGTATCCGTTTTTTGCTTTCCAATTGGTTTTTTATATATATTGTTCGATTTATAATGCTTTTCTATAAGTCTTTCAAAACTGCCCGTCATGCTCCGCCAGAAGTTTCCCCAATTCCAGTGTCAGCCCCTTCACCACACGAGAGGAAACCTTCCTGGAGAAAGGCGCCACCTCAGGCAGGATCCCTTCTTCCAGGACATAGATCAGGATCGATTCCTGCTCTGGATCCACGATCCAGTACTCACGCACCCCATATTTACTGTAAATGCCCGGCTTCTCGAAAAGATCATATTTCTTATTCTCAGGAGACAGTACTTCCACCACCAGATCCGGCGCTCCCTCGCAGCCTCCGTCCCGCAAAAGCTCCCGTCTGCACACCACGGAAAGATCAGGTTGGACCACCACGCCGTCCGCCCTGCTTAAGATCACACAGAAAGGCGCCGGGATCACTTCGCATTTCTTACAATGTGTCCAGATATCCTGATAAAACTGCATAAAGATCTGGCCGGCGATGATCTGATGCCGGTATCCGGAGACATTCTTCTTCACAAACTTTCCCTCGATCAGCTCGTAATCCCCCTGCTTTGGCAGCGCAAAATAATCCTCCACCGAATATCTGGGCTCCGAGTAATACTCTGCTTTCGCTTGCCGAATGAGATTAGGCGTTCCATAATCGTAACGGCCCAAAAGCTCGTCCGCCGACACAAACAATTCTTCAGAGAGCCTGGCGAACATCTCCACATCCGGCGACCGCTTCCCAGTCTCATATCCGGCATAGGTGGACCTTGCTATCCCCAGTCTTTCCGCCATCAGAGCCTGGCTGTAGCCTCTGGCTTTGCGGGCGAATCTCAGATTTTCCGCGAAAACGTCGATCACCTTCTGCTCCATAGCAAGACCTCCTTGTTCTGTTTGGATCTTCCTTTTTCTTAGTATAACAATTTATGTGTCGAAACGCAACATTTCCCGCGACAAAAAAACCGGGGACGTGGTATTTTTAAAAATACCACGTCCCCAATTAATCGTTTTTACAATTTATTTACTGCCGCCGCCAGATACTCGTTGCTGACCTGGTAGAACTTCTCCTGTTCCACTGCCTCTGAAAGCCCGGCGTCGATGGGCATCTTGCCCAATACCGGAAGATCCAGCTCTTTGGCCGCCTCGTCAATATGGCTCTCGCCAAACACAGAGATCTTCCTGCCGCAGTCCGGGCAGATCAGGTAGCTGTAGTTCTCTACCACGCCCAGTACCGGGATATTCATCTGTCTCGCCATGTTGTAGGCCTTCTTCACGATCATCTGCACCAGATCCTGAGGCGATGTGACGATCACCACACCGTCCACCGGCAGGGACTGGAACACCGTCAGCGGCACGTCCCCGGTTCCCGGAGGCATGTCCACGAACAGATAATCCAGTTCGCCCCAGATCACATCGGTCCAGAACTGAGTCACTACATTTGCGATGATGGGACCTCTCCAGATCACCGGATCCGACTCATTCTCCAGCAGAAGGTTGACGGACATGATCTTGGTGCCGTCTTTTGCCTCGCTGGGGAAGATCCCGTCTTCCGTTCCTTTTGCCGTCTCGTGGATGCCGTACATCTTCGGGATAGACGGCCCTGTAATATCCGCATCCAGGATCCCTACGGAGAATCCCTGCTCCCGCATAAGCCTTGCCAGGGACGCGGTCACCATGGACTTGCCCACGCCGCCTTTTCCGCTGACTACCGCGATCACCTTATTGATATGAGAATGAGCGTTGGCTGGTTTGCGGAAATCCTGTGGCTTGCTGCTGCAGGAGTCCGCGTGGGCGCATCCCGCGCAGTCGGACGGGGAGCATCCATTTTGCTGCTCTGCCATGTTTCTTTACCTCTTTTCTACTTTCCTATTCTTCTGCCGCCGCGATCACTTCGATCTCGCACAGCGCGTTCTTTGGCAGTGTCTTTACCGCCACACAGCTTCTGGCCGGTTTGGAAGTGAAATATTTCGCATATACTTCGTTAAACGCGGCGAAATCTCCCATATCCGCCAGGAAGCAGGTGGTCTTCAGGACCTTGTCAAAAGAAGTTCCGGCCTCTTCCAGAACCGCGCCTACATTTTTGCAGGCCTGGTCCGCCTGGCCCTCGATCCCTTCCGCCAGTTCGCCGGATACCGGGTCAAGCCCCAGCTGTCCTGCGCTGTAGAAGATGCCTCCGTGTACATATCCCTGTGAATATGGCCCCAGCGCCGCCGGAGCGTTCTTTGTAGCTACTACTTTCATATTCTACCTCTCCTTTGCTGATTGTAATAATTTTTGCGCGATACAGATATCAAAGAGCCCCATTCCAACCGATTTGAAATATGTGGTCCCTTTGGCGGCTTCTTCCACCGGCTCTCCCGACGCCAGGAAATCGCTCATCAGCACCACCTGGTCCATCTTTAAGCGGCCTTCTGCCAGAGGCTGGCTTAAGTCTCCGCTCTCCTCACAGGCATAGGGCAGTTCCACATAGACCCGGTCCACCAGATCCCAGATAGCGTCCGGGATCTCCCGCATATCCGGAGTGTAGGAGCCGATGGCGATGATACATTTCCCCCGCAGAAGCTCCCGGTCATTGGGGAGTACTGGTATGGCGGAACTGGTGGTGGTACAGATTATATCACTTTTCGCCGCTAATTCTTCCGCTGTACTACATTGTACTACCTTTACCCTGGGGTCCGCAACCGCTTTTTCCAATCTCTTCCCGTATTCCGTCAGGTCTCTTCCGCTGTGGCTGTAGAGATAAACGGTGTGGATATCCCGGGCCGCGCAGGCGTAGAGCGCCTGATAGAATCCCTGCACGCCGGCGCCTACGATCCCCACCGTATGGCAGTCCTTCCGGGAGAGATGGCGGACTCCCACGCCGCCTACCGCCCCGGTGCGCCAGGCAGTCACCGCCTGTCCGTCCAGGATCGCCTGAGGCGCTCCGGTTACCGGATCATTTAACAGCACCACCCCGTCGATGGAGGGAAGCCCCAGTTTCGCGTTGTCCGGGAAGATGGTAAGGATCTTGGTGCCGATGGCCTCTTTGGTGTAGCAGGGCATATACATCAGCGTCTTATTATCATGCTCCACTGAAGGCCGGTTTGGCACATAGTAATCTCCCGACCGGATGATCTGGTAGGCCCGTTCGATCTCGTCCATCATCTCGTCCCGGTCCACCAGCTGTTCAATTTCGTCTTTTCCAAGTAAGATCATTGCTTTTTGTCCTTTCTTCTTAATGATTTGCCGCCTGATAGATCTCATACATCTCTCTGGCTCCCAGCTTTTTAAAGCAGCCAAGCTTCACCGTATCCCCTTTGGTGGCGCTGTCCGCCAGCTCTCTTAAAACTTCTTCCGGCTGCACGCCCATGGAGAGTTCTCCTATGGATACCGGCATCTGGATCTCCCGGAAGAAGGCTTCCGTGGCTTCGATGGCCATCACGGCCGCCTTCCCGTCCTCTTCTTCCTCAATGCCCCAGACCTTGCGGCCGTACCGGGCAAATCTGGGAACATCCAGCTGATAGACGTATCTGGCCCAGCTTCCCCACACTGCGGACAGGGTCGCCCCGTGGGCCTCGTCAAAATGGCCGCCGATCTCGTGGCCCAGTTTGTGGCAGGCAAAGTCCTTGGGCCGTCCCAAACCTGTCAGGCCGTTATGGGACAGACTTCCGCACCACATCAGCTCGCTCATGGCTTCATAGTCCGTCTGGTCCGCAAATGCTTTTCTTCCGTTACGGATCACGGTTCTCATCAGGCCTTCCGCGATCTCGTCTGTCAGTTCATTTCCCCTAACCGGGGTAAAATACCGCTCCAGAGTGTGCATCAGGATATCGGTGATCCCGCAGCACAGCTGGTATTTGGGCAGACTGTAGGTCAGTTCCGGGTTCATCAGAGCGAATCGGGGCCGGATCAGATCGCTGTTTACCCCTGCCTTTTTCCCCGTTTCTTTGTTGGTGAGCACAGCAGAATCGCTGGTCTCGCTCCCTGCCGCGGAGATGGTCAGCACCGCGCCTACCGGCAGGGCGCCTGTAAGAGGCGCTTTGCCCATCCAGATGTCCCAGATGTCTGTTCCCGGCACATATGCGCCTACCGCCACTGCCTTGGCCGTGTCGATGACACTGCCTCCTCCCACCGCCAGGATGAGATCCGCCTGGAAGGCAATGGCCTTCTCCACTCCTTCTCTTGCCAGGGCCAGACGGGGATTGGGCTGTACCCCTCCCAGCTCCTCACAGGCAATGCCTTCTCGATCCAACTCTTCTTTGATCTCCTGCAAAAGACCGCTGCGCACCGCGCTTCCTCCGCCGTAGACCAGCAGCACCCGGGAACCGCCCCATTTTTTCGCCAGTTTCCCGGCTTCCTTCTGGGCGCCCCTGCCAAACACGATCTCCGTTGGGGTATACTGTGTAAAACTCTGCATATAAAATTCACTCCTTTTCTATGATTCCAGGGGTTCGCCGGTGAGCACCGCCACAGAGCGGGGCCCGAACAAGAACTCTGTCCCTCCGATCTGGGCCGGCTCCTGATAACAGCCGCTCCCCTCTGCTCCTGTATTTACCGCTACCTTCCAGTGAAAGCCCTCCGGCAGGGCCGGAAGCTCACAGGTCACTGCCTCCCAGAAGGCGTTCACGCCCACATAGACGATGTCGTCTTTCCCCTGCTTTTCGTCAAACCCCGCAAACATGGCCGCCACCAGCCCTGCCTGGTCTCCGTAGTCCGCCTCCCAGGCTTTCCGGGAATGAAGGCTCACTTCCGGCAGGCCGCAGCGGGCTTCCTTGCAGGATCCTGCGATGGCCGGATGCATTTTCCGAAACCGGATCAGGTAGCGGAAGAAATCGTGGATATCCTGGTATTTCTCCAGATTACCCCAGTCAAGCCAGGAGATCTCGTTGTCCTGGCAGTAGGCGTTGTTGTTGCCAAACTGAGTGTTGCCAAACTCATCTCCGGCAAGGAACATAGGCGTTCCCCGGCTGGTCAGCAGCACCGCGCAGGCATTCTTGATCATCCGCCGGCGAAGCGCATTTACCTGGGGATCTTTCGTCTCCCCCTCTGCCCCGCAGTTCCAGCTGCGGTTGTCACTGGCTCCGTCGGTATTCCCCCAGCCGTTGGCCTCGTTGTGCTTTTCATTATAGGAATAGAGATCATACAGGGTAAAGCCGTCGTGACAGGTAAGAAAATTGACGGAAGCGTCCTTCCCCCGGATGTTGGTGTCGTAAATATCCGGGGAGCCGATGATCCGCTGTGCCGCGGCGGAAGCCGCCCACAGGCCCCCTTTCAGGAATTCTCTTACGTCGTCCCGGTACCGGCCGTTCCACTCGCTCCAGCGCCGGAAGGCCGGGAAATTTCCCACCTGATAGAGGCCGCCCGCGTCCCAGGCCTCCGCGATCAGCTTGGTGTCCCCCAGGATGGGATCCTGGGCGATGGCCCTTAAAAGAGGCGGATTCTGCATAGGCGAGCCGTCCTCATTTCTCCCAAGGATGGAGGCCAGGTCAAACCGGAAGCCGTCCACCCGGTAGGTGGTGACCCAGTAGCGCAGGCAGTCCAGGATCAGCTGCTGCACCACAGGATGATTGCAGTTCATGGTATTCCCGCAGCCGCTGAAGTTATAATAGTAGCCGTCGGGAGTCAGAAGATAGTAAATGTTATTGTCAAAGCCTTTAAACGAGATGAAGGGACCGTCCTCGTTGCCTTCCGCCGTGTGGTTGAAGACCACGTCCAGGATCACTTCGATGCCATTTTCATGAAGCGACTTCACCAGCTGCTTGAACTCCATTCCTTCCCGGTTGTACTCCACCGCAGAGGCATAGCTGGTGTTGGGCGCGAAAAATCCCACCGTGTTGTAGCCCCAGTAATTGACCAGTTCCCGCCCGTCCACCTCCCGGCGGCCGCTGAGCTCGTCAAACTCGAAGATCGGCATCAGTTCAATGGCGTTGATCCCCAGATCCTTCAGGTAGGGGATCTTCTCCTCGATCCCCCGAAAAGTTCCCTGCGCCTCCACATCCCCGGCCATCTTGGTAAAGCCTCGCACATGCATTTCATAGATGATCAGCTCCTCCATGGGGATCTTGGGCTGACTCTCCGTGCCCCAGTAGAAATTGTTGCGCACCACCCGGGCCCGGTAGCCCTGCTCACTCACCTTCCGGCCCCACACACTCTGGCCGGTGACCGCCCTGGCATAAGGATCCAGAAGTACATGTTCCCTGTTGAACAACAGCCCCTTCCCGGGATCCCAGGGACCATCCAGCCGGTAAGCATACTCAAACTCCTCCACATTCAGACCGAACACGATCATAGAGTACACATCCCCGATCCGGTAGTTCTCCGGGAAAGGCAGCACCGCGTATGGCTCCGTCTCCTTCCGGTGGTAGAGAAGAAGTTCACAGGATGTGGCCCCCTTGGACTGGACCGTGAAGTTCACCCCTTTCGGAATAGGCGTGGCTCCAAGAAACATATAGAAGCCCGGCCGCACATCAAAGCCGTTCACCCGGTCCAGCGGCTCCATGTGCTGGATCTGCGTTCCAAACAGACTGGCAGTGGTAAGTTCATCAGACATAGCCGACTCCCCTTTCGTATAATTTTCAGAATATTACCCCTACTTTTACCTGTTTAAATAGTACCAAATTTACGGGAAATAACCAAGTAGGGACGTGGTATTTTTAAAAATACCACGTCCCAGATTGAAAATACCCTGTCCCTTTTCGAAGTTTTTCTTACAATTCTTACAACATCTCGATGAACGCCGCGATCCGGGTGTTCAGCTGACCGATGTCCGCCTGAGAGTAATCGGTCTCTACATTGATGTAGGGGATTCCTTTCTCTTCGTTTACGAATTTCCGGATTCCGAAGGCTTCCACGTTATAGGTATGACAGGCCTGCAGGGTCATCTCTACCACGCCTTCTACGTTGTACTCGTCGATCAGGCGGCCCAGAAGCTCCAGCCGGTTGGGGTTGGGCGTCATGACGGAGCAGCCGATATTCAGGTATCTGCGGGCCAGTGCGTCGTATACGTCCGGATTGTCCTCATCTACCAGCTTATCGATGGATTTGGCGCCGGAGCAGCTCTCATAGGTAACCACAATACCGCCGTTGTCCTCTACGGCCCGGATCACCTTCTCTGTGGCGCCGCCGATAGGACATCCGGTGATCAGGATCCTGGGCTTCTTCTCCTGCATTTTCCCTTCTGCGTACTCTTTCTCGATCTTATCCACCAGAGCGTCTACCTCTGCCGGGATCTCCTCCCGGTTGAACTTAAAGGTGCTGCCGTAGAGAACTTTGAAAAGTTCCTGCCCGGTGATGGGGGCCGGATCGTTTTTCATCACTTCGTAGAGACGCTTCAGGGACCGTCTGCCTGCGTTGTTGATCTTAATAGCTCTGCGGATATCATCCTCTGTGATAGTAACGTTAAACTTCTTCTCCAGATACTCTTTGAACCGGATGATCTCATTTCTCCACAACTTCAGCGCGTCCTCCCGCTGGGTGTTGGGCAGTTCCATGATATACACGTCCTTAAACTGCGCCATGTACTCGTACATTTTCTTCTTTCCGTCGCAGGTAGTCTCTCCCACTACCACGTCGGAGAAATAGAAGAAGGGACATTTATCCGTCCGGGCGAATCCATAGCTGGACTTGATCAGAGGACATAAATTCTTGGGCAGCTCCCGCTCCGCGTCTGCGATGGTCTCGTCAGAAGTAGAGCAAAGGCTCACGCTTGCCGCCCCCATCGCCATGGCGATCTCCTGTGGAAAATATGTACAGTAAGAGCCGATGACCGGCATCCCCTGCTCCTTGATCTTCTTGATCCCCAGGAAGGAATTCTTCCTCTGCTCCGCAAATTCTTCGAATACCTCGGGCAAATCTTTTACCAGTTCCATAACCGCACCTCTTTCTTATCTTTTCCTCTTAATTTTTCCTAATGCTTTTTCTTCTTTGACTTTTCTTCCGCCAGAAGGGCCGCTCCCAGCGCTCCCGCATACCTGCCATAATCGGTTGGAGTCACCGTCTGGTTCATCTTGGCGGACAGGATCCGGGTGAAATACCGGCTATGACTCAATCCCCCGGTCAGGATCACCTGTTCCGGAAGATTCTTGCGCTGGGCAAGCTGGGCCACCTTGGCCGCCACTGAATCCACCACGCCTGCGGCGATATCTTCCCGTTTCCGGCCCTCACCGATGTAATTGATCACCTCTGACTCTGCGAATACCGTGCACAGAGAACTGATGGGAAGCACTTCCCCCGCCGCCGCCAGATCAAAAAGCTCCTGCAAAGTCACGCCCAGACGGTTGGCCATAACCTCCAGAAATTTCCCGGTTCCCGCAGAACACTTGTCATTCATCAGGAAGTCGTGCACCATTCCATTCTGCACCAGGATCACCTTGGTGTCCTGGCCGCCCACATCGATGATGCCGCAGTTGTCGCTGCCCAGCTCTCTTCCTCCCCGGGCATGGCAGGTGATCTCTGTGATCACATAGTCCGCAAAATCCACAGCGATCCGGCCATAGCCAGTGGCTACCACTTTAGTGGTCTCATCCAGCACGTCCACGTTATGCTCCTTCAGACGCTCCTGGATGATACGGGTAGTCTCCTTGCTATTCCACCCCGTGGGCAGCACAAACTCCATCTGGGTCTCCCCTCTTGCCACAACCTTGGAGGCTGTAGAACCAATGTCAATTCCTACGTAATTCATATTCTCTCTCCTACGTTAATTCTTCTGCCCATGCCAGATTAGCGATCAGGGACTTCAACTGGAGCCTGGAACTTTCCCCGGACGAGGCTTTATCCAAATACGCATTTACCGCCGGATGATACTGCCCGCCCTTGTTGCGTTCCATCTCCCCGTATCTACAAGCATACTCCAGCAGCGTTCTGTCCGCAAGTCGTTTTCCCAACGGAATTCTCTGCAGATACAGGCATTTTTCCCGAACTTTCTGCCCTTCCCAACGGCCGGACAATTTCACCCCTTCTGTCTGAAACAGATATCCATCACAGAATCCTGCATCATAGCCAAGAACTGTGATTCCTGCATCTCTCACAGCTTCCAGGGTTTCTGAAAGGGAAAACATATCTTTCGGCGCAGTAGCCAAAAGTGCGGTCCGGCTCATCTCCAAAGCTTCCAGATCATGGCACCGATCAAAACCAGCCGTCCGGTCCAGGCCGCCGATCCCGGCGCTGACCGCCAGAGAAATCCCCAGCTCCTCACAGGCCCGCATCGTTCCGGAAGCTGTCAGCGCTCCCGTCAGGCCCTCTCTTCTGGCCTGATCATACATCTGATAACAGATACGGCTCCGAAGAACTCCCTGCCTGCGAACCTGACAGAATTCTTCCACCGATCCGGCCACGCACTTTCCCTTCCAAAACCATACAATTGGCCCGCTTTTCGCGGGCCATTCCCGAAATAATTCCTGTTCAGTAATGCTCTTTATCCCCTGTGACAACAGGGCAGACTCTACGAGATAATCTGCCATATCTTCTCTGCCTGTCCGGTAAGATCCACTGCATTTTCACGCTCAATTATCTCCAGATATCCTTCCCGGATACTGCCTGCCCCATGCAGTGTTCCGGCAATGGCACCGATGATACTGGCAATAGCACTGGTCTCATCTCCAATATTTACACCATCGATAATACTTTCCATCGGTTTTCCCTGTTCCGCTGCCAGGATCCCCAATGCGATCGGCACCGTCTCCGCAATCGCAGGACCACTCCCGATCCTTTCTCCCAACTCTTTCACGATCTCTTCCACATTTCCAGAATGCATGGAAATAGATACTGCCATCTCGATCCGCTTTGTCACGGAAGGGCCTGGATAAATCCAGATATCTTTTCGATCCCGGGCCAGCCTTTCTCCTTCCACACTCCCGTAGAGAGCAGCCTGAATCACATCATAGAGAGAAGCCTGCTCCCACATTGCCCGGCTGACTGCCGCAGCCACTCCGCAGGCTCCGGAAATACTGTATGGATCATCATGAGAGGCCATGGTAAGTTCCACGGCATCCCGGATTGCCTTATCCACCTCGCCTCTGCTGAATAATCCTGCCGGATATGCTTTACTTGCCGCCCCGTTGGAAGAAAGGGCATAATAATGACTTTTATAAAGCTTTGTTCCCAGTCGTCCCGCATAAGCCCAGGTTCCCATGCTGTCGTCAGCCTTCAGTCTCTTTACTACATTTCTGGTAGTCATACCCGCAAAAGGTTCAAAATACTCGGTATTTCCCCATTCAACCAATGCGCTTTCCGCCAATTCCCTGGAAGCTTTTCCTCCTGCTTCGATCAAATGCTCTGTCAGGATATAGGGAATGCTGAACGCATCCGTTACCTGACCTGCTTTTCTTCCTCTTGCCAGAGTATCCGCAGGCGGTGTCTCAAAATCTTCCACACGCTTTCCAAAAGTTTCCCGGATCTGTCTGGGAGACTTGGTTTCGGTCGCCGCCCCCATGGCGTCCCCAACTGCTGCGCCAAGAAGGCATCCTAAGATCTTCTCTTTCATCTCTTATGCCTCCCTTCCCGCAAGTCGTTTTTCCACAATTTTGCAGATACCGCCAGCCAGCTTCTGGATCTCCAGGTGATTTGCCTCTTCCAAAGTAGGAAGGAAATGTTCCGGATAAGCCTTTGCGCCTTTCAGCGCACCGGCTATCGCCCCTGACATGGTTGCGACAGTATCCGTATCATAACCTACATTTACTGCTCCCACGATCGATCCCAGCGCATCTCCCCCGTTGGCCGCAAAAAAGCCAAAGGCACAGGGAATCGCCTCTGCCACATGAAGCCCGGCTCCAATACGATGTCCCAGTTCCACCATCTTTTCTTTCGGAGTCCCTGCTCCAAGGCCAATATCAATGGCCATCTCCATCCGTCTGACTACAGAAGGTCCTGCTACATCCCGGGCCACTTCTCTCCCGATACGCGCACCCTCCCGGGCACCATAAAGACCTGCCTGAAGCACACTGTAAACGTCTGCGCCATCCCGGGCCGCCTCACTGACCGCCGCTGCCACTGCACAGGCGCCTGAAAGCGCCAGATAATTATCATGTGTTACCATAGTAACCGTAATCGCTTCTTCTATGGCCCGATCTACGTTTCCCACATTGAGAAGACCAATTGGCGAAATCTTCATGGCTGCCCCGTTTGTGGCCTGACGGGTCACCAGCTCTACACCGCCGGATCTTTCAATCTTCTCTCCTTTGTACCTTCGGATAGCCAGACGGGTGGTCGGCCCCGCAAACCGGTCGAAGAACACCGGGTGTTCCGACCAGTCGATCAGGGCCTTCTGTACCACATCTTCCCGGACAATTCCGTCATTGTCCACAATATGTTTCGCCACAAAATAGGCAGAACTGAAATCATCCGTCAGCTGTCCCGGCACATTTCCCGCACCAAAAGTATCCATCGGAGGTGTCTCAAAGTCTGTCACTTCATGCCCAAAGTATTCCAGAATCTGTTCTGTCGTCCTTGCCTCTGTCGCTGCTCCCATGGCGTCTCCGGCTCCTGCGCCCAAAAGACCGCCAAGGATTCTATCATACAGATCGTACATGATCCTCTTCCTCCGCTTAACGCCAGTCAGACATCTGATCTACGTTTGTCTCATCTACTACTGCCATCGGTGTGCTGTCGCCAACCTCTGATACATCCTGTCCTTCCAGGGCTTTCAGCATAATGATAACGCCTTCTCTTCCCATCAGATACGGGCTCATAGCTACTGTCGCATCATAGGTTCCTTCTTCGATAGCTGCTTTGGCTTCCTCCGTAAAGTCTACGCCGACTACCATCACCTGATCTTTAACGCCTTTCTCTTCCAGCGCCCGGACAACACCAAGAGCCATATCATCATTTCCACAGGTAATCCCTACCAGATCCGGATTTGCCTCGATCAGAGCCGCCGCCGCGTCATATGCCTTCTGTGCGTCAAAATCACACTGTTCTACCGCCACAACTTCCATTCCGGCCTCTTCAAATGTCTCTTTTGCGCCGTCTCTTCTGGCATCAGACTGGGTAGCTCCTTCATTTCCTGCAATCACCGCAACCTTGCCCTCACCGCCGGTTTTGTCAATGATATACTGGGCTCCCAGAACACCCTGATTATGGAAATCAACGGTGATCTTCGCATCAAGATATCCTCCTGCTGCCTCCAGAGCTTCCTCATTTACTTCATTTCCGGTTGTAATAACTTTAATGTCATTTTTATTGGCTTCAACAATTCCGGAGATCAGGCAGTCCTCTGTCAGGGGAGAAACAGCGATGGCCTCGTAATCTTTTACCAGCATATTATTCATGATATCCAACTGTCCGGCGGTATCCGTATCGGAATCTGTCGCCTGGATATCAATGGTCACACCATATTCTTCTGCCGCATCCTCATATCCTTCCTGCATAGTCACCCAGAAAGAATTTGACAGAGTACTCTCGATCGCCGCCAGCTTCTTTCCAGTCCCTTTTTCCGGAAGGGGCGCCAGATCTTCATCTACCTGCGCCAGGGCCTGACCAAACAAAGTGTCCTCGGACACTGCTTCTGTCTCCTCTTCACTACTTTCTTCCTCAGTCGCTGCTCCTTCTGTGTTCTCTTCCTCTCCGGAACCACCACAACCCACTGCCATAGTCGCTACCATTGCAAGGCAAAGCAATACACTGACCAGTTTCTTTTTCATAAGTAAACTCCTCCTTTTTGTCATATATTTTATAAATGATTCTATTAAAAATCCCGTTTCCCGGAATCTTTAAACGCAAGGATTGTCTCCACATCTGCCCGACTTCTCGGTCCTGTCTGCAGACATTTCACCGCCGCGCATGCATTGGCAAAAGACAGTGCATCTGCCTTGTCCTGCCCCTCGGAGAAATAGGCATACAAAAGACCGCCCAGAAAGCAGTCTCCCGCCCCGGTTGTGTCCACTGGATCAATGGAAAATGCAGGCGCTTCATACACCTGATCTGCCAGCCATACCGCGCCGTCAGCTCCGGCCGTACAGATCACCCCGTCACGGATCTGGTATTTGTCCTGCAGGATCTGCATGGCTTTCCGATAATCCGTTTCACCTGTCATCTCATAATATCCGTCTCTGCCGCTGACAAAAACGGTACAGAGCCCCATCATTTCATCAATATCCTCCCGGCTGGTCCCGCACTGCTCCATAAAGGAAGGTACGCACTGCATATTGTAGAGCACCGGCTTCCCCTGAACTCTGGCCTGGCGAGCCAGTCCGATGGCTGCGCGGGGAGAAAACATATCATTATAGAAGATATCCATCCCGTCCATCAGCCCCTCCGGCAATTCCTCCATGGTCAACGTACATACAGTATCTCCCGTATTGGCGAAAATGCAGTGCTTTCCGCCCGGCGCTGTAATAATGTAAGTATGGAGAGTAGTTCCGTTTTCTTTGGTGACCACATACTGATCGTCTACTCCGTCCAGCCGCAATGTCCGGCGAAATTCTTCGCCGATATTGTCGTCGCCGATCTTTCCCGTCTGATAAGTCTCAAGTCCCAGATTCGCCGCGCACACAGACACATTAGAAGCGCTTCCCCCGGGAAGCATCTCCTCCTGCCGGATCAGAGCGAACCCGTCATCTTTCGGAAGTTCATGGCTGTTCAACACGATATCCATTGCAATGGCGCCAAGTGACAGTAATTTCATTCTCTTATACCTCCAGTTTTTTCCGTTCTTTACTCTCAGAAATCAGTACAGAAAGCAGTAAAATAACGCCGGTCAGGATTTCCTGATAGTGAGAGGAAATCGCCAACAGTGTCAGCCCGTTTTTCAGCACATTCAGGATCAGGCATGCAATGATAGTTCCGATCAGCGAACCCTTGCCTCCCCGCATACTGGTTCCTCCCAGGATCGCCGCAGCGATCGCATCCATCTCATATCCCTGACCTGCCAGCGGTTCCGCGGAATTCAGCCGGGAAGTTACGATCAATCCTGCAACTCCCGCACAAAGACCACACACTGCGAAAATGATCAGCTTGTACTTCTTTACATTTACACCACTGCGGTGAAGCGCGATCTCATTGGAACCCAGAAACAGACAATAATTTCCAAATTTTGTCTTGTGCAGAGTCACCGCTCCTGCCGCCGCGATCACGAGAGAGAGCAAGATCGGCATATTTACCGGTCCCACACTTCCGCTTCCAATGAAGGTAAATACCGGACCAAATCCAAATACAGAACTAGAATTGGTCATAATCAAAACAAATCCGCGAAGGATGGTCATCATACTTAACGTCACAATGAAGGAATTGATCTTTCCATATGCCACAAGAGCACCATTGACCAGCCCGATTCCCAGCGCGATCAAAAGTCCTGCAAAAATAGCAGCTCCCGCCGGAAATCCCGCGTGATACAGCATGCCCATACATACCCCTGCAAATCCGATGATTGATCCCACCGACAGATCGATCTGTCCCGCGCAGAGCACAAAAGTCATTCCTACAGAAAGGACCAGATAAATCGCTGACTGATTTAAAATATTCCTGCAGTTCTTCCAGGAAAAAAAGTACGGGGAAGCAACCGTCATCAACAGAACCAGCGCTGCCAGCACAGCCAGAAGAATTATGATATAAGAATAATCCTGTAATCGCCTTTTTCTCACAATATCCCTCCGTCCTCATCCTGTACCGCGCCGGTGATCATTGACACAACCGCATCCATTGTCGTCTCCGCAGTTCTGACTTCCGCAATTGCTTTCCCCTGACGCATGACACAGATCCGGTCTGCAATATGAAAAACCTGGGGAAGATTATGACTGATCACAATGACAGCAAGATCGTCTGCCGCCAACCGCTTGATCAGTTTCAAAACCGCATTAGATTCGTTTACCCCCATTGCCGCTGTAGGCTCATCAAAAATAAGCAGTTTCCCGCCTCGGTGGACCAATCGCGCTACTGCTACTCCCTGACGCTGACCGCCGCTTAAATTTCCCACCGGGACAGACACATCCGGGATCTGAATATCCAGACTGTCCAGAAGACGTCTTGCTTCCTCACTCATTTTCCGTTTTTTCAGGAACCCACAGGAAGTCTGTTCACTGCCAAGGAACAGATTTGCCGTCACATCCATGGTATTTCCAAGCGCAAGATCCTGGTACACTGTAGAAACACCAAGTTCTGCAGCCTTTTTGGGCGTCAGTTTCTGATATTCATTTTCACCGATCTGAATGGAACCACTGTCCGGGCAGAGCACGCCGGACAGAATCTTGATCAAAGTAGATTTTCCCGCTCCGTTATCACCTACGATTGCAAGCACTTCCCCGGCAAATGCCTGGATCGACACTCCCTGGAGCGCCTGTACATGATTAAAACTCTTATGCAAATTTTCCGCCTTTAAAAACGGAACTTTCTCTGTTGCCATGCAAACATCCTCATTATCTCGTTTTTCGACACAATATTGACATATACATGGTAGCACTACTGGAAAAAGAACGGAAATTGATAATCTTGATATGGTTATAGACGTTTTCTATAGATAAAAAGGGACAGGGTATTTTCAATCTGGGACGTGGTATTTTCAAAAATACCACGTCCCCACTTGAAAAAAAATCAATCATCTAGTACTTCTTTCATCTTATCCATGAAGCCTTTTTTCTTCTTGCCGGCCTTGGCGCCTGTTTCGCTTTTTCCCTCCGCCGGCGTCCCAAGGGTGTTGCCGGAGAGTTCATCAAACCGGCGTAAGGCTTCTTTGGCCTCCGGGCTCAGCCGCTCCGGCGTCTGGATCACCAGGGTCACATAGTGGTCGCCCCGCACTTGAGGATTACGCACAGAAGGAACGCCTTTTCCTTTCAGCCGCACTTTGGTGTCGGTCTTGGTTCCCGGCTTCACGGTATAGAGCACCTCGCCGTCCACCGTCTTGATCCGGATATCTGCTCCCAGCGCCGCCTGGGCGAAAGAGATTGGCACGGTGGAGAAGATATGCATATCCTGGCGCTGGAAAATGGGATGTCTGGACACGGAAACTTCTACCAGAAGATCCCCTCTCGGCCCGCCGTTCACCCCCGGCTCGCCTTTCTCCCGGATGCGCACACTCTGGCCGTTGTCAATCCCTGCCGGGATGGATACGGAAATGGTCTTCCGGTTGGATACATATCCGGTGCCACCGCAATCCGGACATTTCTCTTTGATGATCTTGCCGGTGCCGTGGCAGTCCGGACAAGTCTGTACATTCTGAACTGTTCCAAAGAAGGACTGCTGCGTGAAGACCACCTGGCCTTTGCCGCCGCATTTTGGACAGGTAACCGGAGAGGTCCCCGGTTTTGCTCCGGTGCCGCCACACTTGGGGCAGGGATCTTTAAGGACAACGTCCAGCTCTTTCTCGCAGCCAAACACTGCCTCTTCGAAGGTGATCCGCACGCTTTTGCGAATGTTCATCCCCTTCATCGGTCCCTGGCTGGCGCGGCCTCTTCTCCCGCCGCCAAACAGATCACCGAAAATATCGCCGAAAATGTCGCTGAAATCCGCGCCGCTGAAATCGAACCCGCCGAATCCGCCGGCGCCTCCGGCTCCTCCTTCAAAGGCGGCGTGACCGAACTGATCGTACTGGCGCCGCTTCTCCGGATCGCTGAGGATCGCGTAGGCCTCGGAAGCTTCTTTAAACTTCCGCTCCGCCTCCGCGTCTCCCGGATTCATATCCGGATGGTACTTCTTCGCGACCTGACGATATGCTTTCTTTAATGTCGCCTCATCCGCGTCTCTGCTGACGCCAAGGACTTCATAGTAATCTCTCTTTGCTTCCGCCATCGCAACTGTTCCTTTCTCCTGGCCAAGAACCTTTTACACAAGGAAATTCCGGAGACTCCGGCAGGCGCCCCTAGGGACTTCCCGCCGGTTCCCCGGAATCGTCCGTGCTTTTACAGCTCTTAGACTTCTTTATAATCTCCGTCTACTACGTCATCTCCCTGGAATCCTTCCGGAGCCGGGCCTGCGCCCTGGGTGGATCCTGCTCCCGAATTGGGGCCTGCTCCCTGTGCGCCTGCTGCCGCGCCTGCCTGCTCATACATCTTGGTGAACAGTTTCTGGGCGCTCTCCATCAGTTTCTCCTTGCCGGCCTTGATCTGGGCAACCTGATCATCGGTCATGCTCTCCATGTTCACATTCTCCAGGATATCCTTCAGGGCCTTGCAGTCTGCCTCTACAGAAGCTTTGTCTGCGGCGTCGATCTTGTCGCCCACTTCGCCCAGCGCCTTTTCAGTCTGGAATACCAGCGCGTCTGCGTCATTCTTCGCATCAATGCCCTCTTTACGCTTCTTGTCCTGGGCCTCAAACTCAGCCGCCTCTTTCACTGCCTTGTTGATCTCGTCATCAGACATATTGGAGCCGGCAGTAATGGTGATATGCTGCTCTTTGCCGGTTCCCAGATCCTTGGCGGAAACATTTACGATACCGTTGGCGTCGATGTCGAAGGTAACCTCGATCTGCGGTACTCCACGGGGAGCCGGCGGGATTCCGTCCAGACGGAACTGGCCCAGAGACTTGTTGTCTCTTGCAAACTGCCGCTCGCCCTGTACCACGTTGATATCTACCGCGGTCTGATTATCCGCCGCTGTAGAGAAGATCTGGCTCTTCTTGGTCGGGATGGTGGTGTTCCGCTCGATGAGTCTGGTAGCTACGCCGCCCATGGTCTCAATGGACAGGGACAGCGGGGTAACATCCAGAAGAAGCACATCCCCTGCGCCGGCGTCTCCTGCCAGCTTGCCGCCCTGTACAGAAGCTCCAAGGGCAACACACTCATCCGGGTTCAGAGACTTGCTTGGCTCCTTGCCGGTCAGACGTTTTACTTCCTCCTGAACTGCCGGGATACGGGTAGATCCGCCTACCAGAAGTACCTGGCCAAGCTCGGAAGCTGTGATCCCTGCGTCGGAAAGCGCGCGGGTCACCGGCTCAGAAGTCTTCTCTACCAGATCGTGGGTCAGTTCATCAAATTTCGCTCTCGTCAGGTTCATGTCAAAATGCTTCGGTCCTTCTGACGTAGCGGTGATAAATGGAAGGTTGATGTTGGTGGTGGTTGCGGAAGACAACTCTTTCTTTGCCTTCTCCGCAGCTTCCTTCAGTCTCTGAAGGGCCATCTTGTCGGTGGACAGGTCCACTCCTTCCTGTTTCTTGAATTCAGCGATCATGTAATCGGTGATCTTCTGGTCGAAGTCATCGCCGCCCAGACGGTTGTTTCCGGCTGTGGACAGAACCTCGATAACGCCGTCGCCGATCTCGATGATAGACACATCAAAAGTACCGCCGCCCAGGTCGTAAACCATGATCTTCTGTTCTTTCTCATTGTCCAGGCCATAAGCCAGGGCCGCCGCTGTAGGCTCGTTGATGATACGTTTTACATCCAGGCCCGCGATCTTGCCGGCGTCCTTGGTCGCCTGACGCTGCGCGTCGTTGAAGTAGGCAGGAACGGTGATGACCGCCTCTGTCACTTTCTCTCCCAGATAGCCTTCCGCGTCTGCTTTCAGCTTCTGAAGGATCATCGCGGAAATCTCCTGTGGAGAATATTTCTTTCCGTCGATGGTAACTCTGTAATCGGAACCCATCTCTCTCTTAATAGAAGAAATGGTCCGCTCCGCGTTGGTGACTGCCTGACGTTTCGCAGGCTCTCCTACCAGACGCTCTCCTGTTTTTGTAAATGCAACTACAGACGGTGTAGTCCTGGCGCCTTCGGTATTAGCGATAACGGTAGGCTGTCCGCCTTCCATTACGGCTACACAGCTGTTTGTTGTTCCCAAGTCAATTCCAATGATCTTGCCCATAATGCTCTTCCTCCTAATTTATGATTTCAATCTTAGTTTGCTACCTTTACCATGCTGTGTCTCACCACAGAATCATGGTACATATAACCTTTCTGGAACTCTTCTGCGATAATGTTCTCGCCAAGCTCCTCATTCTCCACATGCATCACTGCGTTGTGGAAGTCCGGGTTGAACTCCTTGCCCACCGCTTCGATAGGTTTGACTCCAATCCCGTCCAGTGTTGTCATTAACTGCTTATACACCTTCTCCATTCCCTGTACAAAGGGATCTTCTTTTTCCTCTTCCGTCACCGCCCCCAGACCTCTCTCGAAGTTGTCGACGATGGGGAGGATCTTATCTATGATATCTTTCGCGCCTATCTCGTACATCTGGGATTTCTCCTTCTCTGTACGCTTGCGGAAGTTATCAAACTCAGCCATCTGGCGGGTAAGCTTATCCGTCAGTTCTTCGATCTTCTCATCCTTCTTGTCTTTCTTGTTCTTCTTGCCAAACAGTTTCTTACCGGATGAGTCTTCGCTTTCTTCTTTTTCTTCCGTTCCCTCAGAGGTTTCTTCTTTGGAATCCTCTTCTGCTGCTTCCCCGACGGCGTCGGCTTTGGCTTCCTCTGCCTCCTGGGCTTTGGCCTTCGCCTCCTCCACAGCTTCCTTCACCATTTCTTCCTGGCTTTTCTCCTGCTTATTTTCCAAGGGTCATTCCACCTTTCCTATTCTTTCTTGTGAAACATCTGATCCAGCTCATTTTGCAGGCGCTTCATGGACCGCAGCACATGCTCGTAATCCATCCGCTTGGGTCCGATGATACCTATGGTTCCCTTCATCCCCTCGCCCAATTCATAAGTGGCGGTGACCACACTGCAGTCCTTCATGGTCTGTACCGGCGTCTCATCGCCGATGTAGACCTGGATCCCTGTGTTGTCCTCCCGGGACAGGGTCTGGGTCACAAGTTCCGTCAGCTGCTGCTTCTCCTCGAAGGCGCTGATGATCTCCTGAGCGCTCTGCTTGTCGCTGAGCTCCGGATATTTGAAAATGTTGGTGGCGCCGCTGGTGTAGATCTGCATATCCTCATCGATCTGAATGGCGTCCGCCACGGCGTCCAGCACATTTCCGATCACCTCGCTGTGGATCCCGGCCTGCTCTTTCAGTCTGGCGATCAGCCCCAGGTTGATCTCCTCGATGGCCATCCCGTTCAGCGTGGTGTTCAAAAGCATGTTCAGTTTCAGCAGATTCTCATTACTGATCGGCTCCTCAATGGGGATGATCTTGTTCTTGATCACATTGCCTCCCAGCACGATCACTGCGATCACCTGTTCCGGATCTACCATGGAAAGCTGAATGAACTTCAGCTTGTTGGCGCTGTTCATGGGGGTGGAGACCATGGTGGCATAGTTGGTGCTATTGGCAAGAACCTTTGCCGCCTGCTTCAGGAGCTGTTCCATCTTGTCTGCCTTATCCAGCATCTGCTCCTGCAGCTCATTGAGCTCCTGCTCCTTCTGCTCCATCAACATATCTACATATAATCGGTAGCCCTTATCCGAAGGAATCCGTCCCGCCGATGTGTGGGGCTGGATGATGTAGCCCATCTCTTCCAGGTCCGCCATCTCATTGCGGATCGTAGCGGAACTTAAATTCATATCCGTATATTTGGAAATGGTCCGGGAACCTACCGGCTCGCCTGTCTCCAGGTAAGTCTGGATGATCGCGTGAAGAATCTTAAGCTTCCGTTCACTCAGTCCCTGTTCTGCTACCATCACGGCTTCCTCCTCTCAGGTTTTTGGTCTGTTAGCACTCATTACTTTCGAGTGCTAATTCCTTCCGACTACTAATTTAGCACTCCCCTTTTTGTTTGTCAACAGTATTTCTAGAAAATTTTTCAATTTAGGACGTAGCCTTTTTGCATTTTACTACGTCCTAAATTGACTTTTGCCCTGTACCTAAATGCAAAATGCCCTGTACCCAAATGCATGGGTACAGGGCATCGCGCTCCCAAACGGATTAGCTTAACTCTACTTTTTCTGCCTCTTCCGGCTTGAAGTCGTTCTCCAGGTCATAGATGTTATGGCCGGTGGACTCGCTTAAAACTCTTCCTTCCAGGGAATAGCAGCGGATGAACCGCTTGCCGTCTACGCTGGACCAGTGCTCCACATCCCAGCTCATGTAGCCGTCCTCGTCGCTTTTCTTCTCCTTCAGGTACAGGTCCACCTGACGGCCGTCCTTCATCAGCTGGATCAGGCCCTTGGTGCCGTCTACTTCTACCTCGGTTTTGTTTACAGAATCATAGATCTTCATGATAGTTCCCTCCTGGTATTCTTTCTATACTCTAGTCCTCATTATACCCTCTGGCCGGCGAAAACTCAAGACAGCAGCCGGAACTCATTTTTCCAGAAATCAATCTTCCCTTCCCGCTTCAGTTTCCCAAGCTCCGCCGACATAGCGCTGCGATCCACGCACAGGTAATCTGCCAGCTCCTGCCGGTCAAAGGGGATGGAGAAATCCTTCTTTCCCGCCTTCTTTGCCTGATCTGCCAGGTAGGCCAGCAGCTTCTCCCGGGTGGTCCGCCGGGAAATGTGTTTGATCTTTTCATTGAGCGCCACATTCTTTCTGGCCAGTAGATACACCAGATTGCGGATCATCTGCTGATGAGCCGGGCAGCCGTTGGGACAGACCTGCATCAGCTTCTCCATCTGGATCCTCAGAACGCGGCTCTTCTTCGCCGCCACCACGCTGACCGGACTCTTTTGGATCCCCGCGCAGGCAAATGCGGCTCCATAGAGCTCGCCCTCTCCCACCTGCTCCAGGATCCCCCGGTTTCCCCATATATCCTCCTCGACTACCTGGAGACTTCCTTCCAATACAATGCCCAGGTGGTCCGCCGGCTCTTCTTCCCTGAGAAGGACCTGCCCCTTCTCCCACACGGTTTCCCTGCCATCCATGCAGGCCAGAAGCTTTTTCCTCTCTTCTTCCCCGATCTGATGAAACAAAAAGCAATTCTCACACGGATTTTTCATTTTTCTCCTTTTTGTTGGAAATCCAACATCCTTTTTCTTTTCATTGTAGTATTCTTTCCCCAGAAAGTCAAAAACACAGAAGGAGGAATCTCATATGATCCGAAAAATCATCCATATAGACCAGGAGAAATGTAACGGCTGCGGCGCCTGCGCCAACGCCTGCCACGAAGGCGCAATCCAGATGGTGAACGGCAAGGCCGCCCTCATCCGGGACGACTACTGCGACGGCCTGGGCGACTGCCTTCCCGCCTGTCCCACCGGCGCCATCACCTTTGAAGAACGGGAGGCGGCAGCCTATGACCATGAAGCCGTGCAGAAACATCTGGCCGCACAGGGCAAAGTATCCCAGGAAAGCCAGCTCTCCCACCAGACCAAAGCGCCTCAGGAAAGCCAGCTCTCCCAGTGGCCGGTGCAGATCAAGCTGGCGCCCCTTACCGCCCCCTATTTTGACCAGGCTCATCTTCTCATCGCCGCGGACTGTACCGCTTACGCCTACGCAAGCTTCCATCAGGATTTCATCCGCGGGCGGGTCACCCTTATCGGTTGTCCCAAGCTGGACGCCGTGGACTACACGGAGAAGCTGACCCAGATCCTGCGCCAGAACTCTATCAAAAGCCTTACCATCGTGCGCATGGAAGTCCCCTGCTGCGGCGGTCTTGAACACGCCGCAACCCAGGCCCTGAAAGCCAGCGGACGGTTCATCCCCTGGCAGGTGGTGACCATCGGCATCGACGGGCGGATCCTGGAAAATAAATAACAGAAAACAAAAAGAGGGAGATCACTCCCCCTTTAAAAATTCCATCCATGCCTGGATCTCTTTTTCTTTCCCGTTGTCCCCAGGCTCGTAAAACCTTGTCCCCAGGATCTCGTCCGGCAGATACTGCTGGCGTACATAATGATGGGGATAGTCATGGGCGTACCGGTACCCGGTGCTCCGCCCCAGCTTCTTCGCCCCCTGATAATGGCCGTCCCGCAAATGAGCCGGCACCGTAGTCTTATAATTTCTCACATTTTCCATGGCCGCGCTGATGGCGTTGACCGCGGAATTACTCTTGGGTGCCGTGGCCACATAGAGCACCGCCTGGGAAAGGATGATCTGAGCCTCCGGCATCCCCACCCGCTCCACGGCCTGGGCAGCCGCCACCGCCACGGACAAGGCCTGGGGATCTGCGTTCCCCACATCCTCAGAAGCGCAGATCATGATCCGCCGGGCGATGAACTTGATATCCTCCCCGGCATAGAGCATTTTCGCCAGATAGTAGACTGCCGCGTCCGGGTCTGACCCCCGCATACTCTTGATAAACGCAGAAATAGTGTCGTAATGCTCATCCCCGCCCTTGTCATAGCGCACCACCCGCTTCTGGATACATTCCGAAGCCACATCCAGAGTGATATGGATCTTCCCGTCCGCCGAGGGCGTGGTGGTCAGAACCGCCAGTTCCACTGCGTTCAGGGCATTCCTTGCGTCCCCGCCTGCCAGGTCCGCCAGGAATTCCACTGCCTCCTCGTCGATCTGGGCGCCGTAGCCTCCCATCCCCTTTTTCTCGTCATAGACCGCCCGGAGGATCAGCTCTCTTACATCTTCCTTACTCAGGGGATATAGTTCGAAGATCACCGACCGGGACAGCAGCGCCCCGTTCACCTCAAAATAGGGATTCTCCGTGGTGGCGCCGATAAGGATGATGGTCCCGTCCTCCACAAAGGGAAGCAGATAATCCTGCTGCCCCTTGTTGAACCTGTGGATCTCATCTACAAATAGGATGGTCTTGCGCTGGTACATGCCAAGGGTCTCCTTCGCCTTCTCCACCACCGCCTCCATGTCCTTCTTCCCCGCCACCGTGGCGTTGATCTGGGTAAACTCCGCGCTGGTGGTGTTGGCGATCACCCGGGCAAGGGTGGTCTTGCCGGTGCCCGGCGGGCCATAGAAAATGACGGAGCTTAGCTTGTCCGCCTTGATGGCCCGGTACAGTAATTTATCCTTTCCTATAATATGCTGCTGCCCCACCATCTCCTCCAGAGTGGCAGGCCGCAGCCGGGACGCCAGGGGCGCCTCCCGCTCCTGACTCTTTTCTCTGGCATATTCAAACAGATCCATCTTGTCTCTTCCTCCATTTCTCACAGTTCCAGAAGATCCCGGACCACTTCGCCCGCGATCAGAAGCCCTGCCACCGGCGGCACAAAAGAAATGCTTCCCGGAGGCAGCCGTTTCCCCTCATCCTCCCCCTTCTCTGGCGCCTGGGGCGGGATGGGCTTCTCTGTGGAATAAAGCACCTTCAGATGTTCGATCCCCCGTTTCTTCAGTTCTCTCCTCATCACCCGGCACAGAGGACACACGGAAGTCTCACTGAGATCCCCGATCTGAAACAGCTCCCCGTGCAGCTTATTGCCGGTTCCCATACTGCTGATCAAAGGGATCTTGTACTCCCTGGCCTTCTCCGCCACCGCAATCTTGGCGGATACGGTGTCAATGGCGTCCACAATATAATCCGGCCGCTCTTCAAAGAGGGTGTCCACATTGTCCGGCAGCACGAAGGTCTCCCGGCACTCCACCTGAGTATCCGGGCAAATGTCCCGGATCTTCTCTCTCATCACTTCCGTCTTATAGCGCCCTACCGTACTTAAAAGGGCGATGGACTGGCGGTTGATATTGGAAGGAGCCACCCGGTCGCTGTCCACCAGGGTCAGCCTCCCCACCCCGGCCCTTGCCAGGGCTTCCATACAATGAGACCCCACGCCCCCTGCCCCCAGCACCATCACATGGCACCGGCGAAGCTTCTGGAAACGCTCCCTTCCCAGCAGTTGTTCTGTTCTGGAAAATACTTCTTCCATTCTCTTCTCCTCTTCTCTATGGGATCAGCAGTTCATCCACTCTTACAAAATCAAACCCTTCCGCCAGAAGCCGGTCCACGATCCGCAGGGCCGCCTCCACAGAAGAGTCATAACAGTCATGCAATAGAATCATATCATTTTCCCCGGCCTGCGTCACTACCCGATCCACAATTTCCTCTACATTTTCTGTGGTCCAGTCCAGAGGATCCACCGTCCACATCACCGGGAGCACCGGATACGTAAGCTCCAGATCCTCCGCCCATTCGCCAAAAGGCGGCCTGAGATAGGCCACATGCTTTCCCGTGATCTCATACACCGCCTCATCTGTCTTCTGGATCTCTCTTCTGGTTTCCTCCGGGGAAAGGCCTTTCAGCTTTACATGGTTGTAGGTGTGGTTCCCGATCAGATGTCCCTCTTCCTCCATCCGTTTTACCGCCTCCGGGTATTCTTTCACAGATCTGCCGATCAGGAAAAAAGAAGCTTTCACTCCCCGCTCCTTCAGCCCATCCAGGAGACGCTCCGTATAAGGTCCCGGCCCGTCGTCGAAGGTAAGAGCGATCCTGGGTCCCGGCTCGGAAACAGCTTCCTCCCGGACCGCCTCCCCGCTTACCGGGACTGCGTCCTTCCCGCCAGGCGCCCCCACTGCCAGCGCGAGAAAGACCAGCCAGGCAAACATCCAGATCCCCTCCAGTTTTCCCGGCATTTTCTCTCCAGCTCCCTTCCATTCCCCTTGTCACTCCTATCATATGAAGGAAAAGAAAATCCTATGAAATGCCATTGAAATCCCCTGTTTCCAATGGTATAATAGCCCTTGGTTTTTTACGAGGAGGTTCGATCATGTCAAATACACAAGAACAACAGCTCCCAATGGAAGAAAATAAAATGGGGGTCATGCCTGTCACCAGACTTCTGGTCACCATGTCCCTTCCTATGATGCTGTCCATGCTGGTGCAGGCCCTCTACAACATCGTGGACAGTATGTTCGTAGCACAGTTAAGCGAGGACGCCCTGACCGCGGTCTCTCTGGCATTCCCGGTCCAGTCTCTCATGATCGCCGTGGCTTCCGGAACCGGCGTAGGTATCAATGCCCTGCTCTCCCGGAACCTGGGGGAACGGAATTTTGAAGGCGCCAACAATGCGGCAAGGAACGGGGTGTTCCTGGCCATCGTAAGCTGCATCGTCTTCGCGCTGCTGGGACTTGTGGGCTCCCGCCTCTTTTTCTCCCTTCAGACAGACAATCCGGTGATCCTGGAATACGGCGTTCAGTATATGTCCATCATCACCCTGTTCTCTGTAGGGATCTTCCTGCAGATCACCTTCGAGCGTCTTCTGCAGTCCACAGGAAGAACTTTTTACAATATGATCACCCAGGGGACCGGCGCCATCATCAATATCATCCTGGACCCTATCATGATCTTCGGTCTCTTTGGCTTTCCCCGTCTGGAGGTTGCCGGTGCCGCCATCGCCACAGTTGTAGGGCAGATCGTGGCTGTGATCATGTCCTTTTGCTTCAACCACTTTAAGAACAAAGAGATCTCATTAAGCCCCAGGGGATTCCGCCCCCACGGCCGGACCATCCTCTTTATCTACAAGGTAGGGATCCCGTCCATCATCATGCAGTCCATCGGTTCTGTCATGACCTTTGGCATGAACAAGATCCTTCTGATGTTCTCTTCCACCGCAGCGGCGGTATTCGGCGTGTACTTCAAGCTCCAGAGCTTTATCTTCATGCCCGTATTCGGCCTTAACAACGGAATGATCCCCATCATCGCCTACAATTACGGGGCAAGGAATAAGCACCGGATCATCGAGACCGCCAGAAAGAGCGTACTCATCGCCGTGTGCATCATGGTCCTTGGATTTGCCATATTCCAGATTTTCCCGGCATTTTTCTTAAGCACACTCTTCCGTGCTTCAGAAAACATGCTCGCCATCGGCGTCCCGGCCCTCAAGATCATCAGCATAAGCTTTTTGTTCGCCGGATACTGTATCATCGTGGGCTCCATTTTCCAGGCTCTGGGAAATGGCGTCTACAGCCTGATCATCTCCGCTACCCGCCAGCTGATCGTAATCCTGCCGGTGGCCTATATCTTCGCCACGGTATTCGGTCTTTCCATGGTGTGGTGGGCCATTCCCATCGCCGAGATCGTATCGGTGATCTTATCTACCCTGCTTCTTAAGCGGATCTACCGGAAGGTGATCAACCCCCTGCCGGACCAGGCCACTTCTTAAATCATACAACCGGAAAAAGAGTAAAAAGAGGGAACCGGACGATCGTGATCGTCTGGTTCCCTCTTGAATTACTATCGTTTCTTTACACTCCATCCGAATCTTCCCAAAGGCTTTCCCATACAAAAGTATTCCCCGTGGGAGTAGGTGATAAGACCGCTTTTGTTCAGTTCGAACTTGCCGCTCTTTGTAAGATACCCTTCCTCCACCTGGACGGCAGAGACTTCCGCCAGGAACATGTGGTGGGATCCCAGTTCCAGGATCTCCCGTACTTTACATTCAATATTCACCGGGCTCTCCACAAGGATGGGCGCATAGGCAAGAGTCTTCGCCTTCCCCCGGGTCAGCTTCATTTCCTTCCATTTATCCACGTCCGCGCCGGAGCGCACACCGCACCAGTCTGCCGCCCGGCTAAGCCGCTCCGTGGTCAGGTTCACCACGAACTCCCGGCTTTCTTTCAACATATGATAGGAATACCGCTCCGGCCGCACAGAGATATAGAGCATGGCCGGATTGGTGCACACCGTTCCCGTCCAGGCCACCGTCAGAAGGTTGTCCTCCCCTTTTTTGTCCGCCGTACTCACCAGTACCGCCGGCAGGGGGTAGAGCATATTTCCCGGCTTCCAGACTTGTTTTCCCATAATCTCTCTCCTCCTACTGCTGCAGCGCCGCCACCAGGGCTGGGATCAGCTGCTTCTTCCGGGACACCACGCCTTTTAACACGATCTTGCCCGTATCGGTGGGCAGGTCAAAGGCATCCAGTATGTACTCCCGGGCGTCCTTGCCGCAGCACAGAAGCTCCGTGGATTCGTCCAGGATGTCCGTCAGCATGAAATATACCATCTGCAGCTTGTTCTGCTCCATAGCCTTTGGCAGATAATCCTTCAAAAGCTTCTTCATCTCCTGAAGCTCCTCCTGGTTCATGGAGTTGATCTGGCCTACGCCAAATACGCTCTCGTTGACGGTAAACTGCTTGAAATCCTGGAAACAGATCTCCTCCGCCGACTTGCCCTTAAGGCTGCTGCCTGCGTTGAACATGGCCCGGGCCAGTTCCTCCAGGTTGACCTCCGCAATCTTGGAAAGTTTTTTGGCCGCCTTCTCATCCAGCGCCGTACAGGTGGGAGAACGGAATAACAGAGTATCGGAAACAATAGCCGCGCACAGAAGCCCCGCGATCACCGGCGGGATCTTCACCCCTGCCTCCTCATACATCTGCCAGACAATGGTGGCCGTACAGCCCACCGGCTGGTTGCGGAAGAACACCGGCCCTATGGTCTCGATATTGCCCAGTCTGTGATGGTCGATGATCTCGATGATCTCCGCCTCTTCGATCCCCTCGATGGCCTGGGATTTCTCATTGTGGTCCACCAGGATCACCCGCTTCTTGCTCACGTCCATGAACCGCCGCCGGGAGATGAATCCCTTGAACCGTCCGTGCCGGTCCAGGATGGGGAAATCACGGAATTTCTTCTTGGTCATCACATCCTTGATGTCCTCCACATAGTCGTTCATCCGGAAGGTAGTCAGAGGACCCTTACTCATGAAATGCTTCACCGGGATGCTCTGGTTGATAAGCCTGGCCGCGGTAAAGGTATCGTGAGGCGTCTGGATGATCACAATGCTCTGCTCTTCCGCCTTACGGATCAACTCTTCCGGCACCTCCGCGTTCTGACAGATCACCAGGCAGCTGGCGTCGATATCCACCGCGCATGCCTGGGCCTCATAGCGGTTCCCCAGGATCACCAGGTCGTCTTTCTCAATAAATTCTTCCATCATATCCGGGTTGGAAGCGCCGATGGTCACCTTCCCCTTGGTAAAATACCCATGTTCATTGCCAGTGATCAGCTTTCCGTCCAGGGTCTTGATGATATTCCGGTACTGGGTCCTGGCCTGGGACAGGATCCGGCTGTCGTAGACGCCCATATAGGAATTGGCAATATCTCCCGTGGAGATCACACCCACCAGTTCGTCTTCCTTCAGCACCGGCACCGTCTTGATATTCTCTTTCTTCATCTTGGCCCAGGTGTCCTTGATGGATACGTTGGGATCCACGCCCTCGATCTTGTGGATGTCGATATCCTTCACCTGAAGCTTCACGTTCTGCAGAAGGGCCGGGGGCTCCACCCCGAAACGGCCAAGCACGTAGTGGGTCTCCTCGTTGATGGGGCCCGCCCGCCTTGCCGTATATTCCTCCCCGGTAATCTTTTTCTTTAATTCCGCGTACGCGATAGCCGAACAAATAGAATCCGTATCCGGATTCTTGTGGCCTACCACGTATACTTTGCCTGCTTTTTTACCCATAAGATTACTCCCTCGTTAATGTCTTTCATTTAGCTTGCCATCTTTTCCCCGTTTCGTCAACTATATTTTTCCCGGCTTTGCAGATTTTCTTTGAACAAACCGCCACTTTTATGCTATACTGGTAGAAGCATACAGAACGTATGGACACGAATCGAAGAAGGGATGTAGTATTATGAACGAAGAATTATTGCAGGAAGAAACAAAAGTCGCGGAAGACACCGTAGCTGAGGCCGCTGCCCAGACAGAACCTCAGACCATGGCAGACCTGGAGGAGCATTTCGACGATGCCAACCCCTGGAATGTACTGGAATCCTACCTGGAGAAGGGAACCGTCCTTCCCGTCAAGGTAGAGGGGATCGTAAACGGCGGCGCCATCGCCATGGTAGAAGGGATCCGTGGATTCATCCCGGCTTCCAAGCTGTCCTTATCCTATATCGAGAATCTGGAGACCTATCTTCTGAAAGATATCGAGGTCCAGGTCATCGAAGTGGATCAGGCCAACAACCGTCTGGTCCTCTCCGCAAGAGAGATCCTGAAAGAAAAAGAAAAGAAAGCGCGGGAAGAGCGGATCGCCGGCATGAAAGTTGGCACCGTACTTACCGGCAAGGTAGAGAGCCTTCAGAACTACGGCGCTTTCGTCCGCTTTGAGGACGGCCTGTCCGGTCTGGTCCATGTATCTCAGATCAGCCAGAAGCGGGTGAAACTCCCCAAGGACGTGTTAAGCGTAGGCGATGAAGTGAAGGTGAAAGTCATCGGTATCAAAGACGGCAAGATCAGCCTGAGCATGAAGGCTCTGGAAGAAGTGAAAGAAGAGCCGGAAGAAAAGGTAGAGATCCCCAAGTCCGAGAGCATCGGCACCAACCTGGGAGATCTGTTCAAGAACATCAAACTGTAAATGGATATGAAGAGGACAAGGCAAATTGCCTTGTCCTTTTTTTAGGGAGTGTAAAATAAAGTGTGTAAGTTACCGGTAACAAAAC
>UMKW01009805.1_pt1 | contig 67193 bp, 67 predicted proteins | sample 1966391 | NCBI WGS metagenome assembly UMKW01 (sample SAMEA4836183, study PRJEB28245) | human gut metagenome | biome: gut microbiome; material: fecal sample | place: Denmark | collected 2008
CTTAAGATCCACCACCCCCTCCTCCAGACAGGCGGAAGCCGTGATGATCTTAAAGGTGGATCCCGGCTCGTAGGTATCGTTGATACAGCCGTTGCGCCACATCTGGTTTAACGCGTCCTGGAGTTCCTCGTCCGTCAGGTCTTCCCCGGTTCCGGTATTGAGCCGGAAGGGCTCGTTAAGGTCAAATTCAGGCACATTGACCATGGCAAGGATCTCCCCGTTTTGGGGATTCATCAGGAGAACAGCCACCTTCTGGGCCTTCTTTTCCTCCAGCACCTTCTCTGCCATCTGCTGGGCATAAGTCTGAAGATTGTAATCCAGACTGATCTGGAGGGTATGGCCGGGAACCGGCTCCACCCGGTCTTCCGCCACTCCTTCCAATTCAATTCCCCTGGCGTCCGTTGTGGTCAGGATGGTGCCGTTCTCTCCTTTCAGATATTCTTCATACCTCACCTCCAGCCCGATGATCCCCTGGTTGTCCCCGCCGGTGAATCCCAGCACCTTGGATGCCAGTTCCCCGTACGGATAATAACGCTTAAAATCCTCATCCACCTTCACTCCGTCAAGCCCCATATTCCGGATCCGGTCCCCCACCTCTTTGTCCACATTTGCCTGGATCCGCTCCCGGGAAGACACCTTCTCCACCTTTTCGCGCACTTCTTCCTCCGGAAGCCCTAACTCCCCGGACAACGTCTGGATCACTTTCTCCGGATCCGTCACCTGGCTGTGGATCACCGAGATGGTACACACCGTCCGGTTGGTGGCAAGGACCGTGCCGTTCCGGTCAATGATCTCCCCTCTTTTTGCCTTGATCTCCCGCTCCCGCTCGTGAAGCGCCTGCGCTTTCTCCTGATAATATCCGGCCTCAAATACCATCAGATAGACAAGACGGCCGGCCAGAAGAAAAAGGACGATCACAGCCAGCCCGAAGACCACCAGCAGCTTTTTCCTGTTATAGGTTCTGTTTTTCATAAAAAAACCTCGTGAAAGCCTTTTCTACAATTTTATTATGGCTTTCACAAGGTTATTCTTTACTCCTCTTCCTGGATCTTCTCCACTCCCAGGTAGGGCAGGATCTCCTCCATGATGTCCGCCGCCATGGCTGTAGCGAAGCCACTGTTGGACTGGATCGAGGCATTGGGCTCGTCGATCACCACATACACCATCACCTGCGGATTTTCCTGAGGCGCGTATCCGATGAAGGAAACCAGGTAATTCCCTTTCCCTCGCGGGTGCTTCTCAGCGGTTCCTGTCTTTCCGCCGATGTCATATCCTTCCACCGCTGCTGAAGCGCCGGTTCCTTCTTCCACAACGCTGTACATATAATCCCTGATGATCTCACTGGTCTCCTCTGAAACCGTTCTGCCAATCAGCACCGGATCCTTATTCTCTGTCACATTTCCATTTTCATCCTGGATCTGCTTCACCACATGGGGCTGATAATACTCTCCTCCGTTGATAAGAGAGCAGAAACCTGCCGCCATCTGGGTCATAGTCACATCAAAGTTCTGCCCAAACGCATTGGTAGCCAGACTGGTAACATCCATGTTCTCTTCCGTGTACAGGACACCCTCCTGCTCTCCCGGCAGGTCGATGCCTGTCTGTTTTCCAAAGCCAAACTCTTCCTGATAACGGGTAAAGTCTTCCACTCCCAGATCCTGACCGATCTCCATCAGCGCCACGTTGCAGGAATTCTCAATGGCCTGCTGCAGAGTCTGAGTCCCGTGGCCGTTCCTGTTGTTACAGTGGATATCATAATCTCCCACATGAAGCATTCCGCCGCAGTAATAAGTCTCATCTCCCGTCAGTTTCCCCAGCTCCAGACCTGCTGAAACGGTAAAAGGCTTAAATGTAGATCCCGGCTCATATACCTGATTGACGCAGAAATTATTCCAAAGTGTATTCAGGGCCTCTGACTTTCCTTCGCTGTCCATTGCGTCAATTTCTTCTTGCGTATAGTATTTTGTCAGATCTCTGGGACTGTTCAGATTGTAATTGGGGTAAGAGGCTTCCGCCAGGATCTCCCCGTTCTGGGGATTCATCACCATCACAGCCGTATTGGCGCTTCCTTCCCCGGTTCTTGCCTGATTCTTATGTTCTTCGTTAAATTCCAGAACATACTTCTCCACTACACTCTGAACCTGCAGGTCGATGGTAGACACCACCGTATTCCCGCTCTCCGGTTCTTTTACCGTACGCTCAAGAGACGCGCTCTCGTCCTGATAACCGTATTCCCTGCCGTCTGTGCCGTTGAGAATAGAATTATAGGAAGCTTCGATCCCGTTGGTCCCCACATTTCCATCAGAAGTAAAACCGATCACATCACAGGCCAGGGTCTCATAAGGATAGGTCCGGATATAGTCCTCCTCCAGCCACACTCCTTTTACATTGGGATAGTTCTCATCATCCTCATCGATCTCCTGAAACTTCCGGGCAGTATTATAATCCACATTTTTCTTCAGGATCTCATACCGGCTGGAAGGCTTTTCTTCTATCAGACCGCGCACCGTCTCCTCATCGATCTCAAAACACTCCTGCAGCACCTGGATAGTTGGTTCTGCATATTTTTCTTTGTCCAGCATCGCCTTCACATCCAGGATCACATTATAAACCCGCTCGCTGGACGCCAGCTTCGTTCCGTTCCGGTCCGTGATATCTCCCCGCTTAAATGGGATCACCCGGCTGTCATACTGCTGCTGATCCAGAACTACTTTGGTATACTCCTCTCCCTTGGAGGCATTGATATAAGTAACCCGGATCACCAAAACTGCAAAAGCCAGTATCGCGATCATAAAGGCGCCTACCAGCTTTTTTTGGATTGGTTTATTTATTTTTTTCCGAAATGGATCTTTTCTCTTTCTTACCATGCTGTTCTACCTGCTTAATGAGTTGTGTCTGAACGGGCCAGCACCCCGTCCTCAGGAATATTCTCATACTGCTTTACATAATCCGCAGAAGGGCTCTCGTACTCCACCACCTGACCTGGCGCGGCATACACCATTCCCAAATCCTTCTGGGCTTTCTCCTTGATCTCTTCCACATTGACAGAGTCCATCACCGTGTTGTACCGGGTATCATTTTCCTCCCGGAGATTGGCCAGTTCTTCCTGCATCGCAGTCAGATTCTTGGATGTATCAGTGATCTTCGCCTGAAGTCTTACGTACCCAACGCAGACGATCAGCACAAGAAGCGCGGCCACCGTCAGAAATACCACATATCCGGCGCTTACCCGAAGGGCTCTCTTCTGGTTGTTCCGTACCTGGCGGCTGACTTCCTGTGTTCTTCTCCTGCGTCTTTCCGGCTCCTGGACCGGCTTGGGCACAGTATTTCCATATACATAGGCCTGTCCGCTCCGGACAGAACTATATCTTCTTACTGCTGTTCTTGCTGCCATGTACGTCACCCCTTTCCCCAGCTAACACCGTTCAAAGATCCGCAGCTTCGCGCTCTTGGAACGGCTGTTTGTCTCCATTTCTTCCTCACTTGGCAGAATTGGCTTTCTGGTTATAATACTCCCCTTTGATACTTTCCCGCATACACACACAGGAAAATCACTTGGACAGGTGCAGGGGTTCTCATTTTTCCGAAAAGCCGCCTTAACAATCCTGTCCTCCAATGAGTGGAAGGTAATGATACAGATCCTTCCTCCCGGATTTAGCAGATCGATCATATCATCCAGAGAGTCCTTCAGAACTTCCAGCTCATGGTTGAGCTCGATGCGGATCGCCTGAAATGTCCGCTTCGCCGGATGTCCGGACATCTTCTGGAATTTCATTGGTATAGACTGGCGTATGATCTCCACCAGCTGCCCCGTAGTCTCAATGGGGGCTTTCTTTCGCGCCGCCACAATGTGCTTCGCGATATTCCTGGCGAACTTATCCTCTCCGTAATCTCTGATAATATGATAGAGTTCCTGTTCGCCATAGTCATTGACGATGTCCCTGGCCGTCAGAGTCTGACGTGTATCCATCCGCATATCCAGTGGCGCATCTTCGCGATAGGAGAATCCCCGCTCTGCCGTATCTAACTGGTAGGATGATACGCCCAGATCGAGCACGATCCCGTCGACCTTGTCAATGCCTAACTTTTGGAGCTGCGACTTCATATCACGATAGTTGCTCCTTACGATCGTGACCTTCTCCCCGAAGTCTTTCAGTCGGACGCCTGCGGCCTCGATCGCCGCCGCATCCTGGTCTATTCCTACAATACTCCCCTTTGGCCCCAGTCTCCTGCAGATCTCATAAGCGTGTCCTCCGCCCCCCAGCGTTCCGTCCACATAGATTCCGTCAGGTTTGACATTCAGGCCGTTTACAGTTTCCTCAAGCAATACTGATCTGTGTTCGAATTCCATATCTTCTCCCTCTAGATACTGAATCCGCTCGCTTCCATATCGGACGCGATATCCTCGATATTGAGTTCCACTTCAGCATTCTTTTCATCCCATCTTGCTTTGTCCCAGATCTCGGCACGCTTCCCCATACCGATGAAGACCACTTCCTTCTCAAGCTTCGCGTAATCCCTTAAGACCGCGGGGATCAAAGTCCTCCCCTGCTTGTCCAGGTCTCCGTCCGAAGCGCTCCCCTGAAAGAAGTACGCAAAAGCACGGGCTTTCTTATCTGTGGTGGTTGGCAGGGCGTTCAGTTTCTCCTCGAAGGCGTTCCATTCGTTTTCCGGATATACGTACAGACAGTTCTCCATTCCCTTGGTAATGACGAAATTCTCCCCAAGATCGTCACGAAACTTTGCGGGAATGATCAATCTGCCCTTTGGGTCAATATTATGACTGTACTCTCCTTTCAACATGAAACTCACCCTCTTTCGAAATGGCTCTCCATTTTCTCGCCACTTCGTTCCACTTTTCACCACTTCCTACCACTTGAACTCATTGTAAACTACTTTTTGGGGAATTTCAACCCCTTTTTTCAATTGGGGACGTGGTATTTTCAAAAATACCACGTCCCCAATTGAAAAAAGAAAAGACCGCAGAGTGTTTTCCCCACTCTGCGGTCCTGTTTTATCTTCCTTATTCTATTCTGTTATTCCGGCCTCTGCCTTCACAGATAACCGCTGCTACTCTGCTTCCTGCGCGGCAGCTTCCTCTTCCTGCACTGTGGCCAGACGATCCTGCAGCTCATTTACTGCCGTATAATCGATCTGTACTTCCTCTTTGGGCTTACTGCTCTCATACGTCCCATATGCGGAATATCCGATCCACCCTACCAGGATCAGCCCCACGATCCCCACTACGCACTTACGCAGCAGATTCGCCATCTTCTCCCGGCGCATGATCTGCTTGCGGTTTGCTTTTTCTTTCTTATACTTATCTACTTTTTCCTGACTCATCGCGACTGTGTTCCTCCTATCAGTTCCAATAGGGATATTCTACCACAGTTCGCCGGATTATACAACCACGATCACGCCGCCGTCGGATGCATACATACTGCTGATACCTGCGGTATCCAGAATCATGATCTCCTTAAATGTAGCCCGCGCCTTCAGCATCTCCGCCACATCCTTCGCCCTCTGGGGACAATTGCAGTGAGAGATCGCCAGAACTTTCTCCATCGGGTCCTTCAGATCCTTCACGATCTCGTCCACCATCTTCACCAGCGCCTTTTTGATTCCCCGGGCCTGGCCCAGCTGACAGATAGTTCCCGCAGGGGTCGCTCCCATCACCGGCTTGATGTTCAGCGCCGAGGCCACGATGGCCTTCAGACCGGTCAGTCTTCCGTTCTTGCGCAGGGTCTCCAGGGTCTCCAGCACAAAATAGGTGTTCTGCCCCTCGATATAGGCCTCCACCGTCTCCACCGTCTCCTGGAAGCTCATACCCTTCTCCTCGCACTCCGCCGCTTTCCTTGCGATCAATGTCTCGCCAATAGAAGCAGACCGGGAGTTGAACACATAGATATCCTTCTCCCCGTATTCTTCATGATATAATTTCTTTCCAAGTTCCGCGCTGTTGTAGGAACCGCTCAGTTCCGCGGAAAGCGTCACCGCGTATACGTGATCCGCGTCACAGCGAAATGCTTCCATGTACCGCTCCGGAGAAGGACAGGATGATTTGGGACACTCCGGCGATTCAGCCACCAGTCTTAAGAATTCCTTCTGATCAAATGTCTCGTCATCAACGATATGGTGGCCGTTGACATCAATCTCCAGAGAAGCAGTCTCAAAATCTCCCGACTTCTTCATCTCTTCTGTCAGCTCCCCGCAGCTGTCCACAACAATCTTATAACTCATAGTCATCCTCCCGGCGTTTTGGCATCCTCTTATGCCTCTTGCCTGTCATTCATTTCTATTATACATAGTATTAAATACCACTTCTAATATCATAACACAGAACTTCCGGAAAGAAAAGGAAATTATTCACTAAGTTTAATAGTCCTGGACACGCCAAGGACAATACCCATCTCCGCCATCAGAAACAGCACCGACGTACCTCCGTAACTGATAAAGGGAAGGGTCACTCCCGTATTCGGGATCATCTTTGTAACTACTGCGATATTCAGGAATACCTGCAGGGCAATGTGGGCAAAAATACCTGTTACCATCAGGGATCCATACATATCCGGGGCATTCTGGGCGATAAAAATGATCCGGTACAGCAACATGCCAAAAAGCACCAGCACCACGATCACCCCAAATACCCCAAGTTCCTCACAGATTACCGTGAGGATCATATCGTTCTGCACTTCCGGGATCACCATCTTCTGAGCGCTGTTTCCCAGCCCCTTGCCAAAAAAACCACCGGAGCCGATAGCGTAAAGCCCCTGCAGCGTCTGATATCCCAGGCCATCTGCATATTGTTCCGGATTCAGCCATACCGCAAGCCTGCGCAGGCGGAAATCACTGCTGGAAGCAAGGCTGCTCCCAAAAGCCAGCACAAAGGCTACCAGTCCTGCCACTCCAATCCCCGCCAACGCCAGAAATGCTTTGGTCCTCGGATGAGCCACTGCCACCACGATATAGGTAATGCCAAACACAATAGCCGCCGTGCTCAGGTTGTCTGTGAGGAACAGCACGGCTGCCGCGCAAACTCCTCCCCAGGCCAGGGTCTTCGCCACACCCTGCAGCGACAGGAACTCCTTCCCCATCTTGCAGATTACCACGGGAATAAACAGGATCACCGCGATCTTGGCAAGCTCCGAGGGCTGAAACTGCTGCCCCAGAGGAAGCTGGATCCACCGTCTTGCCCCGTTGACCTCTTTCCCCAGCGGCGTCTTGACCAGAAGCATCAGGAACAGGGAGAAGAAATAGATCGCCTTCGCCTTCCCGATATACCAGTGATAATTGATCCTGGACACAACATAAATGATCACAAACCCCGCTCCACAAAAAAGGATCTGCCTCTTAAAATAATACATGCTGTCGCCGTTCTCGATCAGCGCGGTATAAGCGCTGGTGCTGTAGAGCATCACCAGCCCGAAACAAACAAGAAAGACCAGCACCGCCACGAGACTATAATCATAGTACCGAACCGGGACTGGCCCTGTATTCTCTTTTCTTCTTCTGCGCGTCCCTGCCATAATATCTACACTCCAATCGTCTTCATTATACTCAGTTGCGCGCAGAAAAACAACTGTTAAATTTCCTTCCGAAACCTTCCGGACATTCCGGGGCCCGCTAAAATTCCTGTTCTCCCGCCTCCTCCAGCAGAAGTTCTAATTCACACTTAAAGGTGTCCGGGCCTTCCAGGATCGTCCCGCTTCTCAACTGATCAAAAAACGCCGTATACCCGTTAGGAGAAAGAAAATGGAACAGATACCTTTCTTTTTCTCCCGCTGCTTCCAACCGATGATTCAACTCCTCGAAATGCTGACGGGCGTATCTGTTTTTTGCTTTATTCTCCTCACTGTCATCCTTGTCTTCCTTTATTTCCACCACAAGATAATACCGATACGCTCCCTTGGTTATCTTCAGGAAGAAATCCGGATTAAAGAAACTGTGAAAATATTTCCGGGTCTTTGATCTTCCACCGCCATATCTGCAGCTGTAACTGATTTCATAAAACCCCCGGTCGCCCGACTTGATCCAGGCATCCAAAACCTGCGCGTTCTCCTTCTTGCACAGTTGATCCACAAATTTTCTCTCCGGCCTGGATGCTGTGATCACAGTGGTCACCGGCGTCTTAACCCAGCCATAGTTAAGGTCCCTGCGGCGGGCAGAAATAGGAAATGTTTCATCTTCAAAAAACTCTTCCACAACACGCTTCTGTTCCGGATCTTTAATCTCTTCCTCCCAATTATTGGTAAAGAACACGGTATGATCCTGTCGGAGCAGACTGATACTTACAGACTGCCTCGCCAGATTCCTGGTTGACACCTCATAGACTGCACCGGACTTTTCCACCGTCACCACTGATTTACTCTTCTTACGCAGCAGCGGAGCAAAAGCTGTCAGGATCTTGTGAACATTTTTCTCTACGATCTCTTCTCCCTGATTGCCCCGTTTCTCCATGGAGACCCGGATCATATTCTCTATGCTTTCTCGGGGAGGCAGCTGATTTTTTGTGTATTCCTGTTCCCCAAGCCTGAGAGTTCTTCCTTCCCACTCTCTTTCTTCAAACTGATCATAGATCATATCCACCACTTCGGCAACCGAATAAGTCACGCTGCGGATCTCATAATCTCGTTGTATTCTCTCCTGCCCAAGGGCCGACTCATAGACGGTTTCCTGCTCTTCTTCCAGAGACTGCGATTCCAACGCGATACCTTCCTGCATAAGTCTGGAGAAATCCACACTCTCCTTCTGGATCTTTTTTTCTTCTTCCTTCTGAATCGTAGTATAATCAATATTGCGCAGGGAAAAATGATACTGGGACCGCGCCCCTTCCAAAAGCGGCTGGCTGTAAATACGCGCCTCTATCTCCAGCACTTCCTCAACCAGATTCTTGATCTTTCCACTCCATGCGCTGTGATTAAACACAGTCACTTTCGGCTGCGGACTCAGATACGCTTCCGGAACCCGCAGCCCCCGGCCCAGCACCTGAGCGATCAGAAGATGAGAATTAAACGCTCTCTCTTTCCAGGGTACGATCTGGAACACATTCTTTACATCCCATCCTTCCGTCAGCATGGAAACCGAAACAATCCACTCCGTGGGCTCCTCCCGGTCATCCACATAGCGCAGCTTTTCCACATTTGCCCTGTGTTCTCTGGCTGAAGTCACCAAAAGTACTTTCGCATCCACTTCCTCCCGGGATTTTTCTTCCCATGTCATCAGAAACTGGACCAGTTCTCCACTTAGCTCCTTCGCGCTTCTGATATCCCGGGTCACCAGGATTGTGAGAGGCTTTACTTTTGAATAATCCCGCGCGTTCCTCTGATGATTCTGATAAATCTTCTGAAATCGTTCCCAGTCATCTCCACTGTCATCTTCCCGGACATAATCCACGTTCTTCACAACACGGTCTTCAATAGCCTGACGCAGAGAATAACGAAAGATCACGTCGGGGAAATATTCATTTTCCAGATACGCCGTCCCGGTAAATCCCAGCATATACCGGAAATCATATTTGCTATCCAGGAGAAACTCCTTCCACTTCTTAATATCCCCGTCTTCTCGCCGATTTCCCGCCGGCCGGTTAAAAATATGATGAGCCTCATCGTTTAAAACCAAGGTGTCTGCGCCGCTCCCCGCAAAACTGTCCTCAATAGAGGATCCGGTATTCTGATAGACCGCATGGATATTTTCCACGCACAGATCCCCTGTCTTCACCGTCTCATTCGCTGTGACAATCGACGGATTGCGTAAAACTGCCTCCTCCGGGATCAACGCCTTCAATCCAGGATCTGCGCTCAACTGCTGAAATTTCTCAGTCAGCCCTGCCTCAATGGTAAGAGAAGGCGTCAGCACCAGCACTCGTTTTACCAGTCCCAGACCAAGCGCGATCTGGGCAATTCCGTAGATCACATAGGATTTCCCCGTACCGGTGGCCAGATCTATATCTGCATACAGCTTCTCCCTCATCTGAAGCTCCTCCAGAAACTCTTCCAGAGACGGATATTTCTCTTTTAGCTTCCCACTCTTTTCATAATTCTCTTTTGCGAGTTCTTCAAGATTTCCATATCTGCCTGAGGCAAGAAAGACCACCGCCCGGCGGATCGCTTCTTTCTGATAATCCCTTGTCCCGCACAAACGGTCCACAAAAGGCCGCCAGGCCTCATAATCCAGCCTTGTGCCATCATAAGCCATGCTTACCTCCAGCACAAGTTCTGACTGCCGGAATCGCTTCTTTTCTTCCATCCCGTCTGTTACTCTCCTTTACAGCTTATATCTTCCAATTGCATCATTTCCAAAAATATCCGTATAGATCACCATCATCTCTCTGGCCTTTTCTGGTTTCTTCAGCTCAATAGCAATCTTTCCCTCCCGAACCTCCAGATCATCCGCGAAGAAAAAATCAGACAGCACAAAAGCTTCCCCATCATAATCCGTATCTGCAAAAACCCCTGCCAGGCAATCAAATCCCGTCATCTCTTTTTCCCTTGCCGTCTTCTCTGACCGTGGTTCCCTGGATCGAAAATCCCGGATGGTGAGGAGGATCTTATCCCCTTCCGTCTCCACAAAACTCTCCACCTCTGCATGCCGCTGGAAAGAAAATCCCACAACATCCTCCATCTCATTGATCTGGGACTTGGATCTTGGCTGACGGAACCTGTGAAATTCCTCACGATGCAATTCCCGGATCACCCGATAAGGGATATCCAGGAAATAGTAACGAATACCATCCATGTCCTCATAACTGGTCATAAAGGCGAACCGGTTCTTAGGCGCCACAATATAAATGCGGCCGCCTGCCATCCTGGTTCCCACATGGCTTCCCACATTTTCCAAAAACACCTCATCCACATCCGCCTGAGAAAAACGCTGATAATCAAAGATGATCACCGGACTTCCGTCTTTGCGTCCGTCAAACTGGAAGCCGCCCACCTTGTATTCCTCCAGATCAATATCGAAGAGACCGGAGACAAATTCCTTATATTTATCAAATTCCAGATCCAACGCTGCCTTCAGATCATAATTTCCCAGAGAGCAAGTCATAAACGGCCTGGGAAGTTTCTTATATTTTGGCGGTGTCTTCGCCCGGCTCAAAAGGTTTCTCCCTTCTCCGATCTTCAGGATCCGTTTCTGACAGATATAATACGACAGTTTTCCGCCGTCGCACAGGATCCAGCGCCTGCCCAGCTTTTCAGCCACCACAGCAGTCGTTCCGCTTCCGGCGAAAAAGTCCATCACCAGATCTCCTTCCCGGGTAGAGGCCAGAATAATCCTCTTGAGCAGTTCTTCCGGCTTCTGGGTAGGATATCCCGCAAGTTCACTTCGGTAACGGTCACAGGACCAGATATCTACCCACCAGTCTTCCACCTTCTTGCCCTGCTTCTCCATCTCTTCTTTCTTTCCCTCGTCTTCTCCGGAAACACCAAACAACTGACCGCTGTTGTGGACCCCGCTTTTATGTCCGATCCTGGGCGGCTCAAAAAAGTTGCTGCCTGTACGGCTGTAGAATAAAATGGTATCATGCTTTCTCGGAAAATAATTCCCCGCCTGAGACGGACCTGTATAACACCAGGCGATCTCATTGCGGAAATTATGTTTTCCAAAAATCTCATCCATGATGATTTTAATATAATGGCTCATCTTCTGATCCAGATGTACATAGATACTGCCGTCCGGCGCCAGCATCTCCCTGGCCAGGATCAGTCGTCTTCTCAAAAATTCTACAAACTCCGCTCCTTTTTTCTTGTCATTATAGGCCTTAGCCCCCTCTTTATTCTGAAACTCATCTGTCGTGGCAAAAGGAGGATCAATATAGATCAGTTTTACTTTCCCTTTTACTTTCCCCTTGATCAGCGGGTCTTCATCTTTATAAACAGTTTTCAGAAACTGCAGATTGTCTCCGGAAACAATGAGATTTCTCCAGGCATCTTCCTGGGTGCCAAAAAACACCTTCTCCGTCTGCAGCGGAACCGGAAAAGAACCATCGTCGTTAGCCAGCAGGTCTTCCCTTCGCATCTTCCCCGCATAGGCCAGCTCGTATTCCTCATGTCTGACCGGAAACAATTTATTTCGAAAATCTTCTGGAATCTGTTCCCCCTTTTCGATCAGTCCCACCAGATAATCTTTCTCTGCTTTACTCAACATCTCTTTTCGCCCTCCATATTGTTTCAGTATATCACAAAACTCCCCTGTTTTCATACCATAATAGTGCAAATGTTTTTAGAAGGAGAATGGATATGCCCAATTATCGCTATTATCCACAGGATTCCATGCGCCGCGGCAGCTGCGGCTGCGGCCAGACGCAGGCCCCCTGTTCCGGCAAAGCCGGCACAGATCCCCTGCAGGGAATGCCCGTCGCCATGGCATACGTCCCCTGGCAGGAATGGGGCAGCCTCTATGACCCCCGCCAGGGCTTCTGCTGCGGAACCATATTTGAAGACTTGAACAAACCATTTCAGGGAACAGGAGGGTGCCGGCGATGAACGAAGCAAGAAGGACCCGAAAAGAAATGCTGGACTGGATCAACGTAGTCAGTTTCGCTGTAGATGACGTAAAACTTTTCCTGGACTCTCACCCGGACTGTCCGGAAGCCCTCTCTTATTTCCAGGAAATGAAAGAACAGAGGAACCAGGCTCTCAAAGAATACGCCGGCTGCTTTGGCCCCCTTACCATAGACACCGCCAGCCCTGTGTGTCAGAACGAAGAAAAATGGAAATGGGTCAGCGAACCCTGGCCCTGGCAGGAAGGAGGATGTTGATCCATGTGGAATTATGAGAAACGACTGCAGTATCCGGTAAAGATTACCCAGACCAACCCTAAGATCGCCCAGGTGATCATCAGTCAGTTCGGAGGCCCGGACGGAGAACTGGCCGCCTCCATGCGCTATCTGTCCCAGCGGTACACCATGCCCTACAAAGAAGTGACCGGGCTTCTGACCGATATCGGCACAGAGGAGCTGGCCCACATGGAGATGATCTGCGCCATCGTCTACCAGCTGACCAAGGATCTGACCCCCGAGGAGATCGAAAAATATGGCTTTGACAAATACTATGTAGACCACACCCTGGGCCTGTGGCCACAGGCTGCGGCAGGAACCCCCTGGACCGCCACCTACTTCCAGTCCAAGGGCGATCCCATCACAGATCTTAACGAAGACCTGGCGGCGGAACAGAAAGCCCGGACCACCTACGACAACATCCTCCGGCTGGTGAAAGACCCGGAGGTCTGCGACCCCATCCGCTTCCTGCGGGAACGGGAGATCGTCCACTACCAGCGGTTCGGCGAAGGCCTGCGGTTAGTGCAGGAGAAGCTGGACAGCAGAAATTTCTACGCCTTCAATCCGGAATTCGACAACAAAGGCTGCCGGTAAGGAAAAAACAGGAGATGGATCTTCTCGTCCATCTCCTGTCCTTTTCTTTAACCTCTTACCGGATCAGCATATATACGATCACAGCCGCCACAACTACGATGGCAATCCCCAGGATGATCACCGGCGCCTTGGAAAGCTTCTCCTCCTCGTAGTAATCGTCATAAAGATCATCTTCATAATCTTCCCTTCTCCGGGTCTTCTTGGGCTGGGACTGGGCTTTCTTCTTCCGGCCCCTGCCATCGTCAATGGAAAGCATCTCGTCATATGCCTTGCGCATCTCCGTCTCCCGTTTCTGGCGTACATGCCTGGGCGGGATATTCGAATACTTCTGTTCCTCGCGCTCCTCCTGCTCTGCTTTGGCAGCCGGCGCTTTGAACTTTTTCTTACAATTGTAGCACAGCAGATAATTGGGATCTTTCTTCCCAGGTCTTAACTGCTGACCGCAGATCGGACACTTCATTGGTATCTTATGCCTCCTCCTCATGGAAATTCTATCCCGATTATACTACACTCGGACAAAAAAGGCAAAAATTCTACAGAAAAAGGCATATTTTTTAAGGAAATCCTTACTGGGTGTTCTTTCCCAGGGTTACTTCCACCGTCTGCTCCTTATAATCCCCACCGTTTCCGGGTACCTGAAGGGTCAGTTTCACCTTGGCGCCGGCCGCGTAATACTGCAGCTGCTCCTGCAGGGTCGCCATACTGTCAATGGTGGTGCCGTTGAGCCCGGTGATCACAGATCCCTTGGTGATCCCCGCTTTCTCGGCTCCGCCGCCTTTGATCACGCCGGAGACATAGACGCCCTCCGGCATCCCGTACATCTGGGCGCTGTCAGACGTTACATCCACGCCCTCGATCCCCAGAAATCCCTGTTCTTCTTCCGATACCTTCTTCTTGGTATCCTGGTTCATCAGATTGGTGATCACGTCGCTGACCTCCGAGATGGGGATGGCGTATCCCATACCTTCTACCTCTGTACTGGAAGCCTTGGCCGTATTGATGCCGATCACCTCGCCGTTGGCATTGAGGAGCGCGCCGCCGCTGTTACCCGGGTTGATAGCCGCATCGGTCTGCAGAAGTCCGATGTCAAATCCCTCCAGAGATCTTCCTGTAGCAGAGATGATCCCTGTTGTCACAGACTGCCCGTATCCCAGGGCATTTCCGATTGCCACCGCCTGCTCGCCTACCTGGATCTTATCAGAATCTCCCATCTGGGCCACCGCGATGGCGTCCATGGTGGAATCTTTGATCTCCTTTAAGTCTACTGCAATTACCGCCAGGTCCTTGGACGCGTCAGTTCCCTTGATGTTGGCCTCCACGCTCTCTTCATCCGCGAAGGTCACCGTCAGGGTATCGCTTCCCTCCACCACATGATTATTGGTAACAATGAGAAGCTCGGAATCTGTCTGGGAAATGATGATCCCGGAGCCTGCGCTCTTCATCTCCTGCTCCTGCACGCCGCCGAAGAAATTCTGCACCTGCTGAACGCTCATATTGGTGATGGATACCACCGAAGGCATCGCGTTCTGGGCGATCTTGGCCACATCCGACTGAGCGGTGCCGCCGGAACTGGTGGTCAGCTTGGCGCTCTCCACCGTCTTCTCCGCGGAAGCCCTGTCCGAATTCCCCAGGAATTTCCCAAACACCAGGTTGCTGGTCTGGAAGGCGGCGCTTGCCACCAGTCCAAAGATCAGGCCAAGACAAGCCACCTTCACCCATCTGGGGGCTCCTTTTTTCTTTTTCTCCGGCTTCTTCTCCGGCTGGGTATACGGATTCTGTGATCCGTTCTGATTTGTGGAATAATAAGTATATTGTTGATCCATAATAAGGTCTCCTTTCATGGCTGGTATCTTATGGTTTTTCTCTTTACAGGGTATAGTCTAATCACAAAATGTGTTCAAACTGTGATAAAACCATGACAAAACCATTAAAACACTGCCTGCACCAACACCATATACAACACGGTGCCCACGCCGATGCTCAGAAGATTATTCCGCTTCCACAGATGGAGCAGCGCCGTCACCGCCACTGCGATCCCCTCCGGGATTCCGTGAGGCGCTTCCATCACCGGAGTCTGTCTGAGACAGTAGACTACCAGAAGTCCGATCACCGCAGGAGTCAGGACCCGTCCCAGATACTGGATCACCGGCGGGATCTCTTTACCCTTGGGAAAGATCAGAAAAGGAACCACACGGGTGGCAAATGTTGTCAGCGCCACCGCAAGGATAATAAGAAGGGACATTCCCACACTTACCGGCATTCCTTCGTCACCTGCCTTTCCAGCCTGGTCCTGGCCACAAACAGGACCAGTATGATCAGGATCATGGAGGGCAGCACAAATCCGTCCGCCCCGAATATCTGCAGACAGAGGAAGGCCGCCGCCACGCCCACCATCTCCGGGATCCGGTTCTTTTGATCCATCCACTGTTCTACAAAGATCACCACAAAAAGCGCGGTCATGGCAAAATCAATCCCCTCTGAATTGATGGGAAGCATGGCGCCTGCCAGGCCGCCGATAGCAGATCCCACCACCCAGTAGGACTGGTTCATAATAGAAATGGCGAAGAGGAACTTGTCCTCCTCCACTCCTTCCGGCACCCTGGTGGTACACAGAAGGGAATAAGTCTCATCGGTCAGTCCGAAGATCATATACCAGCGCTTCGGCCCCATACTGTGAAACTTCTCCAGAAGAGAGATCCCGTAGAAAATGTGCCGGATATTCACCATCAGCGTCAGAAACACCACCTGAAGGAGGGACACGCCGGGAGCGAAGAAATTCACCGCCAGATACTGGCCGGATCCCGCGTAGACCAGAAGGCTCATCAAAACAGCCCACAGAAAGGAATACCCCTTCTCCGCGAACATCACCCCAAAAGCGATGCCAATAAAAAGATAACCGGTCAGCACCGGTATGGTATAGGGAAATGCTTTTCGAAATGCCTGCCTGTATCCCATGTGCTTCCTCCTTCCTGTCTCGCAAAAAGGATCAGACCCTTCACAGGACCTGATCCTCTCTCTTTTCTTTACTCTCCGGCAGCGGACCCTTCATAGGCCTTCTTAAGATCTTCCAGCGATTCCTTAAGAAGTGCGTCCGAGGCAAGGGCCTCCTGATACTCCTCTTCCATCTGCGCCAGCAGTTCTCTTACATCCTCATGTCCGGCCACCGTCTGTATATAATCCTTGGTATCCTCGTCCAGATGTTCCGTCAAGATCCGGAACTCCCCGCTTTTGTGGTCTTCCTCCACATACAGCGTCTCCAGCCCCGGCACCTTGGTGTAGATATCCTTGATCTTCATCCCATATCTGGCAAACACCACATATGTATCTTTGTATGCTCCGTCTTTCACACAGGCCCGGATATCTTCGTAGCCTTCTGTGAAATCCGTCTCTTTTGCAAGTCCTTCGTAGTAGTTCTTCACAGCACTGCCAAGCCTGGAATCCATCGTCTCCTCCCGCAGGGGATTCAAAACCATGGTCTCCCTTCCCGGGATCCGGATCTTCTCAGCCTCAATACAGCCTGTCCTTTGTACCTTCTGTGCTTCTTCCTCGGTAAGACAAAAACCTGCCACCCCGACTGCCAGCGCAAGAACCAAACAAGCCGTGATCACACGGCTTCTGCAGGTACTTGTCCGGCGTGTACGGCAGCCTTCCTGTCTTTCCTTCATAAGACTACCTCCACACACGATACACTTTTTAAAGGTACACACCCGGGCGGATTCGAACCGCCGCTCCCGCCTCCGGAGGGCGGTGCTCTATCCCCTGAGCTACGGGTGCGTATGGCGGCTTTTAAAACCGCCTTAGTTATACTACCACATATTCCGGATAAAGTAAAGAAAAATCTCAGCAAAGTTCCCCTTTGTCCCGGTCGTAATAATAGGCCCGGTCCCCCAGCACTTCCTCCGGAGCCACCGCGATCTCATTGATCTCCTTTATCATCTCGTCCAGTTCCTCACGCTTTGGCACCCGGGATTCCGGAAGGATCAGCATCTCATGTACACTGCTCGGGATGACATAGAAATTTTCTCCGAACATCTCCCCCACTGCCTGGAGCTGTCCCTCATAGAGCGCTGCCGCCGCCCCGTAGTTTTTCCACCGGTTGGTCAGCACATAAAGCTTCAGGATCTCGTCCAGTGAAGGAAGAAAGAGGGCGTCTTCCATTACCTCCCCCATGGACCGGAAATCCACCGGGAGAAGCCGCCAGGTATTCTCCCGGGCCTGCCGGTACACTTCCTCCCGGGTGACTCCCCACCTTGCAAGCTGGTCCCTGCAGATCATCATGGAGGCGCTCCCCTTGTCCCCTGCTTCCAGAAGGACCACGAACACAATGGCAAGATCCAGCCAGGGCACATAAGGGACCTGCTCCAGCAGTTCCTGGTTGCGCTCTCTGTGGATCAGACGGTAGACGATTTTCTCCCGCACCTCCTGGTAGACGTTGAGTTCTTCCGGATACCAGGGCTTTTGAAACCGCAGTTCCCCATAGAGCTCCAGGATGTCCTCCGTGATCTTCTCCACGGTGGCCCCTTTCTGAAACTGCTGGTAATACTCCTCCAGATAGATGGTAGGCGCCACGTTGATCCCGCTCTCCGAGATAGACAGCCCCTTCCTCCACACACCGTTATTCTTCCGCGCCGTATGGATATGGACCTCATGATCCTTCTTCACACCGGCTTTTACCTGTTGTTCCACCGCCTGCACAAACTGAAAATACGTCATAAATCTCCTTTCCTTCTGGCGGCCGCGTCTTTTGTTTTTCTCTGAGATCATTTGGCAGGAGCCCTGCCTGAGATACATTTGGATCAAAGCTTCGGAACCGAAGCAAGAATATTATGGTAGTTTTGATTATAAAAAAGCCCTGCATAAAATGCAAGGCTTTTTCCAAATCTCTTCTGAAATCTTATACACGGGAAAGATACTCACCGGTACGGGTGTCAATCTTGATCTTGTCGTCCTGCTCAACGAACAGCGGAACCATAACCTGCGCTCCCGTCTCAACGATAGCCGGCTTGGTGGCTCCCTGAGCGGTATCGCCCTTGAATCCCGGCTCGGTCTCTGTGATCACCAGTTCCACGTTAAGCGGCGGCTCGATGGCGAACACCTCTCCCTGATAGGAGCTTACCTTCACGTTCTCGTTCTCCTTTACAAACTTGAGGGAATCTCCCACAGTATCCGCATTGACCGCGATCTGGTCAAATGTCTCTGTGTCCATGAAGTAATAAAGGTCTCCGTCGTTGTAGAGATACTGCATCTCTTTCCGGTCGATATGAGCGTTCTCAAACTTCTCTGTAGGACGGAAGGTCTTCTCAACCACACCGCCGTTGATGATGTTTTTCAGCTTTGTACGCACGAAAGCCGCGCCCTTTCCAGGTTTTACATGCTGAAATTCCAGAATCTGATATACCGTTCCTTCAATCTCTACGGTAAGACCATTTTTAAAATCACCTGCTGATACCATTATAATCCTCCTTAACCGTGCGCCAGCCGCACATTCTACGTTCTACTCACTCTTCTCATTCTATAATAGATCTCGGCTTTTTTCAACCTTTTTTTCTTTCCCCCTGCTTTTCTCATAGGAACGCAGGACGATCCGCTCCAGACGCCTCTTCAGCACGATCTGGATCTCCTCCCTGGGATGGATCGGCTTTACCAGGATACTGGGAATCCCGGCCCGCTTGGCCCCCCACACATCGGTGAAGAGCTGGTCGCCGATGAATACCGTATTCGTGGCGTCCGTACCCATGATCTCCATCGCCCGGTAATAATTCTTCGTAGAGGGTTTATGAGCGTTGTATACATAATCCACCTGGATCTTCTCATTGAACATCTTCACCCGGGGCTCCTGGTTGTTGGAGATAAGACAACAGCGAAAACCGATCTCCTTCAGCCTCTGAAACAGCCGGACCGCCCGCTCATCCGCCGGCGCCCCGTGGGGAACCAGAGTATTGTCGATGTCAAAGATCAGGCCCCGGAAGCCCTGTTCATACAGTTTTTCAAAATCGATCACATAAGTTGACGCCACATACCGGTCTGGGAAAAATCGCTCAAACATTACTCTCCATCCATTTCCATCAGGCGCTGTACCAGTTCCTCGCAGACCTGGAGCACCGTTTTATGATCTGTTTTTACCACAATATCTGCTGCCGCCTCATACCGCTCCCGGCGTCCTTCCATCAGCCCCGCGATCTCCCGGACGCCCTTTCTTCCTTCCAGAAGGGGTCTCTCGTCATTGTCCTTCACCCGCTCGAAGATCACCTCCGGGCTTGCGGTAAGGAGCACCACCCTGCCGTTTTTCTTCATGGCTTCCACATTCTCGCTGCGAAGGGCCGCACCGCCGCCGCAGGAGATCACCGTATTCTTCCGGGTCTGCAGCTCCACCAGAAGCTCTGTCTCCAGATTCCGGAAATACTCTTCCCCGTAGGTCTCAAAGATGTCGGGGATACTCATCTCCTCCCGCTCTGAGATCTCCTGGTCCATCTCCACGATATCCATGGCGAACATGGTGCTCAGGTAGTCGGAAACCGTAGATTTCCCGGCTCCCATGAACCCGATCAGCACAATATTGTAATCAAACAGCTTCCGGGCCTGCACCCTTTTACTGTTCTTCAGGATGCAGCGGAAGATGTCGTAGATCTCTTCCTTATATTTGTTGTCCGTCAATTTCTCTTCCAGACGTCTCTTCTGCTTCTCTTCCTGCTGGGGCTGCAGGATGGGCATTCCATACTCTTCCTTGTAGGACATGATCTTCTCTACAATGGCGCCCCGTTCCACCAGCGCGTCGATGATCTTATCATCGCAGAGAGCCAGCTGTTCCCGGTACAGTTCCAAATCGTTCATGTTCTTCTCCTATTTCCTGATCCTGTCTTGCTTTCTTCATAAAAGAGGGCAGCTGCCGGCTTACCCGGCGCTGCCTGTGTATTATAACAGTATTCTGCAAACTTCGCAAGATGCTTCTCTTTTTCTCCCGTCTTCCTACGGCTCCTCCCTGCTCTTTTCCAGGGCTTTTCCCACATCTGCCCGGAACGCCTCCCAGGCGTCCTCATGCTGCACGAAATACCTGGGACAGTCCTTGCCGGTCACGTCATAGTGGCGGATCACATCCTCCGGCCCCAGGTCAAATTTCAGACAGAGCCAGGCACAAAGCTGCACTGCCGAGCGATAGGTAGCGTCCGTAAATTTCCCGCTCTCATCTGGATGGCAGCACTCAATGGATACTGTGTCATGGTTCCGGTCATTGGAAGCATAGGCCACCTCCCAGGTAGGCACACACTGAATGATCTCCCCCTCCAGTCCCACAATGAAATTACTGCTGCTGCGGGTGGCATGGCTGTCTTTCAGTCCCTCGAAATAATTCCGGTTGGCCATGGCAGTAGCTCCCGGATTGGCCGTGTAATGAACCACGATCCCTTTGATCCGGTCTGTCTTGGTTCCTGGCCGGGAATAGGGATTCACCGTCAGAAGCTCTACGTCCATCTCTGGCCTGGAGGCGTCCACCTGGTCTCCGGTCCGCTCAAAATATCCGCCAAACCACTTCCCTCCTAAAAGCCGCGCCCCGCCTGCCGCCGCAAATACAAGCACCAGGATAAGAAGCCCCAGCCGGACATTCCTCTGGCGTCTGCGCATCTTTCGTGTCTTTCTCTTCTGCACTTTTTTCGTCCCTCCCTTACGGTTCCGGACTTATTCTATCACAGGTTTCTTTCGCAAACCGGAAAATTTTCTTAAGCTTCTCTGAACATTCCCTGAGAAAACCGGTATATCGTGCGGCTCTCCCACAGCTGTCCCTTCTTCACAAGGGGTGTTGCAAATTCCGGATGGTTGACCGCATCCGGGAAATACTGGGTCTCAAAGCAGGCGCCGCTTCGCTTTCCATAGACCTTTCCTTCTTTCCCCGGCTCCGCCTCAATATAGTTGGCCGTATAGAACTGCACCCCTGGAAGGTCTGTGTCCACCTCCATGGCAACGCCGGTCTTCTCGGCATACATCCGGGCCACTGTGCGCAAACCGGTCCCGTTAAGGACAAAATTGTGATCGTACCCTCTGGCCATCACAAGCACCGGGTCGTCCGCCCCGATCTCCTCTCCGATCCGTTTTCCCTTCCGGAAATCCATGGGGGTTCCTTCTACGGCCCGGATCTCTCCGGTGGGAATGGAATCTTCATCTGTAACTGTAAAACCATCGGCCAGGATCTGGACCCACTGCTCCTCCACGCTGCCGCTGTCATGGCCACCAAGATTGAAGTAACTGTGGTTGGTCACATTGAGAAGGGTATCCGCCTCCGGACGGGCCTCGTAGTGGATCGCCAGCTCCCCTGCTTCTGTCAGGGTATAGGTCACACGGATAGTCACCCCTCCCGGGAATCCCTGATCCCCGTCAGGGCTGTAAAGTTCAAAGACCACATGGTCCTCTCCGGCTTCCAGGGTCTCCCACTTCCGCTGATTGTAGAAATCCTTTCCACTGTGGAGGGTATTGCCGGGAACATTTTCTGTCAGATGATATTCCTTCCCGTTCAGTTCAAACCGGGCCTTCCCGATCCGGTTTGCCACACGGCCCACCAGGCCGCCAAAAGAGATGGTCCCCTTCTCGTACCCTGCGGCGTCCTCATATCCCAGCACCACATCCACCAGGTTTCCCTCCCGGTCCGGCACATACAGACGGACCACAGTAGCCCCGTAATCCGTGATGTGGGCCTCCATTCCCTTCTGGTTTCTCAGCCGGAAGAGCTGGCACTTCTCTCCCTTTTTTGTGGTTCCAAATGATTCTGTCATCTTTCTTTTCCTCTCTTCTTCCCTTATTGCAGAAAAACGGGACCTCCGGGCAGTCCCCGGCGGTCCCCTTCCTTGACTTTTCTATGTTCTCTCTGTCTATTCGTCAATGCTGTAGTTTGGCGCTTCCTTTGTGATATGGATGTCATGAGGATGACTTTCCTTCAGCGACGCGGAAGAGATCTTCACAAACTGGCCTTTTGTCTTCAGATCTTCGATCGTAGCCGCCCCGCAGTATCCCATACCGGAACGTAAGCCTCCCATCAGCTGGAAGACGGTATCTTCTACGCTTCCTTTATAAGCCACACGGCCCTCCACGCCTTCCGGCACCAGCTTCTTGGCGTCGGTCTGGAAGTACCGGTCCTTGCTTCCATTTTCCATGGCTGCGATAGAACCCATGCCGCGATATACTTTGTATTTTCTTCCCTGGTACAGCTCAAAGCTTCCCGGACTCTCATCGCATCCCGCGAACATGCTTCCCATCATGCACACGTTGGCTCCTGCCGCGATGGCCTTGGTCATGTCTCCGGAATACTTGATCCCTCCGTCGGCAATGATGGGTACCCCGTACTTGTCCGCCGCCTCGTAGCAGTCCATCACCGCCGTGATCTGAGGAACTCCGATACCGGCGATCACACGGGTAGTACAGATAGAACCAGGGCCGATGCCCACCTTCACCGCGTCGGCTCCTGCCTTGATCAGGGCCTCGGTGCCTGCTCCTGTGGCCACATTTCCTGCGATCACCTGGAGCTGCGGGAATTTGGATTTCACCATATCCACCGTACGCAGTACATTGGCGGAATGTCCGTGGGCGGAATCCATGACTACCACATCCACCTTGGCCTCTACCAGGGCCGCCGCCCGCTCCAGGCAGTTGGCTGTAATACCAAGAGCCGCGCCACACAGCAGTCTTCCCTGAGAATCCTTGGCAGACAGAGGATACTTGATCTGCTTCTCAATATCCTTGATGGTGATCAGGCCTTTCAGGTTAAAATCTTTATCAACGATAGGGAGTTTTTCTTTTCTTGCCTTCGCCAGGATCTTCTTGGCTTCCTCCAGGGTAATGCCTTCCGGCGCTGTGATCAGTCCCTCGGAAGTCATAGATTCCTTGATCTTCTTGGAGAAATCTTCTTCAAACTTCAGATCCCGGTTGGTGATGATCCCCACCAGCTTCTTTCCTTCTGTGATGGGAACTCCTGAGATCCGGAACTTGGCCATCAGATTGTTGGCGTCCTCCAGGGTATGTTCCGGTGAAAGATAAAAGGGGTCTGTAATGACTCCGTTCTCAGAACGCTTTACCTTGTCCACTTCCTCCGCCTGCGCTTCAATGGACATATTCTTATGGATGATGCCGATGCCTCCCTGCCGGGCCATGGCGATTGCCATCCTGTGTTCTGTAACGGTATCCATACCGGCGCTCATCATCGGGATGTTGAGCCGGATCGTCTTCGTCAGATTGGTAGACAGGTCTACCTGATTGGGAATCACTTCTGAAAAAGCCGGAACCAGCAGCACGTCGTCAAATGTAATTCCCTCTCCGATTATCTTTCCCATGTTATATCTTCCTCCCTTTCTTTCGTACCATTTAAATGCTATAATAACGAATTTCCCCGGTCCCTGTCAACCATTTCTTTACTGCCGCACCACTTTTCTGGGAGCCAGGAGGAAGAAACCTTCCACAATGGTGTCATTGGGTTCAAAAATAATCTTTTTCTGCTGCCCGTGTTCCGTTACCACCAGAGCATAGAGCCTGCCTCTGCCTGTGCCGGAACTGTAGTCCAAAACCTTGGCCCGCTGATACTGGCGAAGCTCGATGGCGTCAATGGGGGCCAGCACTTCCAGATCATTCACATTCATGGAGAAAACGCGTTTCCTCTTTGCCTTATGCATGATCTTGTCAATGTCCAGATCTCCGTTCACATAGAGATATTCATACTCCACATCCAGCCGCCGGATCAGGATCACCGTCGCCGCGATCACACCGATAGGGATGATGATCCCCAGGGGGAATAAAAATACGATCAGCACGGACACGATGGACAAGGAGACCAGAAGCGCCTTCAAAAAGACATCCTTCATGGTAGTCTGCTTTTTGATCAGTTGTTCTGTATAATAGTCACTCATGTTCTTTCCTCCAAAACAGAATATCAATTTTATCTATTGTATCATATTCTGACACAAAAAGAAAACTCCCCCTGAGGGGAGTTTTCAAAATTTTCACTTTTGCCCGGAATTACATCATTCCCATTCCAGCGCCGCCTGCGGGCATTGCCGGCATCTCTTCCTTAATGTTAGCCACAACAGACTCGGTGGTCAACAGTGTGGACGCTACGCTTGTCGCGTTCTGCAGCGCGCTTCTTGTAACCTTGGCAGGATCCAGGATTCCCTGTTTTACCATATCCACATACTCTTCTGTCAGCGCGTCAAATCCTACGCCCGGAGTGGACTCTGCCACTTTGTTGATGATGACTGCTCCTTCCAGTCCGGCGTTGGCCGCAATGTGGTAAAGAGGAGCTTCCAGAGCCTTCAGCACTACATTAGCTCCGGTCTTCTCGTCGCCTTCCATGCTGTCTGCCAGCTTCGCAACTTCCTTGGCTGCGTGGATATAAGCAGAACCGCCTCCTGCGATGATTCCTTCCTCAACCGCCGCTCTGGTAGCTGCCAGGGCATCTTCCATACGAAGCTTCGCTTCCTTCATCTCTGTCTCAGTAGCCGCTCCCACACGGATCACTGCTACGCCGCCTGCCAGTTTAGCCAGACGCTCCTGCAGTTTCTCACGGTCGAAATCAGAGGTGGTCTCCTCGATCTGTGCCTTAATCTGGGCGATCCGGTCAGAAATGGCTTTCTTGTCGCCAAGTCCGTCTACGATCACAGTGTTCTCTTTCTGAACCTTTACAGATTTGGCACGGCCAAGCTGCTCCATGGTGGTCTCTTTAAGATCCATACCCAGCTCGTCGGAGATCACCTGTCCGCCGGTCAGGATCGCGATATCCTTGAGCATCTCTTTTCTTCTGTCTCCGTATCCCGGTGCCTTTACAGCCACTACGTTGAAGGTTCCCCGCAGCTTGTTGACGATCAGGGTGGTCAGCGCCTCGCCCTCGATATCCTCAGCGATGATAAGAAGTCTTGCGCCGGACTGTACGATCTGCTCCAGCAGCGGAAGGATATCCTGGATGTTGGAGATCTTCTTGTCTGTGATCAGGATATAAGGATCTTCCAGGTTGGCTTCCATCTTATCCATATCGGTAGCCATATATGCGGATACGTATCCGCGGTCAAACTGCATACCTTCTACCAGGTCCAGTTCTGTCTTCATGGTCTTGGACTCCTCGATGGTGATCACGCCGTCGTTGGAAACCTTCTCCATAGCGTCCGCCACCATCTGGCCTACTTCTTCATCCCCTGCAGAGATGGCCGCAACTCTTGCGATCTGCTCCTTGCCGGTCACCTTGCTGGACATTTTTGCAATGGCCTCCACCGCAGTATCGGTAGCTTTCTTCATACCTTTACGAAGGATGATGGGGTTGGCCCCTGCCGCCAGGTTCTTGATCCCCTCATGAACCATCGCCTGCGCCAGAACGGTAGCTGTGGTGGTTCCGTCTCCGGCCACATCGTTGGTCTTGGAAGCAACTTCCTTGATCAGCTGCGCGCCCATGTTCTCAAACGGATCCTCCAACTCGATCTCTTTGGCGATGGTCACACCGTCGTTGGTGATCAGCGGAGCGCCAAAGGACTTATCCAGGACAACGTTGCGTCCCTTTGGTCCAAGAGTTACTCTTACGGTATCTGCCAGTTTATTAACGCCTACTTCCAGCGCTGCTCTTGAGTCAGCGCCATATTTGATTTCCTTTGCCATAACTGCATGCCTCCTAATAAATTAATATGATCTTCTTATTCAACGATTGCCAGGATATCGTCCTGTTTTACGATAATGTATTCTTCGTCCTCGATCTCCACGGTGGTTCCGGCATATTTGGAATAGATCACCGTCTGACCTACGGATACGTTCATCTTCACTTCTTTTCCGTCCACAGTTCCTCCGGGTCCTACGGCCAGCACTTCCGCCTGCTGCGGTTTCTCTTTGGACTGTCCCGGGATCACGATCCCTGATTTGGTTGTCTCCTCAGCCACCAGCTGCTTCAATACGACTCTGTCGCCCAATGGTACTAATTTCATAATTTATGCCTCCTTAAACATCTATCTCAGGGTTGTTAGCACTCATAAAAAGAGAGTGCTAAAAGACTCTAGATATAAAATAGCACTCTCCGTTTGGTTTGTCAACAATTTTTATAAAATCCATTCTGAATATGGAATACGATCACACGGCCAAGCTTGTTCCAGTACCGCTCCCGGATCTGTCCCTGGCAGCTTACACTCTCTTCCTCCTGCTCCAGGCTGCAGGTGTAAAGCGCGTCCAGAGAAAATACCGGCAGCTCCGTCTTGCCGGTGAGAAGCCAGATGGTCTCTTTCTCCGGGTCGCAGTTGATCACCTTGCAGATGTGGATCGTCTCGTCAAAGAAGCCGTCCTTTAAGATCACCCGCTCCATCTTCAGTTTCGCGGGGCACTCCTCGTACATATGCCTTCTCGCTCCTTTCCCTTACTCATAAGGAAGGGTATCAGTCGCCCGATACCCTTTCTCCTTAGTTGTTTCTTTCTTTCTTGATCCGCTCCAGCTCTGTGAACACGTAATCATTTACCACCTTGATGTAAGTTCCCTTCATACCAGAAGAGCGGGACTCGATCACGCCTGCGCTCTCGAATTTCCGCAGGGCGTTTACGATCACCGAGCGGGTGATCCCTACCCGGTCCGCGATCTTGCTGGCAACCAGGATCCCCTCCGTGCCGTCCAGCTCATCGAAGATATGGATGATAGCCTCCAGCTCAGAGTAAGACAGCGTGCTGATGGCTGACTGGACGATGTGCTCCTTGCGGGTCTCCTCGGCGCTTTCCTCATTGACGGACCGGAGCATTTCCAGCCCTACCACCGTGGTCCCGTACTCGCTCAAAATGATGTCGTCGATCTCATACATCTCCCCCAGCTTATAGATGAACAGGGTTCCCAGCCGTTCCCCCGCGATCTCGATGGGAGTGATGATGGCCTGGTAGCCTTTCACTGCAGCTTCCGAAAAGCCCAGGGTCTCAAGATTCACATTTTCTTTTGTGGAAAGAATGCTCAGGAGCCGTTCGTTCAACATCTCATCAATGTGTTTCCCCACATCCTTTTCGATCAGTTCCTCGATATAAGGAACGTCACTGCATTTGCTCACTCCGAGAACCTTTCCTTTTTTGCTTACCACAAAAACATTTGAGTTCAATATTTCCGTCAGGACCGCACAGATGTCATTAAACACTACTTTACTCGAATTATTGTTATGCAGTAATTTGTTGATTTTTCTGGTTTTATCCAATAATTGTACGCTCATTTGCACTCCTCCATCCTTTGAATGTGATTTTAGCATATATCTTAAAAACATTCAACGAATTTTTCGGTTATTTTTCCTCTTTTTCAGAATTTTCTTTATTTTCTACATAACCACACTGATCATTGCTGCAGCGCAGTTTATTTCCCTTTTCCACCATGTAAGAACCGCATCTTGGACACGGCTTTCCGGAAGGCTTCTGCCAGGACATGAACTCGCAGTCCGGATTGCCCTCGCAGCCATAGTACTTCCTTCCCTTCTTGGTTTTTCGAAGCACCACGTCTTTTCCGCACAGCGGGCATTTGACCCCGATCTTCTCCAGATAAGGCTTGGTATTGCGGCATTCCGGGAATCCCGGGCAGGCCAGGAATTTCCCGTGAGGCCCGTACTTGATCACCATGTTGCGGCCGCACTGGTCGCAGATCACATCGGTCACCTCGTCCTCGATCTTCACTTCCTTAAGCTCCTCCTGGGCCTTCTCTACCGCTTCCTCCAGGTCCGGATAGAAGTTCTCAATGATGGTCTTCCAGCTCACCTTTCCTTCTGCCACTCCGTCCAGGAGTCCCTCCATATTGGCAGTAAAGTTTACGTCCACGATACTGGGGAAGGACTGCTTCATGATATGGTTCACAACCTCTCCCAGTTCCGTCAGATAGAGATTCTTGTTCTCCTTGGCCACATACCGGCGGGCGATGATGGTAGAGATGGTTGGCGCGTAGGTACTGGGCCGCCCGATCCCCAGCTCTTCCATGGTCTTTACCAGGGCCGCCTCCGTATAATGGGCCGGAGGCTGGGTGAAATGCTGCTTGCTCTCAAAGCTCTCCCGGGTCAGTTCCATCCCCTTCTCCAGTCCGCCAAGGAGCACGTTCTTCTCTTCCTTCTCCTCATCCGCCTCGGTGTACACCGTGCGGAATCCTTCGAACAGGATCCGGGAAGCCGCCACCGTAAACCGGTAGTCGCCTGCCGCGATCCGCACGGAAGTGGTCTCGTATCTGGCCGGCTGCATCCGGCTGGCCACAAACCGCTTCCAGATCAGCTGATAGAGCCGGAACTGGTCTCTGGTAAGAGAATCCTTCATCTGGGCCGGTGTACGGGCCACATCCGTAGGCCGGATCGCCTCGTGGGCGTCCTGGATGTTCCGTCCGTTCCCGCTCCCTGCATTTGCCGGCGCCACAAATTCCTGCCCGTAGTTCTGGGCGATGTAGGAGCGCACGCTGGCGTCCGCCTCCTCGGAGATCCGGGTGGAGTCGGTACGCAGGTAGGTGATCACACCCACGGTGCCGTTCCCTTTGATATCCACGCCTTCATAGAGCTGCTGGGCGATCCGCATGGTCTTGGCCGTGGCGAAGTTCAGCGCCTTGGAAGCCTCCTGCTGCAGGGTACTGGTAGTAAAGGGAACGGGCATCTTCTTGGTCCGCTCGCCTTTCTTTACTTCTTCCACATAATACCGGGCGTCTTCCAGGTCTGCCAGGACCTTCTCCATCTCTTCTTTTGAAGTGATAGTCTTTTTCTCTCCGGCAGTGCCATAAAACCTTGCGGTCACGCTTTTCTTCTCCCCCGGCGCCCGCAGCTGAGCTTCCAGGGTCCAGTATTCCTCCGGGATAAACGCGTTGATCTCTTCCTCCCGGTCCGCGATGATCCGCAGGGCCACCGACTGGACACGTCCGGCGGACAGGCCCCGTTTTACCTTTGCCCACAGAAGGGGGCTGATCTTGTATCCCACGATCCGGTCAAGGATCCGGCGGGCCTGCTGGGCGTCCACCAGATTCATGTCGATCTCCCTTGGATGTTTCAGGGATTCCTTCACCGCGTTCTTGGTGATCTCGTTAAAACTGATCCGGCTGGTCTTCTTGTCCTCCAGATTCAGCGCTTTACTTAAATGCCAGGAGATGGCCTCTCCCTCCCGGTCCGGGTCGGTTGCCAGATAGATCCGGTCCGCCTTCTTCACTTCCTTGCGCAGTCCTGCCAGGAGTTCTCCTTTTCCCCGGATGGTGATGTATTTGGGTTCAAAATCATGCTCCACGTCGACGCCCATCTGGCTCTTGGGAAGATCCCGCACATGACCGTTGGAGGCGGTGACTACATAATTTTTCCCCAGAAATTTCTTGATCGTCTTTACCTTGGCCGGTGACTCTACAATGACAAGATAGCGTGCCATAAAATCTGTATCCTCTCCAGGGTCCTCCCTGTACTCAGGGAACCCTTACATAATAATTCTTGGAAACCTCCCGCGCATAGCCCTTCAACTCCAGTGCGGTCAAAAGCCCCAGGAGTTCTCCAGGGGCGAATGTTGTCTCATCTTGCAGTTGATCTATGCTCTTCGGGAAGAAATCGAGACAACTATACAACATATTTTCATGACTTTCAAGTATTTTTTCATTTTTGTCAGATTTTTGCCTCAAAAGGCATTTCCCCTGCCCGATCTCCCATAGAAACTCCTCCGGAGACACCAGGATCCCGGCGCCCTGACGGATCAGCTGATGGCAGCCCCGGCTCAGGGAACTGGAGAAAGGGCCCGGCAGGGCGTACACATCCCTCCCCTGCTCCAGGGCCATGTCCGCTGTGATAAGGGATCCGCTTTTCTCTCTGGCCTCCATCACCAGCACCTGATCGGCAAGCCCGCTGATGATCCGGTTGCGCACCGGGAAATGCGCCGGAAGAGGCGGCGTCCCCGGCGGATATTCCGAGAGAAGTCCCCCCGTCTTCTGGATATCCGTATAAAGACCGATGTGCTCCCTGGGATAGCAGACGTCCACCCCGCAGCCCAGCACGCCAAACACTGCTCCGCCGCCATTTAATGCTCCCCGCTGGGCTGCCCCGTCAATGCCTCTTGCCAGGCCGCTCACTACCTGTACCCCTGCCCGGGCCAGAGCTTCTCCAAACTCCAGCGCCGCCTGTTCCCCGTAGGGCGTACATTTCCGCGCTCCCACAATGGCCACGCTGGGACGGTCATCCTCCGGCAGCCGCCCCTTCCCATAGAGGGCGTAAGGCGGCGACGGGACCTTAAGAAGACGGCGGGGATAATCTCCATCAAACCAGGGGAGGAAGCGGATCCCTGCCGTCATAAGCTTCCGGTAATCCTCCTCCACACCATCCTGCTTCCTGGCCTCACACAGAATGTCAAGCTCCTTCTCCCCCAGGAGGGCGTCCTTCTTTAGTCTGCTTTCTTCTATATAATATATGTTCCGGGCGTCCCCGTAATATTCCCGCAGCTTTCTCTTTTTCGCCCCGGAGATCCCCCGGATCTTCCCAAGCCAGTATTCATACATCATCTAATGTCACCTCCCCTGTACTTGTATCCTGCCGTCCGGTAGCCGATGGCCTCCATAAGATGAGGCGCGCGGATCTTCTCCTCCCCCTCCAGGTCCGCGATGGTCCGGGCCACCCGCAGGATCTTGTGGCAGGTCCGGGCCGTCAGATCCAGCCGGTGGAACGCCTCCTCAAGGAGATGTTCCTCCGAAGGCCCCAGGGTGCAGTAGCGCTCCAGCTCCCCGGCGGCAAGGCATGCGTTGGTGCGGTGCCTGCTGCCCCGGTAGCGCCTCTTCTGGATCTCCCTGGCCGCGCACACCCGCTCCCGGATCTTCCCGGAGCTTTCTCCCGGTCCCTTGTCCCGCAGCGCCTCATAAGACAATCTTACTGTCTCTGCGCACAGATCGATCCGGTCCAGGAGAGGCTGACTCACCCGCCCCAGGTACTGCCGGATCTGGGCAGGGGTGCAGGTACATTTCTCCAGATCCGGATAATTCCCGCAGGGGCAGGGGTTCATGGCCGCCGCCAGGATGAAATCCGCAGGGAACACGTAATTTCCCTGGCTTCTGGTGATCCGGATCCTGTGGTCCTCCAGCGGCTGGCGCAGAGCCTCCAGCACATTTCTCGGAAATTCCGCCAGCTCGTCCAGAAAGAGCACCCCGCCATGGGCCAGACTCACCTCCCCCGGCATGGGGACCACGCCTCCCCCTGCCAGGGCGCTTCTTGTAACGGTATGGTGGACACTGCGGAACGGCCGCCCGGTGATCAGCGGACGTTCCTTGTCCACCAGCCCCAGCACACTGTAGATCTTGGTGATCTCCATGCTCTCCTCCAGGTCCGGGGGCGGCAGGATGGTGGGCAGGCGTCTGGCGATCATGGTCTTTCCGCTCCCCGGCGGACCGATGAGCAGCAGGTTATGCCCTCCTGCCACCGCCACTTCCGCGGCCCGGCGGATATGCTCCTGGCCCCGGACATCCCGGTAGTCCAGGCCCTCCTGCAGGTCCCGGGAAGAAGGCAGTTTTCGTTTCCTCTCCGGATGGATCCTGCATTCTCCCCGCAGATAATTTCCTGCTTCCGCCAGCGTCTCCACTCCCAGAATGCAGATCCCCTCCGCCAGTCTTCCCTCCGCCGCGTTTCCTTTGGGAAGGATACAGGTGTGGCACCCCATCCGGCGCGCCTCCAGCACAATGGGAAGGATCCCCTGCACCTCCCGGACCCTTCCGTCCAGACTTAACTCCCCGATCACCAGGGTCCCTGTAAGTTTAGCCGGGTCATAGAGATCCAGGGCTCCCATCACCGCCAGGGCGATGGGAAGGTCGAAGGAAGCTCCCCGCTTGCGAAGGGTTGCCGGGGCCAGGTTGACCACGATCCTTTTGGGCGGAAGCTGGGTCCCGGAATTCCGCAAAGCCGTCCGCACTCTGGCCGCCGCCTCCTTCACCTCCGACGACAGATAGCCCACCATATGGAAGATGGGCAGCCCGCTGCTCACATCCGCCTCCACCTGCACCGGTTCCACTGCAAGTCCCTGCAGGGCGGCGGATAAAATGGTACAAAATGCCATTGCTCCACTCCTTTCTTTCCTTTTTTGTTTGTAAATTTCTTTCTTGTGAAAATAACGGCCGAACCGGCCAGATATAAGATCAGGGAGAAGCCCCGATCCAGATGTAACCTCATCTTAGCTCAGATCTTCTCCCTTTGTCAACTTGATTTTACAGAGATGAGAAATCCCAGTGCTCCGGCACGGGCTCTGTCTTTTGGTCTTTTAATTCCCGGCAGGCCATCTCCCAGAGCTGGGCCAGATTGTCCTCGCACTCCCGCAGGTCCTCCAGAAGGAATTCCCGGTGGGTTCTCAGGAAATCATAGACTTCCTGCCATCTGCCGGCCCCTCCCAGGGCCGCATAGTAATCGAAGGTCACCCGGCTCTCCTGCCGGATCTCCTCCGGAAGGGCGGGATACAGTTCCAGGATCCCGGCATAGCCTTTCACCGTCAGCAGGATCCGCATTCCTTCCTTCACATAGGACAGATCCTCCGGGCGCATCCGGATCCCCCGGATCATCCAGTCCGCCGCCTCGCCGTTCCGATCCTCCAGAAGACAGAGGGACGCCAGCGCATGGCAGGCCCAGGCCGTCTCTTCCAGGTTCCAGGAGGCCAGGAATTCCTGCTCGGCCTTCTGGTTCTCTCCGGCCTCCAGAAGAAGAAGCCCCAATTGATAGTGGAGATACCAGTTCTCCTTTCCGGCGCCTTCTACCGCTTCCGTAAGCCTGTCCCGGAAGACTTCCCCGTACATGAATCCTCCCGGCTCCCCGTCTGGGGCGGGCACGTCCATCTGCCCGGTCTTAAGAAACCGAACCCAGGATTCCTGGTGAAGGCTGGTCAGGTGATATTCCAGATGTTCTGACAAAGGTCTTCCTCCCCGGACTTCCCGCTCTGCCTCTGCCACCGCGCCGTATCCGCGGCCTTCATAGACCAGCTCTCCCCTGGTCTTTGCCATTCTTTTTGTAGCTGCCAGGGTCTCCTCCAGACCTTCTTCCCGGATCCGCTCTGCCATCTGCTCTGTAAACCGGTCCCTTAGTTCCTCGAAGGAAAGAGCCTGTTCTTCTGAATTGATCTGGACTTTGCCGTATCGCTCCAGCCATTCCCAGGCGCTGTGGGGCGGCATGGGGATGCACCCGTACTGGGTCTTCCCAAGCCCCGCCTGGATCTCCACATAAGGGCCGGCCTCTTCTGTCAGGAATTCCTGCCACCGGTGGCCTCCCCGCTTCTTTCCCCAGGAGAACAGCTTTCTTCCCCGCAGCCGTCTGGTGGAATACTGGAGCAGTCCGTATCCGTCTTCCCCGATATTAGCGATATACCTGGGGCTCTCCTCTGGAATATTGAAGAAATAATCCACCTGGGAGGGGATGTTCCCGTACCGGGTCACATCCACCCCTTCCACTTCCGGGATCCGGGTCTTGTATACCCGCTGGTAATTGCTGCTGTAGGCCTCCCGGGCAGGGACGATGAGCCGTCCTCCCGGATACTCCGGCACTGCCATATTGCTCCACCAGTACATGGGGATCACCTCATCCCCCGAGTTGACGATCCGCATCCGGCAGTTCAGCGTCTTTCCCGTTTCCTCAAGCCAGAAATCCATCTGATACTCGATCCCCCGGACCCGCTCATATTCATACATCCGAAGCACCGGGATCCCTTCTCCCATGGTAAGTCTCGCCGTATAAAGCGGCCGGGTGGTAAACGGCGTGTGGCCGATCAGACTCACATTCCACTCCACGCCCCCGCTGAACCAGGCATTGCATATGGCAAGATTGCTGAAACGGATCACATCATTGGTATACAGAAGATTCCGTCCGGTCTCCTTGTCTGTAAGTTCCCACAGGCGGCCGCCCAGCTCCGGAAGAAAAACGGCTCTCAGGAAGTCATTTTCCAGTACTGCCGTCTTCATCTCCCGCTCTCTTATTTCCCGCCTGTAAGTCTGGATCTGGGGATAGGGATAAGAATTGGCTCTTCTGCCGAATCCCTCATAGATCTCATCGTCTTCCTCCAGGGAAAATTCCAGATGGTTCTGGAGCACTCCTTTTCCCCCCAGGTCCGGGACACTGGCAGGTTCGCCAAATTCCCCTGTCCGCATGATTTTTGTCTCGAATCTCAACTCCGGTTTCATAAAAGTCTTTTCTCCTTTGCTGTCTTTTTTATCCTTAGAAAAATTCCCTCAGTTTTTCAATGGCGCTTTTCTCGATCCTGGAAACGTAAGAACGAGAGATGCCCAGGATCCCGGCAATCTCCCGCTGGGTATATTCTTCTTCATGATAGAGCCCGTAACGCATCTTCAGCACCAGCCGCTCCCGGGGGGAGAGTTCTGACTCCACCCTGGTATAGAGCGTCTTCACATCGTCTTTGAGCGCCACCTTCCGGTGGGCGTCGTCCTCTGTCTCGATAATGTCGAAGAGCTGGATCTCATTCCCCTCCCGGTCCGTTCCGATGGGTTCATAGAGGGAAACCTCCCGGGAGGATTTCTTCCTGGCCCGCAGATGCATGAGGATCTCATTTTCAATGCAGCGGGCCGCGTAAGTTCCAAGGCGTACGCACTTATCAGGGTTGAAGGTGACGACCCCTTTGATCAGTCCAATGGTGCCGATGGACAGAAGATCCTCCATCTCTTCCTCACAGGACTGATATTTCTTCACGATATGGGCGACGAGGCGCAGATTCCGCTCGATCAGGATGTGCTTTGCTTCCAGATCACCCTCCGTATATCGTTGCAAATAATATCGCTCTTCCGCGGCAGTGAGGGGTTGGGGAAATGATTTCAAGGAAAGCACCTCTAGGCGTCGTTACTACATTCTATGTAAAATCCGACTCCTCTGTGCTTTTCCATACAAAAATCGCCTTGTCCCGCGCCTCTTCCCTACTCTGCTCTTCTCAGAAGATCGTAGGACCTGGCCTCTTTATCAAGCCCCACGTATATGATCTGCCGGGCATGGGGAGCGCTCTCCTGGTCTTCCCCCGCTTCGTTCATGATCCGCTTCACCGTAGTGGTCACATTTCTCCCGTCCGGCTTCATGATCTCAATCGTTTCCCCCACTGAGAATTTATTTTTCTGCTGGATCTGATAAAGGCCGCCCCGCTCCTCTTGGATCATGCCCAGATAGGTGTACTCCTTTACATAAGTGCTGGCGTCGTAGATCTGGCTTTCCTCTCCCGGCTTTCCAAAATAAAATCCAGTGGTGAACTCCCGGTGGGTGCAGCTTCCGATCTGCTGCCGGTACCATTCCATATTGGCCTGATATTTCTCAGGGCTTTCCAGATAATCGTCGATAGCCTTCCGGTAGGTCCGGGCCACGGTAGCCACATAGAGGGCCGTCTTCATCCGTCCCTCGATCTTGAAGCTGTCGATCCCGGCTTCGATCATCTCCGGAATGTGCTCGATCATGCACAGATCCTTGGAGTTAAAGAGGAAGGTTCCCCGCTCATTCTCGTAGACCGGCATGTACTCCCCGGGCCGGGTCTCCTCCACCACCGCGTATTTCCAGCGGCAGGGATGGGTGCAGGCCCCCTGGTTGGCGTCCCGGCCGGTAAAATAATTGCTCAGAAGGCAACGCCCGGAATAAGAAATGCACATGGCCCCGTGGATGAAGCTCTCGATCTCCATCTCCTCCGGGATCTTCTCACGGATCTCCCGGATCTCCGCAAGGGACAGCTCCCGGGCGGACACCACCCGCCGGGCTCCCTGGTTCCACCAGAACCGGTAAGTCCCGTAATTGGTGTTGTTGGCCTGGGTGCTGATATGCCGCTCGATCTCGGGGCAGATCTCCTTTGCCATTTCAAAAATGGCCGGATCCGCGATGATCAGCGCATCCGGTTTCAATTCCTTTAGTTCTTTCAGATATTCTTCCACCCCCGGAAGATCCCGGTTGTGAGCCAGGATATTCACCGTCACATGGACCCGGACCCCGTGTTCATGAGCAAAGGTGAGCCCCTCCCTCATCTCTTCCATGGAAAAATTCTTCGCTTTTGCCCGCAGGCCGAACACCTCGCCGCCGATATAAACTGCATCCGCGCCGAATATAACTGCCGTCTTCAGAACCTCCAGGCTGCTGGCCGGGATCAAAAGCTCCGGGCGTCTCTCTCTCATCTTTGTCTCTCTCCTTCTTATCCGTCACTTGCTATTTCTTTCTTACGCTTAACGCCACCCCGTCTCCCAGAGGCAGGATGGATGTCTGCAGCTGATCGTGATGCTTCAGCTCATAGAGATACTCCCGCATCCGGCTGTGGATGGTCCGATCCCTGCGCTCCACCGCGAACCGGGATTCCAGAACATCCCCTCCCTGGAGCACGTTGTCCGAGACCAGCACCCCACCCGGGGCCAGAAGGCGCACCGCCTCCGGCAGATAATGGATATACTGGCCTTTGGCCGCGTCCATGAAGATAAAATCATACGCTTCCGTAAGCTCCTTCATCACCGCAAGGGCATCCCCCTGGATAAGAGAAATCTCTCCTTCCTTCCCCGCCTGCCGGAAATTCTCTCTGGCAATGGGGATCCGCTTCTCATAGTTCTCAATGGTAGTGATGTGCCCGCCCTCCGGCAGATAGGCGCTCATCAGAAGCGCAGAAAATCCCACCGCCGTCCCGATCTCCAGGACCTTGCGGGGCTTATGCATCACAAGGAGCGTTTTCAGGAAGCTCTGAGTCTCCTTGCGGATGATCGGCACCCGCGCGGCCAGCGCCTCCGCCTCGATCCGCTCCAGAAGCGGCTCTTCCGGCGCCTCCAGGGAGGCCACATAAGTGGAAAATCTCTCGTCAACGATCATTTTGGTACACCCCTTCTGTCATTTTGGTACACCCCTGCGCGCATTTTGGTACAGGGCAAACGTCAATTTAGGACGTAGCCTTTTTGCAAAAGGCTACGTCCTAAATTGAATCTTTTTTAAACGTCCATGATGATCGGAAGGATCATTGGACGCCGTTTCGTCCGTTTCCAGATGAATTCGTTCATGGTATCGCGGATCACCAGCTTGATCTTGCTCCAGTCCGCATTTCTCTGGTGGCTTAAGCATTTCTCCACTGCTTCTGTCACCACATGCCGGGCTTCTTCCATCAGCCCTTCAGACTCCCGCACATAGACGAATCCGCGGGATACGATGTCCGGCCCTGCCAGCAGCTGATTGCTCCGCTTCTCCAGAGTCAGCACCACGATGAGGATCCCGTCTTCCGCCAGGTGCTGCCGGTCGCGGAGAACGATGTTTCCGACATCGCCTACGCCCAGGCCGTCTACCAGGATCTCTCCGGTGTGGACCTTGTCCACCACCTTTGCCTCCTCACTGCTCACCTCCAGCACGTCGCCGGACTGAAGGATGAAGATATTGTCCTTGGGGATCCCCAGAGATCTGGCGATCCCGGCGTTTGCCTTCAGGTGCCGGTATTCCCCGTGCACGGGGATGGCGTATTTGGGCTTCACCAGGGAGTAGATAAGCTTCAGTTCTTCCTGACAGGCATGCCCGGATACGTGGGCGTCCTGGAAGATCACGTTGGCTCCCTTGGCGGACAACTCGTTGATCACCTTGGAGACGGATTTCTCATTTCCAGGAATCGGGTTGGAACTGAAAATGACGGTGTCTCCAGGCATAATAGTTACTTTCTTGTGTACGTCCGCCGCCATCCGGGACAGAGCCGCCATGGACTCGCCCTGGCTTCCGGTGGTGATCAGCACCGTCTTCTCCGGCGGATAATTCTTCAGCTGGTCGATCTCTACCAGCGTTTTATCCGGTACGTTTAAGTATCCCAGTTCCTGGGCTACCTGGATGATATTGACCATGCTCCGGCCTTCCACCACAACCTTCCGGTCGTATTTGCAGGCGGAGTTGATGATCTGCTGCACCCGGTCCACATTGGACGCGAAGGTGGCGATAATGATCCGGGTATTCTGATGTTCCGCGAAAATGTGGTCAAAGGTGATCCCCACCGTGCGCTCCGACTGGGTAAAACCTTTGCGCTCCGCGTTGGTACTGTCGCTCATCAGCGCCAGCACGCCTTTCTTGCCGATCTCCGCGAACCGCTGCAGATCAATGGCGTCCCCGAATACAGGGGTATAATCCACCTTGAAGTCCCCGGTGTGGACCACAATCCCCGCCGGAGAATAGATGGCCAGCGCCGCCGCGTCCTGGATACTGTGGTTGGTCTTGATAAACTCGATCCTGAACTGTCCCAGGTTGATGGACTGTCCGTGGCGGACCACCTTCCTTCTGGTGCTGCGCAGAAGATTGTGCTCTCCCAGCTTTCTCTCAATGATCCCCATGGTAAGCTTGGTCGCGTAAATGGGAAGATTCATCTCCCGCAGCACATAGGACAGAGCGCCGATATGGTCCTCATGTCCGTGGGTGATGACAAATCCCTTCACCTTCCGGATATTTTCCTTCAGATACGTGATGTCCGGAATTACCAGGTCGATCCCCAGCATATCGTCCTCCGGGAAGGCCAGACCGCAGTCTACAACAACAATACTGTCTTCATACTCAAAGGCAGTAATGTTCATTCCGATCTTCTCCAGTCCTCCCAGCGGAATGATACGCAGTTTTCCATTGTTTTCTTTTTTCAAATTTACACCTCCATGTGTTTTTCCGTACTGTTTCCTTGGGCCTTCTTCAGGCATTCACGGCATTGTCCATAGAACTTTAATTCGTGGTCTAACACATGGAACCCCGTCTTTTCCTCGATATGACGCTCCAGCCCGTCCAGAAGGTCGTCCCGGAAGGGCAGGACTGTTCCACAAGTCTTGCATATCAAATGATGATGGTGGTGCTTCCCTTCGCCCTCGAAGAGTTCCCCGATTTCATAGCGCACACATCCGTCATCCAGATTGATACGATCCACCAATTGCATTTCCAGCAACAACTGCACCGTTCGGTAAATGGTAGCCAGTCCGATCTCCGGATAGTCTTCCTTTACCAGTTCATAGATGTCTTCCGCAGTCATATGTCTGTCCCGATGATCTGCGAGTACTTCTAATACAAGCAACCGTTGATTGGTTACCTTAAGACCTTTTTCTTTGAGCATCTCCTTGAATTTTTCCTGACTGATCGACATAGACACTTACCTTTCAATCTCCACGTCCTCCAACAGCTCTTCAAATACTTTGGAGACCGCGTTCAGTTCTTCTTCGTCCTCCACCATCTCGTAGAGGCTCTCCAATGCTTCTTCTGATGCGGTATCTTTTAAAATAAAACATTCCGCCTCGTCTTCTTCCGAATCCGTGACCAGAATGTATGACACCCCGCCTACCTTTGTCTGCTCAAGTACAAAAAATTCAGTTTCTTCCTGCATTTCGCCGGACATGAATGTAATCTTTTCCATCAGTCAACACCTCGCTAAGAGAGGGACTCTCCGCCGCAGCGGGAATCCAGATATCCCTGCAGGATCAGCACTGCCGCGATCTGATCCACGTACTTCTTGCGGTCCTCCCGCCGGATCTCCCGCTCCTTGAGCGTCCGCTCCGCCTCCACCGTGGTGAGCCGTTCATCCCACATCACCACCGGAAGGCCGGTGCGCCGCCGGAGCATCTCGCCAAACGCCAGGGCATATTCCGCCCGCTCTCCCATATCATTGTTCATATGCTTAGGCAGGCCGAGAACGATCTTCTCCACGTTCTGCTCCCGGATCAGCTCCTCGATCCTGGCGCAGGTCTTGCGCAATTTGTTCTCCTCCTTGCGGAAGATGGTCTCCACCGCCTGAGCCGTTATGCCAAGGGCGTCGCTTATGGCAACGCCGACCGTCTTGGAGCCGTAATCCAGCCCCATGATCTTCCCTGACATTATCTCCAGCCGTTGTGCTCAATATACGTCTTGAGCATCTCTTCTACCAGTTCATCCCGCTCCGCCTTCATGATCAGGCTTCTCGCCCCATTGTGGCTTGTAATATAAGTCGGGTCTCCTGACATGATATATCCAACGATCTGATTGACCGGATTATAACCTTTTTCACTCAATGCCTTGTACACAATCTCAAGAATATCTTTCGCCTGGATCTGCGGGCCGCTTTCTACCTGAAAAAACTGGGTGCTGCTTAAATCCTTCATATACTCACGTCCTCCCAAAATACTTCATGATTATTCTACCTTAAAGCCGCGCAAAATTCAATGGATTATTTGTGAACGACTCTCAATTTCTACATTTACAAGTTGATTGGACAGATCCTCTTCGGTTTTTCGTCCAATTTTCACATACTCCTTTGTGTGGCCCACCTGCCAGGTCTCCCCGCCGATCACCACAGACTCTTCCATCAGGACCTCCCTGGCAGTCCCAAGAAGCTTCTCTTCATACTCCCGCTGCTTCTTTTGTCCAAGCTCCAGAAGGAGGGCGCTTCTTTGGGTCTTCACGCTGTCCGGCACCTGTCCGTCCATAACGGCGGCCCGGGTTCCTTCCCGCCTGGAGTATTTGAAGATATGGGTCTCATAGAAGTTGATCCTGTCGACAAATGCCCGGGAAGCTTCAAATTCTTTCTCCGTCTCTCCCGGAAAGCCCACGATCACGTCGGTGGTCAGAGCAGGATCCTGGAAATACTTCCGCAGGATCTGACATTTCTCCTCATACTGCGCCGTGTCATAGCGCCGGTTCATCCGCTTCAGGGTGGCGTCACAGCCGCTCTGCAGGGACAGGTGAAAATGGGGACAGAACTTGGGGCACTCGGACAGAGTCCGGGCAAATTCCTCCGTGATGATCCCAGGCTCCAGGGATCCCAGCCGGATCCGGCAGATCCCTTCCACCTGGTGGACGCTTAAGATCAGCGACAGCAGATCGTCCCCAATATCCGTACCATAGGAACTTAAGTGAATGCCGGTGAGCACCACTTCCTTATACCCCCGCTCTGCCAGGCGGCGCACCTCCGCCACCACCTCTTCCCGGCTCCGGCTGCGCACCCGGCCCCTGGCATAGGGGATGATACAGTAGGAACAGAACTGGTTGCAGCCGTCCTGGACCTTCAAAAACACCCGGGTATGTCCCGCCGTGTGGCTCACCGTCAGATCCTCATATTCGCTGGTATGTCCGATGTCCACCCGCTCGATCTTCTTTGCCCCGGCGCCCTTCTCCTGGAAATAATCCTCCAGGACCCTGGCGATCTCCTTCTTCTTATTGTTTCCGATCACGATGTCTATGTCCGCGTCAAGCCCTGCTGTGTCCTTCGTCTGCACATAGCAGCCTGCGGCCACGATCACCGCCCCGGGATTTCTCTTCCGGGCCCGGTGGATCATCTGCCTGGATTTGCGGTCCGCCACATTGGTGACAGTACAGGTGTTGATGATATACACATCCGCCTGCTCCTCAAAAGGCACGATCTGGTATCCCGCCTGTTCCAGGAGCTCCTGCATAGCTTCTGTTTCATATGCGTTTACTTTGCAGCCCAGGTTGTGCAGCGCCGCTTTTCTCATAGGTTCTGTTCCTTTCTTTTCCTAGACTTTACCAATTTATTCCTTGACTTTTAATTCCCCTGCTCTTAAGATATTGGTAGAACATGAAAATGTAAAAAGCAAGGAGGGTATTTTATGCAAACAGTAGAAATTTCTTTAAATACCATGGAAAAAGCGAAGTCCTTCAACAATGAAATTGCGAAATTTGACTATGATTTTGACCTGATATCCGGAAGATATGTGATCGATGCCAAATCCATTATGGGAATCTTCAGCCTTGACCTTAACAAGCCCATCAAACTGGCTATCCACGCCAACGAAGATGAACTTGGCGAAGTAATGAAGGCGCTGGAGCCTTACCTCGTTTAAAGAGATAAAAAGAGAAGCGGGAACCTTCCCGCAGGAAAAGATTGCGCAGAAGCTGCGCAATCTTTTTTATTTTACTCCACTTCAATGATCTCCACAGTATCCACTGCCTTCTGGAACAGCTGGCCGATCTTCTCCTCCAGCTTCTCCTCGGAACGCCGGATCACATCCACATTGGGCTTGGTCACCGGGTGCTTCGCCACGAAAATGGTACAGCAGTCCTCATAGGGCTGGATGGAGGTCTCAAAGGTGCCGATCCGCTCCGCGATCTCCACGATCTCCCGCTTGTCATAGCCGATCAGCGGCCGGTACACCGGCAGGGTGCACACATCGTTGGTAGCCGCAAGGCTGTGCATGGTCTGGCTGGCCACCTGGCCGATGCTCTCCCCGGTGATCAGCCCCAGGCTCTTGTCCTGTCTGGCAAAATGCTCCGCAATGCGCATCATATAGCGCCGCATGATAATGGTCAGCTCGTCGTGAGGACACTGATCGTAGATGTAGAGCTGGATATCGGTGAAATTTACCACGTAAAGCCTGATAGGGCCCGCGTATCTGGCCACCAGCTTCGCCAGGTCCACCACCTTTTCCTTGGCCCGCTCGCTGGTGTACGGCGGCGCATGAAAGTATACCGCCTCGATCTCCACGCCCCGCTTGGCGATCATATAGCCTGCCACCGGGCTGTCAATGCCGCCGGACAGAAGGAGGGTGGCCTTGCCGTTGGTCCCCACCGGCATTCCACCGGCTCCCGGGATGATCTGAGAATAGACATAGATCTCATTGCGGATCTCCACATGGAGCATCACGTCCGGGTGATGGACGTCTACCCGGGTCTGGGGAAATGCTTCCAGAATGGCCTCGCCCAGATCGCAGTTGATCTCCATGGAGGTCCTGGGGTAAGATTTCTTCGCCCGGCGGGCCTCCACCTTGAAGGTCAGGTTCTTATCCGGATACACTTCATCCATATAAGCCACAACGTCCTTCTTCAGCTGGTCGAATCCCCGATCCTCCATGCGGACTACCGGACAGATCCCCACCAGGCCGAACACCCGGGTCAGGTGCTCCACCGTCTCCTCATAGTCGTATTCTCCCACGCAGTCCACATAGATCCTGGCCTGGGATTTGTATACTTTGAATTCCCCGTCCACATCTGTAAGGGCACGCTTCACCTGGCGCACCAGGGCGTCTTCAAAAAGATACCGGTTCTTTCCCTTGATCCCGATCTCTCCGTATTTCAATAAAAAGGTATGAAATCTCATCGCTTGTTTCTCCTGTCTTTCCGGCTGTTAATGCCGGGTATATTTTCGCAGTACTGGTACTATATTATAGAGGGTCTCAAGAGTGTAGTCAATCTCTTCCAGAGTGGTAAATTCCGACATGCTGAACCGCAGTGTGGCGTCCAGGTACTCCTGCCCTGCCCCGATGCCCTTTAACACCCCGCTGATCTGTGGATGGTTGGAGGCGCAGGCCGAACCGGAAGACACATAGATACCCTTCTCCTCCAGGGCATGGAGCAGCACCTCGCTGCGGATCCCGGCAAATCCTACGCTGATGATATGAGGCGCCGACGTCTCATCGTACAGGCCGTGGATTGTGATATCCTGGATTTCCTGCACGCCCTCGATAAAATGCGCCTTCAGCTCCCGCATACGGGCCACCTTCTCATCCAGATCCTGATAAATGAGCTTCGCCGCCAGTCCCAGCCCTGCAATGCCCGGGACATTTTCCGTGCCAGAGCGCACATTCTTCTGCTGCTCTCCTCCAAAGACAATGGGCTGGATCTTCACATGGCTCCCCACATAGAGGGCGCCGATCCCCTTGGGTCCGTGGATCTTATGGCCGCTTATGGTGCACAGGTCCACGTTCAGCTTCCGGGGATAGATCCGGTACTTTCCAAAGCCCTGGACCGCGTCCACATGGAAGAGAATGTCTTTGTTATACGCCTTCGCGATGCTGGCCGCCTCCGCGATGGGCTGCACCGATCCCACTTCATTATTCACATACATCACCGACACCAGGATGGTATCCTCGCACAGAGCCTCCTTTAAGGCGTCAAGCCGGATCCTCCCGTACCGGTCCACCGGCAGGAAGGTTACCCGATAGCCCTCTTCCTCCAGATGGCGCATGGTGTTGATCACCGCCGGATGTTCAATGGCGGAGGTGATGAGGTGATTGCCCCGCCGCCGGTTGGCCCGGGCAACCCCCATAAGGGCCAGATTGTCGCTCTCCGTACCTCCGGAGGTGAAGAAGATCTCCTTATCCTGCACCTTCATAAGCTTTGCCAGGGTTTCTTTTGCTTCTTTTATATAATGTTCCGCTGTCACGCCCTTGGCGTGCATGGAAGAAGGATTGCCGTAATCCTCGCACATCACCTTGCGCACCAGGTCACCCACGCTGTCGTAAGCCCGGGTGGTAGCGGAATTATCCAGATATACTTCTCTCATAAACTCACTTCCTGATCTTTCTTACTATTAACCTATGTGGCTACGCCTCCAGGTGGAACATCAAAAGAGAAAGGACGGTCAGCCCGGCTGTCTCTGTCCGCAGGATGCGCCGTCCCAGAGAGATGGGATACGCTCCCGCCGCCAGCGCCGCCTCCACTTCTTCCTTCTCAAAGCCGCCTTCCGGGCCAATGAAGATCCCCACCGACTGCCCCGGACGGATCCCTTCCAGGATCTCCCTGGATCTTCGTACGTCCCGCTCCAGCTCATAGGGGATCAGCACCACGTCAAGCTCTGCCGCCTGTTCCAGCGCCCGGGCGTAGCTTTGCACTTCTCCCACCTGGGGGATGTAGCCCCGGCCTGCCTGCTTTGCCGCGCTCTCGGCGATCTGCTGCCAGCGGGCCACCTTTTTCGCCGCCTTCTTCTCATCCAGCCGGACCACGCTGCGCCGGGTTGCTACCGGGATCACCTGGCAAACGCCCAGTTCCACGGATTTCTGCACGATCCACTCCATTTTCTCCTGCTTGGGCAGCCCCTGGAAGAGATAAATCCTAGAGGGAAGCTCCGTATCCGTTTCCTTTTCCTCCAGAATGGAAAGAAAAGCATTTTCCCCTTCATAATGGTCAACGGCGCACCGGTACTGACGGTTATTGCCGTCGCTGACCACCAGCTCCTCCCCCGGACGCATCCGGAGGACATTTTTCATATGGTTGACATCCGGTCCCGTGACCAGGATCTCCCCCTCTCCCACCTGGGACGGAGGTACGAAAAAATGTTGCATATTCTTACTTCTCCTGCTCTTTCCTGGCTACCACCGAGGCCCACTCGCCCTGATGGTTGATCTCCAGGACTGTAAGCCCCGCATCCCTTGCCGCCTGGGCCACCAGTTCTTCCTTCCCTTCTATGATGCCGCTGGTAATGTAGACGGCGCCGGGTTTCATCTGATGGACGATCACCGGCGTCAGGGGCACCAGCACATCCGCCAGGATGTTGGCCGCCACCACGTCGTATTTCTCATAACCCACCTGATCCTGCACCGCCGGATCATCGATGATATTTCCGATCATCACCTGATACTGGTCCGTAGAGATCCCGTTGACCTCCATATTTTCCCTGGTAGCCTCAATGGCGCAGGGATCCAGGTCCGTCCCCACACTGTAGGCCGCCCCGAATTTCAGCGCCAGCATCCCAAGGATGCCGCTTCCGCAGCCCACGTCCAGGATCTGATCTCCTGGTTTCACATAAGTTTTCAGCGCACGGATGCAAAGCTGGGTAGTCTCATGCATGCCGGTCCCAAAGGCAGTGCCCGGATCGATGTGGATGATCATCTTCCCGCTGTCCTCCGGCTTCACCTGCTCCCAGGAAGGGATGATCAGGATGTCGTCAATGGTAAACTGATGGAAGTACTGCTTCCAGTTGTTCACCCAGTCTACGTCCTCGGTCACCGACTCCTGGATGGAGGCCTCCCCCACATCCAGAAATGCCCGCATCTCGTCCAGTTCCTCTCTTACCTTCCGGAGGATCTCCTCCTTGTTCTCGTCCTCCTCCAGATAGAAGGTCAGATAGGCGGTGCCGTCATCTTCCGGAATGTCCGGCAGAATATCCACAAACATCTGCTCCTTATCCAGTGCTGTCAGCGGCACCTTGTCCTCAATCTGTACTCCCTCGATGCCAAGGTCCGCCAGCATGCTGCTTACAATATCCTCCGCCTGTGTGGTCGTCTTCAGGCGAAACTGGTTCCATTTCATACTTCCTTCTCCTCTTGGGCCTCCGCCCCGTTTTTCTCATGTTTGATCAGATTTTCATTACAGGATCCCCAGATGCTCCAGCAGGATCTTGCAGCCGATCAGCACCAGGATGATGCCCCCTGCCAGCTCCGCCTTAGACTTGTACCGGGTCCCGAATATATTGCCTATTTTAACACCGATAAGCGAGATTGTAAATGTGGTCACACCGATAAAACTCACCGCCCAGACGATATTTACAGAGAGAAAGGCGAACGTCACCCCCACCGCCAGAGCGTCGATACTGGTGGCCACCGCCAGGGCCAGCATGGTCCGCACATCCAGAGACTCCCCGGAAGAATCACAGGCCTCGTCCCCCTTCACCGCTTCCCAGATCATGTTTCCTCCGATGATTCCAAGCAGAATGAAAGCGATCCAGTGATCCACCGAAGTGATCACATCCTTGAACTGCACCCCCAAAAAATATCCGATAGCCGGCATCCCCGCCTGGAAGATCCCGAAATACAGCCCCACGATCACACCCTTGCTCCACGTACACCGCTTCATCGCAAGGCCTTTACAGACAGACACAGCAAAAGCGTCCATCGACAATCCCACCGCAATCAGCAATAATTCAACGATTCCCATGTGTACCTCCTTAGTTGGGGACGTGGTATTTTTAAAAATACCACGTCCCAGATTAAAAATACCCTGTCCCTTTTTGCACCAATCGGCTCAAAAAAAGACCTATTCATGGTATCCCATGAATAAGTCTCATCATTTAAAGTAATGCCAGGTGCATTTTTCCACCAGTATGTTGACAAAACTACGCTTTTCGCGCCAACTACTCCCTTATCACTTCTGACTATTATATAGATTTCCCTGTCCGATGTCAATTGGGGACAGGGTTTTTCCTGATTGGGGACAGGGTTTTTTCAATCTGGGACGTGGTATTTTCGAAAATACCACGTCCCCAATTAACTACTGCTTAATCCTGGACACGACTTTCAGGTCTACGAAATCGGTCATATACCAGGTCGTCCCTCCCGCGTTTTCCAACGCGTACTGGCATTCCTGAGTCATCAGCTGCAACGGCTTGCCTGCCACCTGTACATAATAGGTCTCTCTGGTGGAGACTACACAGTTATTATTTCCATTGTAGGCGACATCAGTGATCTCATAGCTGTCCAGCCGCTCGGAGATATCTCTCTGCACATACTTTTCCTGTTCCTGGTAAATGGCGCTGCCTGGTTTCAGGCAATCGGAGATCAGAGAGAAATCGTTATTGGTCACCGCATCCGGGAAGTTCTTCAGGTACTTCTCCACTACCGCCTCCGGTCCGTCTTCATAGACCGTGGCAGCCTTGGCGCTCAGCAACACGTTAGGCTCGTAGGAATACTGGCATTCCCCGCCGTACTCTCTGCTGTGATATCCCACCTGGATATTGGCCTTGTCGTCCACCGTCGCCCCGGTGTTGTCCTCGAATTCCAGAAGATACATTTGCTTCTCCATCTCATAGATCTCCTGGTAAATGCTTTCCATGGAATAAACATCGCTGATGCTGTAATATTTTCCACCCGTCTGCTCCGCAATGTAGCTGATCCTGGAAGCATCAACAGAACCGATCCCGATAATGAACACCGGCACATGGTACCGATTGGCCACCTGGATCACGTCTTCCTGGGTACAGTTACTGTAATTATCATTCCCATCGGTAAATGCGATCACACACCGGGCTCCGTTCTGGGCGGCCACACGTTCTACTGAAGTGTAAAGGGCGTCATAAAGGCTGGTCATATCATCGGTGAACAGCTGGTTTACCTTCTGGGTCAGGAGATCCGCGTCGTCACAGAACTCCTGCTCCAGCCGCACACCAGTTGAAAATGAAGTCAGCTCTACCAGGTCTCCCGCTTCAAACTGCACGCTATTGATGAAATTGTTCATAATATTCTTGGCTTCGTCCAGGGGACTGCCGTTCATGCTTCCGCTGACGTCCGCCACCATATCCACCTTCAGGGCTTCCTTCTCATTCAGCTGGTTGGCCGCGGTCACTGTCTGCCGGACGTATTCTGCGTTGGCGTCCTCCTTCTCGATATAGAAAAGCATGCTGTCCAGATCTTCCGGCACCTCGCCTGTCGCCGGATCCTCCACATTCACATACAACCGGACGGTAGGAAACTCTGAGGCGTCCACCTGCTGCACATCCACCGTCAGCTCCTGCTCCGGCTCCACATACTGGAATACGATGGTATCCAGTTCTTCAAAGGCCTTCTTCACTGCCGGATAATCCGGCTTCTTATTCCCAGTCTCCTGCTCCACAGCCTGGAGCTCTTTCTCGTAAGACTCTGTCTCTGCTTCTTCCGCCTCAGACATATCCACGCTCTCGTAGAAATCCATCTGCTCCCCGATGAAATCATCCAGGTCTTCCTTCACGGATTTCAATTCCTTGATCACATCCTGCTTCTTTCCAACATCCAGGATCCCCAGGCCTTTCCATTCCTCCGCGGCGGCCTTGGCCTGTTCCTCATATTCCTGGAATCCGCAGGCCTCCACCTGGGACAGGGCCTTATCCTTTTGCATAGTAAGTCCGGCAGTGGCATAGACCGTCCCGCCTCCTGCCAGAAGGAACACCAGCACCACTGCGATCACTGCCGCGATCAGCGGCTTCTTGGACCCTTTTTTCTTCTGCCCGCCTTTGGGCGGCTTCTTTGCGCCCGCCGGTCCGGAATCCGGGGCAGGTCCCTGCTGCGCCTGCTTTTCCGGCTCTTCCGGCGCGCCTTCTACCTTCGCCCCGCAGTTTGGGCAAAACAGCGCATCATCCTCGATCTGGTGTCCACAATTTCCACAAAACATCTCTCATTCCCCCGTTTCTTCCTTTTGTTTTCTATAGAAATCCAAATCCTTCCGCAATGCCTTCCGCATCCGCCCGGGCCCAGGCTTTTGCCAGTTCTCCGGTCTTCGCCGTGCCCCGCATCTCAGGCACTGTATGGAAGCCGTGCTCAATGATCATCCCCGGCACTCCCACATTGGCCGCTCCCCGGAGCACTCCATAATAATCTCCGTTCTGTCCCGTCCTGCGGCAGACGGTGCCTTCCACATTCGTAGCGTCATTGTAAGCGTCCGTCCACTCCCGAATCTCCCCGGCGTCCGCCACTTCCTGGAAAGTCCCCTTCGCGGCGATCCCAAGCTCAACACTGGCCTTTGCAAGACCGCTTCCGATCCGGTTGGCCAGCCGGATCACCTGAGGATCCTGACAGGCCGGCTCATTGAGGATCAGAATGGGCTTATTAATGGAAATGGGCTGCTCCTCAGTGGCACAGCCATTGGCCCCCTCCAGATTGGCGTTGGTGTGGAGAGAGATAAAGAGATCCGCCCCTTTAGCCGCCTCTCCCCGCAGGCTGATATGTCCGGAATCCAGACTGTCATTGCTGTACCCTCCAAGGGAAATATCCCCGGAGTCCCGGGTCATCCTGACGGTCACACCATACTCTTCTCTTAAGATCTTCTCAAGTTCCTGGGCAAGCGGCAGTGTGAAATCCCCCTCCGCGTAGACCGGCTCCGTCTGGATCATGTTCTTGCCGGCGTAGTGGCCCGGATCGATACAAAGGAGAAGATTGCTGGCCATTACCGGCTCTCCATCCTGAACCTCACAAGCTTCCGGATCCAAAGGCTCTGCCTGCACCCGGTACTCATACTGCCGGATGGAACCGTCCTCCAGGGTGTCCACCCAGGACAACTGCCCTTCTGCCGTTCCCTGACCGGCAGGCAGGCTTCCCACCTGCTCCCAGCTTCCTGACCCCGGGGTCCGCCGTTCTATCTGATATTCTCTGATATAGCCATCCCACTGATCCGGCCACCGGATCTCAATCTCCCGGTCCGAGATCCGGGCAAAAGACAGTTCCCCGATCCGGATCTTCTCCTTCTCCACTGTCCGTTCCTCCTTAATGGCCTCCCGGGCCTGCCGCTCTATCTCTTCCATTTCCTGCTCGTTTTGCTTCTCCAGAAAATACCAGCTGCCAAAGGCTCCCACCCCCAGCGCCAGCACCCCTGCCAGAATAAGCAAAAGCACTTTCATCCAACTCTTCATATTCCTTCCCTCACTCCCCTGATTATACCTCTTCTTGCCGCTCCCCGTCAATGCGCCGGGCCTTCTTTACTCCCCCTTCAGGCCAAAAGAAAGCTTTCCTTCCGCCTCATCCATCCGGGCCAGGATCTTCTCCTGCTGCTCATCAAAGAGAAGCCCCTTATTATAACGGTAATAGCTGGCACAGTCATTCTCCCGCAGAAACTGGATGCTGTCCCTGTTACTGTTAAGATCGGTCACAAATACCACCATCTCCTGGCTGTCCCCGAAGGCCTCCTCCAGGAAGGAAAATGCATGTTCCAGTGCCTCTTTGGTCTCCTCTGCCGCCACAGATCTATGGTCCACTTCCTTCTGGAACCATTCCCTCACCCGGGCAAATGCGTCCTCTCCCTTAAGATGTTCCGCCCCGGTCTTGCACTTCCAGCCCTCCAGAGTCTCCAATACCTGCCGCCACAGATGATCCTGTCCCCTGGTCAGCTGCTCTGCTTTCCGCAGATCCTCATACTTTCCGCTCTCTTCCCGGCACAGGCTTTCCAGGTCCCCGCCTGAAGCCTGCATACGCTTCAGCGCCCCGTAGAGCATGGTCACATACTGGTCCAGGAGCACATAGTTCCGGAAATATTCCCGCAGCTTCCCGGAGAGCATCCCCACTACGCTTAACCGCTCGTCAAAGGAAGCATAGGAAAGCTTCTCCAATGTATCCTTTTCCCAGCGCCCGGCCAGAATATCCTTAAGGCCATAGTCCCGCTGGTATTTCTCATAAAGTTCCAGATAAACGGCAAAATCCTTGGCGATCTTCCAGTGCTGGATATACTGGTGGACCACCTCCCGGTCCATCTTCTTGCCCAGCTCCTCATAGACCTTCAGAAGCTCCGAGAGATCCTCCCAGCCTCTTGCCGTGGCGAATGCCCGGCCGTCCGGGGTGGTCTCCATCCGGTAGAAATGCTCCTTCTTAAGATCCAGATAAGAGAGAATGGCAGGATGGATCCCCACCTCCAGGGCATACTCCTTCCACACCTCGTAGTTCTCTTCCACGTCGATGCGCTTGATCCGGTCCAGCGTCACCACGTCAAACTCCCGCACCGATTTGTTGTACTCCGGCGGATTCCCCGCCGCCACGATGATCCATCCCTCCGGCACCTTCTGGTTTCCAAAAGTCTTGCACTGAAGGAACTGCAGCATGGCCGGCGCCAGCGTCTCCGAGACGCAGTTGATCTCATCGATGAACAGGATCCCTTCCCTAAGCCCGGTCTTCTCCATCTTCTCATAGACAGAAGCGATGATCTCGCTCATGGTGTACTCCGTCACCTGCCGCGACTGTCCCCCGAAGGTCCGCTCCTTGATAAAGGGCAGGCCGATGGCGCTCTGCCGGGTGTGGTGAGTGATGGTGTAGGACACAAGGCCGATGCCGCACTCCCGGGCCACCTGCTCCATGATCTGGGTCTTGCCGATCCCCGGAGGCCCCATGAGAAGCACGGGCCGCTGACGGATGGAGGGGATCACATATTCCCCGTAGGCATCCTTTGCAAGATACGCCTCAATGGAATCTTTGATTTCCTGTTTCGCTCTTTTAATATGCATAAGTTCCTCCTCTTCCTTCTTCCAAAAGATCTTCTTCCGACAGGATCAGCTTAATGGCCCAGGGCGGCACTTCCACCTCTTCATAGTCCTCCTCCAGGAAGACAAAGGCCGTCTCATAGGGCGGCATTTTCTCCGGGAAAATGCCCTTGCCATCGGTAAAATACAGCACACCCCGCAGATTGTCAAAGGCATGCTCCGCCCGGAGCCTGTCCACATAGGCGAAAGCCGGACGGAAATCCGTGCCTCCCTCCCCCTTTAATTCCAGCTGTTCCATATATTGGGCCAGTTCCTCCGCCCGGGTGATCTTCACGTCCGTCTGCACCGCCTCGTCGCACTGGATGATGTGGATGTTCACCTTGCGGAAGAAACTGTTCTCCTCACTTAAAACGGTGTACGTCTCCTCCAGAAATCTTCGCACCAGCTCCCCGGAACAGGACATGGAAGTGTCGATGATCACCGCGAATTCCTGGATCTTCTTCTCCTCTTTCCACTCCTGGGGCTCAATAAGGGGAAGATTCCCATAGAGACGCAGGCCGTAGCTGTAGAAAACGTAGTCAAAAGAATCCGGATCCACCGCCATCTCCTCCTTAAGCACCGCAAATTTGCGCAGAAACTTCCCGTAATCATACCGCTGCCGGTTCTCCACCCGCAGCTGGTCCACCAAGGTTCCCACCTGGGAGGAAGCCTCGCTGGAAAAGGCTTCCATATCCATCTGGGTCTTCTCACTGATGTCCTGCCACTGGTTCTCCACCTGCTGCCGTTTCTCCGGATCATCCTCAGGCCAGTACAGGTGGCTGTCCACCCGGAACTCCTCCTCCAGCCGGGCGAAAGCCTCCGGGGACAACTGCCATTCCATCAGTTCCCGGCAGATCTTATCCGCCGTCAGTACCTTCATCTTCTCCCCCAGCCTCCGGTAAGTCTCCCGCCGGGGGAAGGACTTGAGTCCCCGCACGCACCGGTTGGGCAGCCCGTCGATCACCGATTCCGCCGCGATGTCGCAGGCCAGGTCATAATAACGCCTGTCCCGCCCTTTTCTCCCGGTGATATGCCGGAAAATGGCGTGGAGCACCATATGGAGATAGACCCGGTTTACCTGTGTCCGATCCTCCCGGTACCGTCCCCCCAGCCAGGAGGGCTCATAGTAGATGGCAAGCCCGTCCGTCCCAATGGTCTCCACTTGCGGATCCATAACAAACTGAAAACTGCTTAAGGCCACATCCAGGAATCGCATGGACAGATACAGCTCGCTGCGGGTAACCGTAAGGATCTGTCTGCCGATATCTTCCAGCATGGCGCTCATGGCCTCTTCTTCTGTTCTTGCTCCTGTCCTTTCTTCCATCCCTGTTCCACTTTCTTCTTATAGTTCAAATGTCTTCTGTTTCCTGGGGAACCGCCGCCCCCTCTCCTCCATGAGAAGACTTACCAAAGCCGTCTTTCCGCTATCCAGGGCCGCCTGGATCCCCGTCTCTATAGCCGGGCCGTCCAGTAGTTCCCTTTCCAGGAGAAACTTTAGTCCCTCTGTGTCTTCCTCTGTTACCAGGAACCTTGCAGCAGCCGCTCCCTCGTCTCTCAAAAATCCTTCATAGCTCTCCCTGGCTCTGTCAGAAAGCCCCACCGGAAACCGGAGACGCTTAAGCGCCAGTTCCGCCACCGTCTCCGGCGCTTCATCTGCCACCGCCCAGGGAAGTCTTGCGTCATATTTTGCAAAATCCAGCTTCCGCTCATAGAAGCACTGGCGGTAATAACCGCCGGATCCGTGATGGCTGGTGTAGAGGATCCTGGCCGGCGTATTCTCCACCGCCTCCTCATAATGCTCCGGGAACAGCACCTGCGCCGTCTCCACCCGGCCGTCCCCCCGGTGATAATGAAGGGTTGCCCGGATGGCAAAACGCACTTCCTCCACAATGGACTTTAAGGCCGAGGCCTCGCCCCTCCGCAGATGGATCTCCACCTGGCCGGGCCGGCAGCCGTTCAGGGCGCCTCCCCCGATCTCCAGGATCCCGTCTGAGAGGCCAAGCTTCTCCAGGTTCCGGCACCGGTAGAAGGCATATCTCCCGATCTCCCGCACCCCGTCAGGCAAATGGATCTCCCGCACTTCCTGCCTCTGTGCAAATGCATAAGCGCCGACAGACGTCACCTTTATCCCCTCAATGGTTTCCGGGATCGCGATAGCGCTTTCTTCCCCGCCACAGCCGGTGACGCAGATCCCGTCTTCTCTCTTCTCATACTGGATCTTCTGACCACAGATCCCGATCTCCATACAATCTTCCTCTCTATTCAATGGTCACACCCTGATAAAATAAAGTCAGGATCTCCCGGTAGTCCATCCCCTGCTTTGCCATCTCATTTGCCCCGTTCTGGCTCATACCGATGCCGTGACCGTACCCGCCGCCCCGGATCACAAAGCAGTCCTTCTCCTTCTTCACGGTAAAGAAAGCGCTGGGAAGAAGCTTAGAACTGGAAACAGTGGTCCCGTCCTGCTTCCTGATCTCATAGCCTTCTCCTCCAAGAGCCCGCCGGATCTTATTCTCCGTCTCCACGGTGACAGCCCCCTTTTCACCGGCGGCCCGGATCGCAAGGGCCACATCCCCGGGTCCCCGCTTTGTTACCGTTAATTCTTCCACCGTACCGATATCTTCTTTGGTATTTTCCCGGATGAGACGGGACAGGACCTCCTCCGGGATCCTTGCCTCCCATCGGTACCAGGGCAGATCCTTCTCATAGTCCCCGGCCTCTCCCTTTACCTCCACCGACTGCAGATAGGCGTTGGCCTCCCCCGGTTTGGTTCCCCAGGCCTCCACATTGGTGGTGCGGCCGCAGGAAGTGGAATAATAATAGGTGGTCACCACCTTGCCCTGATAGCGCACCGCCTCCCCGGCAGTGGCTCTCACCGCTTCCCCGGCGCTTTCCGCCGGTTTGGAATTACCGTACACCTGGTAATCTGTACTGTCGTTAACATGGGCTTGGTATTCCGGATAACCAAAGCTCTCCATCTGCCGGCAGGCAAAACTCCTGGCGCACACAGCCTGGGCCTTCAGGGCTTCCGGCTCATAGGAGGCCGGCATCTCGCTGGGCACCACGCCCTCCAGATAAGTCTCCAGCGGAAGCTCATTGATCAGCACCAGCTCTTCCCCGGCGGCGCGAAGTTCAATAACTCCTGCGTAGGAAGGCGTCCCATAACCCCGATGCAGGGTCTCCACCTTCACTTTGCCCTCTCTGGCGCGCACCCGGATCGCTCCTTCTTTAAGCCGGTCATCCTCCGGCTCCACCGTAAGTTTCCCCTCCACTTCCTCCTCCCGGTCTCCCCAGTTCACCACAAGACCACTCTCCGCAGAGAGCACTGCCTTGACATGGGTCTCCTTCTGATATCCGTCGGTCATAAGAAGAACCCGGATATCCGGGTTCTCCCCCGCCAGCTCTTCCCCGGTCCCGGAGGGCTGTCCTCTTCCCACAGAAGAACCGCCTTTCTCCTCTGCCGCCTGGGGAAGCCACCTGGCTCCCGCCGCAATCAGAAAGGCGCAGCAAAGGATAGCCCCGCACAGCCAGATCTGGCGCCGGATAGCCCTGCGGCGGGCCTCTCTTTTGCCTCTCACATACCGGTAAGTCCTGCTGTATCTATGTAATGTTCTATTCCTTCCCATCCAAGATCCTTGTCCGTTTTTCTAAATCTATATTCTCTGCCTGTACAAAAAAGAACTCCACCCGGCAGGAAGAAGATCCCCCTTTCTGCCAGGTGGACTTTGAACATCGCAATATCCTATCACGCAACCTTGGTGTAATCAATCACAGAAATTTCCTGCAGAAGTTTCTTCGCGTCATTGACCATTGTCTCCAAATGTTCCGCTACTTCATCTGTATAAAAAATTTCTCCACACTGCTCACACTCTTCACAGGGTACATTCTTGATCACAATAACAGATCCTCTGTAATTTACCACATGAGTTGTGGTAGTTTGCCGTACTGTATCACATTTACATAACATACACATTATTTATGCACCTTCCTTGTTTTTAAATCTTTCTCAAATTTTTCAACACTAGGATAATATACGGTTATAATCCCTATTGTATCCTGATCCTCATCTAAGCTTACCACAACATGGATAACTTTTTGATCCATCGTCCGACCAAAGATAAGACAACTTGGATGGGGAAAATCATCCGGATAATCTTCTATAATCTCCCCCTGCACAATACAGTTTTTTACATCCTGCCGGCTTATATCCCGTTCCTGCATACGCTCTAGCGCATGCTTATACCATTTCATTTTCGATTGTATACAATAATCTTGTATCTTCTGTATATTCAATGTTACTTTCCTTCCTAATACTACTTTTTACTAGTATATCACAAAATCAGGATTTCTACATCATCTGCCGTCCCGCCGGCGTCACCGCCAGGCTCCCGTCGCTGTGATACAGCAGGCCGTCCACGCTGTAATAAGCCGGATTCCCGGCCGCCACCTCGATAAACAAAAGACTGGACATCCCGGCAAATGCATGCTCTTCGATGTTCGTAATATTGGCCGGTATATAGATCTCAAAAATCGCCTCTTCAATCCCGGCGAAAGCGCCTGCCCGAAGGCCCACGCAGCTGTCATGAGTAGGCAGCGCTACCAGACCGTCGGTAAGCACCAGTCCTGCATCTGTGTACCCTGCCACATATCCGGCGTCGTCACACCGGTATCCCGGGAACTCCTTCCATCCTGCATACAGTTCCACCCGGGATGCTCCCTCCTCCACTTTCGTAAATGGAATGGTGCACCCGGCATCCAGATACCAGCCGTCAAACAGTTTGCCAAGGCGAGTTGGTTCCGCCAGTCCTTCCAGGTCAAAACCTTCTGATGTAGCCGTTAATTCAGAACTCTCCGGCAGACCGCCGTTCCCGTGCAGGATCACCGGGATCTCAACTGGCACAACAGCCGTATCCGTCCCAGGCATCTCCACTGCAGGCACTTCTTCTGCCGGCGCTTTCTCCACAGGCGCCGCTGCAGCCGCAATTTTGCGGCTGTCAGAAAGTCCTTCTGTCTTCGCCGCTTCCGGCCTTTCCACCAAAGTCACATCCAGCTCTTCTGTCAGGGTCAGCGCGCCGGGAAGTGTCCAGGTCATCCAGTCCGGCTTCCCTTCACGGATCCCGGCAATAGATTCCGCTGTTTCCACAGACATCATTTCCCGGGAGACTGCTCCTCTCTCAGATCTCCCAGTTTCCACCACTGCCGCCTGAATAGATACCAGGCCATAGGCCGCGACACAGAACGCTGCCAGGATCAGCCACAGAACCGCCTGGTCCCAGGCCCGCTCCATCAGTTTCCGGTCATAGATCAGTTTCCCGCTTCCAATTGCCATCTTCATCCCCGCTCACCCGCCTTACACATTTATTTATATCATACCAGAGAAATCCGCGACAGGCAACGAAGACTGGCTCTTATCAAAGATTTCCCATAAAAAACGCTCTGTGCAGCTGATTTTGCTTCCACACAGAGCGTCTTTTCTTTAAATCTTCTGTTATTCCATCTGCAGCAGACGGTACAATGCCTGGGCATAAAGCCTTGCGCACTCCATCAGCTCATCCAGGTCGATAAATTCATCCGCCTCGTGAGCCAGCTCCGGTTTCCCCGGGAATACCGGACCAAAGGAAACGAAATTCTCCACATCCCGGCAGTAGGTTCCTCCTCCGATAGTAATGGGCTCTTCCCAGGTTCCCGTCACATCTGCGTACACCTCCAGAAGGATCTGCACCAATTTCGCATCCTTGGGCACATAGAGAGGCGGCCGCTTCTGCCAGTACTCCGGCTGGAATCCATATTTCTCACAGGTCAGGCAGATGGTCTTCCAGATCGTATCCAGGTCAATGTGTACCGGACAGCGGACATCTACCTTCAGATCCATGCCTTCCCCTTCCACATTCAGGATCCCCAGGTTCATACTTAATTTCCCGGACAACTGATCCTCACAGGCCACACCTAAATTCCGACCTTCCCACCCGTCTCCAAAGAGGGTGTCCAGGTTCTGGAAATACTCCCGGGTCTTCAGATCTCCAAAGGGCAATTCCTTCAGGAACCGGATCATGGGCAAGATGGCGTTCTGGCCAAGCCACGGCTGCATGGCATGGGCGCTGACGCCGTGGAAAGTAAGATGAAGGACATCCCCCTCCATCTCCCCGGATCCGTCTGCAGCCTTGATCCGAAATTCCTTCTGAACCTCTTCAAGCTGCTCTCTGGGTCCTCCAAGCCATACTTCCGCGATATTGGGCACTGCGTTTACCACCGTTCCGCCGGCAACCCGGATCACACAGAGTTCTTCCGGATCCGGCAATTTCCGGTCACTTTTTATCTGGAACCGAAGGATCCCCTTCTCCGCATGGATAACCGTGAACATCGCATCCGGGGAGAATCCCAGATCTGGTCCCTTCTCCTTGGTCAGGTAATACTTAATACACCGGTGTCCGGTCTCCTCATCACAGCCAATAATGTGACGCACATGGTTCCGGATGGGAAGACCGCTCTCCTGTATTGCCTTCATCGCATACAGACAGGCAACCAGCGGCCCCTTGTCATCAACCGTTCCACGGCCATACATTTTCCCGTCACAGATCTCCGGCAGAAATGGTTTCCTGGTCCAGCCGTTTCCAGCAGGGACCACGTCAATATGGGACAGGATCCCCACTTCCTTCCCTTCTGTTCCAAAGTCCACCGCAGCGGCATAGCCGTCGTAATCCCGGACCTTAAATCCAAGTTCTTTGGCCAGCTCCATGAGCCCATCCAGGGCACTGCGGATCTCCTGTCCAAAAGGCGCTCCTTCCCCTGCATTCTCCAGATTGATCACGCTGGGGATCCGGACCAGTTCTTCCAGGGACTGGATCATGTCCTCCCGGTAGGACTTCACAAGTTCATCGATTCGTTGCTCCATTTTTACTTTCCTTCTTCCCCATAGAGCAGACCTTCCATATCACATATTTTCTCCAATTCCCAGGCCTGCATCTCTTTCTCCGGCGGCCGCTCGTAGAGACCGGATCTGCTGAAGGTCCACCCCGCCTTTTCCTTCATCTCAACCAGATATTCCGCATATTTTACTGAAGCCACCATGGAATCTATAACCGGGATCTGAAATTTCTCCTGCATCTCCCGATAGAATCCAAACTGCATGGTACATCCAAGAATGATCACTTCCGCCTGATCTTCTTCCACCGCCCGGCGGATCTCTTCCTCCATCCGCCTTCGGGTTTCATCCTCATTTTCATGAAATTCCAGAACTCCCAGATCAAGGCTCCGGAAGGAAGCCAGCTTACGTCCCAAACCATACTTGTGGATGTTCTCCTCCATCTGGGGGATCCATTTCCTTCTCCCCACGATCACGGAAAATTTGTTGCCCAAAGTGGCCGCCAGATGGGCACATGCTTCTCCTGGCGCCGCCACAATAATATCCCTGGCAATCTCTCTTCCTTCATAGAGACACGGATCATCAAAACAACTGATGACGCAGGCGTCGAAGCCGTCCTTCTCCGCCTGCAGGATCCCTCGCAGGATCTCTCCCTGATTGACAGCCTGGTAGAAATGGTATTCCATATGGTTGGTCCCCTTGGCGATGCTCCTCACCTCAAGGTCTGTCTTCTCATCCAGGAACGGTTCCAGATAATCCCGGATCTCCTGATTCATAGAATCATAGGCTACCGCTTTCAAAAACAATAAACGTCGTTTTTTCATCAGCCATTCTCCTGTTATAATTCATCTAATATCCCGCAATTCCCAATTCAGCACAGATTCTTCTTGCTTCTGGATCTTTATAAACTCCCTCTTCTTCCAACACTTCTCCATCCAGGATAATGGTCGGATTCAAGACAATACCGTCTGTGTGGGAAGCCGCGCTCCAGTGTTTGCCGCCAATGGTAATACCCTGGCTTCCAATTCCAAATTCCATACAGCCAAATACCCGCTCATCTTCCACGATACGTCCTGTCACTGCACGGACTCCCGGATTAAATCCCTGAGAATAATGTGCCAGCCGCAGCATATTCGGATCGTCAAAGGAATACAGCCAGTCTTTGTAGATCTTGGCCTCTTCGCCTCCGGTCACATCCACGATACGACCTTCTTTAAATTCAATATTGATCTGCTCTTTCAGAATCCCCAGAGTATCCGGCGGAAATACCGCGCCGTCAAACACAAGTGTTCCCTCGATGGTTTCCTCGATGGGACAGAAGCTTGTCTGACCGCTCAGCATAACCGGATAGCCTTTCTGTGTCGCCTTGATCCCGGAATGCCGGATCTTCCGTCCGCCCAGACGTCCCTTCAGATCCATTCCCTTCTTGGTCATGACATGAATCTCATCCGCCGCTTCCAGACGCTTCTTGAAGTACTCGCCCAGTTCGATCACCTTATCAACGTTTACTCTTGCAATACAATTCACCAGCATCTGGGTATCCAGCCCGGTAGCACAGATATATCTGGCCCCGTTCTGGTCTACCGCTTTGCGATATGCCGGCCCGTGCATGATAGAAGCATAAGCCAGCTCAATCCAGACATCAGCGCAGGCGATCGCCTCTGCCACCGGCTGCGGCGGATCTGCATAAAATCCATCTGCCGTTGGATAATAAATTACAGTTGGTACTACGTCCGTCGCATAAGCCGCCTCAGTCAGCGCATGTACCACCCTCTCATCCACACAGGTATCATAAGTGATCACCAGATTTTCTCCCGGTTTACACAACATAATGTCGTGCACCAGCTTCATCGCACCCTTTGCCAGTTCCAGACGACGATACTCATCCCGCATTTCAACACCGATATTCCATTCCATTAGAACGCCTCCTTGTCTATACCATTTTTCGCAGCTTTTTATCTCTACTATACATCTCGAAATCTGTACTGCTCATATTTTTTGTAAATATCAGGAAGCTTTAAGCTCTCCCATTGCAACGTTTCTCTTGTTTCACGGATCTTATCCTTTTCTAATACGGCCCTTATGTATGTTTCCCCGTCTCCAGCAGCACCCTGTACAATATTTCCATACGGATCAATAACAGAAGTGGCTCCACAGTACTGCACGTCCCCAGAAGCGCGATTTAAAGCCAACACATATACTTGATTCTCAGCAGCACGCATTCTGGCACACAGTAAGAAAAGTTCCTTCCAATCTTTAACCCACGCACTTGGATAAAGAATCACATCCGCCCCCATATTCACCAATGGTGTAGACGCTTCAAAAAACCGCATGTCCTGACAGATTAACAATCCGATATTCCATCCTTTGAAGGGTATTACTGAAAGTTCATCGCCTTTTTCAAAAAAGTCACATTCCTTATCCCACAAATGTATCTTTCTGAACTCTCCCAGAAGTTTTCCCGTCTCATCCCAAAGGCATGCCGCATCATAGAATTTCTCATTTTCGCAAATACTGATCCCCGCCATTATCGCAATATGATATTCCTTTGCTAATGATCCAAAAAACTTTTCTTCTTCTTTTGACTTGCGGGCACTGTCAAATTCATAACCACTGATACACAATTCCGGAAAACACAAAAGATCTATATCATCTTTTGAATATACTTCTGTCAGTCTTCTCAATCGGGCACAGTTTTTCTCTATATCCCCCTCTATTGCAGAAAACTGAACACACCCAATTTTTAGCATTTTACCCCCTCCTGTCTGCTAAACATCTACCCACTCACTAATAACACGCGCCAGCATAGTTCTGCATAGGATTACAGGCTTTCCAGAAATCTTTCTTACCAATTTCTTCGCAGCTTCTGTATATCCAATACAATCCATTACAATCAGATCTGAATCAATCCCTTTGGCTTTCTGTGCTGCTTTGATCAATTCCTCCTCGTCTCCATAGGGATTGGCAGCTATCGCAGTAACTTGTTCCATAATTGGTCCCCACTGATCATATGCCTGCTGTATCTGTTCTTCATCAGGTGTGATCAATATCATATTTGACCTCTCACTAACTGCTTTGGCTATCCCGTTCAGAATTTTAGACGGATAAATCAATGGAACATTAGCTTTAAAAATATCCGGAAATGAACCTGCACATAAAAACACGATTACTTCCGCTCCATTATTTTCTAATCGTGTAATGCAATCCTGCAACCGGCTTAAAATAAAGCTTTCGCCAAATTTAGCAAATCCTCCGCTTTGCAAACGAGACACAAGTACATAATCATCTTCTCCTGGTTCCATTTCCTCAATTTCTTCCATTGAAAGTCCATCTAAAGCTCCAGCCTCCAGGACTTCTACTTCTTCCCCAAGGATTGCCTTCATATCTCCCATTACATCAACTCTTGGAGATTGTCCAATTGTAACTGCTCCTACTTTCATAATAAAACCTGCTCTCCTAATTAATCATAAATAGTTATAAATGGTTACTCGTCTGGCTCTTAAAACCTTTTACAGATATCCGCATACAATTCCGGCATTCGGTATTTCAAATAAGGAATTTCTTCCTGTCGTTGTTCTACAACATACGTAGAAAGTTCTACTTCTTTTATTCCTTCCTTATCATTATCAAGACAACTTATCACTTGTCCCGATGGATCTACAACCGTTGAAAACCCACAACGATCGCTTTCATATTTTGCTCTGTTTATACCTGCTACATATACTTGGTTTTCTGCAGCCCTTGACGCCAGCATCGTTGACCAGAATTCCCGATACGGATGCGGCCACGCGCTTGAATAGATAAGAAGCTGAGCGCCTTTTGCCGCCATTATCCTGCTTAATTCCGGGAAACCCAGATCTCCGCATACGAGCAACCCTATTCTCCATCCCCTATATTCGAAGATTTCTATTCTTGACCCTGGCTCAAAAAACTCTCTTTCTTCTCCCCAAAGATGTATTTTGTCAAAATGGTGCAGCATATTCCCATTTTCATCCCAAAAGCAGACCGTGTCAAAATGCTTTCCTTCTCTTTCATCCGTAATTCCCGCAACAATTGCCACTTCATTTTCCGCCGCCAATTGGGCAAAAAACTTTTTTTCATCTATCGGCGCAGCCACTGTCTTTTCAAAATCGTACCCCCTTACACAGAGTTCCGGAAAACAAATAATATCGACTGCTTTTCCTTTTTGAGCACAAGTGATAGAACGGATTTTCTCCATATTATAATCCGCATTTCCCTCGGCCGCGCCCATCTGCACCATAGCTAATTTAATTCTTCTGTCCTGCACAATAATCACTCTCCCGCTTCATGATTCTTTTTCGTCAATAGATAATATACATAATAAGCCACACCTGCTACAGCAAGACCGTTCAGCGCAGATACTCCTACTACAATAACAAATGAAGTAATATAACATGTAGCTGCTCCGAGCAGGAAACAAACCACTCCAGCCGTGTTAAAGTTTCTTTCTACTACATATTTCTTTTTATGAATAAGATAATATTCAACCCAGAGAACTCCAGCGATCGGACCATAAATGACGCTGATCAAATTAAGAAAGCTCTGGAAATATTGAATAACATTAAACATGGCAAGAACTGTTCCTATCATGCCCGCTACAAACGTTAATGTACTTCTCTTTTGATTCGGGAAAATATTATTTAATGCCAATCCTCCAGAATATGCACCGCTTAAGTTTGTAGACCAGGCAGCGCCGATCAAAATAACAAAGGCTATCCAGTTAAATCCAAGTTCATACAAAACATCAACAATATTATATGATGGCGCAGTCATTGCTATAATCGCTGTTCCGATTTCCTGAACCGCCGCAATTCCTCCGATTCCGATCAGACTGATAATTGCGATATGACTTTTCTTCTTTTTACAAAACCGGGTATAATCACAGGAAATGATCGATCCACACATGATCAGACCAACAACCATGTTTAATCCGCTCATAATCCCCATATTTTCTTTTGGAACATAACTCCATATATCTGCAAGACCATACGTATTAGATGTCTTAATCAGTCCCCAGACAATAAGGATCAATATTGGCGGTATTAAAATATAGTTAGCCCATGCAACGGAATTAAATCCTTTTGCCGCAAAAATCGTCATTATAATACCGGCAACAATTACAATCAATTGATAATTTCCCAGTTCAGGAAAAATTTTTTGGACAGACAATGCCGCCAGACTTGTCTGAATACCAAACCAACCAAATAGAGAAATACACATGATGCCCGACACAAGAAATTTGTTCGCATATTTTCCAAATGCCATCTCTGTCAACTGATAAGTAGTCAAACCCTCTCGCATTCCAATAATACCCTGGATGTAGAAAATAGCCACCAATATCAGGTTGCCTACAATGATGACAAATATGGATTCTTGTAGAGTAAGTTTCTCAATCAATCCTCCTCCCACCATAAGTGTAGAAACTGCTACATTCATACCCAACATCGCAAAAAGCGGACCTGACAACCCCTGACGTTCTTCATCAGGAATCCGTTCCATATCAATGTTTGTTTTTTGAACTGTTTCTCCCATCTCTGCAACTCCTTTCTTTTTTTATTTTCCGTTATTTTCTTTTTTGTATTATATCATGAACAAAACCGCAACCAGAGTGTATATGTACACACAAATAACCGTATTAAATATACAAACCGTACACCATTCCACATTATGGTTTGAATTATTTGGCTACTTCTGATAAAATTTATTAAATATCATAATATTCAAGGAGTTGCAAAAGAAATGAAAGTGCGTGATTTGTTTGACTTAAATGCAGAAGTTTTTAAGGAATTCCGGCTTCTGACGGGTTCTGGAGGACTGGATAACGAAATAAAAGATGTGGTTATCATGGAAGTCCCTGATGGCATCTACTGGATTAATCCAGATAATTTTATCATCACTACCGGATATTCTCTTATGACAAAAGAAATATCCATTGAAAACATGATTCAAGTATTGATATCACGTAAAGCGGCCGCACTGGGAATTAAAATTGGAAAATATATAGATAATCTTCCTGAAGAAATCATCAATTACGCAAATGAACACAATTTCCCCATTATCAGCATTCCTCTTGCCTTTACCTATAACAGCATGGTGTTCCCCATTTTAAATAAATTAAAGGGTGAGGACAGCTATCAGTATTATATTGTCAAAAAACTTCGGGAAGAATTAAATTTATTGAAAAGGCCTAACTTCAATATCACTTCATTAATCCGACTAATTGAAGACTATACAAACCAGAAGATCTTCTTATACTGGGCAAATAATTTAAACCTTATTAACAATGCAGATAGCGTAGAGGATCCTGCGCTTAAAAAAGGGATCCTGGATAATATATCCCAGATATATGTAGCAGAACATCCTTTTGAAATTTCATCCGACACAGCTTCTTATGTGATATTTAAAGTAGAAAGCCTGACAGAAGTATTGGCTTTCCTTTGCATACGCATGGAATATGGCCAATCGTTAACTCCTGTCAACGAAATCCTTATTAATGAAGTTCTTCCAACAGTGTGTATCTACTTGTTGACCAATTTACACAAATCGGAAAGATACTATAAGACTGTGGATGAATTTTTTCTGAACATTCTGGATGGAACATACACTGGAAATGAACTCAGATTAAAAGAGGACGCCTCTTATCTAAACATAGATTTTCAAGCTTCCCGCTTTATCTGTGTAATCGACACGACAATAAAAACATCCGAAGATTTTTACATTTTTAACGAAAAAATTGCATCTGCCTTAAAAACATACACCTACCACCACATTCATCAGAAACATGGATATCAAACCATTTTAATTTTTGAATTGAAAAATTCTCAAAACATCCAAAAAATATACGAACCTTGCTTTCAAAACATCTTGAAAGATTTGAAAAAAAGATTCCCAACGGAACATTTTTCAATTGGGATTGGTAAAATATGTCAATCTCTAAAGCATTTAAACTACGCACAGGAAGAAGCTCTGTTCGCAATAAAAATAGGCAGAAAACTTTATGCGCAACAGGACGGAATATACTTTTATGACAACTTTATGATTTATCATCTGCTATACGAAATATCAGATCACCCAACCTTGTCCAAAATCCATAAAAATACAATAGAGCGGATTCAAAAATATGATCTTGAAAACAATACTGCTCTTCTCAAAACTTTAGAAACACTGATTGACTGTGATTTTAGTATTTCTCAAACTTCTGACAAACTTTATATTCATCGCAATACTTTGTATAAACGGATAAATAAATTGAATTCACTACTGGATTTTGATATTGACAACTCCGAAAATCGACTCATTTTACAAATTGCTCTTAAACTTCATAAAATACTAATATAAAAACAAAATGCCAGACCTCTAAACATGAGGTCTGGCGTTCATTCCTAGCCTTCTAATCGCTCTTCAATATTTGTAGCACTATAAAGCACGTTCGTCACAATCGCATCTGCAATTCTGTTATATTGTCTCATTGCATTTTCCGGTACCTGAAGAACAGAGGCAATATAATCGTATATTTGTTCCATATCTGCCAATGCCTCATCGGTAATCTCAACTACGTACTTTTTCATATCAATGTTGCTCCCTGAATTTCGCAAATGCCTCCGCTGCATTTTGTACATTTCCCGCGGCTATATCACAGTATCCCTTCTCCAGCTTTTGATGAATTTCTTCTACTGTCATCGCATCTGCCGATACAGAAGCCGGGGCCTTTGGTAAAGAAACAGAAAATGGAATCCCACCTGTAAGAGAAATCTGATTAAGATACATATTAATTGCCGTAGACATAGGAATACCCAATTGAGACAACACCTCTTCTGCGCGTTCTTTCACCACAGGATTTATCCTCAAATTCAATGTCGCTGTTTTTCCATGGCAATTCCTCCTTCAGTTAATTGTAACGCATTTGTCAGTACATTTTAATTCATTTATAAAAAAAGAGGTGCCGCTTCTTCGGCGACACCAGCTTATCTTTTGTACAGCCCAAAATGCCGGTTCCTGTATTTTGACTCCTAGCCGCAGCCAGGTGGGTGTCCGCATCTGCTTTTCTGCCTTCCTCTCAAATGGGGGCCTGACATATTACAGAGATATAAGAGTCCCGTTTAAAGTTTTGTAGGTTCAAAATTACAGGAATTATCGAGCATCCCAGGTTTCCATCTGCAAGTATTATAACTCATTTACGTAGATTTTACAACTCCTAAAATCTTCCTTGCTTCGTTCTCCAAATGATACTTATCCCATCTCTTCTATCATCCGCCGGATGGTATCTTCTTCCTCTTCCAGCGCCTCCGCGATCTCCGGGATGGTCTTCCCTTTGGCCCGCTTCTTCTGGATCAGTTCCCACAATTTATTTATCTGACCGGTCCTCTCTCCAGCTTCCCTTCCGGCCTTCTCGCCAGCCTCCCAGGCTTC
>UMKW01064105.1_pt1 | contig 62425 bp, 58 predicted proteins | sample 1966391 | NCBI WGS metagenome assembly UMKW01 (sample SAMEA4836183, study PRJEB28245) | human gut metagenome | biome: gut microbiome; material: fecal sample | place: Denmark | collected 2008
TAATTCCTGGATATGATATCCGCTGGAAGCGCTGGCTGTCATCAGCTTTTCTTTGGAAATCTGCAGGAAATCAGCGGCCTTTTGGACGGCATGATCCAGGTCTTCAATCTGATCGGACTTATTTAATACAACGAGAAAAGGGATCTCTTTTTTCTGAATGTGGGCGAGGGTGACGGCATCTTCATGCGAAGGGCCGGACAGGGAATCGATCACCAGGAGGGCGAGATCTGTTTTGTTTAAAATCTGGAAAGCCTTTTGAACCCGCATAGAGCCCAGATTGCCTTCGTCGTCGATACCTGGGGTGTCGATCATCACCACCGGACCCAGGGGAAGCAGCTCCATTGCTTTTAAAACCGGGTCGGTAGTGGTGCCTTTCACATCTGAGACAATCGCCAGACTCTGCCCGGTCAAAGCATTGATAAGGCTGGATTTCCCGGCATTTCGGCGGCCGAAGATACCGATATGAGTGCGTTCTGCGGAAGGTGTGGTATTGAGACTCATAAAAACTCCTTTCACTGTGCAAAAAGGTACAGGGTATTTTTCATTTGGGTACAGGGCATCGTGCAAAAAGGTACAGGGCAGTTGTCAATTGAGGACGTAGCAAAATTAAACTTTGCTACGTCCTCAATTAATTAATTAAAACCGGAAATCCCGCCGGTTATCTTCCCGGATCAGCTTCAGGTTTTCCAGCACGGTCGCCCGCACTTTCTCATTGGGTACGTTCAGTACTTCTTTATCGATCAGTTTATCGCCGATGGCCTTGGTGGCCGGGGAGGCGTAATCCATCAAATATTCTTCCAGGGTCATCAGTGCGTTGGGATGGCAACAGTTCTGGATCTGGCCGCTCTTGCACAGGGACATGAACCGGTCGCCGGTCCGTCCGGCCCGGTAGCAGGCGGTACAGAAGCTGGGGATATAATTCATCTCCATGAGCCAGCGCACCACTTCGTCCAGGGTCCGGTTATCGATGACGTCGAACTGAGCGGAGTTCTCTTCCTCCGGTTCGGGATCTACGTAACCGCCCACACTGGTGCGGGAGCCGCCGCTGATCTGGGAGATGCCAAGATGAAGGACGCGCTCGCGGACGGTCTTGCTCTCTCTGGTGGAAATGATCATGCCGGTGTAAGGCACGGCAATACGGATGCAGGCCACCAGCTTGGCAAAGGTATCGTCGTCGATGCCGTTGGTGAAGGTGCTGGCGTCGATGTCGTCGGCATTGCGGAGCCGCGGTACGCTGATGGTGTGGGGGCCTACGCCAAATGCGGCCTCCAGGTGCTCGGCGTGCATGAGAAGCCCGGCGAATTCATAGCGGTATTTGTCCAGGCCAAAAAGAACACCGATGCCTACGTCGTCGATGCCGCCCTCCATGGCCCGGTCCATGGCCTCGGTGTGGTAGTCATAGTCGTGCTTTGGCCCGGTGGGATGAAGCTCCAGATAGCTTTCCTTGTGGTAGGTCTCCTGGAACAGGATGTAGGTTCCGATCCCCGCCTCCTTGAGAAGCCGGTAGTTGTCCACGGTGGTGGCGGCGATGTTGATATTTACCCGGCGGATAGCGCCGTTTTTATGCTTGATACTGTAAATGGTGTTGATGGAATCCAGGTAGTACTCCATGGTGTTGTGCACCGGATCCTCGCCGGCCTCCAGCGCCAGCCGCTTGTGCCCCATATCCTGAAGGGCGATCACTTCCTGGCGGATCTCCTCCTGGGTCAGCTTCTTGCGGGCGATATGCTTATTTTTCATATGGTAGGGGCAGTAGGTGCAGCCGTTGATGCAGTAGTTGGAAAGGTACAACGGCGCGAACAGCACGATCCGGTTTCCGTAGAAATCTTTTTTGATCTGCTCCGCCAGCTTATAGATCTTCTGGTTTAAATCCTCTTCTTCACAGACCAGGAGCACGGAGGCTTCCCGGTGGGACAGGCCCTTGCGAAGAGCCGCTTTGTCGATCAGCGCTTCGATCAGTTCCCTGTTGTTCTTGTTGGCGTCCGCATAGGCCAGCGTCTCCAGGATCTCTTCGTGGTTGATAAAATCATCGGCGTGTTTGGAATTTACATCATACATAGGTGGTTCCTCCTTAAAAATTTCTTGATCTATTGCCAGGCTTTCCAAGGGGAGAGCCGGTTTTTTGGCTGAAAGTTCTATTCTTCTGTCATCCGGGAATCGCCTCGGGCGGTCGCCACGCGGTAACCGATGGCGGCCATCTGCCGTTCCAGAAGCTCCCGCCCTTCCGCGGCTTCCGCGTCCACGGCGATCTTGTTGTCGTAGAGCAGGTACTTGGCCCGCACCGATGTGGGGGACAGGTTTGGCATGACTACGTTGGCTCCGGCCAGCACGCCCTGTTCACGCCCATCCGGGGAAATGGTGCCAAGAGCGGTAGTTGCCGGCAGCAGCACCCTGGGAAGCAGTAGCCGCAGCAGTCCCAGCATGAACAAGGTAAGCTCCAGCGTCCCCGCAGGCTCTGCCCCAAAAGGAGTGTCGTGGTGGGGGATGAATGGCCCGATGCCCACCATATGGGGCTGTAGCTTCTCGATAAAGAGCAGATCCTCCGCCAGGTGTTCCGGCGTCTGGAAGGGGGATCCTACCATGAATCCGGTCCCCACCTGGTAGCCGATGTCCTTTAAATCCCAGAGGCATTGCTGCCGGCGGGCGGCGGACAGGGAAGGGGGATGGAGCCTGGCGTAATGTTCCCCGTTAAATGTCTCGTGGCGCAGAAGGTACCGATCCGCCCCGGCGTCAAAAAAGGCCTGGTAGGATTCCCGGGACCGTTCCCCGATGGAAAGGGTAACCGCGCAGTCGGGATATCGGGATTTGATGGCCTGGATCAGGTCTATCATCCGCTCATCGGTGAAATAGCCGTCCTCCCCGCCCTGCAGGACGAAGGTGCGAAAGCCAAGATCGTATCCGGCGCGGCAGCAGGAGAGGATCTCTTCCTGGGAGAGCCGGTAGCGCGCCGCGTTTTTGTTGCTTCTGCGGATGCCGCAGTAGAGGCAGTCGTTCCGGCAGTAGTTGGTAAATTCAATAAGCCCCCGGATATAAATGTCATGGCCGTACCAGCGCTGCTGCTCCTGCCTGGCCAGGGAGAAAAGCTCCCGGGCAAGCTGGGGCGTGCGCCCGGCAATGAGGGCAGTCCATTCTTCTTTTGTCAGGGTGTGCTGCTCTTTCAGCCGGTAGAGCAGGGATCTTAAATCTTCCATGGGCGCCTCGCGATCTTTGTCTTGTCTGGAATAAGAAAAGGACCTGGCGCAGAAAAAGCGCCAGGTCCGCAAAAACAAAAAGGAGGTCACCTTTTTGTCTGGATCTTTCTGAAGCCGGCCGCCTTCTCACGCAGGTGCTGCCCTTTGTGGTCAGTACGTCGCAGACTGCTGCTCTGTGTCAGAATACCGCAGTCATATTTGAGGAAATTATACCATGAATGACGGCTGTTCACAACCATAGTTAAAAAATCATCGAATCTGCCAGGATTTCAGAAACACGTTACATTAACATATTGCTATATTATTAAAACAATGATATATTATTTTTATAATATAAAAGAACTGTCGGATGATAAAGAGAAAGCAGGTAATGTATGAAAAAAGGATTATACATACTTTTGTTTGCGGTATTGATTATGCTATCAGGGGGCTGCAGTTCAGAGCAGAAACTGAAAAAAGAATACGAAGCGTTAATAGAAGAGACAAAGGATGACCTTCTTCCCGTATTGGATATGGAAAACGGGGAACGTAAAAAAGAGTATGATCCAGAGCTTCTCTCGGATGACACAGGTGCGTATTCAAAGGAACTATGGACAATAAGTGGCGGACAGATCGATACGCCTGCAGGAATTTTGTGCCGGGAGAAGGATATTATTTTAGTAGACCGGGGAAAGGATTGTCTGATCCGGGCAGACTATGAAGGGAATTTCATCCAAAGTGTGGGAGGTACGGGAAATGGTCCGCTGGAATTTGTCAGTCCTACCGGGATCGCCTCTTTTAAGGACAAGATTTATGTAATTGATTCGGGTAACAACAGAGTTCAGGTTCTGACGAAAGACCTTCAGTTTGAAGAGGAACTTTCCTTGGCAGATAACAGTGACGCGCCGACGGTTTATGAAAACATTGCTGTAGAATCCGAACATACGATTTATCTTTGCGGCGATTCCCTGCTGGACCGGCACATTACCAAATGGAAAGACGGGGAAACGACCGAGATCGGAGAAAACTTTTACGGATCCATCTATGGCGATGAGGGCAGGATCTATGCAGTGAACCGGGGAAATATCTGCGTGGATACAGAAGAGATCGCCATGACGGTTGTATCCGGAGATAATTACCTCTTTCAGATTGAAAATGACAAACTAACCGTGTCAGGCAGATTGCCGGACGGTCTGTCAGTGAATGCGTTTACCTGCTTTGATGATCAAGTGATCTGCTTTGCAAGCAGCCTGGCTAAACTGTATGAATTTCATACAGACGGCGAATGGGAGAAAACCCTGGCTGTATTTAAAGATCTGAATGAAAAGATCGATCTTAGGAATTATATTTCAGCCGCTGATCCTCAGCAGATCTTTCTGACAAACCCTCAGACAGGTGAAGTTTTTCGTATCAGGTGTCATACAGATGAATAAAAAAATGATTATTTTTGCCTTTTATTTGTCCTTGCTTCTTCCGGGGTACTGCCTTTCCAATGCAAAATGTTTTTACCTGCAGCTACAGAATACCTATCCGGATACCATTTATGAGGGTGGGGAACTTGGTTTCCAGGGAGAGGCTCTTGGTAAAAAGGAACAAAAGCAGATGGAACAGGTATGTGAAGGGGACATTGCTTACCAGTTCCGGACAGGGGAAATCCTCCCGGAAGTTTCCATGGAAGAAGATGTCGCTGTGCTGGGCTATGGCGGCAGAATGCAGACTTTTGCAGGGAACAGCATGGTATCAGGCCGGTTTCTGAACGGACGGGAATTCGCAGGCGATGAGAAGAAATGTGTCGTTTCAGACAAGCTTGCCGTCATGGCAGACCTGCAGATCCGCGACAGGATCAGGATCCATCGAGAGGAGTTTGAGATCATCGGGATCATGCATGGGTACGGGAAAAACAAAGTGGTGGTCCCTTATAACTGTTTTGCCGATATTTACGGCCATCACAGCATGCAGCAGTCTGTGATGGCGGAAAAGGACAGTGATCTTGGTCTGGTGAGAGAACAGCTGGCGTCGCCTGGGACAGACGGCAGCCAGATCTTTCTGCAAAGTCTGGAAGAAAGCGGGAGGGAAGGAAAAGTATTTTTAAAAAATATGATCTTATCCCGTGCCGGAGTGGGGATGGCTGTATCCGCTTTTTCGTTATTAAATATCTTTGTAATTTTACTGGGTATGATGGAGCAAAGAAAAGAAGAGTATGCAGTCAAACGGGCAGTGGGAGCCAAAAAATCGGATCTTTTGAAGGAATTTTTAAAAGAGACCATATCCGCTATGAGTCTGGCCATCCTGCTGTTTCTTGTGTCCTTCCAGGCCATTGTACGGATATTTGCATTGGATCAGGAAGTAATATTCGACCTGTCTGTGCTCCTGGGAGTAACCGGGATCGCGTTCCTGTTCTGCCTGTGCCTGAGCGCCCTGCTGGTGAACCACTTTATGAGAAGTTCCATCTATGAACTGCTTCAAAAAGAGAGGGGATAGCCGTGTCGTATATCCTGTTTAAAGTGAAAAGAAAGCTTGTGTATCACAGAAAAATATACAGTCTGCTGCTTCTTGAAATTACAGTGGCGGTCGCGTGTATTGTTTTTGCTTTTCAATATTATTTTTACGGAATGGAAGAATCAGAAAAAACGGCGACAGCTTTCAAGAATAAAGAACTGGTCTTACAGATCACGCAGACAGATATGCAGGGGTCTTCCTTCAGGCCGGATTCGGAAGATATAAGCCGGATCCGCCAGATGTCCGGTGGAAAGATAAACTGCACGACCGCCGCTTTTCTTGTGACCTTTTCCGGGGAAGATGCGCTGGAATATGCATATATATTATCCGATCAGAAAAGCAGCGGCAGCGCATACGTGGGCAGCCGGGTGCGACAGTGGATCCGGGAAGAAAAGATCCCGGATGTAGAGGAGGCGGAAGGAAAGATCTGTATCAGGGGAACGTGGTTTCAACTGGAGGAGGTATTTTCGGATCATGTGCTTCCCCTGGACTGCTTCGACCAACCACTTGAGACGGAGAACAGCATTATTCTTTCTGCGGAGGAGCTGCCGGTCATCGGTGAAGAAGCAAACGTGCAATGTGTCATGACCATTGGCAATCAGAAAGAAAACGGTTCCGTTGCGGAAAAACTGTTACAATATCTCAATGAAAAATATGGAGAGGAATACAGCTTTTATTTCTCAAATCAGCAGTATGAAAAAGAATACCTGGTAGAATATCTTTCGCTGATACCAGGATATCTTGGAAAAGTCGCTGTGATTCTCATTTTTATCATGGCTGTTGGATATGCGGGGATTCTGAAGCTGTTCTTTCTAAAACGGATGAGCGAACTGGCCATATGTTCTGCCTGCGGCGCTTCCTACAAGAGTTTGGTTAAAGAGGTGATCCTGGAAATTGGGGCGATCTGCCTTGGTGGATGTGTGATCGGAATGGGGGCTGGAACGATCCTTACGGAAACGGTAGAATTAGGACTTCCGGTCCGTCCGGATATCCGGTCCTATCTGATCGCGCTGGTGCTGGCGTTGGCGATGACTTTCCTGCAAAGCGGCCTGGTCCTCTTGCCGCTGAAAAAGGACGGTATCTATGCGGCGCTGAGAGAAACGGGTAAATAAAAGAGAGGGTAAGATGATCGAATTAAAGGATATCTGCAAAAGCTACTATGGACAGGGGATTGAAAACAAAGTCCTGCGCCACATTGATTTTAAGATTGAAAAGGGAGAGTTTGTTATGCTGTACGGAGAATCCGGCTCCGGGAAAACGACCCTGCTGAATATGATAGGACTGCTGGATCCCTGCACATCTGGAGAGATCCTTCTTAATGGGGAAAATATAACAAACCTTGCCGGGGATGAGCAGGCAAGACTGCGAAATCAGACTTTCGGCTATGTGTTTCAGTCTTTCTATCTGATCCCGGAACTGAATGTGACGGAAAATGTATGCCTTCCGGCCGGCTATGCGGGAAAGAAAAAGAAAGAAATGGTGCGCCGTGCAGGCATTCTGCTGCAGGAAGTAGGACTGGCAGACAAGAAGAAATTCCGGCCTTCTCAACTGTCAGGAGGAGAGAAGCAAAGGGTGGCCATAGCCAGAGCGCTTATGAATGACCCGGATATCATCCTTGCAGATGAACCCACTGGGAACCTGGATTCCGGCAACAGCGGGAAAATCATGACACTTTTGAAAAAGCAGCATCTGCAGGGGAAAACAATCGTAATGGTCACACATGATCCGGAAATGGACAGGTATGCTACCAGAAAAATCAGAATGGCAGACGGGGTATTGGTATGATTCCGTTTTATTTTATTTTTAAATTTTTAAATTCTTCCGGTATTTCAATAAATGACGTAAAATATTTTCCCTCCACGTAAAGGTCATATCCATTTTCAGACTTTATAAAATAACTGTTCTCTTCTGTGATAACTACAGAGTCTTCCGTGTCAGCCGGTGTAACAGTAGCTTCTGATTCAATAACGAAAAATAAACTGAAAATCAGAAGGATCACTAAAAATAGTAATTTCAGGCTTTTTATTACAGACAGATATTTCTTCTCTGAAAAATCTTTATACAGATATTTGATACGCAGCCCTAACTGTGAATGCCTGGAACCAACAAAGTCTAAATTATAAACAGGTGTATTTTGGGCGTTCTGAAGTTTTTTTGAGATTTTGATGATCAGGGAGGCATAATCCAGCCTGTCTGCGCTGTCTCTGCCCTGCATGATCGCCTGGTCGTTTGTGATCTCCATTGCCAGGCAAAACCATTTCTTCAGAACATAGACCAGTGGATTCCACCAATGTATACAGCAGACGATATCGATTAAAAGTAATAAGATAAGATCATGTTTTTTGTAATGATATAATTCATGATCAAATATATAGGTCAGTTCTTGCTGGGAAAGATCATCCACTTCAGGTAAAATCAAAACAGGGTTGTATATTCCTGTAATGCCGGGGGATACGGGGAAGGGCACAACCGCTATTTTAACCGGCTTTGCAGAGTAATTTTGCGCAAGATCATACAAGTAACCACAGGAAGATTCTTTGGTTATTATGAATTCTCTGATACGATCTGTATAAACTTTTTTTGCTTTCAGGAACCGGCACAATTGAATGACAGCGCCGATCGCCCAGATACCGTATAAACAGTCAAATACCATAAGCGACGTATCTGCTATGCTGGCGGAAAGAACATCCATAACCGGGCGGACAAAATCCTTGATGTAAATAGAATATGTAAATGGGAAATTGACCGGCAACGTCATTCTTAAGCATATAACAGAAATGATGGCGAAAAAAATTCTTGTGTTTGCCTTGTCATACAAAAATCCGCATTTGATCGACAGTAAGAAAAAAACCAGCAGCAAAGAAATTGCAATAAGACAAGTCAAAACAGGTCCGGGTGATAATATCAGCGCTTTAATCATGCTTTAACTCTAACTTTCTCTTCTCGATCATTTTTTCCAATTCTGCCAGATCATCCATATTTGTCTGTTCTTTGATCAAGGAGGCGCATAGGGAAAAGGAATCGTGACCGTTGCCCATAATATCGTTACATGCCTCCTTCAAATATTCTGTTTTCGTGAAGGTGGGCAGGTAGCTTCTGGTCAGGACAGTGCCGCTGTAAACGATATCTGCCACCTGAATATAGTCTTTTTTTAATAATTCGCGCAGGCAGGTCTGAACTGTGTTGGTATTAAAAGAAGGATTGCTTTTTTCGATTTCAGAAGAGATCATGGGTTTGTTGTGATCCCATAATACCTTCATAACTTCTAACTGTTTTTGGGTTAACTTTCTCATTGCGTTACTCCTTCACATTTTCAGATTTCCCGGGTGCAGGATTCAAGCCATTCCTGCTCTTCTTTGGAAAGTTCCGGCGCAAGCGTCTCGTACACCCGCCGGTGATAGGCGTTGAGCCGCTGCCGGTCCGTTTCGTTAAGAAGGGCGGGGTCTACCGCGTCCAGGTCGATGGGGACCAGGGTAAGAGATTCAAAGCACAGGAATCTCCCATAGTCTGTCTCCTGTCCCTCACGGCAGAGCAATTCATTTTCCAGCCGGATGCCGTGCTTCCCGGTGATGTAGAGGCCGGGTTCGTCGGTGGTGACCATGCCGGGGACAAGGGGCACCGGCGGATCGGATTTCCCCGTTTTCCAGCTGAAGCGGTTGGGTCCCTCGTGGACGTTCAGGAGATGGCCCACGCCGTGGCCGGTCCCGTGGAGGAAGTCCAGCCCCTGCTCCCAGAGGGGCTGGCGGGCCAGAACGTCCAGGTGACGGCCATCTGCACCTTCCGGAAAGCGGGCGTACATCAGGTTCAGCATACACCGCAGCACCAGGGCGAAATGGGCCTTTTCTTCGGAAGTCAGCGGCCCCAGGGCAAAGGTGCGGGTAATGTCGGTGGTCCCCTCCAGGTACTGGCCGCCGGAATCCACCAGGAACAGGCCCCGGGGCTCTAGGGGGATGTCGCTTTCCGGGGTGACCGCGTAGTGGACGATGGCGCCGTGGGGGCCGTAGCCTGCGATGGTGTTGAAGCTCAGGCCAAGGCTGTGGATTGCTTCCCGGCGCATGGAATCCAGATGTTCCATGGCGGAGGCCTCTGTGAGGGCGCCTTCCTTCACGGTTTCTTTCAGCCATTTCATAAAGCGGACCATGATGATTCCGTCGCGGATATGAGCGGTCCGGGTCTGGGAGATCTCCACTTCATTTTTTACTGCCTTCAGTTCCAGAACGGGGTCCGGGGCGTTAAGGATCTGCGCGCCGCTCTCGGAAAGGATCTGAAAGAGGCGGTAATTGGACTGGGCTTCTGAGAACAGGATTTTCTGCCCGCCCCAGGTTTTTGCCGTCTCATAAACTTCTTCATAGGGGCAGACTGATATGCCAAGGGACGCAAGATGGTCCCCTGCCTCAGCCGTCAGTTTTGTTTCATCCAGATACAGGCGGACAAAGTCCCGGCCGATCACTGCGTAGGAGAGGAAGACCGGGTTGTAGGCCACATCGCTTCCCCGCAGGTTGAAGAGCCAGGCGATCTCGTCCAGAGCGCAGATCACATGGATGTCCGCTCCCGCCTGGGCCATTTTGGCCCGGACGTCCGCAAGTTTGTCTTTTGTGGAGCGGCCGGCGAAGGATTCGTCATAGAGCCAGATCTTCTCCTGTGCAAGGGCGGGGCGGTCCGTCCAGATTTCTGCCGCCGGGTCTGTGGAAGGATCCAGGGAAATACCCTTCTTCTCCAGCGCATTTGCAAGAGCTTTCCCGGCTGAGGCGGAGATGGTCCTGCCGTCTGCGCCGACCCGGTCCCCTGGCTTAAGATGCGCGGTGAGAAATTCTTCGATGGTGGGAACCCCTGGGATCTGCATTTTATAGAGATCAATGCCGGTTCCCGCAAGCTGCGCTTCTGCCTGGAGGAAATACCGGCCGTCAGTCCAGAGTCCGGCCTGGTCCGGCAGCACCACCAGTGTGCCGGCGGAACCGGTGAAGCCGGACAGCCAGGCCCGGAATTTGAAATGTTCGCCTACATATTCTGACAGATGATAATCTGCCGTTGGGATATAGCATGCGGCAAGGCTTTCTTTTGCCATGGCGGCGCGAAGGGCGGCAAGCCGTTCTTTGATCCGTGTGTTCATGTGTCAAACCTCCTGGGTTGCATGGAAACTATATGGGTTATTATATCACGGAGAACAGGAAGAGAGTAGGGGCTCTTTTCTCTTTTGCGGCAACGTGGTAGAATAAGCGGGAAAGAGAGAGAACGGAGGGAAGAAAACCGTGACCAGAGATGAGAAAGTGACCCGGCTGATCCAGCTTCTGAAGGAAGAAAATCCGGGGTACGCCGTGATAGAGATCCCGGACGGGGCAGAGGAGAGACGCCGTCTTCTTCGTAGCCTGATGAACGTGCGCTGGCCGGGAGAGGCGAGCCCAGAGTACCTGGGGCTTCAGGATGAGCTGCTGCAGGAAGAGGCGAGGGAGAAAGGGATCGTACAGCCGGAAGAGATCCCGGCAGTCTGGGAGACATTTCCAGAGGCAGAATTTCGGAACGGGGACCGGATTGCCCTCTGGCAGGGAGACATCACCCGGCTTGCGGCGGACGCCATTGTCAATGCGGCCAACAGCCAGCTACTGGGGTGTTTTGTTCCCTGCCACGGCTGTATCGACAATGCCATCCATTCCGCGGCCGGGATCCAGCTCCGCAACGAATGCGCCCGGATCATGGAAGAAGAAGGCCGGGAAGAGAAAACCGGACAGGCCAGGATCACAGCAGGCTATAACCTGCCCGCCCGGCATGTGATCCATACTGTTGGGCCCGTGGTGGGGCAGCAGGTGACAGACCGGCAGAAAGAAGAATTACGAAGCTGCTACCAGAGCTGCCTTAAGCTGGCAGATCAGGAAGGACTTTCCACCATCGCCTTTTGCTGTATCTCCACCGGAGAATTTCATTTCCCCAACAAACTGGCGGCTCAGATCGCCCTGGACACCATCGACCGGTGCTTGAGCCGGATGAGATTGTCCAAGGTGATCATCAATGTATTCAAGGACGAAGATCTGCACATCTATCAGAAACTGATCCAAAAAGGGACAGGGTATTTTTAATCTGGGACGTGGTATTTTTAAAAATACCACGTCCCCAACTATGCAAATCCTTTCCGTTTCCTTGCGGTGTCGATCAGTTCTTCCGCCTCGTCGAAGGCGGTCGGAAGATAGGATTCGGCCCATTCCTTCCCGGCTTTTTCCTGTTTTTTGATCTCGGCCCAGTTGGTCAGGACTTCTTCGGAATCGGCGACTTCCACCGTGCCGAACACATGGGGGTGACGGCGGATCATTTTGTCCATGACGGTCTGGATCACATCGTTCATGGTGAAGAGACCTTCTTCTTTGGCGATCTGGGCGTGCATAACGATCTGCAGCAGAAGATCGCCCAGTTCTTCTTTGAGATTCTCCGGGTCTCCGGTCTGATCCAGGATGTTGATCCCGCAGATCACCTCGGCGGCCTCTTCGATGCAGCCTTTCTTCAGGCTTGCGTGGGTCTGCTCCCGGTCCCAGGGGCACCCGTCGGGGGCGCGCAGGCGGGCGATGATAGCTTCAAATTCTTCGAATTTTGTCATGTTCGTAACTCCTTCCTTTTTTCCTTGTAAAGGATCTGCGGTCATGCTATACTTTTTTTATTCTTAAACAGATCCAATAGATTTCTATCTATTCTTATCAATTGACAAATTTCTTTGAGATCCCATTGGAAATAGTATATTTACCCAGGCAGCCGGGAGGGCGCGCATATCATCCGCCTGAGTCTTGACGGGAGGATGATGCTTATGAGTACATATGAGGAATTTATGATCATGTTGACCATTGGACTTCTGATCACAGCGATTCTGAATCTGAACAGTAAGTAAGCCGCCCTGTCCCTGGAAAAGATAGGCGGCTTGCTTAGCTGGTTATTTTTGCCGGGCGGATAGGTTTGCTCTATCTTCCGGCTGTCTTGTTAAATATATTATAGCAGAGAGACTTAAAAAGTCAACGAGATAGTATATTTACCCAGGCAGCCGAGGGGCGCGCTGATTCCCGATCTGAGTCTTGCAGAAAGGGGAAATGCCTATGAGTACATATGAAGAATTCATGGTCTTACTGACGATCGGTCTTTTGATCATCGCAATTCTGAATTTGAAAAATGGGAAATAGCCGTCCTCGTCTCTGGTAAAAGATTGAACGGCTATTTCAGATAGCTTATTAAATTGATTCGCCAGATCGGGTAGCTCGCCCTACCCGTCGGCTGTCTTGTTAAATATATTATAACAGAGAGACTAAAAAAGTCAATGAAGGATCCTGCCCAGAGGCTTCTTAAAATTCTATTAATATCCTTGACAAAATCCCCTGCGCTGGCTATCATATTCAATAGTTTATGTGCAAAAGGCGATGAAGAAGAGGAGTACGCGTACCTCACGCTGACAGAGAAGGCCGCCCGCAGGCTGAGAGGGGCCACAGAAGAGATGAGGCGCGGAAGGTAGCTTTAGAGCCGGATCGCTGAACCCGCCGCAGAGGCGGACAAGTAAGCGGTCCCGGAGTCGTTCCCGTTAAAGAATAAGATGAGATATATGGAGGAATCTCTTCTATATAATGAAGGTGGTACCGCGAGAACAATCGCCCTTTACAGATGTGTAAAGGGTTTTTTCTTTTACAAATGTGAAAATTGTGTGAAAAGCGAGAATGAGGAGGATACTATGAGCCAGAACCTGGAAAAGACCTACAATCCCAAAGAGATTGAGCCAAAGCTGTATGAGAAATGGTGTGAGAAAGAATATTTCCACGCTGAGGTGGACCGCAGCAGAAAACCGTTTACTACGGTGATGCCGCCTCCGAATATTACCGGAAAACTGCACATGGGCCACGCCCTTGACAATACCCTGCAGGACATCATCATCCGCTACAAGAGAATGCAGGGCTACAATACGCTGTGGGTTCCGGGAACGGACCACGCGGCTATCTCTACTGAAGTAAAGGTGACCAACCAGCTGAAAGAGGAAGGCATTGACAAAAAGGAGCTGGGCCGGGAGAAATTCCTGGAGCGCACCTGGCAGTGGAAGGACGAATATGCGGGAACCATCGAGGGACAGTTAAAGAAGCTGGGCGTGTCCTGTGACTGGGAGCGGGAGCGCTTCACCATGGACGAGGGCTGTTCCAAGGCGGTGGAAGAGGTATTTATCGAGCTCTATGAGAAAGGCTACATTTACCGGGGGTCCCGGATCATCAACTGGTGTCCGGTGTGCAAGACCTCTCTTTCCGACGCGGAAGTAGAGCATGAAGAGCAGGAAGGCCATTTCTGGCATATCAAATACCCCATCGTGGGGACCGACGATTATCTGGAGATCGCCACCACCCGTCCGGAGACCATGCTGGGCGATACGGCTATCGCGGTACATCCGGATGATGAGCGGTACAAAGATATCGTAGGCAAGACGGCGATCCTGCCGCTGGTGGGAAGAGAGATCCCCATTGTGGCGGATTCTTATGTAGATAAAGAGTTCGGGACCGGCGCGGTGAAGATCACGCCGGCTCACGACCCCAACGACTTCGAGGTAGGCAAGCGCCACAACCTGCCGGAGATCAACATTATGAACGACGACGCCACCATCAATGAGAACGGCGGCAAGTACGCCGGGCTGGACCGCTACGAGGCCCGGAAGGTGATGGTGAAGGATCTGGAGGAGCAGGGCTATCTGGTGAAGGTAGTTCCCCACTCCCATAACGTTGGAACTCACGACCGTTGCCACACCACCGTGGAGCCGCTGGTAAAACAGCAGTGGTTCGTGAAGATGGAAGAGCTGGCCAAGCCGGCTATCCAGGCTGTGAAAAACGGCGACCTGAAGTTTGTGCCGGAGCGGTTTGACAAGATCTACCTGCACTGGCTGGAAAATATCCGTGACTGGTGTATCTCCCGGCAGATCTGGTGGGGACACCGGATCCCTGCCTACTACTGCGATGAGTGCGGCGAGATCGTGGTCTCCCGGGGAGTGCCGGAGAAATGCCCAAAATGCGGGTGTACCCATTTCACCCAGGATGAAGACACCCTGGACACCTGGTTCAGTTCCGCCCTGTGGCCCTTCTCCACGCTGGGATGGCCGGACAAGACGGAGGACCTGGACTACTTCTACCCAACAGATGTGCTGGTGACCGGATACGACATCATTTTCTTCTGGGTGATCCGGATGGTATTCTCCGGGTATGAACAGACCGGGAAATCGCCCTTCCACACTGTGTTCATCCACGGTCTGGTGCGGGATTCTCTGGGGCGTAAGATGAGCAAGTCTCTGGGAAATGGGATCGATCCCCTGGAGATCATCGACCAGTACGGGGCGGACGCCCTCCGAATGACCCTGGTGACCGGAAATGCGCCTGGAAACGATATGCGTTTCTACAACGAGCGGGTGGAAGCCAGCCGGAACTTTGCCAACAAAGTATGGAATGCGTCCCGTTTCATTATGATGAACCTGGGAGATAAAAAACTGACTCAGCCGGCAGACTTTAAAGTGCGTCCAGCAGACCGCTGGATCATGTCCAAATGCAACAACCTGGTCAAAGATATGACCGAGAATATGGATAAATTCGAGCTTGGTATTGCTCTGTCCAAGATCTATGATTTCATCTGGGATGAATTCTGCGACTGGTACATTGAGATCGCCAAGTACCGTATTTATCACGCAGATGAGGATCCGGAAAGCGCCAACGACGCCCTGTGGACTCTGCGGGAGGTACTGAAGAAGGGACTGAAGCTGCTGCATCCGTATATGCCGTTCGTCTCTGAGGAGATCTACAGCAAACTGGTGCCGGAAGAAGAATCTCTGATGATGTCTGACTGGCCGCAGTATGATGAGTCCTGGAATTATCCGATCGCGGAAAATATTGCAGAACATTATAAAGAAATCATCCGCGGCATCCGCAACGTGCGGGCTGAGATGAATGTTCCAAAGAACCGCAAGGCTACGGCCTATGTGGTATGTGAAGACGCTCAGTTGTGTACCGGTCTGGAGATGCTTCGGCAGGCAGCCCGGAATATGGCGGCAGTTAATGATCTGATCATCCAGAAGGACAAGACGGGGATCGCCGAGGACGCGGTTTCCATCGTGGTGCCGGACGCCACCGTCTATCTGCCGCTGGAAGAGCTGATCGATTTTGACCAGGAGCTGGAGCGTCTGACCAAAGAAGAAGCCCGTCTCGCCAAAGAGATCGCCCGGGCGGAAGGCATGCTGAGCAATGAGAAATTCGTCAGCAAGGCGCCGGAAGCCAAGGTGCAGGAAGAGCGGGAGAAACTGGAGACTTACAGACAGATGATGGAGCAGGTACAGGAAAGACTGGAGAGTTTGAAGGCAAAACGCTCCTAAGTGATTCATAAGGGGTTTGTTGACCGATGAAGAAGATCCATTTGAAGAAGCCGGATATCAAAGGAAAGATCCAGCGTTTGAGAAATCTGAAGAAAGAAGATGTAAAAGCCTACTGGAAGGAAAGAAAGGAGCGGCGTATCCGGATCCTGGAAGAGCGCCGTAACAGCGCATTTGCTAAAAAGATGCAGCCGGTGTGGAAGTGGATGAATCGCTTGTCCCTCTTATTCCATGCTCTTTTGGCCTGCGTGATCAATTTCGCCATTGAGGCTATTTCCCGGCATTCGGTTTTTGAAGCCTGGGATTATATGACAGAGACGCCGGTGGTGTTCCTTTACAATGCGTTTATGATCTTTGTCACCTTCTCGGTGGTCTATCTCTTCCGCCGGAGAGTGTTTGCCAGGATCATCGTCAGCGTGCTCTGGCTGATCCTTGGCGTGGCCAACGGCTATATGCTGCTGAAGCGGGTAACGCCGTTCAACGCCCAGGACCTGAAGGCGGCGACGGAAGGCCTGAGTCTGATCAACAATTATTTCAACGGATTTGAGCTGATCGTGCTGATCGTGGGCGCCGTGGCCGTGGTGATCTGGGTGGTCTCCATGTGGAGGCGGGGCGGCCAGTATACCGGGAAAATGCACCGGTTCCTGGCGCTTGTGGCCATCTGCGTCTGGGGGGCGGTATACAGCTTTGTGGCCAACGCGGCGGTGGAGAACCGGGTGGTGTCCACCTATTTCGGAAATATCGCCTTTGCCTACGAGGATTACGGCCTGCCCTATTGTTTTATGGCCAGTCTTTTTAACACGGGGATCAACGAGCCAAACGATTACAGCGAAGAGACCATTGCCAGGATCAGTAAAGACGGGGAGATTACCAGAAATGCCTCCGACGAGCCGGAAGAGGACCTGCCCAACATCCTGTTTGTGCAGCTGGAGTCCTATTTCGACGTGGAGGAAGCGGAATTCTTTACCACTTCCAAGGACGCCTGCCCCAATCTTCATGAGATGTATGATAAGTATTCCTCCGGTTATTTCAAGGTTCCTTCCGTGGGAGCCGGAACAGCCAATACAGAGTTCGAGGTGCTTACCGGGATGAACCTGCGGTATTTTGGCCCCGGGGAATATCCTTATAAGACGATCCTGAAGGAAAATACCTGTGAAAGCGCGGCCACAGCCCTGGAGGCTCTTGGTTACGGGACTCACGCCCTTCACAACAACGGCGGGAACTTCTACAGCCGGGCGCGGGTGTTCAACAACATAGGATTTGACAGCTTTACCAGCAAGGAGTTTATGAACATCCTTCAGCTGACGGAAAATGGTTGGTCCAAGGACGATATCCTGATCGACCACATCGTGGACGCAATGGATTCCACCCAGCAGCAGGATTTTGTCTTCACCATCAGCGTGCAGGGGCACGGGGATTATCCGGAGGAGAAGGTGATCGAGAATCCGGAGATCACCGTGGAAGGCATCGAGGATGAGGCTCTTAAGAATAAATGGGAATACTATGTGAACCAGGTCTACGAGATGGATAAATTCGCGGGGGACCTGGTGGATGCGGTAGAGAAGCGGGGCGAGCCTACGGTGGTGGTCTTCTACGGAGACCACCTGCCCACCATGGGATTGAAGGCGGAGGACTTAAAGGGCCGCTATCTCTACAATACCAACTATGTGATCTGGGACAACATCGGCCTTGAGAAGGAGGACCGGAACATTCCTTCCTACCAGATCATGGCGGATGTATTTGATCGGCTGGGCATTCACTCCGGGACGGTGTTCAATTATCATCAGGAGCGCCGGCAGACCAAGAATTACCTGGCGGACCTGGAACTGCTGCAGTATGACATCCTCTACGGCGACCAGTATGTGTACGACGGGAATCCGCCGATCACGGAAGGCCATATGGTGATGGGAGTCCGGGATGTGTCGCTGACCGATATCGTACCCCATCTGGACGGGGGCTACACCCTGTACGGAGAGAATTTCACCGCCTACACCAGGGTCTATGTCAACGGGGAGGAACAGGAGAAGAAGTTCCTGAACAATACCAGGATCGACCTGCCTTCGACAGAACTGAAGGAAGGGGACGTGGTCCATACCTGCCAGTATGGTTCCAGCGACACTCTGTTCCGCAAGTCCGATGAATACATTTACATGGACGGGCGTCTGATAGAGGCGGAAGGCACGGGAACGGACAAGACCCGGTCCTGGGTAGAACAGACCGGCGAGGAAGAATAATGAAGCGCCCCGGGGATTACCAAGAAGCAGTGGAATATATTGAGGAGCTTCCCAGGTTCACGAAGAAGCATTCCCTGGACCATACCAGAGAATTCCTTCGCCTCTTGGGAGATCCGGGCCTGGACCGCAAGATCATCCATGTGGCGGGGACCAACGGGAAGGGCTCGGTGTGCGCCTGCCTGCAGGCCATCCTCCAGGCGGAAGAAAAGAGGTGCGGATTTTTCACCTCTCCTCATCTGGTGACCATCAATGAACGGATTCAGATTGGCCGCAAACCGGTGGAAGATCCGGTGTTTTACCAGGTGTTCTGCCAGACATGGGAGGCGGCGCAGGTCATGGAAGAAGCAGGGATGGGCCATCCTTCGTATTTTGAATTCCTGTTTGGGATGGGGATGGCGGCATTTGCCCGGACGGACGTGGAGTATGTGATCCTGGAGACTGGTCTGGGAGGGCGGCTGGACGCCACCAATGCGCCGGAACACCCGGCTCTTGCCATCATCACATCCATCAGCCTGGATCACACGGATATCCTGGGAGACACCATTGAAGAGATCGCCGCGGAGAAGGCGGGGATCATCAAACCTGGGGTTCCGGTGCTTTTTGACGGAAGCAGTCCAGGGGCGGCAGCAGTGATCCGAACGACCGCTGCCAGGGTGGGAGCGCCCTGTAGAGAAATCTCGAAAAATGCGTTCGAAATCCTGGAAGTTCACAGAAACGATATTGCATTTTCCAGACGGAATGCGTATGATAGAGATGTTATCTGGCACGTGCCTCTGTGCGGGGCCTACCAGGTGATGAACACAGAGATCGCCCTGGAGGCGGCGGAGGAGCTGTTAAAGGACGAGAAGATCCACCGGGAGCGGTGGCCGGGCGCCCTGGCCGCCGTAAAGTGGGAAGGCCGCATGGAACAGGCGGCGCCCCATCTCATTGTGGACGGCGCCCACAATCCGGGAGCAGTGGAGGCATTTATCCGGAATGTGGAACTGCTGGAAGGAGATCAGACCCGATCCCGGCAGCCGGTGGTGGTATTCGCGGCGGCTTCTGACAAGAAGTATGAGGAGATGGCGCGAAGTCTTTGTGAAAAACTGAAGGCGAAAGCCTATATCGCTACAGAGTTTGACGACAGAAGAGCAGTCCCGGCAGAGGAGCTGGGGCGGCTTTTTGAAACTTATACCAGAGAGAAGGTTCTCGTTAAGAGAACGCCGGCGGAAGCGCTGGAAGCGGCATTTTCCCTGCGGGAGGAAGGGGAAGTCTACTGTGTGGGCTCCCTGTATCTGGTAGGGGAAGTGAAGAGATTATTGGCAGGAGGCGATCAGCATGCTTGATTTTGAAGAAGAACTGAAGAAGTTCCAGCCCAGCCTGGAAGTGGAAGATATCGAGAACGCGGTCTATCAGGAGGACCTGACAGACATGACAGACATTCTGCGGGAAATGATCGAGCAGACAAAGTAAAGAAGGATCAGTTATTTATGGAGTATACGACGAAACTGGTGTACCAGTCCAACTACTGGTACAATGACGGACTGCAGAAGGCGAAGATCCGGGATCTGTCCGGCGCGGTCAAATCTCTCCGTAAAAGTCTCCAGTACAACCAGGCCAACATCGCGGCCAGGAACCTTCTGGGGCTTGTGTATTACGGCCGGGGAGACGTGATCGAGGCGCTGGTGGAGTGGATCTTAAGCAAGAACATTCAGTCCCACGACAATATCGCCAACTATTATATCAGCAAAGTACAGGAAGTTCCCGGAGAGCTGGAGACCATCAACCAGGCAGTGAAGCGGTTTAACCAGAGCCTGGATTATGCCCGGCAGAACGGGGAGGACCTGGCTATCATACAACTGAAGAAGGTGGTGGCGGCGCACCCCACCTATGTGAAGGCCTGTCAGCTTTTGGCCCTCCTCTATATCCATACGGAGCAGTACGGCAGCGCCCGTACCATGCTGCGGGCAGCCCACAATCTGGATAAGACGGATGAGATCACTCTGCGGTATATGCATGAGCTCAACCAGATCCGCAAATCCCGGCCGATGCCCATCAAGGAGCGGGATACCGGCAAGCAGGAACAGCAGACGGTGACTTACAGCATCGGAAATGAGACCATCATCCAGCCGGTGCCCACAGGCCTGAAGGAGAATTCTGGCCTGCATACCCTTGTGAATATCGCCATCGGGCTGGCGGTGGGGATCGCATTTATGTGGCTTCTGGTTCTGCCCGCCGTGACTACTTCGCGGCAGAGGGAGACCAATCAGCAGACTGCTCAGTTCAGCGACCAGATCGCGGAGCAGGACGCTCAGATCAGTGCCCTGCAGAAAGAACTGGAGGAATACCGGTCCACCAGTGAGGAGAGCGAGAACGCCAAGGCTACCGCTGAGTCCACCCAGGAGAGCTACGAGGCGGTGATCAATGTCTATCAGCATTTTAATGCCGGAGATATGAGCGACAATGCCATGCTGGAAGAGATGCTCAAGATCAATCCAGATTCCCTGGGCACCCTGGGGAGGGACCGGTATGAGGAGATCCGGGAGTCCCTGTATCCCAGAGTGTGTCAGAAGCTGTACAATACCTCCCGGGAAAATTATGAGGTGGCCAACTATGAGAGCGCCATTTCTAATCTGGAGCAGGTGATGCAGATGGACGAAGGTTATCAGGATGGCCAGGCCATGCTGCTTCTGGCCCAGTCTTATGAAAAGAGCGGGGAGCAGGACAAAGCCAATCTCCGGTACCAGCAGATCCTGGAGGATTATAAGGACACCAACGCGGCGACTGAGGCTCAGGAGGCGCTGGACGCCCAGAAGACCAAGAAGGCTGAGGGAGAGGATGAGCAGGACGCAGAAGACGGTTCCCAGGGAGAGACGTAAGAATACGGATCAAAATAAGATACAAAAGAGAAGGATACGTGGAAAGGACCACGTGTCCTTTTTCTTTTGCCGTAAAATGCAGCCCAGGAGGCATAAAAACAGGAGAAAGGGGAGAAACTATGGAGTACCAGGTGCAGGAAAACTGCCTGACCATCTTCCTTCCGCATGAGCTGGACCACCACAATGCGGAGACCATCCGGAAGGAATCGGATCACCTGATCGACCGGAACCATATCCGGTATGTGGTCTTTGATTTCGCCCGGACGAATTTCATGGACAGTTCCGGGATCGGAGTGATCATGGGGAGGTATAAAAGGATCTATATGCTGGGAGGGGAGGTGTGCGCCGTGCACACAAACGAAAGGATGAGGAAGATATTGACCATGTCGGGAATAACGAAAATCATGCAGATCTATGAGGAGGACAGATAAATGGAAAATACCAATGAAATGGAACTGATCTTTGACAGCCGCTCGTCCAATGAATCCTTCGCCCGGGTGACGGTGGCGGCGTTTATGACGTCTCTGAACCCCACGGTGGAGGAGGTGTCCGATGTGAAGACCGCCGTCTCCGAGGCGGTGACCAACGCCATCATCCACGGGTATGAGAATGAGGTACATAACATCACCATCCGCTGTCGTACCCAGGAGAAGACACTGTATCTGGAGGTGGAGGACCAGGGAAGAGGGATCGAGGACGTGGAACAGGCCATGGAGCCTTTATTTACCACCAAGCCGGAACTGGACCGGTCGGGGATGGGATTTTCTTTCATGGAGGCATTCATGGACGATCTGGAGGTGATCTCCGCGCCGGGAAAAGGAACCTGTGTGAAAATGAAGAAGGTCATCGGAAAAGGACGGAAACTATGGACCACACAGTCGCTTTGATCAGCAGATCCCATCAGGGGGACGAAGGGGCGAGGGCACAGCTGGTCCGGGAAAATGAAGGGCTGGTCTGGTGTGTGGTGAAGCGGTTTAAGAACCGGGGAGCAGAGGCGGAGGACCTGTTCCAGATCGGCAATATCGGCCTTCTGAAGGCCATTGACAAGTTTGACCTGACATTTGGGGTGAAATTCTCCACCTACGCGGTGCCCATGATCTCCGGGGAGATCAAACGGTTCCTCCGGGACGACGGTCTTCTGAAGGTGAGCCGCTCCCTAAAGGAGCTTGCCGGGCGGGCCGGGGCCTGCCGGGAGGAGCTTCGGGAGCGCCTGGGGAGGGAGCCTACCGTGACGGAGATCGCCGGGGAACTGGGGGTGGAACAGGAGGAGCTTGCCATGGCCCTGGAGGCCGGGGGAGAGGTGGAATCCCTGCAAAAACCCATTTTCCAGAAGGACGGGCAGGAGATCCGCCTTATGGACAAGCTTCCCCAGCAGGAAAGCGGGGAGGAGAAAATGCTGGACCACATGCTTTTGGACCAGCTTCTGTCGGAACTTGGAAGCCAGGAGAGACGGCTTATCTACCTGCGGTATTTCGCGGAGCAGACCCAGTCCCAGGTAGGGGAGGAGCTGGGGATCTCCCAGGTACAGGTGTCCCGGCTGGAGAAGAAAATCCTGAGACAGATGAGAGAGAAGATCTGACAGGCGCGCCTGCGTATATTTTTCGCGAACAGGGCTATACTAAGGGAAAAGAAAAGGGGTGTGATGGTATGGATGAAGCGAGAAAGAAGCTGCGGGTGTGCCTGATCTGCGTGGTGGCGGCGGCAGTGATCCTGGGGCTTGTCTACTGCCTGATAGATGTAGGGAGCGAGACGGCTGTCAGCGACGGGACGCTGGTGCGGACGGAGAAGGCAGAGAGAAGGTCATGACGAAAAGCCGGCAGGAGACTGTCTATCTCAAGGCAGAGCGGAACGTGGAGGTGCAGGAACCGGAAGTAACCCTGGGGGACGTAGTCCGGATCGTTTGCGGCGACCCGGGGATGGCGGGCCGGATCCGGCAGATCCCGCTTCTTAAGTTTACGCCGGGGAAGCGGGGGCAGGACCGGGTAGTGGTATCCGTCCTCCGGGTGGTGGAGTGTATCCGGGATTTGTATCCCCAGGCGGAGATCCAGAACCTGGGGGAGGCAGATTTTATCGTGACCTATGAGCCAAGGAAGGATACCGGCGGCTTCTGCCATAAGCTGAAAGTGGCGGGGGTGGCCCTCTGCAGCTTCACAGGAGCCGCATTTTCCGTGATGGCCTTCAATAACGACGTGGATGTGACGAAGCTGTTCGGGCAGATCTATCAGCTGGTGACCGGGGCAAGAAGCGACGGGTTCACCATCCTGGAACTGACTTATTGTATCGGGATGGTCATCGGGATCCTGGTATTCTTCGACCATTTCGGAAAGAAGCGGTTCTCCGCCGAGCCCACGCCGCTGGAGGTGGAGATGCGCCTTTACGAGAAAGATATCCAGACCACGCTGATCGACAACAGTTCCAGAAAGGGGAGTGAGCTGGATGTGGGAGATATTCCGCCAGGTCCTTCTGGCTCTTCTGGGTCTTAGCGCCGGGTTCGCGGCGGCGGCAGGACTCTTTTCCTTTATCATCGGCCTGGGGGTGGTGTCTGACTTCGCGGACCGGACCCACACCGGAGAGCACGTGCTGCTCTATGAGACCAGCGTGGCGCTGGGCGGGATCCTGGGCAACGTGTTCCTGGTATATCAGGTCGCCATCCCCGGCGGCGGGTGGCTTCTGCCGGTCTTTGGACTGGCCGCCGGGATCTTCACCGGCTGCTGGGCCATGGCCCTGGCCGAGATCCTGAATGTCTTCCCCATCTTCGCCCGCCGGGCAAGACTGACCCGGGGGATCGCCTGGGTGATCCTGGGGATTGCGCTGGGGAAAGGCCTGGGGGCGCTGGTGTTCTTCTGGCAGCGGTGGTAAGTAAGTTGCAGGTGGGGACGTGGTATTTTCGAAAATACCACGTCCCAGATTGAAAATACCCTGTCCCTTTTTGAAAAAACTCTTGAAAAATGGAGGTTATCGTGGACAAGCAGCAAAAACAGGAAGCGTATAAAAATTATGTGAAGCAAAAGACGCCGGTGCACAGCCTGCCGGTGAATATGGCCCGGGCGTTTGTGACCGGCGGAGCGATCTGCGTTATCGGCCAGGGGATTTTGAATTATTGCGCCCGCCTGGGGATGGATAAGGACAGCAGCGGCAGCTGGGCGTCGCTCCTTCTGATTCTTTTGAGTGTGGTGCTGACAGGATTTGGCTTGTATCCCAGGCTGGCCAAATGGGGCGGCGCCGGGGCGCTGGTTCCGATCACGGGATTCGCCAACTCTGTGGCGGCCCCGGCCATCGAGTACCAGAAGGAAGGCCAGGTGCTGGGGATCGGCTGCAAGATCTTTACCATCGCCGGGCCGGTGATCTTATACGGAATCTTTACCAGCTGGCTTCTGGGGCTGGGGTATTGGAGTTTCAAATGTCTTGGTATTCTATGGAACGGCTGCGGCTAAAGGAGATGGGAACGTTGATGACGGGAAAACAGAGTATCGCATTTCCCCATGCGCCCTATGTGCTGGGAAGTGGATCTGTGGCGGGAAAGAAAGAAGGAGAAGGCCCGCTGGGAAAATATTTTGACGCAGTGTGCGAGGAGCCGCTGTTTGGCGAAGACACCTGGGAGGCGGCGGAAAGCGCCCTGCAGCGCCAGGCCTGCGTGCTGGCTCTGGGGAAGACCCACAGGAAACCGGAGGAAGTGCGGTTCCTGTTCGGCGGCGATCTTCTGCGGCAGGGCACGGCTACGTCCCTTGGGGTGGAGAATTTCCAGATCCCGCTGTTTGGCCTCTACGGGGCCTGTTCCACCTCCGGGGAAGCCTTGGCCCTGGCGGCGATGAGCGTTGCGGCGGGGTATGGGGAAAATGTGCTGGCCGTTACTTCCAGCCATTTCGCCAGCGCGGAGAAAGAGTTCCGGTTTCCGTTGAATTACGCCAGCCAGAGGCCGCTGTCCGCCCAGTGGACCGTTACCGGCGCCGGAGCCTTCCTTGTGGGAAAGGAGCCGGCCCATGTGAAGATCACCGGGATCACCGTAGGGAAGATTGTGGATTACGGGCTGAAAGATTCCCAGAATATGGGCGCCTGCATGGCCCCTGCAGCCTGCGACACCATCGCCCGGAATCTGGAAGATTTTGAGCGGGACCCCGAGGATTACAGTCGGATCATCACCGGGGATCTGGGATATGTGGGCCAGAGCATCCTTCTGGATCTGATGGACGAAAAAGGGCTGGATATCCGGGCCAAACATATGGACTGCGGGATCCTGATCTTTGACCAGCAGACCCAGGATACCCATGCCGGCGGCAGCGGCTGCGGCTGCGCCGCAGTCACCCTTGCCTCCTATATCCTGCCCAAAGTAGAAAAAGGAGAATGGGAGCGGGTACTGTTTGTACCCACGGGGGCGCTGATGTCCACCGTCAGCTTCAACGAAGGGGCCAGCGTACCCGGAATCGCCCACGGGATCGTACTTGAGCACTGTTAGAGATCAAAAAGGGACAGGGTATTTTCAATCTGGGACGTGGTATTTTCGAAAATACCACGTCCCCACTTAAAAAAGAGGTGTAAAAATGGACTATTTTAAGGCGTTTCTTATCGGCGGTCTGATCTGCGCCCTGGCGCAGATCCTGCTGGACCGGACCAAACTTATGCCGGGGCGGATCATGGTGCTGTTGGTGTGCAGCGGCGCGGTCCTGGGGGCCCTGGGCCTCTATCCTCCCTTCCAGGAGTTCGCCGGGGCGGGGGCCAGCGTGCCGCTGATCGGGTTTGGCAATCTTCTGTGGAACGGGGTGAGGGAGGCTGTGGATCAGGAAGGGTTCCTGGGGATCTTCCTTGGCGGGTTCAAAGCCAGCGCCGCGGGGATCTCCGCCGCCCTGGTCTTCGGCTACCTTGCCTCCCTGGTCTTTGAGCCTAAGATGAAGAAATAGAAGGGCAGCATAAAAGCATAAAAAATAAGATGCGCTGAAAATCTTCAGAAACGCATCTTATTTTTTTCACATTCTTTCCAGTATTCCCGCTTTTCTTCGTAAGAAGCATTCAGCCACCGGATGGCTTCTTCCAGCCCTTCTGGAGTAAATGGGAACTCCCTTAAGGTCTTGTCTTCCTCCGGCGCGGCCTCAAAGCACCAGGGCTCCGGATAGATCCAGACGCTTACGGTATCGCTGTCCTTGGGGGCGTGCAGGCGGAAGCGCATGCCCTGGTGGGACCCGCTGTAGGGCTGCTTTTTCAGATATTTGACGGAAAGACCTGCGGTTTGGATCATAAAAGCCTCCTTTCCGGCGCAGTGCCTGTTTTATTCTTCAATGACCTCGATCTCCAGATAGTCGAAATCAATGGAATCTACGAAATTATCCTGATAAAACCGGGCCTTGTCGTGGCGCTTGAATTCCTCGATGGTGGAGTCCAGCCAGATGGGCTTGCTTAAATCAAACTGGTAACAGATCTCATCCAGGGCGTGGAAGATCTTGTGGGTCCGGGTGTCTTCTGTGTCGTCGCAGATCACGGTGTCCCGCACCAGATGGTTGTCTTTCCATTCTTTTCCCCATAAACGGAACATGGCAGTCACCTCCTGTCATCAGATAGTACCAATATAAATCTTTTTCTGGAAAATGTAAATGTCAATTTAGTATAGCCGAAGGTCACAAACGTAAATTGAAAAATCTGGTGCAATCGGATAAAATAAGACCATATACAGCGACACCGAAAGGAGGACCACCATGAGAGAATCAGGCGTCCTTATGCCCGTCTCCGCCCTTCCCTCCCCCACCGGCGTGGGAGAGCTGGGCCGACAGGCACACCAATTCATAGAGCTTCTTAGCAGGAACGGGGTGAAGATCTGGCAGATCCTGCCGCTGAACCCGGTTGGCTACGGCAACTCCCCCTACCAGCCTTATTCCTCCTGCGCAGGGGACGAGATCTATCTAAGCCTGGAGTCTTTACAGGAGGAGGGGCTTCTGGAAAAGCTGCCGGAGCCATTTCTGGAAGGGGAGACCCGGGTGCGCTACGATCAGGTCCGGGCCTTCAAGGACCCCTTCCTGCGGGAAGCCTTCGCCCGGTTCCAGCCCACCGACGACTACCGGGAGTTTATCGCCCAGTCCTGGGTGGAAGAGTACGGCGTCTTCCGGGCCCTGAAACGGGCCAACGGCGGCGTCTGCTGGAATGAGTGGAAGGAGGCGGACAAGGCCTGGCCGGAGGAGCGAAGCCCCCTTCCCGCAGACGTGGAGGCAGAGGCGGCCTATCAGATGTTCCTTCAGTACCTGTTTTACCGCCAGTGGATGAAGGTGCGGGAGAAGGCTCGTGAAAATGGAATCTGCATTATGGGGGACGTTCCCTTCTACGTGGGGATCGACTCCGTGGACGTGTGGGCGGGGAAGAAAAACTTCCTTCTGGACCGGGACGGACGGGCCACCTTCATTGCGGGAGTGCCGCCGGATTATTTCAGCGCCACTGGCCAGCGCTGGGGCAACCCCATCTACGACTGGGATTACCTGAAGGAGACGGGCTACCGGTTCTGGGTGGACCGCATCGGCTATAACCAGAAGTTGTTTGACATGATCCGGATCGACCACTTCCGGGCCTTTGACACCTACTGGAAGATCCCGGCCTCCTGTCCTACAGCTATAGAGGGAAAATGGATCGAGGCGCCGGGGTACGAAGTGCTGGACACCCTTCTTGAGCGCCTGCCGGGGGTAAACCTGGTGGCGGAAGACCTGGGCGACCTGCGCCCGGAAGTGCTGACCCTGAAGGAGCATTACCATCTGAAAGGCATGAAGATCCTGATCTTCTCCCTGAAAACAGATGGGAAATACGCTTACGACGAATTTCACGACAGGGAAAATCTGATCATTTACACTGGAACCCATGACAACGACACCCTGATGGAGTGGTATGAGAAGCTGACCATTCCCGCCCGCCGCAAGCTGCGCCGTTTCCTGAAGCGGCAGGGCTGCGGTCAGGGAAGCGTAAAGGACCGGCTTCTTGCCTACACCTGGAAGAGCCGGGCAGAGTATGCCATCGTGCCCATGGCGGATATCCTGGGCCTGGGCCGGGAGGGGCACATCAACACCCCCGGCACGGTGGGATCTCCCAACTGGGAGTGGCGCATGCCGGATATGGATGGGATCGCCGCCGGCCTTGCCAGATACAGAGGGAAAATGAGCAATCGGTAGCAAAGGAGAGGAATTTATCATGGAAAATAAAACAGGAACACAGAGAAAATGGTGGCAGAACGCGGTGGTTTATCAGATCTACCCACGAAGCTTCCAGGACAGTAACGGGGACGGGATCGGCGACATCCCGGGAATCATCCGGAGGCTGGACTACCTGGCGGATCTGGGGATCGACGCCGTGTGGCTCTCCCCGGTCTACCGGTCGCCCCAGGACGACAACGGGTACGATATCTCCGATTATCAGGACATTGACCCTATGTTCGGGACCCTGGAAGATATGGAAGAGTTGATCCGGGAGGCGAAGAAGCGCAACATCCGGATCGTCATGGACCTGGTGCTGAACCATTCCTCCGACGAGCACCGCTGGTTTCAGGAAGCGAAGAAAAGTAAAGACAACCCCTATCACGACTATTATGTCTGGCGGGACGGGAAGGAAGGAGTCCTGCCCAACGAGATGAAATCCGTCTTCGGCGGCCCGGCCTGGGAGTGGGTGCCGGAGGTGGGGCAGTACTATTTCCACCAGTTTTCGGTGAAGCAGCCGGACCTTAACTGGGAAAATGAGAAGGTCCGCCGGGAAATCTACGATATGATCCTGTGGTGGATGGACAAAGGCGTGGGCGGCTTCCGGCTGGACGTGATCGACCAGATCGCCAAGGAACCGGATCTTGGGATCACCAACAACGGCCCCCGGCTTCATGAATTCATCCGGGAGCTGAGCCGGGAGACCTTCCAGAAGGGGGACCTGATCACCGTGGGAGAGGCCTGGGGCGCGGACCCGGAGCGGGCCAAACTCTACAGCAATCCCGACGGAAGCGAATTCTCCATGGTGTTCCAGTTTGAGCACATTTGCCTGGATCAGCAGGAAGGGAAGGAGAAATGGGACCTGGCGCCCCTGTCTCTTGTTAAGCTGAAGGAAAACCTGGCCAAATGGCAGAGGGAGCTTATGGACTGCGGCTGGAACAGCCTGTTCTGGGACAATCACGACCTTCCCCGGATCGTGTCCCGGTGGGGAAATGACGGGAAATACCGGGTGGAATCCGCGAAAATGCTGGCTACTGTGCTCCACGGGATGAAGGGGACGCCCTACATCTACCAGGGGGAAGAGCTGGGGATGACCAACGTGCGGTTCCCGGACATCAGCCATTACCGGGATATCGAGACCCTGAACATGTACCGGGAGCGGAAGGCGGCAGGATATCCGGAGGCAGAGATCATGGCCTCTCTCTACGCCAAGAGCCGGGACAACGCCCGTACCCCCATGCAGTGGGACGACGGGGCGAACGCAGGATTCACGGAAGGGACGCCCTGGATCGAAGTGAACCCCAACTATCCGGAGATCAACGCCCGGGCGGAGATGGAAGATGGAGATTCTATTTACCATTACTACCAGAAGCTGATCCGGCTGCGGAAAGACCTTAAGATCTTCGTGGACGGAGATTTCCGCCTTCTGCTGGAAGAAGACCCGGATATCTTCGCCTATGAGCGGCAGGCGGCGGGAGAGAAGCTTCGGGTGATCGCCAACTTTACGGAAAAAACCCTTCCCTGCAGCCTTCTTACTGCCTGCAAAGAGGAGGCAGTGCTGATCCACAATTACGGGGAACTGCCAGAAGACGGGAGCCTGCGCCCCTACGAGGCGATGATGATTTTAGAGAGATAATCCTTGCGTTCCCCTGGACGGCGTGGTAAACTTGTCTGGTGACAAGACACATGTCGTAACAGTGAGAGCGAGGGAAAAACATGGAGAAACTAAAGAAAATACTGGACCGGATCTTTATCGAGGGCTTAAGCGCCATGGCCCAGGGGCTTTTTGCCACCCTGATCATCGGGACCATCATCCAGCAGATCGGAACGCTTGCTGGCGGCCCGGCGGGGGATATGATCTTTGTGATCGGCAAGGTGGCGGCCTCTCTTACAGGAGCCGGGATCGGCGGGGCGGTAGCCTATAAATTCAAAGAGTCTCCCCTGGTGGTGATCTCGGCGGCGGTTGCCGGGATGGCAGGGGCATTTGCCAGCAACCTGCTGGCAGGGACGGTGCTGGTAGAAGGATCTATGATCTACGCAGGGCCGGGAGAGCCCCTGGGAGCGTTTATCGCGGCTTATGTGGGCATTTTCTTCGGCCATCTGGTGTCCGGGAGGACGAAGGTGGATATACTGGTGACGCCCCTTGTGTCCATCGGCACAGGGTCCGCCGTAGGTCTTCTGGTGGGTCCGCCCATCTCCGGGTTCATGAACTGGCTGGGGTCTCTCATCAACTGGGGGACAGAGCAGCAGCCCTTCCTGATGGGGATCGTGGTGTCCGTGCTGATGGGAATGATCCTGACGCTGCCCATCAGTTCCGCGGCCCTGGGGATCATCCTGAATCTGTCCGGCCTGGCGGCAGGGGCGGCCACAGTAGGGTGCTGCTGCAACATGGTGGGATTCGCGGTGGCCAGCTACCGGGAGAATAAGATCGGCGGCCTTCTGGCCCAGGGGATCGGAACTTCCATGCTGCAGGTGCCCAATATCGTGCGCAAGCCCATCATCTGGCTGCCGGCCATCATTTCCAGCGCGGTGCTGGGTCCGGTGGGGACCATGGTCCTTCACATGACCAGCAACGCCACCGGATCCGGTATGGGAACCGCCGGCCTGGTGGGGCAGATCATGACCTGGCAGACCATGATCCAGACGGAGCCCGCCGGAATGGTTCTGGCCAAGATCCTGGTGATCCAGATCCTCCTGCCGGCGGCAGTTACTCTGGCAGTCTCAGAATTTATGCGTAAGAAGGGCTGGATCAAGTTTGGAGATATGAAGCTGGAGTTGTAATCCGCCAGGACCTGCTGGTATAATAAAGAAAAGCTGGGGGCACAGGAGACAGACCCCGGGCAGGAATTTGCGGGAAAAGGCAGGGATCACAAGATGACAGGGACTGGGAAGATACACGTATATTATGGGAAAGGGAAAGGCAAGACCACAGCGGCCATGGGCCAGGTCCTGCGGGCGGCAGGCCACGGACTCCATGTGCTGGTCTTCCAGTTCCTGAAGGACAACAGCTCCGGGGAGCGCCGGATCCTGGAGGAGATCCCCAACATTACCTGCCTGCCGGGAAGAGATCAGGTGAAGTTCGTAAGCCAGATGAACCGGGAGGAGCGGGCACAGCTGAAGCATTACAATACCAAAGCCCTGGATGAGATCGTCAAGTTCTGCGGTCCCTTCGACGTGCTGCTTCTGGACGAGGCCCTCTGCGCGGTGCAGTTAGAGGTTCTAAGCGAGGAGAAGCTGATCAGCTTCCTGCAGCACAAGCCAAGAGGGCTGGAGATCATCCTCACCGGCCATGAAGTCTCGGACCGGATGCTGGAGATCGCCGACTACGCCACGGAGATGGTGAAGATGAAGCATCCTTACGACGCAGGGACAACGGCCCGGGAAGGAATTGAATATTAATTTTCTTAAATATGTGTTAAATTCAGGACAATAAAAGGCTCATATGATATACTATAAAGCAATACGGAATAAACTCTTCGGCTTTATTGAGAGGAGTGAGGCGCTTGCAGAATGTTGTGAAGAATTACGAGGATGTGGACAGCTGGAAAACCATCATGTTCCTCTATACTTCCGCTCTGAAGGAAGTGGGGACCAAGCTGGAGATCCTGAATGATGAATTTCAGCACGTCCATCAGTATAACCCGATCGAGCATATCAAGACCCGGGTGAAGACAGCAGAGAGCATCGTAAAAAAGCTGCGGCGGTATGGATATGAGTCGTCCATTGAGAACATGGTCAAATATGTCAACGACATCGCGGGAGTGCGGGTGATCTGTTCCTTTACCTCAGACATCTACCGTCTGGCAGAGATGATCGGGAACCAGAGCGACCTGAAGGTATTGTCCATCAAGGATTACATCAAGAATCCCAAAGAAAGCGGGTACAAGAGCTACCACATGCTGGTGTCTGTGCCCATCTTCCTTTCCGACAGCGTGGTGGATACCAAGGTGGAGATCCAGATCCGGACCATCGCCATGGACTTCTGGGCCAGCCTGGAGCATAAGATCTATTACAAATTCGAGGGAAACGCCCCGGAATATATCAGCCGGGAACTGCGGGAATGTGCGGAGATGGTCTCCACACTGGACGACAAGATGCTTTCCCTTAACGAGGCGATCCAGGATTTCCTGGAGAAGCAGGAGAACGAGAAAGAACATTAAAAGCCGAACAGAGTTCTATGCGTACGGCGGGGCCTGAGTGCAGCTCAGGCCCTTTGTATTGGAAATAAGGAGGACAAGATGAGATATCACGACGTGAGAGAGGCCAGGTTTCTCTCCCGCCCCAACCGGTTTATCGCCCACGTGGAGCTGGACGGGAAGGAAGAAGTGGTCCACGTGAAGAATACCGGCCGCTGCCGGGAACTTCTGACTCCCGGCGCCCGCGTCTGGCTGGAGGAGGGCAGGAATCCGGACCGGAAGACCCGGTGGGACCTGATCGCGGTGCGAAAAGGGGACCGGCTTATCAACATGGACTCCCAGGCTCCCAACCAGGTGGCCCGGGAATGGCTGGAGGCAGGAGGGCTTTTTCCCCGGGCGGACCGTATCCAGCCGGAGTACACCTACGGCAACTCCCGGTTCGACCTCTACGCAGAGGCGGAAGGGAGGAAGATCCTTATGGAGGTGAAGGGGGTGACCCTGGAGGAAGAGGGCGTGGTCCGGTTCCCGGACGCCCCAAGCCAGCGGGCGGTGAAGCACCTGGAGGAACTGGTCCGGGCCCGGGAAGAAGGATATGAGACCTATGTGTTCTTCGTGATCCAGATGAAGGATGTAAAGTATTTTACCCCCAACCGGGAGACCCATCCGGAGTTCGCCCAGGCCCTGGAGCGGGCGGCGGCAGCAGGGGTGAAGATCCTGGCCTATGACTGCCGGGTGGAGCCGGACCGGCTGGAGGCGGCGGACCCGGTGCCGGTGGTCCTTGGCGATCCCATTTTCTATGAGATGAGGGAGCCCCTGATCCGGTGGTACCGGGAGAACCGGAGGGATCTTCCCTGGCGGCGGCAGCCCTCTCCCTATCATGTGTGGGTGTCGGAGATCATGCTCCAGCAGACAAGAGTAGAAGCTGTAAAACCCTATTACCAGAGATTTCTTTCTGCCCTTCCTGCCGTCAGGGATCTGGCGGAGGTGCCGGAAGATCAGCTCCTGAAGCTATGGGAGGGCCTGGGCTACTATAACCGGGTCCGGAACATGCAGAAGGCGGCCCGGCAGGTAATGGCGGATTACGGCGGGGAATTCCCGGTGACCTATGAGGGGATCCGGTCTCTTGCGGGGATCGGCAGCTACACGGCGGGGGCCATCGCCTCCTTCGCCTACGGCCTTCCCAAACCGGCGGTGGACGGAAATGTGCTGCGGGTGATCATGCGGCTGACCGGGGATGATTCTGATATTATGAAGCAGAGTACCAGGAAGCAGGTGGAGGAGAAGCTGGAACCTGTGATCCCGGCCGACGCGGCCAGCGATTTCAACCAGGGGCTGATCGAACTGGGGGCCCTGGTGTGCGTGCCAAACGGCCAGCCCAAATGCGAAGCATGTCCCCTGGCCAGGATGTGCCGGGCCCGGATGGAGGGAAGGATCGAAGAACTTCCGGTCAAAACCAGGGCGAAGGAGCGGCGGATCGAGGAGCGCACGGTCCTGGTATTCCGGGACGGAGAGAAGACGGCCATTGGCAAGCGGCCGGACAAAGGGCTTCTGGCCGGGATGTACGAACTGCCCAACTACCCGGGGCACATGTCCCGGAAGGAAGTGGCCGCCTACAGCAAGGAGATCGGGCTTATGCCGGTGCGGATCAAAAACCTTCCGGAGGCGAAGCATATCTTCAGCCATGTGGAGTGGCACATGACCGGCTATGAGGTGCGGGTGGACGAGCTGGAGAAGACCAACGAGAAGGGATTCCTCTTCATCCACCCGGAGGAGATCCAGGAGAGATACCCCATCCCGGCGGCCTTTGGCAGCTACCTGCCCCGTTCTTAGCGAAAAAAAGATACCAAAACCTGATTGAAAGTGTTACAATGGTGCCAGATATACAAATATTCTTTTTGGAATGGAGGAGAGAGAGGTATGGATAATCAATTGGCACTGCTCACACTGTGCGGCTCTGTGATCGCGCTTCTGTTCGCGTTCAGCAGAGCGAAAAAAGTCCTGACCTTCCCACAGGGGACCGACCGGATGGCGAAGATCTCCGCTTCGATCCACAATGGGGCGATGGCGTACCTGAGACGGCAGTACAAGATCCTGATCGGGTTCTTCGCGGTAATGTTCGTGATCCTGGCAGCCATGGCAGCCTTCAATATGCTGACCTGGTTTGTACCCTTTGCCTTCGTGACAGGCGGATTTTTCTCAGGCCTGTCCGGATTCGTGGGGATGCAGATCGCCACAAGAGCCAACGCCCGGACGGCGGCGGCCTGCCAGAACAGTCTTAACAAGGGACTTAGGGTAGCCTTTTCCGCTGGTTCCGTTATGGGATTCACGGTAGTTGGCCTGGGACTTCTGGACATCTCTATCTGGTACCTTCTGCTGCGGCTGGTATTCAAGCTGCCTCTGGAGGATATTACCAGTACGATGCTCACCTTTGGTATGGGCGCTTCTTCTATGGCGCTGTTCGCCCGTGTGGGCGGCGGGATCTACACCAAGGCCGCGGACGTAGGCGCGGACCTGGTAGGTAAGGTAGAAGCCGGGATCCCGGAGGATGACCCGAGAAATCCGGCGGTCATCGCAGATAACGTAGGCGATAACGTAGGCGACGTGGCCGGCATGGGCGCGGACCTGTATGAGTCTTATGTAGGCTCCATCCTGTCCGCCTGCTCCCTGGGCGTGATCGCGTTCAATAAGATCGAATCCGTAGACCGGGTAAATGCAGTGGTGATCCCCATGATCCTGGCGGCCATCGGCGTGCTGGCGTCCATCCTGGGATCCCTTCTGGTGAAGACCGGAGAGAGCACCGATCAGATGACGCTTCTGAAAGCGCTGCGCCGGGGCACCAACACCAGCGCCCTGATCATCGCGGTAATTGCCTTCCCCATCGTGTGGTTTGTACTGGGGAAAGATTTCATCGGATTCTACTTCGCAATCCTGGGCGGCCTGCTGGCAGGCGTGCTGATCGGATTCTTTACAGAGTACTTTACATCGGATACTTATAAACCCACCCAGAACCTGGCGGCCAAGTCTGAGACCGGATCCGCCACGCTGATCATCGGCGGTCTGGGACTGGGCATGCTGTCCACAGCGGTGCCCATCATCATTATCGCCATCTGCGTTATGGCGGCGTACGCGTTCTCCGGCGGTTTCATCGAGACTACCAGAGGCCTCTACGGGATCGCCCTGGCGGCGGTAGGAATGCTGTCCACTTTGGGTATCACCCTGGCCACAGACGCTTACGGCCCCATTGCTGACAACGCCGGCGGTATCGCGGAGATGGCAGGACTGGAAGCAGAAGTCCGCAGAAGGACCGACGCGCTGGATTCTCTTGGAAATACAACGGCTGCCACCGGCAAGGGATTTGCCATCGGTTCCGCGGCCCTGACGGCTCTGGCTCTGATCGCCTCCTATGTGGAGAAGGTAGAACAGGTAGGCGGCAGCAGCGTGAACCTTGATATGAGCGTGATGAACCCCACCGTTCTGGTCGGGATCTTCATCGGCGCCTGCCTGCCCTTCGTATTCGCGGCTCTTACCATGGAGTCGGTAGGACGGGCGGCACAGAGTATCGTGGTAGAAGTACGGCGGCAGTTCAAGGAGATCAAAGGCCTGATGGAAGGCGAGGCAGACGCGGATTATGAGACCTGCGTGGACATCTGTACCAAGGCCAGCCTTCACGAGATGATCACCCCCACCCTGCTGGCCATCATCACTCCGGTGGTCACCGGACTGATCCTGGGCTACAACGGTGTGATCGGCCTTCTCACCGGAGCTACAGCCACCGGTTTCCTGATGGCCATCTTCATGGCTAACTCAGGCGGCGCCTGGGACAATGCCAAGAAGTACATCGAGGGCGGCAAATACGGCGGCAAGGGAAGTGATTCCCACAAAGCGGCGGTTGTAGGCGACACGGTAGGCGATCCCTTCAAGGATACCTCCGGTCCGTCCATCAACATCCTGATCAAGCTGCTGTCCATGGTATCCATCGTGTTCGCGGCTCTGGTAGTGAACTACCACATTTTCTAAATAGTAACAGCAACGCTTCCTGCAGGGCAGTTCGGCCGGACAGCTCTGCAGGAATTTTTTATCCGGCAATAAAAACGGGGGATCGGGGCAAAGTAGACATAAGGAGGAGCAAAAAAATGTGTACTTGTATCACTTATGAAAACGGAGATTTTTACTTTGGAAGGAACCTGGATCTGGAGTCTTCCTTTGGGGAGAAGGTGGTGGTCACGCCCAGGAACCATCCCTTCCGCTGGCGGGAGATGGAACAGGAAGAGGGACCGCATTTCGCCATGATCGGGATGGGAGCGGTGGCCGGGGATACCCCGCTCTACGCAGAGGCGGTGAATGAGAAAGGCCTTGCCATGGCGGGATTGAATTTCCCGGGAAATGCCTGCTACAGCCCCCGGGCAGAAGAGGGGCGATACAACGTGGCCACCTTCGAGCTGATCCCCTGGCTTCTGGGAACCTGCGCGTCTGTGTCACAGGCGGAGGAACTTCTTCATAAGGCCAATATCCGGGATACCGCCTTCGCGCCCCAGATGCCGCCGGCGCCGCTGCACTGGATGATCGCCGACCAGGAACGGTGCCTGGTGGCGGAGATGGTGGCAGAAGGGCTTAAACTCTATGACAATCCGGCGGGGGTGCTGACCAACAATCCCCCCTTTCCCTACCATCAGATGAACCTGGCCAACTATCTCAACGTGACGGCGGCCCATCCGGACAGCCGGTTCTCCGCCGGGCTGGATCTTGCGCCTTACGCGGAAGGCATGGGCGGCCTGGGGCTTCCGGGGGACGCTTCTTCCCCCTCCCGGTTTGTGAAGGCGGCCTTCCTGAAATGGAATTCCGCCGGGGAAAAGGAAGAAGGAGCCAATGTATCCCAGTTCTTCCACATCCTGGACAATGTGAGCATGGTGCGGGGAAGCGTGGTGACGGCTTCCGGAGCCTACGACATCACCACCTACTCCTGCTGCGTGAACACCCGGACCGGAGTCTATTACTATAAGACTTACGACAATTCCCGGATCCGGACGGTGGACCTCCACCGGGAGGATCTTGAGGGAAGCGCCCTGGCGGTGTATGAACTGGAGGACAAGCCGGAGATCCGGTATCAGAACTAAGAGAGGACAAAGGATATGAAGCTGGTATTTATGGGGGACAGCATCACCGACGCCTTCCACAAGCTGAACGTGGATGAGGCGGGGCTTGGGAACGGGTACGTGGCTCTGATCGCGGAGCGGTTAAAAGAGATGGGAAAAGAGGATTTCGTCCGTAACTCTGGACACGACGGGTTCACCGTGTCGGGGCTGTTGCGGCTGTTCGAGTACGACTGCCTTCAGTTCCATCCGGACCTGGTGACGGTGCAGATCGGAAGCAACGACGCGGCAGTGTATATGAACACCGGGAAGACCCTGGAGGAACAGGGCTTCGGGGACAGTTACAGGAAGCTTCTCGGGCGGATCCGGAAGGAGACAGGGGCGAAGATCCTGTGCCTGGGGCCCTTTATCTTCCCCCATCCGCTGGAGTACGCCAACTGGATCCCGGTGATCCAGAGGATCGAGGAACTGGAGCGGCAGATCGCGGCGGAAGAAGGGGCGGCATTCCTGCCCCTCCACGACCGGCTGAATCAGGCGGCGAAGGAGCTGGGATATGAGGCCGTCACCGTGGACGGGACTCATTTAACCCGGGAGGGAGCGAAACGGATGGCAGAGGCCTGGCTTGAGGCGGCGGAAGGGATCTATTGACAGGCCGGACGGCAGATGGTAAGGTTAGGACAGAAATCATTACGTGCATAGGAGGGAAAACATATGCCACATATCAGTGTAAAATTGTATCCGGGAAGAAGCCAGGAGATGAAGGAGAACCTGGCCCACAAGCTGCAGGAGTGCCTGGCCAGTGAGTCCGGCTGCTGGAGCAACGATGATATCTCCGTCTCCTTCGAGGAGATCGGGCCGGATGGATTCGAGGAAACTGTGAAAAAGGCCATGAAGCCGGAGGAGATGATCCTGACCTCCAAGTTTGTTCACTAGGGAAACAGGAGAGATGAAGCGAAAAGCAGAGGAATACTTCTTTTATTTTATGCTCTATTCCGTGATCGGCTGGATCTATGAAGTATTCCTGGAAGTGGTGGTGTACCGCTGGGGATTCTCCAACCGGGGAGCGCTTTTTGGCCCTTACTGTATCATTTACGGAGTGGGGGCGCTGATCCTGATCTTCTCCCTTAGCGGTCTCAAGAAACAGCGGATCACAGTGGGGAAGCTTAACATCACGCCGCTTCTGGTGTTCCTGGGGATCGTGGTGATCACCACGGTGGTGGAACTGATCGGAAGCTATATCATGGAGGCGGCCACCGGGGAATGGATGTGGGATTACCGGAGATTCGCCTTTAATTTCCAGGGGCGGATCGCGCTGAACCCCAGTATCCGGTTCGGCATCGGAGGAATGGTCTTCCTCTACGTGCTGCAGCCCTTGTTTGAGCGGCTGGCAGAGAAAATGAAGCCCAGGACATTTGACATTGTGACCGGAATCCTGGCGGCAGTGTTCCTGGTGGATGTAGTAGTATTCTTTTTGAAATGAATGAAGAGGCCGGTGGAGCAGATTTCCGCCGGCCTTCTTGCTTGCAGATCCATCTATTGCGGATCATCGGGTTCCTTTTTTATGCAGGCATTTTTATTGGACAGCATTCTGTTTATTCTGATCCTAACAACAAGCTCCAGAGAAGGAGAGGAGGAATCAGAATGAATGTAGTTGTCAGTATGATGGCGCCGGAAGGCAAAAAGGTGTATCACCGGCAGGATTGTATGTATGTGAAACGTATGAAGCCCCAGAACCGGATGATCCTTCCCCGGAAGCAGGCGGAGGAACATGGCTGCCGCTGCTGCAGTTACTGCGGAGGCCTGCAGGGAGAGATGCGGCAGAGCGGACAGATCCAGGCGTGGAAGCGGGATTATCAGGTGGCTCTGGATTATGTGAGGAAAACAGACACCCTGTATGTGCGGACGGATATGGGATGCTGGAAGATCTTCTGTGAAAGGGGCGGGAACCGGTATCTTCTCTGGCACAGGAATACTTACGACAGATCCATGCCGTTTGAGCAGGCTGTCCGGGGCGCCTACCACCGGCAGGGAGACGTAAAGCCTGCGGAATCCCTTGCGAAGCTGATCCGGTATATTGCGGATCATGACAAGGCGAAGCGGATCATCATGGATGATTACCGGAAGCTGCCCCGGGTCACAAAGCGGCAGAAGAAATATTACCGGCAGGCAGAGAAAAGAGCGAGAAGATGGCAGCAAGGAACAATCGGGAAGCGGATGGAGGATCTGTTCCGGGAGATCGAGGCAAAGGATCCGGAGATGAAAAAGCTGGCATTTTGTTAAAAAGGATTGACTTTTCTTTCTGGCGGTGATACTATGATGATATCGAAATGATATCAGATTCGCAGAGGGAGGAGAATCAATATGAAGAAAGAACAAGTACAAGAGAGAATCTTACATCCGGCCAACGGCTACCTGATGCTCCTTTTAGGTATATTACTTCTGATCGCAGGGATCGGAGGAGGAGTCGCAGGATCCGTGATCGGCGGCATGGAGGAAAATGGAGCCTTGATCGCCATCAGCGTTACCGCCTGTGTCATCCTGGTCATTGCAGGTGTGATCCTGTTGTGCGGGCTGAAGGTGCTGAACCCCAACGAAGCTTATGTGCTGACTCTGTTTGGTAACTATTACGGAACCATCAAAAAAGAAGGCTTCTTCTGGGTGAATCCTTTCTGTTCCGCCATTAATCCTACCGTCAAAGCAGTGCCGGTGGCGACCGGAAGCGTGGAAGGACGCCTTACCACCGCAGGCGTATCTGCCGGCGGAAAGAAAGTGTCTCTGCGGATGATGACCCTGGACAACAAGAAGCAGAAGGTCAACGATCTGCTGGGCAATCCGGTGGAGATCGGAGCCGTGGTGATCTGGCGGGTAGTGGATCCTACCAAGGCTGTGATCAACGTGGAAAATTATAAGAACTATCTGTCCATTCAGTGCGACGCCATCATCCGGAATACGGCCAGACAGTATCCCTACGATACCAACGAGGGCGGCGACGAAAAATCCCTGCGGGGCAGCAGCCAGGAGATCGCGGACATTATGAGCCAGGAGCTGCAGAAGAAGACGGAAGACGCCGGCATCCAGATCGAGGAAGTGCGGATCACCCACCTTGCCTACGCGCCGGAGATCGCATCCGCCATGCTGCAGCGACAGCAGGCGGCCGCCATCATCGACGCCCGGCAGAAGATCGTGGAAGGCGCCGTGGGCATGGTGGAAATGGCGCTTCACAAATTAAATGAAAATGATATCGTAGATCTGGACGAAGAGCGGAAAGCCGCCATGGTCAGCAACCTTCTGGTAGTACTGTGCGGCAATAAAGAAGCGCAGCCCATCGTCAACAGCGGAAGCCTGTACTAAGAAAGAGGGTCTTGAATAAGAGACGGGAAAACCGTAAGATAGTAAGTATAAAACGGAAACGGAAGGGGGACTTTGTGGAAATGGAAGAGAAGAATACCGACAAATCCAAAGCCAAAAAACAAGTGCCCCTTCGTCTGTCAAAAAAACTGTACGACGAGATTGCTCAGTGGGCGGAGGATGATTTCCGCTCCATGAACGGACAGATCGAATACCTGCTGACGGAGTGTGTGAAACACCGGAAGGGAAAGAAGGATTTGCGGGAGGAGTAAGAAAGTCTCCGCCTAAGTCGGAAAGAGAATAAAGCGTATGGAAAAGCTGGCCGGAAGGCCGGCTTTTTTGCTTTGCTAAACAGGAGAAAGATTGTGGAAAGAAGGGTTGCGGAGGAGAGAAGGATGTAGAATAATAGAGGGTAGAAGAAGGTAGTTCTGTTATATGCGATATCGGGTTATATTTTTCCAGTTATCAGGGAACCCCATTAGTTTTAAGAGAAACAATTCCGTAATCTGAGGACTGCGTTTTATATACTTTTTGATTATACGGATTAATGCACGCTTAAATTTCAGAAAATCCTGTTTAGGAAGAAGATAACGAAAAGCAATCACTAACCCAAATAAGTCTCGTTTCCCGAAAAGGAACTGGTTCCCTTTTTTCGATATGTTCAGTTTGTGATGGAGAGATGTATCAGGAAAATCAATTTGAATCCGAAAAGAATAAAGACGTTCGTTATGGGCACATACATTTCGAAATAGAGTGAGGATTTTTAGATACCGTTCCAGGTTCTTTTCGTTTACACGGGGAAATTCTTTGCTGATATTACTTTGCAGATGAGAGGGGAGCAGAGCATAGAATTTGGAAATTTGTCCAAAGGTAAGAGTGTTTATCAGTACCCATAAAGGAACATTATGATATAGCTTTCGCTGATGGACAACATAATTATGGTCGGTGCTTTTGTTTGCCTGATAGGATAGTAGCTGGATTAAATGTTTGATATCAGTGGCATTCTTTTTTGTGTTATTATAATTTTGGGGATTGAGGAAGGCGTTTTGCTGTTCGCCATGGAGATTACAAAAGTGATAGGAAACAAGTTGACGGATCCGGCATTCTACTTTGCATAAATATTTGAAAACAAGTTCACGTAGAGAAGTGTCGAATTGATATAGGGAATAAATATCTTCGAAAGAAGTGTTGCTTTTGTAGATACGTGTCATTGGATCGATGAATGGAGTTTTATATCCTCCGATCAGAGAAAAGTAACCGATATTTTTAAGAATTTCCTTTGCGACCTCTCGGTCATGGATCAGAAGTTTCTTTTCGTCTTGTAGTTTGTCGAGTTGTTGATCATATGTGAGAAAAGGTTTGGGCAAGGGCTGGCCTCCTTTCTATTTGGTGTAAAAAAGGAGGGCCCGCAGGTCCTCCCCCGGTCTCAGTCCTCTCAAGTATCTGAAACCTGATCACTTAGACAAAGTCTAGCATGAGTGTTTCTAAAAGTCAATGACTTTTGAAGAACAGACAGCTTAGAAAATTTTGTCTCTTAGCTATTTTATATTAGAATAAGAAAAAATATACGAAGGTGAAGCAACTATGAGATTATTTATTGCAATCCCATTGTCGGAGGAAATGAAGAAGGCGCTGGTAACCTGTATGCACGACCTGAAGAAACAGGGCGTGGAAGGGAACTATGTGCCGGCCCAGAACCTGCACCTGACTCTTGCCTTTATCGGGGAGTATGATGACCCGGAGAAGGTGAAAGAAGTGCTTCGAAGCGTGCCGCTGCCGCCTTTCCGAATGAGCTTATCGGAGAAGGGGAATTTCGGAAATCTCCTGTGGGCGGGAGTAAAAGGGAATCAAAAGCTGAAAACTTATGTGAAGGACCTGCGGGCGGCGCTGAAAGAGGCGGGGATTCCCTTCGAGGATGATAAATTTACACCCCATATCACACTGGTGCGGAAAGCGGCGTCGAAGAAGCCCTACCAGGTACATTTGCCAAAGGCAGAGATGACGGTGAAGCATGCGGCGCTGATGAAGTCGGAGCAAAAGAACGGGAAAGTAAGTTATCGGGAGATGTAAACCGGCCTGCTGTCCGGGAGGGGGATGGAAATGCGAGAAGAGATTTTCCAGTATGTGAAAAAGAAATATAAAGTGGAACCGGATTATCCATTTTCCACGGCGCCCACTTATCCGGTGCTGCGGCATAAGGATAACCGGAAGTGGTTCGCTCTGATCATGGATATTCCAAGGGAGAAGCTGGGGCTGGAGGGTAGCGAGAATGTGGATATTATGAATGTGAAGCTGGGGGATCCCATACTGGTGGATATGATCGTCCGGCAGCCGGGGTATTTCTACGGGTATCACATTACCAGAAGCAACTGGATCTCCATTCTCCTGGATGGGACGGTTCCATTGGAAGAGATCTGCCGGTGGATCGATGAGAGCTACGCAGTGACCGCTTCCAGGAAGAAGGGGAAGAAGCGGAAATCCCAGGAATAGAGTATGCGCGGGAGGCGGAGTATGAAGGTGTTGGTGATCCCGGACGTCCATTTGAAGCCGTGGATGTTTGAGCGGGCGGAAGAAATCATGAAAAAGGGAATGGCAGAACGGGCCGTATGTCTGATGGACATCCCGGACGACTGGAACCAGGAGTAAAACCTGGAGCTGTACCAGGACACCTTCGACGCCGCGATCACATTTGCAAAGAAATATCCGGATATCCTCTGGTGTTACGGCAACCATGACCTGAGTTATCTGTGGAATAAACGGGAGAGCGGATACAGCCCGGCGGCTGCATATACGGTGGCGCAGAAGTTGGATGAACTGGCGTGCGCGCTGCCGGAGGGGAACGAGATCCGTTACGTCCAGAAGATCGACCAGGTCCTCTTCTGCCACGGAGGGATCCTGGATTATTTTGTGAGAAATGCTGTGCCTGCGGCAAGCTATGACGATGTGGACGAGGTGATCAGGAGCCTCAATGGCCTGTCCTGGGAATACATGTGGAACAATTTCTCTCCCATATGGTACCGGCCCCAGGAATCAGCGGAGCGGATGTACAAGCCTAAGGAACTCCTGCAGGTGGTGGGCCATACCCCGGTGGAGCGGATATGCCGAGAGTGGAACGTGCTGTCCTGCGATGTGTTTTCCACCCACAGGGATGGAACGCCGATGGGGACGGAGGAGTTCTTGGTGGTGGATACGGAGACGTGGGAGTATGAAGGTGTGAAGGGGAGATAGGAGAGTAAAATCTCATAATATGGAAAAGGAATAATAGAGATGGATTATATTTCATTAAATGAAAACCAGCGAAAGCGAATGTCACAAATATGTACAAATGATATCACCATGAAATGGGAAAATCCTGATTTTTACGACATCATGATTGGGAAATTACCACCAGTGCGTTATTTTCAAGAAGAAAAAGAAATTTGTAAGGAACTTGACGAATTAGAAAACTATTACCTTAAATATAATTTTTTTAATAGCGATAGAAAAAAATTTATCGAGACTTTACAACAATTAATTGATAGCATACATTCAAAAAAAGTGAACTGGTATGGTGTGGATTTATATGAAGTGAAAGACTGCATTTGTCAGCAAGAGTTTTGTCTTATTTCTGGAGAAGGAGGAATAGGGAAAAGTTATTTTGTTAAATGTCTCGAAGAAGAATTTGAAAAAGCAAATATTCCTCATTTATGTATATATGGGAAATTTGAGAAAGATATACAGAAGGTTGATATTAGCCAAATTATAGAAGCTAGTGAAAATGGTTTTATTTTTGTTGTTGATGCAATAAATGAAATGACTAAGAGCGGGCAAAGAGAATTGTTAAAAGCTCTTTCGAAACTGGTGGAAATTTCAAAAATTCGAATTATATTGACATATAGAAATAATTCTATGGATAATGAGATTCTTGAAGAGTATAAAAAAATATCTAAAGCACAATATGCTTTCCCCGGAGTTTCTTTTGAATCGGCATTAAATGAACTGTTAAAATTAGCTGTTCCGGATATTTATAAGTATGAAAACATTTTGTTTTCAAATAATGCATTACTTATAAGTATTTTGTGTCAAACATTAACCGATCATAAAATAACAGAAGAAAAGATAAATAGTGTGGCTTCAATTACTTATATTCTAGAATCTTATATAAAAAAATCAATCAAAAAAACTTTTAGAGGAAAAATTGATTCCACACAGCCCAAAGAACTATGGGAAGATATTAAACGAGTGGCAAAATGGATGTATGAACACAATGTAAAATCAATTGATAAAGATAACTTGTTTTTAGTAATTGAAACGAAAGAATTATTTGTTAGAGTATTTCGTCAAGCAGGGATTATTGACGGATACGAAGATAATATGCAATATTATTATTTTTTTATCATTGACTCGTTGACAGATTTTCTAATTGCCCGTTCATTATTTGAGGATATTAGTGGAAAAGTTTTTGATGAACAAGCACAAATTATATCAGATAAGATCAATAAGATTTCTGGTTTAGACGAAGCAGTGATATTAGCAATATTTGATAACTTCGCGCCAGATTATAAATATATTTTAGATTTATGTCTAAGAACACAATTAATAAAAAGAATGAGTTATGAAATGCTTGTTAAAGTAAATTTTAAAAAAGAGGATATTCCCAAATTTATTGAGGTTTTCGAGCTGGTGCAAAAAGATAGATTGATTACGATATTTGGCGGATATACAGATAAGCCATTCAATTGTACAAATTATCTAAATATGTATTATCAAAAAAAGGAGAATCAAGTTAAAGAATTGACTTCAACTTTATCAGGGACACGTTTTTTAGATCAAGTGAAAGGGAGACTTAAAAATTTATTATATTATTTAACAGTTTACACTGGTGAAGATAGACGGGAAAAAGAGGCCTTTTATTTTGCGTTATGGTGCTGTGCTGCGCCAAATCAGGATCTTCGTTGTCTTGCGATGAAGTTGCTATATGAAATTGTGGAACAGAATAACGATTATAAGAATATTCTGATTCGAATATATGATCAAATTGAAGAGTTATATATAAAAGAAGCGATGATTTATGTATTGGCAGTTGGTAGGAAAAATGATCCAGAGATAGTAAGATTTTTTAATAGAATCAAAAAGGATGAAAAATATATATCAGCAAAAAGTATTAAAAGAATATCTGTATTTTTAAATGATGATTATGGGTATATACACTGGAGAAGAGATGATTTATTTGACCCTAGCAAAAGAGGACCTATTTCCGATGACCTGTATAGAGTGCTTGAGCAAGTAGATCTTGCAGATAAAAATTTTTTGCCTTTTCGATATTGGTCAAGAGATAGTTTTAATATGTATCATCCATTTTTGAAAATAGACAAACAATTTATTATTAATTTGAATCAAAAATTAGAGAAAAAGTATTCGTGTGTAAAAAACGGAGAATGTAGCGGTTGGCCTTATTTTGAACGAAAAATCAAGGCGGAATATGGAGTTGGAAAAAGATTAAAAGAGTTGGATGATACGGCATTTCTTAATTCATTTGAATTTGTTATAAAAGAAGTTTTCGCTTTATATGGACAAACGTATAAGGATTTTGCATATGTTGGAGCAAGTGAATTTCAAGATTCCATTTTCTTAAAATGTTTTGACATTTCTGTAGGGATTTATTATGGAAGTCTTATGTGTAATTATTTTATAAATGAATTTGCAACATACAATAATACGCAAAATAATATAGGGTACGAGGTGTATGATCCGATTAAATATGATGAGGATATTTATATTGCAACACCAATATCCTTATATCAAGATTATGTTGAAAAGTTAGGTGATCGAGTTCTTGAACAAGTTTTTATACCGAAAGAAAAAGATGTGATTTGGGTAAGGGACGTTGATTTAACTCGAGAAAATTTATTGTCTATACTTCAACCAATTGAAATAGACGGAACAGAATGGATTTTATTGGCTGGGAGAATATCTTTTCATGAAGAGTATAAACATGAAACCAGATGGAAAGATACGTATGATATTTGGTGTTGTACATCTCAGAAAGAGACAATATATGATGATGGTAACGCTAGATATTTGACGATAGAATTAGAAAAATATAAGGGGAATTTGCTGGACTATATAAAATGCGATTCAAAGCCGTGGTTATGTAAAGATGTTTATAATATAAATTACCACTCAGAGATATTCGAACATACTAATCTGGTTCTTCCACCAGCAGAGTTGATACGTTATTTTCAGTTGGTACCAGAGAAGTCGGATATGTCGTGGAGAAATGCGGCGGGAGAGATCGTCATATATTGTAATAATAATAGAAATTCATACTATGTTGATCCGATTGGAAGCACAATTTTTATTAAAAAGAATTATTTTGAAGAATATATAAAAGAACATATTATAAAATTTTTTGCGTTTACAGAAAGATTTATTCCTGAAACAGGTTATGCAGATGAGACAGAACTTCATTTTGAAGTTCAAAATGGTATTATTGTAAAGGAATTGTTAAATAGTAGAAGAGGACAAAAAAGATTAGAAGCGGTTAGCTCTCAATGTTTAAATTGTCCATACGGATATAATAACGGGTAGAAAAATGGGGTTAGGATATAGGAAAAAGTGTATATAGTGTTTATAATGATTTTGTCAGAGGGAGAAAGGAGGTCGGTAGTAGGAGGAAATTAGTTGAATTAAGTTGAAACAAGTTGAATCAAGTAGTAAAATATACAGGGTTGATTTAATATAAACGGAAAGGAAATAAATATGGCAAGGATAAAGAAAAATGGTATCTACTTGAATGTTTGCATCAAGGCAGAAATATATGAGGAATTAGACAAATTTTGCGCTGAAGTAGGACAAACAAAGACGGGGGCGGTCGAGCGTGCGTTAGATGAATATATTAGTAGATATGAAAAGAAACAACAGATATTACGTGATATGGAAATAGATATTGTTTGAAAATCTTATAAAATATTTTACAAATGTAGAAATAGGAATATGACGAAAGGAGATATATGAATGACATATACTCATATTGATTGCTTCAGTGGGCCGGGAGGAATTTGCACAGGTATGCATGCTGCCGGGTTTGAAACTAAGATTGCGATCGAATCGATCCAAAGTTGTTGTGATACATACTCTGCGAACCATCCGGAAGTGCATGTGATTCATTCAGATATTAGAAAAGTTAGTAAGGAGGATATACTTCCATATATACCTGCGGAAGGGGTTGATTTAGTTACATCTGGAATGCCGTGTGAAACTTTTTCTACTGCAGGTAATACATCGAGATCCTTTTATGATGATAGACAGTTTTTATTTAGGGAAGGTATTCGTGTGGCAGAGATATCTAATGCAAAAATGATTCTTTTTGAGAATGTTCCTGCTATTACAACGAAAACGGTTGAAAAAGGTTCAACGAAATTGATTGTTGATGTTTTGAAAAGGGAACTGGAAGAAGCGGGATATATTAATCATAGAGAGTATATTTTGAATGCAGATGAATTTGGAGTACCACAAAAGCGGAAACGATATTTCTTATTGGCTTGTAAAGCTATTGATTGGAAACTTAAAGGTCCAGAGCCTGAGGGGGGAAAACCTGTTACAGTTGGGGAAGCGCTTGCCAGTCTTCCTAATGTGAGGCCTAATAGCAATAAGGAAGCGGTTGCCTATGAGAAGGGCGATTCTTTTTATTCAAATCGGATGAAAGATTTGAAATTTTGGAAACGAGAAGATTTTGATAATAAGCTTACTTATCAAATGCCCATGAGGCATCGAGATGCAACACTGGAAAGGTTTGGATTATTGAATCAAGGAGAGAGTTTAAAAGACTTGTTTGCACGGTACAATGATGAAGAACGGAAAGAACTGCAGAAGAGACGGGTTTTGCCGAAGAAAATGTTTATAAAAAGAAATTATCGGCTCATATTGGATCAACCATCTCCAACGGTAACAAGTCATTGTTTGGACGAATTTGTTCATCCGATATATAACCGGGCACTGACGGTTAGGGAATGTGCCAGATTGCAGTCGTTTCCAGATTCTTATGATTTTTGCGGGGGACCATATTTGACTCCGCATTTGCATAATGACATTCAAGATAAATATGAACAAATTGGAGATGCAGTGCCGCCGCTTTTAGCATATGCATGGGGGAATTGTATCTCGAGTATATTGGAGAAGTATTCAGATTAGTTGTGGGAGGGATTAGTATGGCGCTTTCGGCAAAGGAATTGATTACTCAATATAAGGATGAATATGACTATTGTGAGAAAGAATATATGGAGTCATGGAATTCAATTATTATTGATGTTGATGGAGATGCTTCTGAAAGCAAAAAAACCGCTGCACGAAGGGAAGCACAGAAAAAGGCAATAGATAATGCCTTTGTTCAATCAATGGCACAGTTTCCTGATATTGATGAAGAAATTATCTGGTCGTTAATAAGTTTGGCTCATAAACTTAATCTTGCTCATTTGGAAGATTTTCATCTTAATCAGATGGAAAGGGTTGAAGCATATGCACGTTGTATTTCTGCGCATCAAAGCTGGAATAAAGCATCAGGGCATTCGTTTGAGAGATATATTGCGGGAATTAATAAGCAGATTATGCGGGATAATGAGATACAATTTATTTTAAAAAGTGATGCTGCCAAAATGATTAAAGAAGGGAAGATGTATAATCATCCAGATGATTTGCATTTAATAGAAGAATGGAATGATAATTTTGATTTATATGCAATCCAGATAAATCACGGTAAAGCACATATTTTTGGCTGCATACAGGTAAAAACAAGTATCCGTGATAGAGTTGGGAGGGATGATCAATTTTCAAAAAATGCGATGGAGAAAAATTTTTGGGTAGCAGAAGCTGTATTGAATGGGGATTTTTTTAAACTTCCCAAATATTATGCAATGGTCAATGGGGGATCTATGACCTATCCAGAAAATAATTGGCACGGGGTATATGTAATGGCTGGCATTGAGTCTGACGGGAGAATTTATCATGACATCTCTTTTGATATAATGGCTAGGCATGCAGTGATTGCAGCAGATTGTTTTGGTGTTAACCGTGCCCGATTAACGAGAAGTTGGAAGGCGGAATAATGGATGTTTTAACACCGAAGCAGAGACGGAAAAACATGCAGCATATAAAATCCAAAGATACTTCGATAGAAATTGCTCTTCGTAAAGCTTTGTGGAGCAAAGGCTACAGATATCGTAAAAATTATAAAATGCTTCCGGGAAGGCCGGATATAGCACTTACAAAATATAAAATAGCAGTGTTTTGTGATAGTGAATTTTTTCATGGAAAAGATTGGGAAATAAAAAAGCCTAAGCTTTTAAATAGTAAGAATTCGGAATACTGGATTTCAAAAATAGAGAGAAATATGAAAAGAGATCGTGAAAATGAACAGGAGTTATTATTTCTTGGCTGGACGGTTATTCGGTTTTGGGGGAAAGAGATTTTGAAGGACACAAATAAATGTGTGAAAGTTATTGAGGAAGTGATTTTTGAAAAACAGTTGGAGGAATTTGACAGATAATGAAATCGAATGGCAGAAGAATTATGAGGGATGAGTAATATTAAAGGATGAGGACAGGTTATAATATAAACAAATATTAAATTATAGGTGTTGTTATCATTTGTTTGAAAATAGTAGAATTATTTCTAAACAGATAATTTAAAGAAGAACTGAAAATTATTTAAATATAAAGTATGGTGTAAATGGAACGGGAAAATTAATTATAGATTGGTGCTTATTCTTTTGCTTATTCCTTTCAAGGAACCTTTATGAAGAAATCCTCTTTTTAAATTTAAATACCCAAATAGGAATACAAAGTCGGTTGGATAGCCGGCTTTTTATTATGCAAATAAAGTGTATTGAGAGAATTTTACTTGTTTTTATAAAAAAAGATTCACTTATAAGAAATCTTTTATTTACACGAATTCTATCTTTCCTTTACCGTATATTATAGAATTGTTATAATAGTTATATAATTCTATCGAATTCCTCTCTATTTAGAAGGGAATGACATTGAATACAGTTTACGAGAACTTTATCTAGAAGATTAGTATCGTGGAAAGCGATAATCGAAGATGAATGTAATCTAAGAAAAATTTGAGCGGATGCTCGTGTTAACGCATTTATTACAGGACACAACCGTATGGAGGAAAGATGTATGAGTGAAGAGTCTAAAAAGGATGCAAATATTCTTAAAGTACGTGATGATCGCAACTACTTGGAACTTGAATGGGATCAATCTGCAAATGAATTTACTATTAATTCTCAAGAAAATTTTGGCTGGTGTTCTGAGGGGAAATGCACAAAGAGTGATTTGCGTTCTCGCATTGAACCGTGGCTGACATCTCTATTTCAGTCGGAGCATTTGTCTTTACTTGTAGGAAGTGGACTTACTACAGCTGTTCAATTCGATGCCTGTGGCTCGGCTGATAATGGTATGAGTCAAACCTCTGGATTCACTGTTTATTCAGACGAGATTGAAAAGGCAGCCATTGATAGTGCGAAGAAATCCGGACGGAATATTGCTAATATTGAAGACAGAATCCGTGTTGCGAATGAAGTTTTAAGTGGCCTTAAAGTATTACAATATAGTGATGACGCCTCTGATATTTCGGCAAAATTAGATACGCTACGTTCCGATCTTGAAAATGTACTAAAAAATTTTACTGATAATATTTCTGAAATAGAAACTTCTATCATGAGTGCAGATCCTGTTTCCCGTGAGACAGCAATTAATAAACTTGTTCTTTTTTTGATGAGTTTTGCAAGTCGAACAGGTACAAGAGACAGGCTTAATATTTTTACGACAAATTATGATCGCCTGATTGAAGCTGGTGCAGATGTGGCCGGTTTAAGACTAATCGACCGATTTATTGGGGCATTATCTCCAATATTTCGTTCATCTCGTATGGATGTAGATATGCATTATAATCCTCCAGGAATACGAGGTGAACCAAGATATTTAGAGGGAGTAGCACGATTTACTAAACTTCATGGTTCTTTAGATTGGATAAATGCTGGAGAAGATATCAGAAGAATAGGTTTGCCGTTTGGAGCTAAAACAATTCAGCCTTTTTTGGAGGCGGCTGGCTTTGATGCAAGCTATTCAAGCTTGATGATATACCCCAACTCAGCAAAAGATCGCGAAACCGTAGAGTATCCGTATGTAGAGTTGTTTAGGGACTTTGCAGCCGCCTTGTGCCGCCCCAATAGTACATTGGTAACGTATGGTTATAGCTTTGGAGACGACCATATAAATCGTGTTATTCGAGATATGCTTACGATTCCATCAACTCATCTTGTTATTATTGATTACAGTGATTCTAGTGGCCGAATTATGGACAAATATGAGCAATGGGGACATCAAAGCCAAATGTCACTGATTATTGGAAAAGATATCGCAAATATAACCGATCTTGTAAACTATTATTTGCCAAAGCCTTCGATTGATCGTGCTTCCATAAGAATGGCTGATATATTGAAACAGCGATTTGCTCAATCAGCAAAGAAGGAACAGGAAGGAGAAAGTGACATATGAACACCCCTATAGCAAATGCAGAATCTTTGCAGATTGGCACCGTTGACTTTGTTTCTCCTAACGAAATAAAAGTTGTGCTTGATTTGGATGCGCCAAATGATGTTGCCTTAAATTCAGGGGTTCCACGCCCTTTCCCTCGAATCAACAGTTATGTTTTAATTGCCGGAGAAGGGGGATACCTTGTATCACAAATTGAATGGATTACAATTGAACGTTCTCCATTTCCTAAACGACGTGGTATACAAGATTTTGGGATTTTAGATTTACCTTATCCATTACGCAAAATGAGCGTGTTACCTCTTGGCATTTTGAAGGAAACGCTTGAAGACTCTGCCGAGAAAGTTAGTTATGATTTTGTGCGTGGAATTGAAACATTTCCCACAGTTGGAGATCCAGTACTTATTCCTACACAGGATCAGCTAAAGGCAATTGTTGAATCTGGAAGTAATCGCAGAGTCAATATTGGTATCAGCCCATTGGCGGGGAATGCGATTGTATCAATTGATCCAGATCGGCTTTTTGGTAGACATCTTGCTGTCCTTGGAAATACAGGTAGTGGAAAATCATGTTCTGTTGCAGGATTGATTCGGTGGTCGGTAGAAGCGGCAAAAAGAAAATTAGATAACAAGCATGATCAAATACAGGAGTTTACACAAGAAGAACAAACAGATATATCAGCTAATGCTAGGTTTATTATACTTGATCCAAATGGTGAGTACACCAAATCATTTGACGGGCTTGCTAATGTTCGTGTATACGGAGTTGAAAAAAATGATGCATCAGGGATTGAACAGCTTATAGTTCCCGTGTGGCTATGGAATACCTCTGAATGGGTTGCTTTTACACAAGCAAGCGGAAAAGCGCAAAAGCCTACTCTTGTTCAGGCGCTCAGATGCGTTAGAGACGGCCAATTTGATTTCAAACAATCAGATGGCGTTATGATGCGTCGCCATTTGCGGACACTGATTACAATTGCAGCATTGGAACGTAATGCAGGATCCCCGTGGGGGCGTTTTCCGCAAAATAAGAATTTTTGTCTAAAGTTACAGTCCTGGCGGAAGGGATTGGAGAGTTCTGATGCTTATAAAGAAACAGAAAATGAGGCAATTAACAAACTTGCTGATTTTATAGATAATCTTATTAATGCGAGAAGCGGGCAATATCCTCAATATGATTTTACAAAAGCGGAGATAGATCATCTTATTGAACTTCTCAGAGATGCACACCAGTCTTTTGGTGGAACTGAAACTGACATTTTGCCGATTGATGCTGATATCCCTCGTCCCTTTACTGGTGACGACTTTCTGAGAAGTATCGAGGCAAATGCGGAAATAATGGGGACGTCTGACTACGTTGAGACTATGCTTATGAGGGTTAAAACGCTAATGTCAGATGCGAAACTCAAATCGGTCATTTGTCCAGATGAGGCTATTACACTGGATGATTGGCTTGATAAATATGTTTGCCCTTCAAATTCAAATGATGGCTCTATCACCATCATTGATCTTTCCCTTTTGCCAGCAGAAATAACGCACATTATTACGTCTGTTATGGCAAGGGTTACTTTGGAGGCACTTCAACGCTACCGTAGACAGAAAAATGGTGAGACATTACCAACTGTTTTGGTAATGGAAGAAGCACATACTTTTATTAAAAGATATAATCCAGATGTAGAGAATGAAAATGCTTCTGCAATGTGTACCAAAGTATTTGAGAAGATTGCACGAGAAGGTCGAAAATACGGGCTGGGACTTGTTCTTTCCTCCCAACGGCCAAGCGAGTTATCTCCTACGGTTATTTCGCAGTGCAACAGTTTCCTTTTACACAGACTATCAAACGATAGGGATCAAGAGTTGGTCAGCAAACTTGTTCCAGATAATCTGCGAGGGATGTTGAGAGAGTTGCCTTCATTGCCAGCAAGAAATGCAATCCTACTTGGTTGGGCATCTGAACTGCCGATTATGGTGCGAATGAATTATTTGAATGAAAAATTTCGACCTAAATCAGATGATCCAGGGTATTGGAATACTTGGACTGAGAGTAACCGTGCAGTTAACTGGAATGAAATTTCAAAAGAGTGGCAGGATTATACTAATGAAGATGGAAACTATAACCTATTTGGAAATAATCAGGAGAATGTCTAAAATTTTGAATCCAAAGGGCTATAATAGATTTTGAAAGGGGTTCTACTTTGTTTCAGATGGATTTAAAAGAAAGTATGTTGGCATCACGGTTAGGGCTGTTGCTTGATGTGTTGAAAACATTAATACATTGAAGAGGATTAAGCTACGAATTAAAGGGAAGATTTTTTGGAATATCAAGGGAAATAACATATGAATGAGGATAACTTGAATATAAAATGTGAATTGATATCTGATGATGAATTCATAGGTTCATCAGAGTTTGATTTTGATAAAATCATTTTTGATCTAAATAGCCAGATTGATTTATTATCAAGTCAAGCAGATAGTTTGGATTATATTGTTGCGATTGCGAGTGGAACTGTTTGTAGTATACTGGATATTTTGTGGGTAGGTGAGTTTGATCTGGCGCATGGACGAAGTATCGCCAGTGATAAGATAGATTCTTTCGTGAAAAACACAGCAGGGATGTTGGAAGGTAAGACATTTGATGATGTAAAATCTGCAGTTCAAGCATTGGAGAAGCATTTTCCGATTCCGAGTGATGGAAACACATCTGATTTTGGCGGAGGAAAACAGCACCACCTGCGGGATTTTGCTCACCATCCAACAATTGTGGGATTAGCCTTTTCTTTGTTGACACAGTTCACAGAGAAATCTTATGGAACAGATGTAAACGGTCGTTTCATTACTGTTGATGTGCCAGAAAAGAGTAAACCATTTATAGGGAAAGATATTCCTGAAAAAGTTTTGATGGGAACAATAATTTGGTTTTTCCATCTTGTAAGTGATATAGCGGGATCAAGCAGCACTGCGGGAATTACTGGTGGAACTGGTATTCCAGGTCCTCTTTTGGCATTGGCAAAGGAAGTTTCCGCGATACCATTTTTCAAAAATATTAAGATTAATGATGATATGTCGGTGTCACTTTTTCTATCAAAATTATTTAATGGTACCCTTATGATGAAGAGAGATGAAAAAGGACAGATTGTCAAGGATTCTATTATCAAATTTGATCTGCGTGGAGAACTGGGAGTCGCGGTTGAACTTTGCAAACAGGCTGTTCCTGTAGTTGCCAACGAGTGCTTTGTGCGTGCATTCTATTTTATCAGGCATCTTGCAATGGAAATGAAAGAAAACTGTGTTGGTTGTTTTGCAGACATGAAGTTGATTGATTGGGATACAGTTAAGCCACTAAATAATCCAACCATTGCCCGAATGCTAACTATCTCAACTGGTGTATTTACTGTTCTTGATATTGGCGAGGCAGTTGCAACACAGAAATATTGGGTGTCTATTAACTATGTTGGCATTGGAAGATTTGCGGTTGCGATTAGCTCCGATGTAAGTTGGGGATTTAAAACGCGTGATGTCAAAAAAATACGGGGTGTATATGAAAACATAAAACGTCAGACCTTCGGAAAAACAGATGCAAATATTTACGAGAGAATAGGTGATGATATGGATTTACAGATGGATAAATTGGGACTCTCATTGGAGCAGACAGAAATACTTTATAATCTCGAATACTATAAGACGTTTAATGATATAGAAATGACAAAACTTCCTGTAACTGGAGACGTTGTTAAGGAACTTAAAAGTGAATGGTTAAAGGAATGGTCAAAGTTTATTTCAAACGGATTTGAAAGTTTTACACAGATTCCAGGCGCAGAAATGCACTGGTATAGCATGGATGAACTGCAGGAACGTATTGCAGCTAATGATCCCCAGAAATCGTGGTACAGGCTGATACTTCTTGAAGCCATGCTGTTTGAACCGTATTATCCTCTTGGTACTGAGAAGGATAAGAAAGGAAATGACATACCGAGTAAAAAGTATAAGCATCTGAACAATCCATTATGTGGTTTTAAGAAAGGGGAAGGAGATCGTTTCTTAGACGAACAATTCACAGGTAAGTATTGTAAGCAGGGGTATGTGAAGAGGTTACGCAAATCCTATGATAAACGGATGAGAGAACTCAGTGAAGTCCTCAAAACTGTGCTTACATCTCTGACTATTACAGCGGTTATTGCTATTATTACTGTTGCTTCAGCAGGCGTATTTGCCGGGCCAATAGCAGTGGCATTGGTGGGCTCCAATTTTGCAGGACTGAGTGGAGCGGCTTTGACGAGTGCCTGTCTTGCATATCTTGGCGGCGGTGCAATTGCAGCAGGTGGAGCTGGAATGCTTGGCGGGACGATTGCTATCGTAGGTGGTGGAGCTGCACTTGGGATAGGTGTTGGTGCTGGAGTTGGCGGTGCTGTTGGTTCCGCAGGACTTGTAGGTAAGAAAAACACAATAATGCAGTCTGCTAAGCTGCTTACTTCAGTCAGAGAGATCTTTCTTAATGACGAGCATGACATTGAATTTTCTAACAGCGTGTATGAGCAGTATCTTCAAAATATCACAGAAATTGAAAAAGGGCTTGTTGAACTTCGATTGAAAATGGATGTTGCAAAAGGCAAAGAAAAGAAAGAAATTGCTGAGACAATCAAAAAAGCGGAAGAATCGGTAGAGGCGATGAAAGCGGCCCGAAAAAATATGCTTAGATTCAATAGTTCTTTTGCAGAAGGGTTACAGATACAATGATAAGAGAATATAAATAGTGTTTAGAGTGAGAAAACTGTGGGAGTCAATACTTGTTATAGGATAGGTTTGGGATTCTAGACCTTTGTGGATGATTTTGATATACAATGTATTTTTCCATATGTCTTTTAGTAAATTAAAAGTGTTACTGAGGTAAATCAGAAGAGAGTAGAGACGATGATTAAAAAAGCTGGTTGGGATAAGAGTGATATGTTATTGGGAAAATGAAAAAGGGGTGGTGTTATGACATTATGGCATGTGCAAAAATTATATGTAGAAGATAAGCCTGTGTTTGTTGTGTTACCCTACCATTACAAGTTGGGGGAAAATATGAAAATAGAAAACAGCTATAAGGCAACAATAAAATTTTTATGGAGCAGTCGCTTGTCAGAAGCAGCGGCTAATAAGTTCTGTAAGAAAAAGAATGAAAAGCTGTGTGCAGAATAAAGACAATAGTAAAATTCTTTGTATGAGTTTTCATGTGATGAAAAAGGTTTAAAATGGATGCGTAAAATATAAATTATGAGGGGAGAATTATTGTGTCAACGCTATCATTTGAAACAAAAGGAAAAGAATTACATCTTTGCTATACACCAGGGGGGAGAGTAGAGGATATAGCAGAGCGTTTGTCATCAAAGAAAGAGATCTTGATTAAACATGTCTTTTTGGTTACTCAAAAGCTTTTGCGAAACTCTATTGAGGAAGATTATGATTTTGAGGAAACTTTTCGCTTTTGTATAGGACAAGTTGGAGATGCATTTACGTTACTTGATTCAGACGTGATTGGAACAGAACATTCTTTTTATTTTGGGAATGAAATAAAATTGAAACCTGAAATGTTTATTGCGTGTCGAAATATTGCTATTCTCAGAAAAATAGATGGATTGGTTGAGCGTGATTTTTATGTCGGAGGTGATTGGGAAAAGTATAATGGAATATCAAAAGAAGTATTTATGGAACTTATAAAAAAATTTCCTAGATCAGCTGAATTAGATAAATATGCTCATTATAGAATTGCGAATATATTAAAAGAATACTTTCCGGAATGCGATAAATATGAAGATATATATAACAAATATATATCCGCTCGAAAGAAAGATTATATAAAACGGGAGAGAACAACAATTTCTGAATACAACTTGCAAATTGAGTTGGAACAATTTACAGTTGCATGCCATGACTTACAAAAGATGTTAGTGGAGTGCGAAGCTATTGATGAAAAACAATGGCAAGTTAAAATACATAATGTATTACAGCTCCTATATCCCAAATATATTTCTTGTGTTCGTGAAATTAAATATTATGGAATGGGAAAACATGATAAACGACCAGACTTTTTATTGGTGGATGCCAATGGATTTATTGATATATTAGAAATTAAAAAAGCGAGTGTGCTACTTTTGACAAAATACAGGAATAACTATGTTGCATCAAGAGAATTGTCCGGGGCTATCCAGCAAATTGAAAAGTATATATATTGTTTGAATTCTTCTGATAAAGCTAAAGACGATGTATCATCTAAACTTACTTCATATCTTCCAGATGGTATTAAAGTTCAGGTTGTAAATCCTCAGGGGATTTTAATACTTGGAAGAAGTAATGAGCTTAACATGCAGCAAAGACAAGATTTTGAATTAATAAAACGCCAATATAAGCATATTGCAGATATAATGACTTATGATGATCTGGTGTATAGGTTAGAGAATATTGTTTGTTCTCTGAGAGCAAGATTAGGTTTAAAAGAGAAAAAACAGAAAGTAATAAAATAGATATTTCTTTGCAGATATGGAAGATAGTTAAGTTTTGATGGATGCTATTTAAAAGATATTTTGGTTAGAATATACCGAAATATCTTTTGGAATCAACCCTCGAATAACTCCCCCTCTCCCCGCATAGATTGTAAAAACAAACTATGCAGGGGGATTTTTCTTGAAGGATTATATTGAAGAGCGGGCGTTGGAGATCGCGGATTATATTATTGAACATAAGGCCACGGTGCGGCAGACGGCGAAGCGGTTCGGGGTGAGCAAGAGTACCATACATAAGGATGTCACCGAGCGTCTCCGGGAGATCAACCCCGCCCTGGCATCAGAGGTCCGCAAGGTCCTGGACGTGAATAAGTCCGAGCGCCACATCCGCGGCGGTCTTGCCACCCGTGAGAAGTATCTGCATCAGGTTGTAAAGCGGGAATGCATGTGATATACTGACAAATGGAAAGCATAGCCAGATAAAGGAAGGGGATTCCTCTATCTGGCTATAAATGCGCGTGAATATCTGTTACGAAAGAAGGCGTATGATCATATGAAATCATTAGCGGGGAAGCGGGACAAAAGCCAGTATCTCTTCAGCAACCGGGACCTGCGGGTGCTGATCCTGCCCCTGATCGTGGAACAGTTCCTGGCGGTTCTGGTGGGAATGGCGGACAGTATCATGGTGGCCAGTGTAGGCGAGGCGGCGGTGTCCGGCGTGTCCCTGGTGGACAATATCATGGTGCTCCTGATCAACCTGTTCGCGGCCCTGGCCACCGGCGGCGCGGTGGTGGCCGGCCAGTACCTGGGCCAGAAGCGGCAGGAGGGAGCCTGCCGTTCCGCCACGCAGCTGATCTGGTTCATCACTATCTGCGCGGTGGCGGTTACGCTGGTGATCTATATCTGCAAGGACTGGATCCTCCACGGGGTGTTTGGCCAGATTGAGCCGGATGTGATGGGACATGCCAACACCTATCTTCTGATCGTGGCGGCCTCCATCCCCTTTATCGCTTTGTATAACGGCGGGGCGGCCATTTTCCGGACCATGGGCAATTCCCAGATCTCCATGCGGGTCTCCATTGTGATGAATGCGGTAAATGTAAGCGGAAATGCCATCCTGATCTACGGGTTCCACCGGGGCACGGAAGGTGTGGCCATCCCCACGCTGGTGTCCAGGATCGTGGCAGCGGTGCTGATCATCATCCTTCTGTGTGACCGGCGGCGGGACATTTTCATAGAGGCGAAGCTCAAGTACCGGCCGGACTGGTCCCTGATCCGGAAGATTTTAAATATCGGGGTGCCAAACGGGTTGGAGAACAGTATGTTCCAGTTGGGTAAGATCATTGTTCTCAGCCTGGTTTCTACCTTTGGAACTTACGCCATTGCGGCAAATGCAGTCTCCAACGTGCTGGCTTCCTTCCAGGTGCTGCCGGGCATGGCCATCGCTCTGGCGGTGACCACGGTAATTGCCCGCTGCGTGGGCGCCGGGGATTATGAGCAGGTGAAGTACTACACGAAGAAGCTTCTTATCATCACCCACATCAGCCTGGTGGCGGCAAATGCCATTATCGTGGCGCTGCTTCCGGTGATCCTGCGGGCTTACAACCTGTCTGACATCACGGCGAAGACCACGGAGCAGATCATCATTTTCTATGCGGTGTGCTGTATCCTGTTCTGGCCTATGTCCTTCACCATCCCGGCAACCTTCCGGGCCTCCGGTGACGCCAGGATGTGCATGATCATTTCTGTGGTGTCCATGTGGATCTTCCGGATCATTTTCAGTTATATCCTGGGGAAATATATGGGAATGGGCGTCTTTGGCGTGTGGGTGGCCATGATCATCGACTGGCTGTTCCGGGGCGGCTGCTTTATCGTCCGCTATTACAGCGGGAAATGGAAACATCAGGCCATCTCGTAAAGTTTTTCATTGTCAAACCATGGCCGCTACTTTATAATAGATTCATTAAGGCATGAAGGAGGAGCGCAAGTGAAGAGAGAGTTAGTCATCGTCCTGGACTTTGGCGGCCAGTATAATCAGCTGGTGGCAAGGCGTGTCCGGGAGAGTCAGGTATATTGCGAGATTTATTCTTATAAAACGGATCTTGAGACCATCAAGAAAATGAATCCCAAGGGGATCATCCTTACCGGCGGCCCTAACAGCTGCTATCTGGAAGATTCGCCGACTTATTCCAGAGAGCTTTTTGAGCTGGGGATCCCGGTGCTGGGCCTGTGCTATGGCGCGCAGCTGATGATGCATGTGCTGGGCGGCAAGGTGGAGCGGGCGGACGTTCGGGAGTACGGCAAGACGGAAGTGCTGGTGGACAAGCAGGATTCCCGGATCTTTGAAAATGTATCTCCCAAGACCATCTGCTGGATGAGCCATTTTGACTACATTTCCCGGATTGCGCCGGGGTTTGAGATCACGGCCCACACGGCGGACTGTCCGGTGGCTGCCGCGGAAAATGCTGAGAAACAGTTGTATGCTATCCAGTTCCATCCGGAGGTGCTACACACGGCGGAAGGCAGCAAGATGCTCTATAATTTCGTGCGGAATGTGTGCGGCTGCGCCGGGGACTGGAGAATGGATTCCTTTGTGGAGAATTCCATCCAGGAGATCCGCGAAAAGGTGGGCGACGGCAAGGTGCTGCTGGCCCTGTCCGGCGGCGTGGATTCTTCTGTAGCTGCGGGACTTTTGTCCAAGGCTATCGGCAAGCAGCTGACCTGTGTCTTTGTGGATCACGGCCTTCTCAGGAAAAATGAAGGCGATGAGGTAGAGGCGGTCTTTGGGCCGACGGGCGATTTCGATCTGAACTTCATCCGGGTTAACGCCCAGGAGCGGTATTATGAGAAGCTGGCCGGAGTGACCGATCCGGAGCAGAAGCGTAAGATCATCGGCGAGGAATTCATCCGTGTCTTCGAGGAAGAGGCTAAGAAGATCGGAGCCGTGGACTTCCTGGCACAGGGAACCATTTACCCGGATGTGGTGGAGAGCGGTCTGGGCGGCGAGTCTGCGGTGATCAAGTCCCATCACAACGTGGGCGGCCTGCCAGATTTCGTAGATTTCAAGGAGATCATCGAGCCCCTGCGGGATCTTTTTAAGGATGAGGTGCGAAGCGCCGGGCTGGAGCTGGGGCTTCCCAGAGAACTGGTATTCCGTCAGCCATTCCCGGGACCGGGCCTTGGCGTGCGGATCGTGGGCGAGGTGACTGCCGAGAAGGTGCGGATCGTCCAGGATGCAGACGCCATTTACCGGGAGGAGATCGCCAACGCCGGGATGGACCAGGAGATCAACCAGTACTTTGCGGCGCTGACCAACATGCGCTCTGTTGGAGTTATGGGGGATGAGCGGACCTATGATTATGCCGTGGCCCTGCGGGCGGTGAAGACCATCGACTTCATGACTGCTGAGGCGGCGGAGATCCCCTTTGAAGTGCTGCAGAAGGTGATGAGCCGGATCATTAATGAAGTCAAGGGGGTTAACCGGGTATTCTATGATCTGACCAGTAAGCCCCCAGGGACGATAGAGTTTGAATAGTAAACAGGGAGCCGGGAGACCGCATAAACACTGGG
>UMKW01011282.1_pt1 | contig 60466 bp, 65 predicted proteins | sample 1966391 | NCBI WGS metagenome assembly UMKW01 (sample SAMEA4836183, study PRJEB28245) | human gut metagenome | biome: gut microbiome; material: fecal sample | place: Denmark | collected 2008
TTTGTGAAGCCGAAGTCTAAGCGCTAAAGCGCTAAGACCCTGGCTTTTAGAAATTACGTCCTGCAAGTTTATCAAATAAACCAGTATTAAGAACTTTAAGATAAGTTCCTTTCATACCAAGTGAACGTGATTCAATTACACCAGCAGATTCGAGTTTACGCAATGCGTTAACAATGACTGAACGTGTAATCCCAATCTTGTCAGCAATGACAGAAGCGATAACATGCCCTTCTTCACCATCAAGCTCTTCAATGATTGCTTTAACAGCTTTCATTTCTGAATATGAAAGTGTGTTAACAGCCATAGTTGCCATGGTGTCTTTACGGATATTTTCTTCCATTTGTTCAAGTTTAAGATTTGAGAGTTGAACACCAATTACTGTTGTTGCAAGTTCAACTAAGACCAAATCATCATCAGTGAATTCGCCGTCTTCACGCCACATGATAAATGTTCCCAAACGCATTCCAGAACCATAAATAGGTGCTAAAGTTGTCACACCTTTTGGAAAATCGCCAAGGCTTTCTTCTGGGAAGATTGCTAATGGACGGTCAACAGGAACGTTTGCCATTGTATCGTAGATACGTACTGCCGCACGAACATATTCATCAGGCAATTTACGATCATAGAAAAATTGGTCAACACGGTCATTGTTTGTATTATAAGGCAATGAGTAACCAAGCAACTCGCCCTTCGTATTAATCACACATGCATTGCAATCAATGACGTTTGCCAAGCGTTCAGTCATACTGTTATATGGCAACTCTTGTTGCAAATCGGTCACTCCATCTTGCAAAATCGCGGTGATTTTACGTGTTTTTTCAAGTAATGTAGCCACTTTGTTCTCCTATTTTTTTATATTCTTGTTTTTATACAAAATTTTTCATAATCAGTATAACATAAAAAAGCATGAAAAACAATAAAAATTGTCAGAAAATTACTCTCAACAAAAAAAGATATACGAATTATTCATACATCTTTTTCTATTTATTATTTACGATATTGCCAAAGGAAACGTTCCATTTTTTCTTGTATTTCCGCTAATTCGTCCACACGAGGCAGATAAACAATTCGGAAATGGTCTGGCTCTTTCCAATTAAATCCTCGACCATGAACAAGCAGGATTTTTTCCTGCTTCAAAAAGTCCAAGACAAATTGTTCATCATTATCAATTTTATACATTTCTCTGTCAATTTTAGGGAAAATATAGAAAGCTGCTTGAGGTTTGACCGCAGATAATCCTGGAATATCATTGATGGCCTTATAAATGAATTCTCTTTGTTCATAAACTCGTCCACCCGGCAACAGCAATTTATCAACCGATTGAGTGCCACCAAGTGAAGTTTGTACGACTGATTGAGCTAAAACATTGGAACAAAGTCGCATTGAAGCCAGCATATTCAAACCTTCAATATAACCCTTGACATGTGATTTTTCACCTGACAGAACCATCCACCCCACGCGGAATCCCGCAATGCGGTGTGATTTTGAGAGGCCATTCATTGTGACCACAAAAAGATCTGGTGCCAAGCTAGCAATCGGAACATGAACTGCTCCATCCATAACCAATCGGTCATAAATTTCGTCAGAGAAAATAATTAAATTATTTTCTCTAGCCACTTGAACAATTTCAAGCAATAAATCTTTAGAATACAGCGCACCCGTTGGATTATTAGGATTAATCAAAACAATGGCTTTTGTATTACTTGTGATTTTTGAGCGAATATCATCAATGTCAGGGAACCAACCAGCCTGTTCATCACAGAGGTAATGAACAGCTGTTCCTCCAGCTAAGCTGACAGAAGCCGTCCAAAGCGGATAATCAGGCATAGGAATCAAAACCTCATCCCCTGTGTCCAAAAGTCCCTGCATGGCCATAACAATCAATTCAGAAACCCCATTACCTGTGAAAATATCATTGATATCAAGATTAGGAAAACCCTTGAGCTGACAGTATTGCATAATCGCTTTACGAGCCGAGAAAATCCCTTTAGAATCTGAATATCCTTCGCTATCCACAGCATGTTGAATCAAGTCACTAATGACTTCATCAGGAGCAAGAAAGCCAAATTCAGCTGGATTTCCTGTATTCAATCGAAGAATTTTTTCACCATTGGCTCGCATTCTTTGTGCTTCATCCAATACTGGACCACGAATATCATAGCTGACATTATCAAGTTTATGCGATTTTTCAAATTTTCTCATTATTGACCTCCGTAATATTATGAAGTTTTGATTTTCAAAACTTACAAACAGATTCTGGTAACACTAGTTTATTTCTTTTTATAGACTTGGAAATATTTTCCAGCATAGTTAGTCACTTTATAGTCTTTATCTAAAACTTTTTTCAAACTAGTCGGAGCTTTCTCACTGGCCTGTAAAACAACGAATTTATCTGATAATTTACCCACTTTCAAATCATAACTTTGGGTAAATTTAATTGGATAATTTGCTGGAACATTATCTAAAGTTGAAATTGTTTTGGTCAAATTGTTAATATTTTTACCATCAGCGACAACATAAACTCGGTCAGAACCTGTGGCATTTGCCTTAATATATTGTGCCACACTTTGCTCTTCTGAAGCAATTGTTCGGTTCATGAAATGATAACTAATTGGTGTAAAAATGACAAAAAGTATTGCCAAAATCGGAGCAAATAAACGATTTTGCAGATATTTCAACAAAATTTGATCGCTATCTGTCAACCCAAGACCTGCAAAAACTATTGTAAATGGCAGGACAGCCAAAAGATTAGAACTATCAAAAGTCTGAGCAAAAACAATCATTGTTGTCAACCCAACAATTCCAATAAGCATCATGACGTACCAAACTCTGGCTGGTCCACCCTTTTTGAGTTGTACAATTCCTTGGACGAAACCTGCAACAATTCCAAAAATAAGAGTGAGAACTAAAGCTTTAGCAAGAGTTAATAATAAATCACCACTTGGACCAAAATGTGTAAAGGGAATTAAAATAGATTGTTCAATAGAAGTATAGATTGTTTGTTCTTCAAGAGAATAATAAGCGACTGAGTAACCTACTAATAGAACTCCCAAAATTGTTGCCAGCATTTGGTAAAAACCACGTCCAATTTTACGGCTACCCACATTATGAATAATGAGAGTGATAGCAGATAAAATAAAGAAAACTGACATGACAGGAGAAATGACTAAGGCAAAGGCAGCTGCCATTCCAAATCGAATAAATCCCCTATCTGTAGAACTATCTTGGAAATAAGAACTCAAAAATCGTGCCGCCCATAAGGCAAAAGGAAGAGCAAAGAGCGTTGGACTATCTCCTCCTCTTGCCAAACCTGCAATAATAACTAAGGTAAAAACCGATACAGTTAGTGATGCTGTTTGATTTTTCGTTTGTTGACCCACTAAGCGGTAAACTAAAATTCCACTGATTAGTAAAGCAATAATTTCAAAAAGCCATAAAAGCCAAGTCGTCCCACCAATATTCCCTAACCAATTAATGAGATAAAAAACCGTACCACCTGTCCCATAAAAATCATTAAAAGGAACTAAACCATGATGCATCGCAAATCCTGAATAAAGGTTTTGTGATTGGCTGGCTGTGGCTAATGGTTTCCACAAAGGAAATGCATAAAAAGTTAATGCTAAAAGCACTGACAGACCCGTAAGTAATCCATAGACCGCTAAGGGAATTCTGAGTGTTTTTTCATGTGTCAATTTTTGTCTTGAAGTTCGTTCGACGTTTTGACCTTCTGGTTCTTCTTCTAAATGCCTGATTGCTTGATTCGCTGCCGCTTCCACGACATCAGAATCTTTATTTGCCCAACGAGAGCTTCTCTGCTCACGACGTGACGAGCGGGATCTGTATTCATTTGACATGACGTCCTCCGATGTTTCCTTAGCGGAAATCTTTTTTATAAACAAAATGCTTGTTTCAAATACACAGTTGTAAAAAAATTATACCAAATTTTTGGAAAACACTCAATAAAGTTAAAAATGATTATAAAATTATAAGCAAAAAATTACTGACAAAAAGGTCAGTAATTTCTATAAGTTAATATTATTTATAAACTACTTAATTCCTAATTTTACCAAGAATCCAAAGGACCAAAGCGACAACAGCAATGAATAACCAAAAGTGCGGGTTAAACAAAAGTACAATCCCTGAAATAATCAAACGAACAATCAGTAAAATAAGTAAAATGGGCAAGATATAGCGTACAAATACTCTCAATGCCATCACTCCCAAAAGCACTAACAAAATTGAAAGCAAAGCCCCCATTACAATCAAACCTGATAAAAATCCTACAAACATTTTTTCTCCTTTTAGTAGTAACGACTACGACTGGCTCTCACAAGCCATACAATAATGCTAATTACGAGCAAAGTCCCCCAAAAATGCGGACTAAGTAAGAGCATTAAACCACCGAACAAAAATTTCAAAATCATTAATATAATCAAAGCAGGTAAAACAATTTTAAAGAATCCTTTTATAAAAAGTAACATAGCTAAAAATAGTATAAGTAGTAAAAACATTCTCTTTCCTCCGATAATTAACAAATTCTAATCACTCATGAATTTGTATTTATATATTAATTATAGCAAGAAAAAAAGCCCGAATTCTCAGTCTTTTGACTGATTTTTCAAGCATTTTTTTACTGACAGAGCTTTATTTTACTGACAGAACAGTCTGTCAGTAACTATTTAGGGCTGACTGTGTTAACTGCGGTCCCGTCAGCATAATTAATTTTTGCATTTGGAGCGACATTGTCAAGAACAACGACAGTTGCTTCACCATTTCCTGACTTTTCACGACCACCACCGAGTTTGATAGACAAGGTTTGACCATTTTTATCAATTCCAACATAAGCCAAACGAATTTGTCGAGGCAAAAGTTCATTTCCTTCGTAGAGAGGGGTCACTTGGTAATCTAAATAATAATTGGGATGATTTGCAAGCCAACTGTCCAAACGATTTTCGTAATAAAGCATGCTGGCTGTATTTCCATCATTCGTTCCAGTGAAATTTCCACCATTGAACCAAGCCGTTTCTGGCACTAAATTTCTTGCTTCATTATTTAGACCTGAAAATTGATAACCCACCAAATGGCCACGAGCCATTAGCCACATTTTACCAATCGAACCATCTGATTTTTTATAATAAAAATTATAATTATGCCAACCAACCGGATTATAAGTCAAGGGTTCACGTTTGACTTTAGGTTCTTGAGAATCATTCAATTGAATATGTGAATCAACCGCACGACCTAAAGCATCAGTATTGGCCATGACCATTTGTCTTTGATTTTTAAAAGTTAAAGGAGCTTGTTTAACCGAACTTGCCAGTGATTTTGTGGAAACTTGGCTACTATTATCAGTAGCCGAATTATTTCCTTGTCCCAAATGCAGACGTCCCGAACCAAAATATCCTACAGCCAGTGCAATAATGACTACAATGACGCTTGTTAGTGTTTTTATTTGTTTCTTATTCATAGCTTAATTATAGCAAAAAATTTCAAGGATTTTACAATTCTGAAAAACTTTTATAATCATTTTAAAGAAGCTTTTAAACCACACCACTTCCCTTAATATTGTATAATAAAAACAAAGCAGGAGGAGGAAATCTAATGTACGAATTTGAAAATCCAGAACAAGAGGTAATGTTTGATTATCTCAAAAATGCAAAAACCATCGCTGTCGTTGGGATTAGCGATAAAACAGACCGTTCATCTTTTTTAATTGCTCAAGGATTACAACAAAATGGCTACCATGTTATTCCAGTCAATCCAAGACTTGCTGGCCGTGAATTACTAGGTGAAAAAGTCTACCCTTCTATCAAAGAAGTTCCTTTTCACATTGATATCGTTGATATCTTTCGTCGAAGTGAGTTTTTGGCGGATGTTGCTCGTGACTTCATTGAAACTGACGCCAATATTTTCTGGGCGCAATTGGGCTTACAATCTCAAGAAGCTGAACAAATTCTTCGAGAAGCAGGAAGAAATAAAATTGTGATGAATCGCTGTATTAAAATTGAATATGCCTATTCAGGCTTAGGGAAAAAATAACTACAAAAGTTATTTTATAGACTATTACGTTTCCCCGGCAACATTTTATCGATTTTTTTGATACAATAATAAAGTTGAATTACGCAAACACAAAACTCTCGTCTAAAAAGCGGGAGTTTTATCTGTTTTTTAGGCGGATGTTTACGCATTCATAAATTTTTCTCAAAGAAAGGAACTTTATGAAAGAAAAACTTTGGACAACAACTTTCGTTGTTAATATGTTACTTAATTTTATTTTTTATCTTGTTTTTTATCTCCCTACTGTTGTTATTGGTACAATGGCTATGGAACGTTATCACGCTTCTGCTAGTATCGCTGGTATTTTATCTGGAATTTTTATTGTCGGCGGATTTATTGCTCGACTTTGGGCTGGAAATAATATGAAACGCCTTGGTGCAAAAAAACTTTTGTACATAGGAACACTCATTTATTTCTTGCTTACCTTTGCTTATTTCTTTGTGCATAGTGTCGTTCTACTATTAATTTTACGTCTTGTACATGGACTTGGATTCGGTATTGCTGCAACAGCTTCTGGAACTTTGGCTGGTGCCATTGTTCCTTCTTCAAGACGTGGTGAGGGAATTGGTTATTATGCGCTTTCTGTCACATTATCGTCAGCAGTTGGTCCCTTTTTATCAATGTTTCTTTACCGGACATCAGGTTTTTATTCATTAATTTGGCTTTCTGCCTTACTTTTATTTATTGCCTTAGTCGGAATTTTCTTCATACATGTTGAAAAAACTACTGACAGCTCTAATTCTGTCGATAATAAAGTGCATAAAAAATTCGCTTGGTCAAATTACTTTGAAAAAGAAGCTTTACCAATTTCATTAATTGCCTTTCTCATAGGTATTTCATACTCAAGTATTCTGTCATTTATGGATGCTTACGCTCGTAATATTAACCTTTCAGAGGCTGCCTCATTTTTCTTCTTAGTTTATGCCATTACTGTCCTTCTTTCTCGTCCAATTACTGGTCGTGTCTTTGACGGCTTTGGTGATAACTTTGTAATGTATCCAACCTACCTCTTCTTTGCACTTGGCCTTTTACTGATTGGTTTTGCTCATTCTGGTTGGATGTTGCTCCTTGCTGCTATATTTATCGGTTTAGGCTACGGCTCATTTTCGCCTTTTGGACAAGCAATTGCCATCCGTAATTCAGAAGCTCATCGTTTAGGAATCACAACTTCTACTTTCTTTGGCTTTATGGATATGGGTGTCGGTTTTGGACCCTTTATTTTAGGAATGTTTATGCCTCTATTAGGCTATCGTAATCTCTATTTTGCCTCAGCAATTCTTGCACTTCTAATTGCTGTCATTTACCATTTCGTTCATGGACGTCATGCTAAACGTGAAAATTAAGCTACTGATTGTTCTGTCAGTAAATAAAAAAAGCTGTCAGTAACTTTGACAGCTTTTTTATTATTTACCAATATTTTCGTAATAAGCAATTGAAGCCATGTTGAGGTAAGGAGTAGTCCAGAATCCTGCTAAACCACCTGAGATACCATAAAGAACATACCACCAGAAGAAACTCAACTTGAAAATGAAGTAATTTCCACGCAAACCTTTCATCATTGTTGCTGATTCGCTAAGAACGCCCATAACACCGCTGTAACGTCCTTCTTCTAACTGATCAAACAAAACATAAGTTGCTTGTGACCAACCAAGTCCCAAATAAATTGCAAATGCCCAACCAATCACTGGGATAAACATCAAGGCAACAAAAATCACCCCTTTGACAATACTTAAAAGAATAATTTTGCCAGCTGAACCATCATAGAAAGGTCCAAAAACATTTTTAAATTGTGGATTATTTCGTTCACCACGGAAAATTTTGATATAGTTAAAAATTGCCCCAACTGTTACAACTGAAACAAACAAGGCTACAACAATCATTAAAATAGCAATAAGCAAAGTCGCAAAGCTAATCACCATCCAAACACTACCTGGAATACTATCAAAATTAGAAGTATTGTAGTCCATGGACTGCTTTACACCATTTCCTCCACCTAAAATCCCCGCAATAATTGGAATAATAAAGAGTAACATTTTTGAACCAAAATTATCTTTTAAAGCTCCTTTGGCTTGATTTTTCAATTCCCATCTTGACATAAAATACCTCCCAATAATTTGTCTTACATTATATTTACTTAATTATACCAATAAATAGGCAAAATCTCTAAGACTTTCGCCCGATTTTCAAAAAATCATCTATAAAAAGCGTTTAATTTTTGTTATACTTATAAGTGCTTGCTTTTTAAGCTACAAGAAGACTCAATTCTACGAGTAAATAAAGGAATCTTATGACAGAACACGCAATAAAATACAGATTAATAAAAAAAGAAAAACATACAGGAGCAAGATTAGGAGAAATCATCACACCACATGGTACCTTCCCAACTCCAATGTTTATGCCCGTAGGTACTCAAGCTACCGTTAAAACAATGAGTCCTGAAGAACTCAAAACATTAGGCTCAGGGATTATTCTCTCAAACACTTACCACCTCTGGTTACGCCCCGGAGATGAACTTGTTGCTGAAGCTGGCGGTCTTCACAAATTTATGAATTGGGACCAACCTATCCTGACTGATAGTGGTGGTTTCCAGGTTTACAGCCTAGTTCAAAACAAAAAAAATATCACAGAAGAAGGCGTTAAGTTCAAGAGCCATTTGGACGGACGTGAACTTTTTCTTAACCCCGAAAAAGCAATAAGCATTCAAAATAATCTTGGCTCTGACATCATGATGTCCTTTGACGAATGTCCACCTTTCTATCAACCCTATGACTATGTCAAAGCCTCTGTTGAAAGAACTTCCCGTTGGGCTGAGCGTGGCCTCAATGCTCACCGTCGTCCAAATGACCAAGGACTTTTCGGAATTGTTCAAGGAGCTGGTTTTGAAGATTTACGTCGTCAATCAGCTAGAGACTTGACTTCAATGGATTTCGCTGGTTATTCTATCGGTGGTCTTGCCGTTGGTGAATCTCATAAAGAAATGAATGCTGTCCTTGACTTTACAACACCAATGCTTCCAGAAGACAAACCCCGCTATTTAATGGGTGTTGGTGCACCAGACAGCTTGATTGATGGAGTTATCCGTGGAGTTGATATGTTTGACTGCGTTCTTCCTACACGAATTGCTCGTAATGGAACTCTAATGACTCATTTCGGTCGAGTTAACATTCGTAATGCTAAATACGAACACGATTTTACTCCACTTGACCCAATGTGCGATTGCTACACATGCACTAACTATACACGCGCCTACCTTCGTCATTTAATCAAAGCCGATGAAACTTTTGGCCTTCGTCTTTGTTCATACCACAATCTTCACTTCCTCGTAAATCTAATGAAAGACGTTCGCGGGGCCATTATGGATGACAACCTTCTGGAATTCCGAGAAGATTTCTGTGAGCGTTACGGCTACAATCAACCCAATGCCAAAGACTTCTAGTTCTTGAAAATAGGTTTAAAAAGTTGTATCATAATAAAAGTGGGTAACCACTTTCATTTTGTGCCGAGTTAGCTCAGTCGGTAGAGCACTTCACTCGTAACGAAGGGGTCACAGGTTCGATTCCTGCACTCGGCATTGCTGAGGGATGATTCCCTCGTTTTAAATCAAACCGTCTTTGGCGGTTTTTTTTATTACATAATAAGTATATCACAATTTAATATTATGTCAACTAGTTTACATCATTTTTTTAAATTTATGTATAAATCATAATCAAATATACCGGCTGAACCTTTATTATGACTGCCATCATGAAGCTTATCCTCGACCTCTGCATAGCCTACAATTTTAGATAAATCTGTTAAAGACTTTTCAATATTTTTTTTCAATTTTGCTAGTTCTGCAGAAATAACTTCATTTCTAACATATTCTTGAAAAGAACGATGATGTTCTGGAGGAGCAGATACACCCAACCAAGGCTCGACAGCAGAAGACTGTTCTATCCCAAACTCTTCTAAGTCACAAAGTTCAAATTCTACTGCTGGGACATTCAAAATAGATGCTAGTTTATCAATTGTTTGAGATTCTGGCTTAGTTTCCCCAGTAGTCCAACGATTGAACTGTTGGCGTTTAGTTTTTTTACCTGTAATTTCGTTCAACATTTTCAAGGCTTCTGCTTGTGATAGTTCATTTTTCTTTAGCAATCTTGATAGTTGAAAACCAAAATATAAGTTTTCTAGTTTTTTATTCATGCCTTATTATCTCAAATCTTTCTGATTTGTTCAAAGCCTTGTGTTTTGATTTCATCTAATAAACCTCCATACGTTTTTATTATTTGTTCATTTGATACATGCCCCGCGTATCGAGCTACAACAGCCATTTCGACACCGTTAGCAAGTAAGACACTTAACTTTGTATGACGTGCGCCATAAAGACTTATTCTTGGCGTTATTTTTAATGTATCAAGCACAGTCTTTAGACTTTTAGTTAATGTTGTATGAGTTGGGAGAGTATGCTTGTAGTTCCAGTGTACAAATACTAGGTTATTTGGGTTTGTCATATGATGATTTTTAAGCATTAATTCCTGCTTTTCTTTAATTTCTTGAAGTACTTCCAGAGTATCTGAATTTATAGGAAGAGTTCTTACTGAAAAAGAATTTTTGGGAGGAACTTGTTTGAGCGTAATTGTACTCACTCTATTTTCAACATGAATTTCTTGTGATTGAAAATATACGTTATCCCAAGTCAATCCGAGTAATTCCCCAGGACGTAAACCAGTTTGAAAGAGGAGGTAGAGATAATAAGCAGAGATACTGTCAGTATAATTGAAGTGTCTTTTACAGTGATCTAGAACGAGTTCAAAATCATTTAAACTATGAAGATACTTTTCTTCGCGGAGTTTTTTAGGATTTTGAGCAAAGATTTCTAACCCTACAGTAAAATCTTGAATGTCAATTCCGTCAGCAATACCAAATTGAACTACTTTTTTAATTGTTTGATGTATTCGTCTTGAGTAGTCTCTACCAGTACTCTTTCCAATTTCGTTAAACGCTCTTTGGTAGGTGCTTGGTTTAATTTCTTGGATATCTTGAGGGAAAGAAGTTTGAATTATTTTTCCGAACTTATGATATTTGCTTAGTGTAGCCTCACTTCGTGGGCTTGGGAAAATTTTTACTTCCAACCATTCTTGGTATAAATCAGATAATTTCATTAAATTAAATGCCTTTCTATTCTAAAAGTTTTGTCAAATAAACTCGTAATTTAATTACAAGAGACAGGTTGGAGTGTCTCTATACTTGATTCGAGCATTTGAAAATTGTTCATAATCTCTGCAAAAACTTTGGGGTGTAGCGATTTTTTAGAGCTCTTTTGCTTTAATTAAGCTATCCCTATTTTTTTGAATGATTTCCCCTGTTTCAGGGTCTATATATAACTTATAAATCGCTTTTTCTAGAATATTATTTCCAAAGTCATCTGTATCAACAACACCAAAATTAGGAATAAAATCAGAGTAATCACTATCTTCATCTTCAATGAACAGGATTTCGGGTTTTTTAAGTCCTCGACTTGGAAAATACCGTTTTTTACCGAACATCTCAGCTCCAGTCATTAATTCTTTAGAAATGTACTTTGTCATGTAAGAGCTTGTGCGTTCTTTATCTTCAATGAGCGTCACATCTGTAAAACCATAACGCCATTCTTTTAATTCCAATACCTGTCTATTATGTCTTATCAAGATTTCGCCTGTTTTGGGGTTAGTTGCCTCAGTCAAAGTAAAACTTCTATACTCGGGTTGCCCAATCACACCGTGGAAGTGTACTCTCCCGCTTTTATGAAATTCGGGAACAAAAATATAGTCAAATTTTCCTTTTGTTTTACGTTGGGCTCTACACCATTTGAGCAGTGTTTGCTTGGCTATTTCATAATCTAAGCTATCCCTTTTTTTAGGGTCTATAGTTAAAGTCACAAAATACTTGAAATCATTAGCGAGTATGTAGTGTCTGATTTTGCGTTTTATAGAAAACATTTGTTTTTCAGTACGTTCTTGTTGTGCCTCATCAGAAATTACAGAATCAGCACTTCGTCCTCCTTTATGTCTTCCCTCTTGGCTACTTCTTAGCTGTGGCGAGTGGAATGTTGTAACTTCACGATAATTTCCGAAATCAGTTATTTTCGTTGAGTATTTTTGAAATTTACGCATATACCTCCTAAACGGTTATTTTAAAAGGAATTATAAGTTTTTTAAAGTTACTTTAAAATTTAAAAGTGTCGTATCTTCGCCTTTTGACAAGATAGGCGAAGATATACATTGATAGAGTTATTTACATCTTCTATTGAGCGGTCAAAATGGAAGTTGTACAAATTTTTTCAACCACTTTATAGGAGATCAGATTGCTTGTTTCGAGTGCCGTAAGCGGCCCTCTACACAGCAATCCAAACCCCTTACCAGCAGTTTCAAAAATTCATACATATCCTACTCAACCGCTCAATAGAAGACAGAAATATCTCTATCTTCCAAAAGAATGCCCTGCGGGGCAGATTGGGACACGGTAAGTAATGAGTAAAGATTTAAAATCATAATACGCTGTAAACCAAGTTGACGCTTTGCCTTAATATCGGCAGGCTCCTGCCTCTTACACCGTCAAGCGGTGCGGTTTAGTTGATTATTGTTTACAGCCAAATAATTATGTTCTTGTTCGAGTATTTTTCCGCCGAAATGTGGAGCGGTACACCCAATTATCGGATACCGTTACAGAAAACATTCCATTAGACAACTTTTCTGGAGTGTGGCAATATCCTTTTTTAATGTAATTGGTCAATAACTGAGAATCATCACTTATGATTTTTGTTATTTTATTTTCAGTATAAATACTAAGATTAGTCATGCTTATCCCCTTTTAGTTTTTTTAATAGTCCAGTGTAATCATAGCCTTTGAGTGTCATTTTAGGAGCTTCAAAGTAGGTTAATCCAGTTTGTGGAGTAACGGCATATCCTCGACCTACACCGCCTTTATAGGCCGTTCCAAGGTCTTTTTTATAATGACGTGTAGCAATATGAAAAAGTTCTTCCGATACCTCGGAACCGAGAACAATTCTTGTTTGGCATTGACTATTTATACTTTGAGGCAAGTCAGTGCTTAAAAGATATTGACTTGTTAGGCAGATAATAAATCCAGCCATGCGTCCTTTAAGGGCAATTTGTTTCAGTAAATTTTCCATTTCTTGTTTTTGCTTTTTATCCCCTGCATGAAGTCCTGCAAGGACTTCGTCAAAGATAAGTATATGTGCTGGAAGATTTAGAGAGGAGAAGTTAGCCCCAAAATCAATGGTTCTGTTTTCATAATGTTCTGAGTAGGTAGACTCCATTTTATTTACCATGAATTTTAGGAGGTCTATGATTTCTTCAGGAGTAGAAGCTACTTTGATTCCTGCTTTTTTTACAATAGCCCCAAAATCAGAATTTTTAGCATCTACGAAGTATACTGTATGTCCTCTTTTTACTGCCATTGCTAGTAAATAAGCAGTCAGATAGGATTTACCTCCACCCGTCGGGGACAGCAGCAAGATGTGACATGATTCGCTTGTCAGATTCCACTGAACATTATGATATAAAGGGATAGGAGTATAGTTATATTTCTTCATTTTCTAAAATCTCCAATCCATTTAATTGAGGAGGTTGTTTACCGAAGGTGTAAATACTCTTATAATCTTCTTCTGTAAAGCTGATTAAGGACATTCGTAAGTATTCGCTCAATTGTTTACCTAGCTTTGATTTATCTTCAATGAGCCCATCCGAATAAAGTTCAATACGAATTCGACTATCTTTTATTTGATAGCGCCATTCGACTGTGAAAATTGTATTTCCATATTCAATTTTTTTGACGAGTAATTGAGAAAACTTTTTAAGTTTCGCTCGTAATGCCAAAACTTCAATTGGACTACTCTTACTAAAAAGATACAGGAACAGTATTTCAAAGAAAATCAAAGATGAAAGAGCTGTAAGAACTATTTTGGACTGTATGGAAAGATGTAGACTGTATTTGTTTGTGAGCTGTAAGAAGACGAATGCAAGGACAGATACAAAACTACTAAGGATAAAAAGGTAGGCGTAGGCTTTGCTTGAATTCCTTTTACTGGTTATTATTTTGAGTCTATTCATGAGCTTTACCAGTATGTAATTTAAATTCATTGATAATGATTTTCAAACCACGGTATGCACCATTTGAACCATTCCCGCTCCACATAGGAGCAAGGAGTGCCTCTTTTAAAGAAATTTCTTGTCCGATTAATTTGAGCGGGTCTAGGGTGAAGAGATATTCTTCATCGTTTTCAATTTCAATTGTGAATGCCAGTTTACGAATTTCTTTGTCAGTGATTCCCAAAGATTTTAAAGCTTGAACTTTTTGCGGATCTAAGGCAGAGAGCTTGATTTTATCAATTGTATTTGGAATAGGCTTAGAGTCTTTTTCGTCTGTCCGCTTTTCAGTAGCATGTGCAGAAATGATAACTGCACTTGCAGGGAGTGTGGCATTCGAAGATTTGATTCTAAGATTTTTAAGCGTCATATCTGTAAAAAGTGCTGTCTGATTTAAAGTTGTCATATGAGTGTACCTCTATTTTCTATTTGATGTGTCACTGAATTTTAATTCAGTAATACAAAAGTTATGATTAACGTTTTATGAGAAAATAGCAAAGCAGGTAATGTCAAATACCTGCTTTTATCTGCCTATATTTGATATAATAGAGGTAGACAAAAGGTAGTGTTTTAACACTAGCTTTAACTATTTTAAGTAGCACAAGGGACTGTCGCCAAACTATACCCAAGTGCTTTTTTTATATTAAAAATATGAATGTAATAACCAGAGAATTGATTATACTAGTATTTTTAGAGTTTCTATCTAGATGTAGAAACAGTTACATAGTTATCATCTACAGAGTCAAATACAGGCATTGAAGTGCCATTAAACTCAGTAGCATACGTCTTATCTTCCGTATCATCGAATATCATATATTGCTTATCATAAGCTGTGAATGTTGTCCCATTAAGCGTACTAAGTGTTAATTTTAAATCATTCTTTTCGTCGTGGGGAAGTACTGTTTCTGTGTATTCTGGCTCATCATTATCACCGATAGCAGGTGTCCCATCCTCATGACTGACAATAGGAACGCTATCCATTTGTAAACCAAAGTTGGCCTTGGCACTAGCTGTAATCTCTTCGCTTTGGATATTATTACCAGTTGAATCAGTTACTGCAGATATTTTAATAGTTTGAGGTGTTCCCTCGACAAATTTAGTCTTTTGCCCTTTTGCTATATAGGCTCCTGTTTGGATTGTTTCTTTGAGGTCTTGTTTTTTAAGCTGTTCTACCATTTTGTCAATAATTTGTTTATGACTTAACCCTTTAAAGTCACCTAATACTAAAGGTGTAGGGGTATTATCGGTATTATAAATAGTAACTTTTCCTTTATTAAAATAGTAAACGCTAGCTACTTCCGTATTTATACCTGGAGTTTCAGAACCTCGGTATAATTGATAAATGATACGCTCATTTTTCATTAAATCTTCACCGAATTTATAAGTTGGTTCTGAATTGGATGAAGCAGCTTCTGTACTTTGATTTGAGGTATCAGAAGAATTTTTATCTGTGGTAGAAGTAGCGCCACATCCTGCTAATAAAAGAAGCGTAACTCCTAATGTGAGTGTAAGTTTTAAGTTTTTCATAAAAGTTCCTAGTCTAAATTTTTTTACTCATGTATGAACGTATCTGGTCCATGTGCGATTACTTTTGCAATATGTTTTTCACTACTAGACTGTACAAATGATAAGGATGCATGAGGATTTTTCTTATAGAACTTCATGTCTTCCTTTGTCATATAGAGCTCCCATTCGATATCGTCTATGATTTCAATAACACTTACTAAGTCTGTTAGATCTTGATTCCTAAGCTCAGAAGCGCTACGTGATTTAGTATGTTCTGATATTCCCAATAAAAATTTTCCTTTCGATTTCTCGAGTCATTCCAACTCTTTTTGTTAAAGTAGTAGTGCTCCCCTGAGTGCACTCGGCACTAAATTAAAAGCCTTGTATCATTGATATATAAGGCTTTTTCTTTATCATTTTTATTTTTTTTATCATATTTTTATAACCTCGATTTTTTTACATTTTTTATTACTATATTATAAATGATATAATTATATAATAGTGTTAAAAATAGAACCAAAAACATAAAAAATAGGATAAAGGAATCATGATTAAAAAGCTCAAAAATAACAAATCAAAAATTGCAATTTTCATACTAACAATTTTTGTTCTACCTTTGCTTGTAGGCATTCTGGTTAAATATGTTCCAAACTTTGGAACTTTCGGTAACGCTTCTGATTGGTTCTCCTTTTGGAGCAATTATTTAGGAGCAACAATTGGGGTCATCGGTGTATTTGTTGTTTTTTCTATAGAAAGTGAAACCGAAAAAGAGAAGGAAAAAATTAAAATTGAAGAAGAAATCTACAATAACTTTGTTATAAAATATTATTATCCTTTTTCACACTACCTTGATTATCTGCTTACCTTATCTGGCCATAGCAGAAGATTAACTATTGAACAATTTGAATCAAGACTCAATGACTATATTCGGGACATGCTTATTGATTTCAAATACGCTTCTCCATCTTTGAAGAAAAAGCTGAAAGATTGGGAATACTACGATTATTATGAAGACCTAAAAGGAGACCAGAAACGAATTGTACAAATCCAAATTGCTCAAGAATTATTTATCCAAACATACACTATTTCGGAATCACTTAATAAACAAGATTTTTTAAAGGATTTTTGGATTTTCTTTTCAATATTAATTCTCTATAAAGCTGACCCTGATGACCAACATATACTGTATTATGATTGGTGGAAAAAATATTTTGATATTTATACGGAGATAACTAACAAACATCTCACTGCGAACGAGCAAAAAAATCTTTGTATAAAAGCCTATAAAATCTATTCGAAATCTGATAATAATAAGTCAGAAAAGTTGAAAAAATTATTTAATATAAATTAGAAAAACATGAACTTTATAATTTATAATTCATTTTTTAATTTAAAAAGTTTTTAATTTCGTCAAACTCTTTAATTCTCATTTCTTCTAACAAATGAGCATATATTTTTATTAGCATTGAGGTATCTTTATGTCCCATTAATTTTGCCACTACTTGAATATCTACACCCTTACTTAATAGCACACTACCAAAAGTGTGTCTTGCACCTTTACTTGTGATTATTGGCTCAATTTCTAACTCATTTAACATCTTTTTCATCGCCTTGTTTATCGTAGCTACATTTGGAATACCATTTTGCAAGCCATAATGATAAAAGAGAAAATCTTCTGTATTACTCAATCCAAGCTCAATATTTACTAGATCTTGAGCTTTTTTTAATTGTTCTAATATATCCAAGTCTTTTTTACTTATTGGAACACTACGAACTGAAGTATCATTTTTTGGTTTTACAAACTTATACATTTTTGTATTAAATCTACGATATGTTTTTATATATCCATTTTTAAAATCCACATCTTCCCATTTCAAAGCCACCAGTTCTCCATATCTAAGACCAGTCTTAAATAAAAAATATTCAATAAATGATACTATTGATTTTTTATAATCAAATTTACTCTGCAAATAATTTATTACTCTTTCATAATCATTTAAACTATGGAGGAATTTATCATCCGCACTTTGTTTTGATACTTTACTAAATACTTCAACATTTTTTGTAAAATCTTCTATAAAAATTTTATCGGCTAATGCAAATTGAATACTTTTACGTATTATTGAATTAATTCTCGAAAGATAATCATAACCTGTTGTTTCTCCTATTCTATCCATTATTACTTGATATTCTGACTGTTTTAGTCGATTAACTGGTAACTCTCCAAATTCTTTTGTAATTTTACTTTCCAAACGATGATATTTTTCATCGGTACTCTCACTTTTTTTCCCATATATTTTAACTACTAAATAATGATGAACTAATTCAACCATTGACATATCTTTTCGGATATTTCCCCTATTAAAACTTTCTAAATAAGTGCTTGCATGTTGAATAGCTTCTTTTTTCGTCTTAAAACCACTCTGTGAAAGTAAATTTTTCTGCCCTTGCTTTATTTGGTAACGCCACGTTTTCTTTCTTCCCTTTGACTGAACATATTGAATACTTGCCATTAAATCTCAACTCCCAAAAGTTCCTCAACAACTTTTCGTGGAACAATTCCCAAACGTTGATTATTATATACAGTATAACCTCTCTCAACCATCACCTTCTTAGCTTCATGAATGAAACCCTTTGCCGTAGCAGTTTTATACCCAAGTTCTATCAAATCATCAATACAAACCAACTCATTATTTTTACTTGCCATCTTTTTTCTTCTCCTTTAATCATATAACGCAAAAGAATAGAGCAAGATTTCTCTCGCTCTTTTTCTAAATTCTAAATATTCCTAACGTATCCGTGACTTGTTTTTGCATAATCACTTATCGCTAAATCTCGACCATAAGAACCAAAGTTAAAATATCTTTGTAGTGTTTCTACACTTAAAGTTTCTACACCGCCCATTTGTTCAATTAATTCTTGCGCCAAATCTTCATCATCACCAGCTTCAACGAAGTCCAAATCATCTCTATTATCTATAATATCATCAATACTATAAACTTCAAGAAACTCTTTTAAATGGTCTAAATCAGAAATTTCTTCTAATTTTTCAGCATACTCATTAAGTTCTTTGATTGATGAATACTCACCTACTTTATAGCCATAAGAATTTTCAAAATCATGTATAGCGAATTCCTCACCATGTTCTTCATCAAGCAATAAATCACGTTGAATTTGTCTGAAATCAACTGGTAAATCATACCAGCGCCCTTGAGTTTTCATATTATTATAACTATTTAAATTTACAACATAAATTTTTGGTGTTTCCATTTTTATATCCTCACATTTTCTAATTTAATAATTTAAGATACTCAACCAGTTCATATCACTTAAATTTTTGCTTTCAGCAAGTATTCCTCTTAGTGAAAATCCTTGCTTTTCTAAATCATCCGCATACCTTTTTAGATAGCGAACACTATTATCTAAATTATTCGCAAAAATGCTTAATCTTTGCCGATACCGTTGTTCCAATTGAACAAGGAAAATAACATGGTCAGAAAATACATGAATAAATGCTTTGTCTATCTGCAAATAACCCAACATTTTTTCCTCTAAAATTCCCCATTCTTTTTTAGATTTTACTATGCTATTTTCCTGTATTAGTTTAATTTTCCCAATTGCTATTTTTAGTTGTTCAGCCCATGCTATAACTTCAGATAAAGTCGCATAAGGGTAGAGTTTTAATTCTCCCTCAATTTCTCGCAGTCTGTGGTCAAAGTGCCTAAAATTATTTTCTAACACTCTTTCTGACATTTTCCCACTTGCTCTAACTTCTTCAAGTTCTGTCATATCCTCTCCTTTTCATTGTTCGGAAATAACTTTAAAAACCCTGGAATTTTCAACGTGAAAACTATGTTAATACCGAACATTAATCGACTATTTTTTATTTTCCTATCACATAATGTAATTGACTTGCTTGTGCTTTGGTTAAGACTTGGAAAGTATAAACTGTACTAAAACCAGTTCCTGACTGTGAAATCAAGACTGAACCGTCTGAGTGTATTCCCTCGACAAAAGCCACATGACCGTATTGTGGGTCAGCAGTCCATTGACCGCCAACTGTTTGACCGCCACTAAAGCTAACAGCACTATGGAGTGTTGGAGTAGTTGTTACTGTATAACCAGCTTGTTTTTGCCAATCAGCACCATTTCCCATATACATTCCAAAAGTAATACCGAAATCCTTAGCTCGATTCCACGTGAACCACGTACATTGTTTGTACTCATAACTGGATGCAATATAACCGCTAGTATTAATTGGTTTATCCAAAGTCCAACCCGACGGAATATCTGGAGTAATTCCTGAACCACCTGAACCGCCACCAGTTCCATTATCACCACCAGTAGTAAAGAATGTGTACCAATATTGTGCGTATTCTTGACGTTGAGAAAGGCTGTCAACTGCTCCCGCACGTTCCCATATCCGCATAATATCTTCTGTGGCTTGATTAACATTAGTTTCTTTTACTAGTTTTTTTAGCAACGTAGAATCAGAACTGTCATGTTCAAACATAAACTCAACTTGAATATTGGTATCTGTCCAAGATTTTTTTTGACTTTTAGCGTACTTAAGCAAACTAACTCGCCTACCACTATCCCACTGTGCTAAACCAAAGCCATAGCCACCGGTACTATCATTCATAGCTTTTGATTCATCATAAGATGCTTGACTTTGAATAGCGCTTGGAATCAATCCACCGCTTTCATGTTGGTTATTGCCAATTAAAGCAGCGGCTCCTTCTTTAGTTCCGCCCTCTTTTAATGCTCTATCCCAAATCTTTTTTGCGACTTGTTGCTGTATAGTGTTCACATTAACATTATTATTAGAGGAATCATCCGCAGTAACAACATTCAAAAGGACAAATAAAAAAGTCAAAAGGAAAACAAAGGGCAATAAAAGAGGAACAAAAGATAAAGTAAGTTTTCGCTTCAGTTTCTTTTTAATCACAGCTCCCCCCTTTTGTTACAACTCATTTTTAATCTTAGTAGGACGATTGATTTGAGTATTTTCTCGTTTAATATCTTCTGACTTAACAGACTGTTTCACACTCGTTTTTATAGGCTTATTACTATTTGGACTAAAACGCTGTTTATTTTTTTCAAAGCGTTGTGCCATTCTTTGCGCACTTGCTTTTTGTTCTTGATTCGCTTTTACACCTTTAACAATTGCTTGATTTCTGCTTTCTGCTGATTGATGTTTTTTCTCATAATTTTGTTGCGTATTTTTCACCATTCGCTCAGTTGCTGGGCGTAATTGTTCAAGTTTTTTATCATGTTCAACTTTTTGCTCAGATTTTTGTTTCAAATCTTTAAGATTTTTACCTGTTTCTGTCTTAGGTTGTGCTTTATTCATATCAGAATAAGGAGCGACTTTGTCACTTGCTCGTTTCTTTTTAGTTTCTGAAGTTTGAGTATTTTGTTGTTTTTTCTCCGCTTTTTTATTTTGTTTCTCAAAACGTTTCTCAAAGCGCTCTTTTTGTTTAGTTGACTTATTACGTTTTTTCTCATCGGAATTAGGGTCAAGAATATTCTTCATACTTTCACCATACTTTTTAAATCGATTTTCTGAACGACGACGATTAATTGCACCCGTTCCAACTTTATAATTAATATCTTTTGCAAAAGTTTTACCAGCAATGATTCCCGCTGTTCCCCCAGCCAATATTGGCTGTAATGTCCGTTGTTTAGCTCTTGAAAATGCTGTGTCCATTGCATTAAATGCTCGATTGTTTGTAATCGCACTTGATGCATTACCTAAAACAGAGAAGAAGAAACCTCTAAATTTAAACAAGATAACATATACAATCACTTTTGCGATTGACATAAACAAATAATTTGCACCAGCACCACCAAAGATAGTATCTAAGAAATTATTCAAACTTAAAAATAAAGTTGTCGCATACCCTAAAAGTACAGACAAAATAAGGGTTACCCCTGTTTTGACAACTAAGTTTTTACCCGCTTGCTCAAAAACTGAGAGGAAAACTAAAAAGGCTACAATAGGCGCTACAAGTAAGAAAACAAGAAATGCAATACCCGCAATAAGCGCTCCTAACTTGAAGAGTAAAACACCACATCCTAAAACAAAATTATTGATAACTGCCCCAAGAGCAACAGAAAACTTATCTCCAATTTCATTAAAGCGTAAATGACTTACTTTTTCGGCTTTCCTTATGTCCGCTACTTTACCAGCATCTCCGCCTGAATTAATTAATTTATTAACATTTTCACTTTTAGTACCATATTGCTTATCATTATCGAAATTCATTCTTTCAAACGGTGTAATAACCATTGTTTGAAGTAAATCAGGCTTACCGTTAGATACCCCACCAATTTTAATTTTTTCAATCACTGAAGTATTAATATCTGCCGATTTAGTCTGAACTGTATCAATAACTTTTCCGCCCAAATTGAAAAATGAACTATTCAATATCAGTAAACCAAAAATCACTATTACTGTTTTAGCAAGATGCCCTTTTAAGAATGCTCGAAGCAGGCTATACAGTATAAATGTTGCAATCAGCCAAAAAGAAAGGTTAGACGGGCTGAGCAAGGAATCATAAACTGTTTTTCCTGATGCAAGAACAACTTTTCCATAGTCTTTAACAACATTAATTTTAGAAAACATGTTATCTATCCACTTTGTAAAACTATATTCTTGTTTTGCAATGTAGAACACACCTTGCACCCCCATATTAACAGTAACTTTAATCTTATTGTCAGTATCAAGATAAGATGTATAAACATAGAGTGGTGTTTTATCATCACCTAATTCATAATTTGTTGAATCATCACCTAACTCTTTATTTATTGCATCATCTGAAGCATCCGTTATATCATCAACCGCCTTTTGTGCATCATCCGCAGAGTTATTTAAATCATCTAGTGTATTTTGGTCTGGTAAATCTATACCAGGTATTGAACCACTTGATGTATCAGCCCCGACTTTGGAAAAGGGAATAAAACAGAAAAACAGCGCCACTAAAATAAGGACTGTTCTTTTTTTCATTTACGCTACCTTTCTAGCCGAAGCGTTCTTACCTTCTTGTGTTTCAAAAAGTTTTGCAATTTCAGGAAAAACTCCATCTACTGTCATTCTTGATTTTCGACCAAAACAATCTTTATAAACACATTGCGCTCTTGTCATTGTATTCATCATTTTTCTTGATTCATCTGTCTTCGGAATTTTAAGATAAGCTAATTCTTCATCAACTTCATTTGGTTCAAGAAAGGCAAAGGTTTGACCAAAACTAGTGCTATCTTTCAACCCTTCAAGCTCACTCTTATCTTTAACCGATTGTGAAACTTGGAATGTAAAATCATTATAAGAGCGACCAGTTCTCCGTTTTTCTTTCAAAATATGCGCCCCTATTGGTGTAGATTCCAAAAACCACGCTTCATCAAATAACGTAGATGTATTTTCTGATTTATCTCTCCGACCAAACCACGTACAAAAATGTCCTAAAGCATACATAATCGCTAAGGAATTAATTTGAGCATCTGTGAATTGCTCAGGTTTATCTCCAGCTTGTGGAAGTGAAAGCCCTTGAACTTCTAAAATAGTAATGCGACTTTCCATAGAGATCGCTTTATTTTGACCATTTGAAAAGATAAGTGAGAGAACAGAGCGGTGACTATTACCAATTAAATATTTAGCCACCTTAGAAATTCCTTCAACTTCATTGTCTTTTAAATATTCAAAAACGGAAAGTAAACCAACCAATTCACCACGTTTACGTTTTTCAAGGAACATTTCAACCGCATTTGGAAATTCCGTGTCAAAATCAATATTTCGATATTTTTCAGGGATAACTTGTTTAACAAGTGTTTTACTTAAATCAACTGCTTCTTGACCAGTTAAAAATACAATAGGGTCAAGCACCCCGTGATTTTTTTTATTTTCCGCATCAAAAGTAATGAAATTAATTTTCTCAATATATCTTACAATCGCTTGTTTGAAATTATAAGACCAAATTTCCTTTTCGCTTGCATCATCATCAGGAATAGGTGCATTTTTGTATTCTTCCATGACCTTTAAATATTGATTTCGCATCTCTGCTTTAGGGTCAATATATAAATTTTTAGATTTCATTAAAGTCATATACAAGAACAACAGTTTAGCCAAGAAACTTTTACCCGCCCCAGTTTCACCTGTAACATCAGTCGCTGGATTATTGGTTACTTTTCCCAAGATGTCTTTATTAACCGCAAATGGATTGACAAAAATAAGGTTATTAGAATCAGCAAGAGCTTGCTTAAAATCTCCACCATAATTTCGACTTGAACCATCAACACGACCTAGATAGAAACCGTAGTCAAACCCAACTTTTTCGGTAACAAAAAAGAGGTTCTCACAGAAACTCTCAATTGACATTGGCTGTATCCAGTTTTTATCCGTTGCCAGTAAATCACTAGCAAAAGTAAGTTTATCAAGTAAATAGGGCTGGTCACCCATTGCTGAAGATAGCTCAATATTATAAGCCTTCATTTTCTCCATCAAATGGTTTTGTTTCCATTCAACCTCTTCTACTGATTCACCAGTAATAATAAGGGTCATGAGATAAGAAAGAAAAACCTCATTTGCATTATCCCTTTGAATAACATCTCCTAAGACTTCAACTGAAGCTCCAATATTATCATTTTGGATTGAATCCTTTTCGTAAGCTTCAATCTGTGTCTGTTTTAGTCGTCCTAAAGCACGTTCAGCCTTTTTCTTAATAGAGTTCCAACCTTTTCGTTTATTAAAATAATACTTCGTATTAACTTCAACTGGGAAAGGCATTGTTTGAATATACTCAACCAAATGAAAGTAACTTACATTATTTGGCAAATAAGCAATTGGAAGAACTTTTACAACACTTTCTCCATAATCGTTACCTAAACGGCTTGTACCATCTACAAAGTATTTCTTACGAACTTCTTCAAGATTAGAAATAGAGTTTTCCACCATATTGACCTCATGTTCACGATTGTAATATAAGCCACGTAAGTATTGATAACGATTAATAAACTTTGTTTGCTCCCCATTTGTTGGTTTTGCATCCAACGTTGACAGAGTAGAGGATAGCGTATCATTAAGCCCCTCATACTCTTCATACCAATCCTCAAAAAATTGTTTTTCTTTCAAATAGCCCATTGCTTGCTCTTTTAATTGTTCAAACGTTGTTTTAATGGTCTTGATAAGGTTTGTAGAAATAAAGTTATTTTTTAATGGAATAACCATAAAATAGCGATATTCATAAGGTGCGCCCATTTCTTCAGCAAATAAATCTAACGTACCATCAAACATATATTCTGCTACTTCTCTTGTATCATCTGCCAAATCATCCGATAAGACTTGATAACGAGAGAACACATCAAGATTCATAGGTAAAGTTAGGATTTCCCCATTGTGATATGGAATGAGTTCAAGAAAAGCACTATGTTGAATTGCTTTCGCTGTTTCCTTTGCTTGTTCATCTGTACGAGATAAATTCATTGCCGGAACTTCAAACATAGCGTACACTTGACCATTTTCTTTTAACATCAAATTTTTATGAAATGCGATGATGTCATTATATTTTCGATTTTTAAACATTAATCTTCTTCCACCTCTCTATGATGAACTCCTTTCACCCAGTAACCTTTTTTTCTAAAATATATAAAATATGTTTTTGAGAAATCCCATAAATAAACAGGAAAACTCTTTCCGTCAGGTCGATAATCTGAAAAAGCAAGACCGACACTCCAAGCTAAAAAGCCATCTCCAAACAAGCGCCAATTCAAGGGAATAATCCCCAAGAATTGAAAAGGGAATATCCATAAAATAATGAATACCCCCACCGCATAAGCGTATGTAGAGAACTTTTTGGCATTGTTTAAAGACCAATTTCTAGTAATTTGTTGAATCCACACAGGCTGTTCAAACGAACGCTTAAGTGAAAATGACCGTTTATCTTTCATTAATTCCCCTATCCTAAGTTAAATTTACTTCCAATCCATTTAATAATTTTTCCGACTACTCCACCGATAATATTCATGAAACTTTCAGGGTTGGCAGCGAACCACCAAACCAAACCAGCGCCAAGAATAACCGCAACAGCACCCATTGTTTTATGAGAGTGCATTTCTTTAATAACTTTAAAACCCATCCATGCTAAAAAAGGCCCTGAGCCAAGTTTCCAAAGTGCTTGAAATAAATCCATTTTATTTATCCTTTCATTGTTTCCATATCTTTTGCAGTTATTACATTAGTAAAATCACGTGCAAAGAATGTTTTGTTTGTTTTAGTGATAGTAAAGACATAATTTTCAGGGTGTGTTCCCATATCATTTTTAAAGGTTGCTTGAACAATCGCTTTGTAAGTATCTTTACCTTTTTGTTGAAAATTGGTGTAATCGACTGAAACCAATTCTTCATTAGAAGATAGGGTCAAACCATCAGCTAATAACTCTAATGTTTCTTGATTTTTTATTTTTGCTTCAAGTAAGCTTTTCACAAAAGTATTAAGTTGATTTTCTTTGCTTTTAGATAAGTTAGTGACCGCATCCATTGTTAAAAGAGGTGCTGATTTTCCAGCATTCAAGCTGGTAACATCTTCAAATGTTGGAAACGTTGAAACATAATATTTTCCTTTAACTGTTCCATAGGAAATTTTGAACAATGTACTATTATCATGTGTAACAGTTTTAACAGATGCTTTTTTTCCTTTAGATGCTGGCACATTTTCTTTTGTACGTGTAGTATAGGTCACAAGATAGGTTGCAGTTGAATTTGTTATATCCATTAACTGTGAAGATTCTAATTCGCTCTGATTTTTTTGTTGCCCCTGTGATGCAACAGGTAAATCTTGACCGTAAAAGGCTAAAAGCACTTTTTGATAATCTTCTTGTTCCTTTTCATCACTAGGAACATTAAAATATGCTTTTACAAAATCGTTTAAAAATATTTGAGCTTTATAATTTTGTGAACTTTGCCCATTTGATATTTTTTGAATCTGTTCTTTGTCAGATTTAACAATTTTATTTGCTTCAGAATGAACATGATTCTTAGCTTGTAAATAACTCACTCCGCTCCCAACAGATAATAGAACTACACCAGCAATCAAACCAATAAAAATACGATTACTCCATTTTTGATTGTAGCTTTTAGGAATAACGCTTTTTTCGTACGTTTGATTTTTCAATGGTTCTTGATTAGAACCCTCTTTTTCTTCTTTTTTCCACTTCTTTTTACTAACCTTAGGTTTTTTCTCAGAAAATGGAAGAATTGATTTTTTCTTTTTTGTTGGTTTTGTTTCCATTGATGGAACAACAGAATCATTTTCTTTTAGTGCTTGTGTTAAAAGTGCTGACTGTTCCAACGTAATTTCAGAATTTTCGTCTTCTACTTCAATTCCGTTAACCTGACATAGTACTAGCAGAACCCCCACACTAACCTTTAAGGCTTTCGCAAGGTCATTTATTGTAATTGGTCTCAAACATTACCCTCTCTTTCTTTCTATTTCACTTAACATATACTCATTTTCAAAATCAACAACTTTATACTTGATGTCACTCCTCAACCATTTTTGAGCCACCTCTTTAGCTTTTCTTTTGGTATCAAATTTTGTTGAAAATTTTAAATGTTTTGTAGGGCCACCATTCGCACAGAGATAGCCACCACGCATTTTTACAACGTACATTTTTCCCCTTTTTTAAATTTTAAAAATAATACTTCACCAAAATAATTTGGCGGAGTTCTCGATTTATATTTTGGATTTTTCATCTTCACTCAAAATAAAAACAGACAACTATGTCTGTTCTTTTCTATCCTTCTTCTTTTGTCGATTTTTTCTTCTTCATGTAGTAAACCGCACCACCAATAGCCCCTAACAGTATAACCATACCGCCATAAGCGATAGCATCACCAGTTGAGCTACCAGTAGTAGGTAGTGAACCTTTTGGAGTTACACTTGATGGAGTTGTTGAAGTTGGAGTAACTTTTACAACTTTTCCGTACCATTTATCATCATCACCAACTGGTGGAGCTATACTAAAAAATCATCCATTTTCTAACCTTTTCTAATCGCTCAATCATGAGCTTCATCAAATACACTCATAATTCAACCTCCAAAGAATTTCATTAATAAATAAGTTAGTCCAAAAATTGCTAAGAAAATATCAAAATAAATAGCAATTTTTAAATATTTGTTTCTATCCATTTTCTAACCCTTTCTAATTTCCCAATTAGGCTTTTGAATATTAGATTTTGGTAAAAATCGAGGAGCAATCGCAATTGACAGCGGAGTTGAAATCGGATTGTATTTTTCACACAACCACATGACTTTCTTTTCATTGATTCCAGACCAAAATTGATTTGTACCATCAGAGAAAAAGATTTGAATATCATATAAATCTTTAAGTGGTGCTTTATGAAGTGAAAAATCAATCTGTGGTCGAGCTTTGCTCATATTTGTTACTGTCATATTTATTATTTCTCACTCATGGTGAGTTCCTTTCTCTTTGCCTTACCATGAGTGAAGGCACTTCAACTTTATTGCTTTGACAAGGCTTTTCACCCCCGCCCTTTATTTATTTTTTAGAGTTGTACGGCTTGGGCTTTTTTACCCATCGCAAATGCACGTTTATTTACGCTTTGCAATTGTCTATTAATTCCATAAAAATTCTTTGTAATATCACTGACAATCTCATACTCCGTACCTGTCATAGTATCTTTATTTGACTTAACGATACTACTAATTTCACCAGCAAGCGTCCACGCTTCATCGTATTTATGACCTTCCATTAATTGTCCTAAAGTTTGAACCTTTGTTTCTAATTCTTTTTTGTTATAAGCCATATTATTTACCTTTTACTTTCTTTTTTTAATCTCTAGTTAATCCTCTACCATTGGTGAAAAGCCTTGTCGAAGCAATAAATCATACTCTTTGACATACTGTTTTATCCATTTCAAACGTTGGTCAACAGGGTATTTTCTTGCTTTTTTTATATATTCTCGATAAAGTTCACTATCCGGTAAATAATGGTACGTTGATAAGGCATCAATTTTCATTCTTAAAAGTTGAGCTTCAGGAAGATTGACACGACTAATAATATGTTGTCGTAGTTGGTCTCCATAATTTCGTTGTGCTTTATCCATCCTAAATTCTCTTCTTTTAAGTAATTATTTGCCTAATGCTTTCAAAAATGCCTGCCCTTCAGGCGTACTCCTTGCTTCATGCTCAAAGTCACGATTTTTTATCCGTTCAACATCCCGTCTGATTATTTTTTCATCTTCATCATCAGGGTCATATTCAGAAATCAATTCTTCAACATAAGAACGCCCCGTTTCTCGTGAGATTCTTGCTTCAATATAAAGATTCCTTTTAAGCTGACGGTCAAACCATGCTCTCCTTTTTTCTAACGATTCAATTTTTGGTTGAGTAATAAATTTATATTTTTTCCCTTGACCGAAAACTTCATACCATGAACGATCAGGACGTCCAGTTTCATCAAAAACTTGTAAGTAGTCCATGATAATACCTACCCCCAAATCATAAAGTGTTTCAGGAGTTTTTTCCCACCCTACAAAATCCTCAATCACTTGAAAGGCTTTATCATCTTTTAATCGTATTTCATAACGATTTTTAAAACCAAATATTTCTTGAACATCTTCTACTGGGATATTTCGCCTAAATGCTTGTTCCAAATCTTTTTCATAAAAGTTAAATCGAATGAAACCTTGAATTGAGCCAAAATATAATGAGATTCCCAAAGATTTTAAAAAGCCATCCGACATTTTAAATTCTTCTTCAGGACGAAACCCTTTAAGTTTCATCTCAATTTGTCCTTTTCTGACTTTTTCCCATAGATCCATCAGATTATAATTGCCTTTTTCATTGAATCGTTCATCCAACGCAATATCTAAACGTTTAAATTTAAGAAACTTTCTCGCTTCAATAGGGTCATCTACACCATTAATTCTTGTAGCTTTAAAAGAATAGTCAATGACATCTTTTAAAAAGTCTTGCCAAGTTCTATTTTGTTCATCCAAAAATGTTTCAAATAACCGACAAGCCCCACCTTTAAACTCTATACGAGCGCCCATATCAATATTTTCATTATGATAAAAGACTTTAATCTCCCCATATTCAACCCGAAAGGGATAACCATTACCGCCAGATTGACCTTGTTCAAAATAATAATCAGGTATTTTCAATACTTCATTGATAAATTTTTTATAATTCAATGTTTTTACTCGAATGACTAAATAGTCAATCATAGCTGTTATATCTGCTTTGGGTTTTCTGTGAAGATAGTCAACTAATAAGTGTTCACTTTCACTATTTAGTTGTCTTTCTCCTTTATCAATCATTGATACCATTGATTTTGATAAACCCGTGATTTTGACAATATCATTTTGAGAAAGCCCAAATGACTTACGAACTTTTGCCAATTCCATCTATATTTCCTTGTATTTCTAACTTATTTTTATGAAAAATCATAAAGTTCACAGTTTTTTTAGCTCAACCGTGGGGCTGACTGTCATTGTGTACTACCTGTACCCCGTGTTACTCGACGGGGTACAGGACGCATTGAACAGCGTAGCCTACGGCTACCCTGTTCAACTCCTGTAATGCTTTCATTTCCTCGAACTCCTACGTTTCATTTAACGCAATAAAAAAAACCTTTTCTAGCCTCTCCGCTTCAGACTCGCTCCGTTTCGCTTACGCTCACTTCGCTCATCTTATCAGCGTTTAGGACAAGTAAAGGATAACCTTTTTTCTTGCTATTCCACTTGTCATTACAGCGGAATGAAAACAACAGTAGTTGCTCATGTTTTAATCTAATGTTGATACCACATCACTTACAGAATCACGTAAGGTATGCCCTGTTTCTTCAGCTTCAGCTAATATTTTTCTGAACACATCCAATTCTTTTTCAGAATAACCGTTTCCCTCTAATGAATACAAATTTTCTTTCAAAAGACTTTCAATTTTCTTTAATGTACTTCTAGTAATTTCTAATTTTTCCAAGACATCAGCCTGTAAATATCTTTTTTCTTCTACTACTTCAGCTGGAAATTGATTTTTTTCATCTTCAATCCGTGGCAAACTTTCAAAATCTGTGTAGAAATCAAAATCTTTAGAATCAGGCAGTAAAGGTGCAAAAAATTCTTTTGCGGGCCCACCAAAAATTCCATAATAACCACGACCAAATATTCGATTAGCACCAATTTTTTCTACATACTTAAATTTCTTGTCCTTGTTTTCTTCACCGAACAAAGTCGCATAAGTAAAGGATGATACACGACCTAACGTGATACGCAACATCATATTATCCTTAATTGTAGAGGGTAAATCATCCGCTTTTACGTTTTGAGTAGCAATAATCAAATAAAACCCTGCTTGACGTCCTTTTAAATCTAACTGTTTTAAGGCACTCATAAACTCCATATAATGTACTGAAGCATTCTGTGGCAAATCCTCAACAGCAGAAACTAAAGAAGGAAATTCATCAATCATAATAAAAAGTGGTTTTAAATCATACTTGTAAAAAGCCCCTAATTCTTTTTCTTTACGCTCATTTGATATTTTCCGCATTAATTCATAACGTTCATCCATTTGGTGATTTAAATCAATCAATCGTTGAGCCATTTCCTCAGTCTCCCAAGTCACACGACCTTTCAAAACGTTTAAATCTTTAAGTGATACAAAATCTGCTTGTTTAGGGTCTAATATTTCAACTCTTCCCAGTCGTAATAAAGCAACCAATAACGAACGCAAGAATACCGTTTTACCACCACCAGTACCACCAGCAATAAGTAAATGAGGGTCATGTACGAAATCCCAATAAACCCCTTCTGAAAGTTTCACCCCTTCAGCAATTGTCGCTGTCACATCCTTAGCAGAAATACGACCTCTTATCGAATCAATCGCATAATTGTAAGTAATAAAGGCTTTATCATCCACACTCCCCATCATATCGGCTGAAAACATTGTTTCTAATTGACCGCCAATGCTTAAAAAACGTTCTTGAAACTTAATACCTTCAAGTTGAAATGAAGCCGATAACGTGTATTTCTCCTGTTTTAAATACACTTTAGGAAAATTAATTCTAGGTTTACCATTGGTTGGTTTCCCTTTTGAATCCTTTGTAAAATAAAAACCATTTTGAAACAAAAATCGCCACAGCAAAAATTCTCTGTAACGATGAATGAAAAATTTATTTTTGCTCAAAAGTATTAAATAAAGCCGATAAACAACAATAGCTGAAATTAATACTAGTACAAAAATCACAATACCAAATATTATCCATTGATTAGGCAAGCTCACGAATAAACCAAAACCTACACCACCAATAATCAATAAAAAAGGCAGAGCTACAATAGTAGCAAGCCAATAGGGAATGAGTTTGTCCTTATTTCTAACTCTGTGACCTTTTGAAAATAATCTTTTCATCTAATCACCTTATTCTTTCGATTTAGATGACTGTTCATTTTTTCCTTGATGCTGTGCTGGTTGAGAGAGTGTTTTTGAACTTTTTACGTTCACACCCTCAACTTGAACAGGGAAAGTTTTACAATCAACAGAACGGATTTGTTCACCGTTTCGAGTGACTACTTTTTGTTCTTTTTCAGAATTACCGATTGTAACTACAGCTCCAATTAATTCAATTTCTTGGTCAAACTCTAGGCTATCAACATCAAAATCAAGTGGAACATGAATATCCATTACATCCTTAGTTTTACTTGAATAAGCCATAATATACTTATCTTGAGCTTGTCCTGTATCTTGTGCTTTCCATGTGTTTTGGGCGTTTTGTTCTTCGTGAACCTCTCCGTCATCATCAATATAAATGAATTTGTTTCTTACTTCAGAACCAGTAAAACTCAATGTTCCGTATGTTTCTTTAGCGTCAATCGGATAAGCGACGGGTTTGTTATCTTTAAATGCTTCAATTCCATATTTTGCCATGATTATTTCTCTCCTTTAAGTTTAAAGCCTTCAACAAGGGCTGCAGCTTGATTTTTTGTTACTCCATTTTCAGGATAGTTGAAATCAATTAAAGTAACAAAATCAATATCCAATTCCAAACGACCACGGACAACAGATTTTGCCAATGCTTCTTGTGACGGTACATCATCATAAGTTACAACAAGAAAATTCTTCTGACCAGCACCCATACCAACGAAAACGTGGTGTTGAGCAACTTCTTTTGTACGTGGAATTGTTTTATAGTTAGGAGATACAAAAATCTTTCCATCTTTAGTAAACCCTTTAACTGGGGTTTTTGCGCTTGTTAATTGAGCCATTCTTTAGCCCTCCTCTTTTTCTATAATTAAAAAAGCCCCAAAATCAGGGTGATTTTGAAGCCACTGTTTGCGATTACCATTAATGATTAGTATTTTTGGTGGTATATCTTTCACTTTTATAAACATATTTCCTCTCTTATTTCAGATTTATAGTTTATTGACTTTTCGGTCATTCACCATATATTTAATCCTCTCTTTTCCAATAAGATGTACCGTTAACATCTTTTTCAATTAGTGATAATCCTTCAGAACGCATTAATCTTATTACAGTTAAAATATTTAAACCTGTATTAATTACCTTGTGATTATCATCATAGGTAACTGTCAATCGAGCTAAACCTTCACTCAATTTTTCCCTCTATAATCATCTATTTCTCTTTTCTTATTTTTAATATTGAAATGCGACCGTAGGGACTTGAACCCCATTCAACCGTGATAATTCGTTCGCTAAAAAAATCACTCTCATTTAAGAAAGTGATTTATACATTTATTAAGTTTAATTAACTTTATACCGGTTCTACACCATATCTAATACTATGACCACTCAATAATAAATCGGTAACTTCACTTGAATTTGCTGTTGTGGCTGCATAATTTTGTGCTTCACCTAATGTACTGAAAGTTTGAGAATATCTTCTCGCTCCATCAACTGATACCCAACCAAGATATCGTGTTTGTGGTTGATTATTATTATCACCACCATTTGAACCATTGTTATTTGTATTTGAGCCATTACCGCCTGTATTTGTGTTTGTATTTGAATTTGAATTATTTTGTCCGCTATTACCTTGCCCTTGATTACTTGCCCCTGAATTAGTATTGTTTTGAGAAGTATTTGAACCACCTTGTGAATAGTTATTTTGACTTCCTCCACCGTAAGAATTAGACCCACTAGCAACATCATTATTTACTGTACCTTGTGAAACAGTATTTTCATTAGCATTATTACTATTATTGTTCGTTGCACTTTCAGTCGAAGCTGTTTGCTCTTTATTAGTATTGGTTGCTTTCGCCTTTGAATCACTTGCACTCTTAGCTTGTTGTGCCTTTGTAGCATCATCAGCTTGTTTCTTAGAAGTCGCAAGCTGTTTATTCAAATTGTCTTTCAAACCTTTTGAATAAGAACTAGTAAGCTTAGATACAGCTTATTGAGCTGTCTTATATTTATCTTGATTCATAGCATCTTTTTGATAACTACTAACCGCTGTCTTAGCTTCATTTTCTAGCTTCACACGATTTTTAATACCAACCACTTGATTGTCAAAACCTTTTTTTACTTCAGCATTTTTAACTTTAAGAATTGAATCTTCAGCTAGTTTAATATTTTTGTCAGTAGGAGTTTTTTCAGCAATATCTAGTAATTTCTTACTGTCTGCTTCATTAGATTTTTCAAGTTGTTTTGCTTTTTCGGCTCTAGCCTTACAAAGTTTAATTTTTTTATTTTTTAAAGCTTCAATTTTTCTCTCTTTTGCTTGATGATTTGCATGATTAACTATTCCAGTAGTAACGCCACCGATTAAAACAATCGCAACTGCTCCACTAATAATTTGCTGTTTTTTAGTCCAGTTTAAAGGGTTCAAATTCTTATTCATAAATAGATTCCTATCTTTACTCAAATTTAAGTTTATTATATCACAAACTAAACGAATTGTTAAAATTGATTAACATTGTTTCTTATTTTTCCGATTAACACAACATATATATTACTACATATAATTTTTTTGATATTCTGCTAAGCCAGCTTTAGCTTTCAATCCTTCAACAGTATCATCAGATTCAATATTTTCTAATACATCTAGCAAATATTCCTCACCATTTCTAAGGTGACTAATGCCTAACATGTACATAGGAGAAACTTTAAAGAAGTTAGCAAATCTTACAATAGTTTCATTGTTAGGTGTTCTACTTCCATTTTCCCAACGATTATAAGTTGATACATTATTAATATTTAAACTTTCTCTCACTTGTTGTCGTGTTAAATTATTACTGTGTCTTAAATGAATTAACCTTTCAGAAAAACTTTCCATAAAATCTCCATTCTTTTTTCATTAAGGGAACAACTGGAATTGAACCAGTACCATTACTTATAAAAGTAATTACTCTAGCCTATTAAATTATATTCCCATAAAAAAATCTATCTTAGTTATAAATCAAATTTCCTACGGACAGTATCAACAAATCCATAAGCAAATTAAATTTATTAAGATAGATTTTTACTAAAATCTTTATTTTCTAAAATAAAAAACTGCCATATTTGACAGTCACTTGATTATTTTATTGTCTTTTCAGACATCATCTTAAACTTTATATTTTCAAATTTTAATTGTTTAATATCAAGAGAGTATATCCCTGTCTCTCATTGACAGACTACTCCCCTTAAACGGTATATTCAGAATGTCTCACGACAATACGACCTTTCGGTTATCGGGGTGCATTCATCGGCTCTCTCCCCTATCTAGTTATACGGAAACTAGAAACCTATTCAATTGGATATAGTTTAATTTAAAGCTTAGTGCTTGCATTGACTTATCTCCTTTAAAAATGTTAAAATTAATAATGTCTAACGTTATTAATTTAACATTTTAGTGGGAGTTGCCTCAGCGCGCTTCCGCTTCTTTTTGTACTTCAAAGTTAATGAAATTCATTAACTATATATAGTTTAATATATTTCATTAACTTTGTCAAGACTATACTCAAATTTTTTTGGAGAAAATAAAATGTTCTATGAAAAATTGCAAAAATTAGCAAAAGAAAAAGGTAAATCTTTTGCTCAAATCGAAAAAGACCTTGGTATGTCTAAAAACTCAATGTATAACTATAAAAAAAACAATCCTACTGCTACTCGTTTAAACGATATTGCAGAATATTTTGGTGTCACAACTGATTACTTACTAGATGATACTGAAAATCAAGAACAAACCTATGAATACTCTATTATTCAACGTCGAGCTAAAGAAATGACACCCGAACAACAAAGAGAGTTGTTGAGTTTAATGGAAAAAGCTTTTGATAAGTTGGATAAGGGAGAACTTCATCTTGACGAATCAGACGAACTCTAATATTCCTTACCCTGATTATGCTCTAGCTCAATATTCAGCATATCAGACTTTAGTTTCTTCTAATCTATATGAATTACCTATTAACATCAAAAAATTAATCAGAAGTTATGGTATTCATATACAAACCTATACAGACTTTGCCAAGGATTGTCATATCTCTATAGATAACGTTATTTTCATGTGCGCTTCAAAAGACGGCTGTACCATGAAACGAAGTGACGGAAGTTACCTTCTTCTTTACAATGACTCAATTAAATCCAAAGGAAGAATTAGATATACACTCGCCCATGAATTAGGTCACTACATTTTAAAACATCATTCAAAAAATAATAAAATTAAGATTTCTAGAGGAAACTTTTTAAAAAACTTAGATAAGCTGGAATACAATAAACTTGAACAAGAAGCCAATTATTTTGCTAAAAGATTCCTTGTTCCTTTACCTATCGTAGATAAAATAACAAATAAACTTAATTTTATAGACGTACCAATCTTAGTTAATATATTTGGAATCACACAACAGCCTGCTAACTATATAATTAACGAACTAAGTAAAAGAAGAAATCGAGTATATAGCTATAAAGAATCGTATCAGTTAAATCGCAAATTTCAAAATTTTATTGCCAACCATTATAATAATAAAACTTGTTTATCTTGCCAATACGATTATGAAGTATCTTTTAATTTTTGCCCAAGCTGTGGTCAGAATTTTTTCATTATTCCTGACTTTACAAATACAACTTTATTAAAACTTTTAAGGACAACAAATTCAATGAATTATCCCACCCTCAATTTAGACGCTGAAGGACGAATCAAAGATCTATGCCCAATTTGTCAAAATGAAACACTTTATGGAAATTACTGTCAAATTTGCGGAATAGATATTATTAATAAATGTACTGGAATCAAAGCAAGCAATGGAGGTATTTTTACTTCTTCTCTTCCTTGTTCTACACCATTAAAAGGTGACGCTAGATACTGTACAGACTGTGGAGCAAATTCTACCTTCCTCGAAAATGGACTTTTAAAAAATTGGACAGATGCTCCATAAATATAAAAGACTTACATTTTTAAGTAAGCCTTTTTTAATTTTAATCTATTACTTTACATATTGATTAGGTATAAAATAACCTAAGCTTTGCTTTAGATTCTCATATTTCAATAACATAGTCACTAATTTCTCTTATATAATTGTCATGAGTAACTATAACGACAGTTTTTCCTTTGTCTATCTCTTCTCGGAGTATGGATAATATTTCGTTTCGATTATTAATATCAAGAGACCCAGTTGGCTCGTCAGCTAATATTAATGGGCTATCTTTCAATAACGCACGGGCAATGGCTATCCTTTGTTTTTCTCCTCCTGAAAGACTATACACTTTTGTTTTCAAACTGTGTTTAATATTCAATCTTTCTAGTACTTTTTTCATTACCATTTTTTTTTGACTATATTTTAGTTTTTTATAAAATAATGATATTTTTAAATTGTTTTCTATCGTATCATCTTCTATTAAAGCAAAATTTTGGAAAAGATAAGAAATCATGTTTCTTCTCATAAGAAGAGCTTTTGAACTATGAATAATAGGTGCAAATTCACCAAATAAATAGAATTCTCCATCATCATAATCTTCAATTAATCCCATTATATTAAGTAAAGTAGATTTCCCTGAACCACTTGCTCCATAAATTGTAGTCAACTTATTTTCTGGAATTTCAATATCAAAATTATCAAACAGAGTTGAATTGTTATATTTTTTCACTAAATTTTTGATTTTTATTATCAATTGTTATCACCTTTTAAAATATTAAGTAAATCTTTTTTTTCAATTTTACTAATGCAAAGTACGAAGGTGATACTTTCTATTAGTAAGTAGAATAGAATTAACATAATTGTATTATTATCCCAACCATTCTTGATGACATTAAGAAGTCCAACAACGTATTGGATAAATATCATTATTACAATAGGAAAATACGTAATTACCCAAGATACTCCCTGTAATCTATAAATAGCTATCTTTTTCTTATAAACTTTTATATAAAAATTTACTGTTGCTAAAATCATAAATAAAAAGATCAAGAATGCAAATATATTTATGAAAATATAATTAACAGGATTTCCCATAATAGAAACAACATTTACCAGTGGAATTTGGCTTTCTTTAATGAACGACGGGTATACGGATTCAGAACCATCAGCAATTAGTGCACTATTAAGCTGTGTGTATGTGTTCTTTTTCATAGGAATAAGGAAACTGTATGGGTTTGTTTGGGAAGAATTGATATAAGACCCATCAATATTATTTTTAGTAAAAACTATAACAACTTCAGCAGGTACTTTATTTTCCTTATTTCCAAATGTTTTTATGTATTGACCACTCTTTATCCAAGTAAATTTAATATTTGAAGGAAGGTTAGGGTTAGCTTTAAAAATATTATTTATTTCACTTTTTATGTTAGAAGCTTTTTTTAATTGCTCTGAAAGTAATACTATTCCAGAACTTTCATTACTATCAATCGTTAATATTTTATTGTTAGTACTTTTCAAAGGGTATTTATTCAAAAAATTATCATTAACCTCTGTAGTTTTTAATTTGGAGTCATTAATTTCTGAAGATAATTGATTTTCTGAGGAGTGAAGAGCCCCAAGTTCTTCTTGGACTCGATATAAATTATTTGTTTGTATGGAAGAACTCATATCAACAGAGTACCCAACAATGGGAGGATATAGCACTCCGTAATTTGAATTATTGTTATTTTTTATTGTTGGTAGGTAGCTTAATATGATGACTATTCCTACAGATGTCGCTAAACTAAATGAGAAGATAATAATTTTAACTAAGTATAAGGTAAAATGACTATATTTAAAAAATAGCTTATTGTTAATTTGATTAATTGTAGAACGTCTAGTAATTATTTTAACCGCCAGATATGTAGTAACGTAGCTCAAGCCAAATATACATAACGATTTTATTGTATAATCTAAACTTAATCTTTTCAAAATTATCAAAGATGAGAATATATAGCTAAATACTGCGGTAACCGTTAATGAATTTATAAATAATTTTTTTGTGATATCTGATATATTAAACCCATTCAAATTATAAATTGCAATTTCTTTACTTTTATTAACGACCCAGATGAAAGAAAAAATGAAATAAAAGATAATTGAGACACTAATAATAGTGTAAAGATTAGTATTTGTCAATGATATAACTGATGAGGGTGCTTTTTGTTCTGGTCGTTGAGTCAATTCATTTTCAGTGATAGATAATTCATATTTCTGTTGTAGCTTGTCAATAAAATATTTCAAAAACTTTTCATCATTCTTGTTTTCTTTGTAAAACAATTCACCGTTTATTGTTTTTTCAAAATTTAAATTATCAATACTATCCGTATTTATCGTGGTTTTAACTCCATGGGCAGATATAGTTTTATCCAGTTTTTGTGATTTGTTTGTACTATAGAATGTTATTTTATTTCTATTTTGCAGCCAATTAACATCACCTAAACCATTATTACTCCAACCTATATAAGTTGCCCTAATGATAACAGGAGTTTCAGTACTTACAGAGGCATCATTTACTAATTGTATATATTCTTTATATGTTTCTTGAGATAAATTAAATTTAGGGACATATATCTGTTTATATCCTGATAAATGATAACGCTGATTAATCTCATAATCAGCGTTATCATTTACAATCATAAATCCTAAGGCAACACTCATCACACAATATAAAGTTAATAAAATAAACTTTAATAATTTGTTATTCATGTGTTAGTCTTTCCAATATTTATTTTGTATCTATAGTGATTGATTAAAGTGTTCCGGAAGAAATTGGTCCCCCATCGTGTGCTCCATTCCAAGCACCTTTTACCCACGTATATGAAGTGCTTCCTTTACCAACCCATGTAGAACCACCGTTATTTCTATTTGCTCCTACTCTAACCCAACCAGTATGAGAGTAAGCACGATTCGTATAGTGAATAGCAAAAGTAGAATTTCCGTAAGTTGTTGCAGGAAAGTAAGCATTATCAAACCAATATACACCAAAAGTAGTATAGGTTGTTGCCGCTAAGGCTGTTATAGGGAAAGCTAAGGTCAACCCCAGAATTAAAAGTGTTGTTTTTTTTCTAAATTTAGAGTTTCTGATTGAACTTCTAGTTTTAATTTTCATAAGTTTCTCCTTATTATTTTAAGTTTGGTTTAAACAATTTAATTATAAAACAATTTTCAGAAAATTGCCATGAAAAGAAAGAAAATTTATCATGTCTTTTGAAATAGTTAATTTCGGATTCTATCAAAACATTTCCCAAACCCCTAACCATTATCATATTCTTTTATTATCACTACTCTCACTCAAATTTATAGAATAAAAGGTTACTTATTCTTAAAATAGTAGCCCTTTATTTTGTAAATTTGGTGTCCATAAAGTGTCCAATTTCTAGCACCTTATAGCTTGTAAAAAAATGTTACATATGTTAAACTGCTTATTTTATGCGATTTTCCTTCTTACTCTTCCTATATAAAACCATTCCATAATTCTCGAAATCCGTCGAATTTTAATAACCCAATTTCTATAATCCTCTTAAAAAAAATTTTATAACTTTTCTTATAACTTTTTTGTTTTTTTATAAATTTATACTTGTTCTTTCAGCAAATATAAATTTATAACATCATCTAAAATACTATTATTAAACTAAAAGACTATTATTTTATATTGTCACTTCTTATAGTCGGCACTAAGTTAAAAGCCTTGTATCGTTGATATATAGGGCTTTTCCTTTATGATTTTTACTTTTTTTATCATATTCTTATAACCTCGATTTTTTTTTAAACTAAAGTTTTTATATTTCAAAAATGGTTATTTCCAATTTCTCTACCCATTTTCTAAACTTTATAACATTTCTTATAACTTTTTTGTTTTTTTATAAATTTATCCTTGTTATTTTAGCAAATATAAATTTATAACATCATCTCAAATACTATTATTAAACTAAAAGATTATTATTTTATATTGCCACTTCTTGCACTCGGCATAGATAAAAAACCTTGTATCGTTGATATACAAGGTTTTTTATTATTTTATCATATTCTTTTAATTATATTTTTATTAGCATTGATGTATCTTTATGCCCATTAACTTTGCCACTACTTTATTATAGATACCTTAACTTAGTAGTACACTATCACAAGTTTATCTAACACCTCACTTGTAATTATTGGCTCAATTTCTAACTCATTTAACATCTTTTTCATTGTTTTATTTACTGTGACTACATTTGGAATACCATTTTGCAAACTATAATGATGAAAGAAAAAATTTTCTCTATTGGGCCAATCCAAGCTTAATATTTACATGATTTTGAGTTTTTTTGAGTGGTTCTAATATAGCCAAATCTTTTTTACTTATTGGAATACTGCAAACTGAAGTATTATTTTTAGGTATTACAAACTAAAATATTTTTGTATTAAGTCACTACCACTTTTTCCAAATCAAAAACATGGCTAAAGCCATGTTTTTATATAATTTTACATTTTACGTCTTTTAAAAAATACATATAAAGTAGCACCCACCATTAATAGTCCAACACCAACTATAGGCAAGAAAGTATTTCGTTCTTCTCCTGTCTTAGGTAATTCTGGCTTTTTAGGTGTAATTGGAAGTCTTTTATTGACGAACTTTCCAGTATTAACAACTTGTGGTTTGTTTTCTGCGCTTGCTTTAATTTCAAAAGCTCTAGTTTCTTGACTTAATTGATAACCTGCTGGAGCCTCTGTTTCAACAAAAGTGTATTTACCTGGTTTTAGATGATTTGCCTTAATTACTCCATTTGCATCAGTTTTGATCCCCTTAATAACTACTTCATGAGTTTCACTATTAGTAACATTAAAGACTGCACCTGAAAGAGATTTACCATTCTCATCTACCTTAATTAATTCAGCAGATCCTTGATAATTGATAAAGTTCTCTGAAGCCATAACTATTTTTGGTTTATTCTCTTCTTTTGTTGAAATAGTAAAATCAACTTTTGAAGTATTCAAGATATAGCTACTTGGAGCTTTTGTCTCAACAAATGAATAATCTCCTGGTACAAGATTTTCAATTAAAACTTTTCCTTCTTTATCAGAAACCAAGTTCTCTTTGATACTCTTTCCTTTTGAATCAATAACTTTAAAGACTGCGCCTTCTAAAGCTTGACCTTGGCTGTCATGTTTAATTAATTCAGCAGATCCTTGATAGTTGATGAAATTATCGGAAGCCATGACTACTTTGGGTTGACCCTCTTCTTTTGTTGAAATAGTAAAATCAACTTTTGAAGTATTTAAGATATAGCCGCTTGGAGCTTTTGTCTCAATAAATGAATAATCTCCTGGTGCCAAATTGTCAATTAATACTTTACCAGTTTTATCGGAAGCCAAATCTTCTTTGATTATTTTTCCTTTTGAATCAACAACTTTAAAGATTGCACCTTCTAAAGCTTGACCTTGACTGTCATGTTTAATCAACTCAGCTGATCTTTGATAATTAATAAAGTTATCTGAAGCCATGACTACTTTTACTTTGCCTTCTTCTTCACCTGAGATGCTAAAGTTAACTGGCAGAGTATTCAAAATATATCCTTCAGGGGCTTTAGTCTCAACAAATGAATAGTCACCTGGAGCCAAACCTTCAATTAATACTTTACCAGTTTCATCAGAAGTTAAACCTTCTTTTATGGTTTTTCCATCTGCATCAATCACTTTAAAGATTGCACCTGATAAAGCTTGACCGTTGATATCATGCTTAATCAATTCAGCTGACCCTTGATAATTAATAAAGTTATCTGAAGCGACAACCAGTTGAGGTTGTCCTTCACTCTCAGCTAAGATTGTAAAATGGGTAGGAATTGTATTTAAAATATAACCTGTTGGAGCTTGTGTTTCAACAAAAGAATATTCTCCGGGGGCTAAATCATCAATACTTACTTTACCATCTTTGTCGGAAGTCAAGCCTTCTTTGACTGTTTTTCCATTTTTATCAACTACTTTGAAGATAGCGCCCGCAAGGGGTTGACCTTCACTATCTTTTTTGATTAATTGTGCTGAACCTTGATAGTTAACGAAATTATCCGAAGCAATTATTAGACTAGGCTGACCTTCTTCTTCAGCTAAAATTGTAAAATCAACTGGTATTGTATTTAGAATATATCCTGTTGGAGCTTTGGTTTCAACAAAGGAATATTCTCCGGGGGCTAATCCATCAACTACCACTTTACCATCTTTACCAGAAGTTAAATTAGCTTGGATTGTCTTGCCAGCTTTATCAACAATTTTAAAAACTGCACCAGAAAGTGGCTGACCTTCGTTATCTTGCTTAATTAATTCGGCTGAACCTTGATAATTGATAAAATTATCCGAGGCAATAACCATTTGTGGTTGACCTTCTTCTTCAGCTGAAATTGTAAAATGAACTGGTATTGTATTTAAAATATATCCTGTTGGAGCTTTGGTTTCAACAAAGGAATAATCTCCAGGGGATAAACCAGTAGCCGTAACTTTACCATCTTTATCAGAGCTTAAATTAGTTTGGATTGTATTACCATCTTTATCAATAACTTTGAAAATAGCACGTGATAAAGCTTGACCATTACTGTTATGTTTAATGAGTTGTGCTGAACCCTGATAGTTAACTTTTTCCAAGTTGATATCTGGGATGATTCCTTCTTCATTGGCTTTAAGCTCAAAGTCAATTGGGGTTGGGTCCAAAATATAACCCGCTGGGGCTTTGGTTTCAACAAGTGAATATTTACCAGGTGTTAGTTTTTCAATCGTTACATTTCCAGAACTGTCAGAAGTAAGTTTTTCGTAACCTGAAACAACTTGACCGTTGCTGTCTAGTACTTTAAATTCTGCACCTTGAAGTGGATTTTTTACTTCTTTACCATTTTCAATGGTCAGTCCTACTTTTTTCAAGATTACTTTCGTTGGTTCATTTTCAACGTCTTGAATTGGGAAATTAGAAACTTCTCCGTCTTTTGCAACTGTTATTTTCTTACCTTTGACTAGTTCTTCATCAAGTGTATACCCTGTTGGGGCCTTAGTTTCAATAAGAAGATAATCAGTAACACGCAAATTCCCAAGTTTTAAATCACCATTTTTGTCGGTATCTCCTTCACGAATTAATTTATCTTTTTTACCATCTGTACCGATAGACCAAAGTTGAAGATGAGCTCCCGCAAGTTTTGCTTTGCCGGGACCAACTTTTTCCAAAGTAACTGAACCTTTTGATCCGTTTGCACTTCCGTTATGATTAGTTACGGGTACATCTTTTTCAACATCTTGTTCTATTGTTTTCTCGTTGTCTCCAGTAATATGGGCTTGATTAGTTACCACATCATTAGCTTTGTCAGAAGTAATTAATGCACGATATTCTACAACATATGCTGTGTTAATTTCTGATAAAAATTTAATTTTAACTGTTTGAGCCCCTGTAGAATTGTCAGTTTGGATATCAACAGAATAATCTTTGCCTTGTTCAAGAATAATATTTTTGTTCTCAGTAATATTACCAGAAGCATCAATACTTGTTCCATAAATAAGAATATCTTTTGCTACAATATACTGATTTGAGGAAGGATTATCAGTGACTTCAACATTTTTTAAGGTAGATTGCGAGGCGTTTACTGTAAGTTTCCAATTTACATAATTAGAATCTGTACTTGACTGTGAACCATCTTTCGTTACGAATTCTCCTTGATGTGCTGGAGTAACAATAGCACTTAAATCATGTGAAATGTCCTTATTTGTAAATGTCGCTTTGTTTTTGTACTCCTTCTGATTGATGAGGTTACCTTCTAGACTTGTTTCAAATATTAGAACATAGGCTTTTGTGCTTCCATCTGGTAGTTCTACCTTAACACTTCCTTTGCTTTCTACTATTTTTATTCCCATATCTGAAGTAACTTCAGCACCTAAAGTATAAGTACCATTTTTATTAATCGTAGCTTCATATACTTTAGCACTTCCAGAAACATAGTTTTGATCATCAGAGATTGGATCAGTTATTGAGGCATTGCTTAATTCTTGTTGATTGAAATTTGCTGCAATTGTCCAGGTAATTTTTTTGCTGGTTGCATTATATGAACCAGATTTTTGTCCATTATATTGGAACGGAGGTATTGGTTTAAATTCTTTATGATCATTATTAGTATGATCTCCTCCATTTTTATCCTTCCAAGTCATTGAAGCATCATTTACAAATTTGATATCTCCTTCATGACCAGACCCATTATCAATTACACTAGTATCAAATTTTGTTTTGTATTTAATTTGATATTTATGATCTGTCCCTTCCTTAAGTGGGGAATTAAAGGAAACTGAAAAGCCTGCTGTTGTTTTTATCAGTGTATATTCTGTTGGGGAGAGTACTTTATTTCCAGCAGTTTTATCAATAATTTGGAAAGTATTTTCAAGGAAAGTCAAACCTTCAGACATTTTGTCTTCAAGTGACCAGTTTTCCATCCAATAGCCTGCACTATTAATATCTATTTTCCATGGAATTTCTCTATTCTCGTAATCAATATCTCCATCAATATTTTTAACGATTCCTTGTTGAGTTGCATTACCACCTGACTCGCTGTTATCTCCCGTATCAGTTGTTACTGAGTTATCAATGGTAGCATTTCCATCTACGATATCTTTAACCTTCGTTTGATATTCAACTTTTACTGCATAATCAATATCAGTAATAAACTCAATTTTAAATTTTTGAGGATTATCAGGGTCTTGTACAAGTTTATAATCTTCCCCTTCTTTTAATTGAGCACCTTTAATTTCTTTTCCGTTACTATCAAAAGTAATTTTATAAAGTTTAACACTTCCGTTCACCAGCTCGATGGCATCACTCATGGTATCTTCAATAAATGACCCTGCTTTATGATTTTTTTCATTATAATTGTATTCTATATTCCAATTATAAATTTGATCGTTCCCTGTTGTAAATGGTCCATTTTTTTTAATTGGCCCTTTATATTGCGCAGTAACAGAGGCACTTGCATTGGTATCTGTTTTTCCATCATTTAATGTCGCTGTATTTTTAAAACTTACAGATCCCTCTTTTTCCGGAAAACTACTTTCATCGATAGTTGTTGTATAGACAACATTGAACGCTTGATCGGTAGTAGCATATTTACCAATAAAAGTAATTTTTCCATTTGAATCAACAGTATAATCTGTACCTTTTACTAAAGGATGTTCTTTATCAATGGAAATGATTTCTCCATTTTTTCCAACTGTCTCAGGGTAAATTTCGACGGATCCATAAGTTGTTCCTTCTGGCATTGGATCGGTAAGTGTAGCATTTTCCATTGTATTTAATGGACGGTTAATATTTATTTCCCAAATAACTTTACTAGGATTTGGAGTTTTATCAAAATGTCCTGATTTATCAATTGCTTGGTCATAGGTTGGCCGAACATGAATTTCTGAAGGGGGAAAATTTTCCTCCGTTGGTGTATCAACTACAACTTCTCCTGGAACAATTGTCTTATCGAAATGTGCATCATAATGAAAGGTACCCTTAATATCATGATAGGTTTCAACTTTTTCATTGAAGACGAAACGAACGGTTCCATCTGCATTAATTGTATAGGTTCCATAATCTCCCAGTGACGATGTCGCTTGCTCAATTGTTACACCATCAGGAAGTTTAAAATCAAAGTAATCTCCTGATTTCAATGGTAAAATATCTTCTGGAATACTCCAGGTATAATCGATTTGAACTTCTGCATCTATCGGAACATCTGTTTGATCTGGATAAGGTTTTCCTTCTTTATCAAGATATATGACCTTAGCTGAGTCGATAATAGTCGCTGGTGAAATTCCTGAGTCTTCTAGAAGTTTACGAATATCTTGACTTTCCACAGTTTTTATAGCTTGCTCTGAATGTTTAGTCGTACTACTTTCTTTTTCTTTGATTTCAGGTATAACAGTATTTTGAGTCACAGTGGAAGTTGACTGACTTGGAGTTTCTGAAGTTGAACTCGTTTTTGGCAACAATACATCAACCTGGCTATCATTTAATTTGGCTGTTAATCGCTCAAAGTTTTTCAAAAGTTCTTTAGAGATTGAGAAATTGACTTTCACTTCGCTTGTATTTAGTGAATTAAGGTCTATTGTCAATCTATTTTCGTCAGCAGTATAAGATGCTGTTGACTTTTGTCTGTTAGCCTCATTTGGTTCATTAATTTTAATTGATTTATCTAATTCAATAATAGTTGTTTTACTTTTCAATATTGACTGATTAATCTTGAGACTTAAATCAAATGTCATTAAATCAGCATTACTTTCGGATTCATCTATTTTAAATTGACTTAATATTATATCCGAATCATTTGTTTCTTCATTTATTGCTCCTGCAATTGCTCCAACTGGGGTAATAACATATTGTAAAAGCAGCATTAAACCTAAAATTATAGAAATAACTTTTTTTCTACTTTTCATAATGTCCTCCTTTTGATTTTAAATCAGTTTTGTAAGCGATGTATTTTATTAATTACATTTTCTTATAAAAATTGCTGATTCTAGGACATTATAGCATAATACAATACAAATGTGTAATAAATTTCGTACATTAAGTTCTATTATCTTACTTTTATTTATATTTTTGTTGGTTCCTAATATAGCCTTTCTGCAACATAATGGCTCCATAAAGCCATTAGCCCCTTTTTTAATAATTCATAAATATTTAAATGATTAATAAAAAAAGACCGATAAAAAATAAAAATTTGATTCTAAATCGACTTTTATAACAAAAAAATAAGATAATACTTTTTTAAAAGGGGAAAGTTTCACTTTCGTTTTATTATTTTTACATTACACCTCTAAATTGAGTCTTATTTTAAATAATAAATATTACCGCTTAAGCATTAAGGATAATAATGTATAATAAAGAGAAAGGAACGAGGAACAAATATGGATTATAATGATTTTATGAAAAGTAAGCACATTGCTGAACGTTGGGGAGAGTTTCAGGCTAATTATAAAAATTTAAATAAAACAAGTGAATTAAAGGCTTATCATGATTTACTGACAGAGTTTTATGATTATATTCAAAGCCTAGAAGCTCATCTTTTTAATGACGAAAAAGTTGCTGACCAAAAAAATTTACTGACAGAAAATGTAGCAACTCCTTCGCAAATTTTTAATGCTCCCAAAATTCCAGAAACAGTTTCTTTTGGTCAAGAAGCACTCGGAGGTGAGGAAGACCCTTGGTTTGGTTTTAATGATGAATAAAAATATTTACTGACCCATTCTGTCAGTAAATATTTTTTATTTTATATGGGAATTTCATTGTGAAAACCTTTGCAAAAGTGATAAAATAGAGCTAGAAATGATTTTCAGTAAAAAGGAGAATAGCTTATGCCTCTAAATATTTTGGATTACGACCCTTATTTGGAACCTTTCAAAGAAGATTTGTCTTTGCGGCTTTTTGAATTTGCTCGAACAAAAAAACGGCTTTTAGGAACTGATGGTTCGCTTGTTGATTTTGCTAATGGTTATAAGTATTTTGGCTTTCAACAAGAAAGTAAACACTGGACTTTTCGCGAATGGGCACCAAATGCTAAAAGAGCTTGGTTGGTTGGAGATTTCAATAATTGGGAAAACAATTTTGAGTTGAAACAGGCCTATGGTGGGACTTGGGAAATTTCAATTCCGGGTATGCTACCTGTGGGTTCTAAGGTGAAGGTTAAGCTGCTTTTACCGTCTGGTGAAACAGTTTATCGTGTTCCCTCTTATATTATGTTTGCTATCCCCAATGAGCGCCATGAATTGGATGGAGTGATTGTTCAACCAAAATATGATTGGAAGAATAAAGCCCCTCAGTTAAAAGAAGCTCCTTTGATTTATGAAGCACATATTGGTATTTCAACTGAAGAATATAAAATTAATTCTTATAAAGAATTCACGCGCGATGTCTTACCAAGAATTAAAAAGGCTGGTTACAATACTATTCAACTGATGGCAATTATGGAACATCCGCTCTATGCTAGTTTTGGTTATCAAGTTTCCAATTTCTTTGCAATTTCTAGTCGCTTTGGTCAGCCAGAAGATTTGATGGAATTGATTGATCAAGCTCATGGTATAGGTTTGCGAGTGCTTTTAGATGTGGTTCATTCACATGCTGTAAAAAATATCGAAGATGGTCTCAACTATTTTGATGGGACAGAAAATCAGTATTTTCATGAAGGTGAACGAGGAAATCATCCAGCTTGGAAGACAAAACTTTTTAATTATGGCAAAGATGAAGTGATTCATTTTCTACTTTCAAATCTTAAATTTTGGTTGGATACCTATCATTTTGACGGTTTTCGTTTTGACGGTGTGACTTCAATGCTTTATCATGATCATGGTTTAGGGACTGTATTTACTGATTACAGCAAATATTTTTCGCTCAATACAGATATCGAAGCGGTGACTTATTTGATGTTGGCAAATGAATTAACACATTTATTCAATCCATCAGCAACAACAATCGCTGAAGATATGTCAGCCATGCCGGGAATGGCCCTACCTATTTCAAGTGGTGGAATTGGTTTCGATTACCGTTTATCAATGGGAATTCCTGATTTTTGGATTAAACAATTGAAAGAAAAAACGGATAATAGTCTTGACTTATTGAGTCTTTGGTGGGAATTAACGACGCGACGTCCCGGTGAAAAAAATATTGGTTATTCTGAAAGTCATGACCAAGCTTTAGTTGGTGATAAAACGATTATGATGTGGTTAGCTGATGAAGAGATTTATTGGAAAATGGACCTTAATAATCAATCTCTAAAAATTGACCGTGCCATAGCACTTCATAAATTAATTCGCCTAATTACTTTTAGTTTGGCTGGTGAGGGTTATTTAAATTTCATGGGTAATGAATTTGGCCACCCCGAATGGCTTGATTTTCCGCGTCAAGAAAATCATGATAATTTCCAACATGCTAGAAGACAATGGTCTTTAGCTGATAATAAAGATTTGCGTTTCCAATATTTATTGGCATTTGACCAAGCGATGATTAATCTAGAGCGACATTACAAGTTTTTAGAAAGCCCAGAACCTGTCCAACAACTTTGGATAAAAAATTCGGATAAATTACTAGCTTACCAAAAAGGGCAACTTCTTTTCGTCTTTAATTTCCATCCTAGTTATGAACAAGAGCTTCAACTCCAATTTCCTGAAAAACCAGAACTTATCTTCGATAGTGATGACCAAAAATTTGGTGGTTTTGGTCCAAGAAGTAGTTTTGGTTGGTCAAAAGGGCATTTAAATCTAATCCTTGAACCTAGAACTGCCATGGTTTTCCGAATTAAAGAATAAAAACCTGTCAATTGACAGGTTTTTTTTACTGACAAAATCGTAAAAGTTACTGACAGAAATCCAAAAAGTCTGTCAGTAACTTTAAAAGGCATTTAAATTCGGTTCAAGCAAAGTCCAGAGATTTTCAAATTGATTTTGAAATTGGTCATCCCACTGTGGGGCAATTTTTGGGTGATGAAAATAAACAAAAGCTTGAATATAAGCAGCAGCTTCCTCTTCACTTTCAAATTTAGCAGCTGTCTTTAGACTCTCAACCATTTCTAAAATATGTTTACGTCCCAATTCTAAATTTTCTCCAATGTAGGTTGTGTATAAGGCAAACATTTCTGGAGTTTTTCGATGTGCTTCATATTTGGCAATGGCGACTGACCAGAGCCAATCATGAACAATCTCTTTTTGATGTTCATACTTGCTTGTGTCAAAAGGAAATATTTTTACAAGTGTCTGACCAATGAGCCAACGAAGGGCAAGTATCGTTAAAAGTTCATCTTTACTTTTAAAGTGCTTATAAATAGCTGGTTGACTAATATTGAGTTCCTTAGCAATTTTTGAAATGGTGAGTTTCTCTATTCCATTCTCTAAGATAAATTCTTCTGTTTTTCCTAAAATCTTTTCACGTGTATTCATAAATTAATTGTAACACAAGTTATAATTCTTGACAAATATAACTTTCTGGTTTATAATTCATTTTGTTGGTTATAAAAGTTAAAAAAAATAACCTCATAAAAAGGAGAAATCATGACATTTACAGGACATACGATTTTAATCACAGGTGGTACAAGCGGAATCGGACTTGGTTTTGCTAAAAAGTTTTCCGAATTAGGAAATAAAGTCATCATTACCGCCCGAAATGAAAAACGTCTTAATCAAATTTTAAATGAAAATCCAACTTTTACAGGATTTGTCAGTGATGTTGCTGACAAAGACTCCCTCCCCCAATTAGTCAAATTCATCAAAGAAAATTTCCCTCAACTTGATGTCATTATGAACTGTGCCGGAATTATGCGTGCGATTAATTTATTTGAACAATCTGACAATTCTCTGGAAGTACTGACAGAAGAAATTCATATTAATTTATTAGGAACAATTGCTGTGACACAAGCATTTTTGAAAATCCTTGTCGCAAATAATGGACTAGTCATTAATGTTTCATCAGGATTATCAAATCTGGCTGACGGTGCACACCCTATTTACAATTTGACCAAAGCTGGGATTCATTTTTACTCTGATGCGCTTCGAGAACAAGCTAAATATTTTGAAAAGACTTTAAAAGTCATCGAATTAGTTCCACCATTAGTTGCTGAAACAAATCTCGAAAGCCATACAAATACTGACGCACCCAATAACATGGCACTTTCAGACTTAATTAGTGAAACTTTAGCCGGGCTTGAAAATGGCTTAGAACGGATTGACGCTGGTTTTGCTAAATAACTTCACCAAATGGGCAAAGTAAATAGTGACGAAAACACCAAACTACTTTCTCAACAAATGCTCAACAATTATTTTCCCAAAATGAAAGATTAGAGAAGAAAAATGTCACTTAATCCCCTTCAAATGCATAATACCAAAAAAGAACTCCGTAAAAATTTTGAACTCACAAGACTTAGCAAATTTGAAGTTGCTACTGATTTAAAAATTAGCGAAGTAAAACTTGAAAAAATATTTAATCTTAAACAAAGAACACTCGAAGACACTTGGATTTTACGAAATTATTTACTAGAAAAAGTAGAAAAAACAGGTCAACAACCTGTTCCCTTTACCGCTTTATCTGGAGATTGGCACCGTCACTGGTTTTTAAATTCCAATCTAATTGACCAACAACAAATGTCTAAAGGCGACAACTAAAACTCAAAGGAGAAAAATCATGAAAACACTTATCACTGGCGCAAATAAAGGAATTGGTTTTGCACTTGCTCAAAACCTTGGTCATCGCGGCTATGAAGTCTTGGTCGGAGCCCGTAATGAAACGCGTGGACAAGAAGCCGTTGAAAAGCTGAAAGCCGAAGGAATTACTGCCAAATTTGTCAAAGTAGATTTAGATGACTTAAATCAATTGACGAGTCTGTCAGCACTAACACATATTGATTTACTTATTAATAATGCTGGAATTTCTGGGAATATTCATTCAGATAAAGGGCACCTTGATATGGAAAAATCAGCTTTTGATTATTCAACAACTGATTTAGAAGAAGCAATTAAAACCAATTTTTTGGGAACACATGCTGTGATCAAAGAACTTCTTCCACATTCACTGACAGAAAATGCTAAAATTATTAACATCACCGTACCCGTTTCTCAAGAATATTGGATGCCACTTGCTTATGTCACTTCAAAAGCTGCACAAAATGCCATGACCTTTGCTTTTGGTCATCAATTCAAAAAAGATAAATCTAAAAAACAAATCTTTGCTGTTATGCCTGGTGCAGTTGCAACAGATTTGAACGGTGCAAAAGTTGGGGATAGTCCGTTTGTAAAATCTCCTGAAGAAACAGCTCAAATGATTAGTAAATTTATTTTTGATGACAAAAATCATAATGCTCAAATTATTAATTTTGACGGAACAATTTATGATAACTATGAACCAGGCTTACGTAACAAAGTCATTAAAGATGTCGCTAAAAATGGTTTAAAGCGTAAATTTAAAAAATAAATAAAAAAGTTGCTGACTAATCTGTCAGTAACTTTTTTATTGTTTTTTGAAAAAAGCGTAAGCAAATCTTAACATTTATGATAAAATAATTCCATGGAAAAAGAAAGATTTTTGGCTTTTACAGATGCTATTATTGCCATCATTGCAACGATTATGGTTTTAGAATTTAAAACCCCTGATAAAAGTGGCTGGCCTGCTCTGGCAGAATTAACCATCCCACTTTTAGCTTATGCTTTGAGCTTTTTTATGATTATGACCGTATGGTATAATCATCATCAACTTTATCGTGATATTAAAAATATTACTCCTCGAATATTCTTATTGAATACGCTCTGGCTATTCATTATGTCATTTTTCCCCTTCACCACGGGTTGGGTCGGAAAACATGCAAGTGAGTTTCTCCCTGAATTTTTCTACTTGATTGTTATTTTTCTCTGGGCGGCTGTTTTTCATCTTATGGACCATGAGCTGCTCAAAGAAAATCCTGATAAAGAATACAAAGAACTCACACACAGTCTTTCAGGTAGAAATCTTTTTCTCATCAACTTTCTTTCTATTGTTATCGTTTGGTTTTGGCCTCCTATCGGCTTAGTTTGCGTTGCTATGCTTGCTACAATATCCCTCATAAGTTTCTTAAAGAAATAAAAAGCCGTCAGTTAATGACAGCTTTTTATTTTAATCTTCTTGTTCATCCATAAAGCTATTGAAGACTTCTTCAATCATATCCCATTCATCTTCAGCATCTTCAGGGATTGGTTGCAAATCACCCTCAGTACCGTCAGCATTCTCAGTAAATGAGTAAGCCAAAACATCGATAAGACCTTGTTCATCTTCTTCAAACTCAGTAGGTTGTAAAACAACATAGTTTTTGCCAAATTCTTCTTGTCCATCAATGGTAATCAAAATTTGGAACAAGCTTTCGTTTCCATTTTCATCAACCAAAGTAATATAGTCAGGTTCATGATTATGGTCATGTTCGTGATCATGTGTATGAGTCATTTTATTTCCTTTTCTTCATCCTTAATTAGAGGAATTTTCTGCTATTCATAATAAAATAAATAGACAACTTTTACTGACAGAAAATCCTACGAATACTTGTCAGTATTTTTATACTTACAAATAAACTAAAGCTTTCATCAGTAAACCAAAAATTATAATTTTAATGCATGAGCATCCAAATAATTTTGTAAAATCAAAACAGCAGCCAATTTATCAATCGATTTTTTGCGATCTTTACGACGCACTCCACCATCAATCAATACTTTTTCAGCTTGCGCAGTTGTCAATCGTTCATCTTGATAAGCGACTTCCAAACCGAATTCATTGGCCAACTTTGTGCCATAATCCCGTGATGCTTCGGCACGAATCCCTTCATCACCGTTCATATGTTTTGGAAGACCAAGAACTACCTTTTCAGGTTTGTATTCTTTAATCAAAACGCCCAAACGTTCAAAGCCAAGCTCACCGGCTTCACTGTCAATCTTAATGGTTTCAACAGGTTGAGCGGTCATCCCAAGTAAATCACTGACAGAAACTCCCACAGTTTTTGTTCCGACATCAAGCCCTAAAATTCGTGCAAACACTATAAATTGACACCATTATCTTTCAAATAATTCTTGATTAATTCCTCAACAATATCATCTCGGTCAAAACGGCGAATTTTATTACGCGCATCATCATGACGAGGGATATAAGCAGGGTCTCCCGACAAAACATAACCCACGATTTGATTGATAGGATTGTAACCCTTAGCCTCAAGCACATTGTAAACATCAACGAGTGTTTCGCCAATTTCTTTCTTGTCCGAATCACCAAATTCAAAACGGACTGTTTCATCTGTAAAACTCATAAGACACCTCCTTTAAATTTATCTGTAAAGCCAGATTAAACTAAAAATCAATAATTTCCATCCCGTCAGCCAACTGATGTCCACATTTTTAGAAGACAATCATTTTATTTACTGACAGAAATATCCCATTAAAAATTTCTTAGATACATGTTAATTATACGTTATTTTTTGCTTGAATTCAACCGTTTTCTCCATTAAAGTAAATAAAAGCCTTCTATCAAGGCTTTTAAATTTAAGTTAAAAATTTCCAAAGATATAAATTATAAAAATAAGTTCAATAAAAGACTAGTTTTAAAAACTAGTCTTTACTACAATGATTTTAAGGTAAAATATTTCCAGCTGCCATGTACAAGTCGTACCATTCCGCACGTTCTAAGACAATATCTGAAGCAGCAGCAATTTCTTCAATTCGGCTCAATGTCATCGTTCCAATAATTGTTTGGATATTGGCAGGATGCCGATTAATCCAAGCGACAGCAATTCCAGTTGGAGTAGAATTGTATTTTTCTGCATAAAATTCCAATTTTTTATTCAAATCGGGGAATTTTTCATTTCCAACAAAGACGCCTTCAAAGAAACCATATTGGAAAGGTGACCAAGCCTGAATAGTCATCTTATTAATACGAGAATACTCTAAAATTCCATTATCATGAACAAAAGAACCTTCATCACTCATATTTACATGAATCCCAGCATCAATCATTCCCGTATGTTTCAAGCCAAACTGTAATTGATTAAATAACAATGGCTCTTTCACCGCTGTTTTCAACAGTTCAACTTGACCAGGATTTTGATTAGAAACCCCAAAATAACGTACTTTCCCTGCTTTTTCCAATTCATAAAAAGCCTCAGCTACTTCTTCAGGTTCGACTAAAGTATCTGGACGATGCAAGAGCAAAGTATCCAAATAATCAGTTTTTAAACGAGATAAACTCCCCTCAACCGATTCAATAATATGTTTTTTTGAAAAATCAAACATTTTCCCAGGAACAATTCCACATTTTGACTGTAAAATAATATCTTCTCGTTTTACTGACGATTTTTCTAGAGCATCTGCAAAAATCGATTCACAAGCTCCACCCCCATAGATATCAGCATGGTCAAAGAAATTTATCCCTTGCTCTACCGATTTTTCAATGACAGCAACCGGATCTTTTCCCTCTTCATTAATTCTCATACAACCTAAAATAATTTGAGAAGCTTCAAGTTCACCAATTTTGAATTTTTTCACGACAAAACTCTCCTTTAAGTGTGAGATTTCACCTTATCTTCAATCAACAAAGGAAAAAATTTCACTAATTATTTAATAAAACCATTATAACACAATTAATGAAACCGTTTAACAAAATATATTTAATCATCAACCGACTCCTGCCTTATTTAGGAATAATCAAATAAAAAAAATCAGCCATAAGCTGATTTCAATTTCATTTACAAATTAAACTGTAAGTGAAGCACGTCCTTTACGACGACGAGCTGCAAGGACACGACGTCCGTTTTTAGTTGCCATACGGCTACGGAATCCGTGAGTAGTCTTACGAGATTTTTTGTGTGGTTGGTAAGTACGTTTCATTTTATATAAGTCCCTGGGCTACTTCACTTTTGGTTGAAAGTAGCTCCACCTTTTCGGTGTTCCTTTCATCTTTTTACTGCTATTAAAAGCATACCTTACAATTCTACACTATGAAAGGTCTTTTGTCAAGGCTAAATCTCTTTAGCCACAACAATATAGCGATTATATTCCTGTCCTTCTGAATGACTTGATACACCATTTTCCTGACCAATAATAGTGTGAACAATTTTACGTTCATTAGACTGTAAATCATTAATATAAACAGTTTCACCGCCACGCGCACGTTCAGCTGCACGATGAGCAAGACTTACGATATAAGCTTTGCGTTTTTCATGATAATCACCCACATTAACAGCAATATTCATTCTTGTATTCAAAATACTATTAGCGTAAGCTTTTGCTAAAATTTGCAAACTTTGTAAAATTTTACCATGTTTGCCAATAAGCAAAGCATCATGATTAGAAGTCAAATTGAAAACTGTTAAATTTCCGTCACGAGAAACTGAAACACGCGTTGCAATTCCCATTTCTTGTGTGATAGTTGTTAAATAGCTTGAAATTTTTGAAGCAATTTTTTCATCTTCGTTTGAAACTTCTTTCTTCGCTTCAACTTCTTCTTTAACAGCAGAAACCACATCAGAGAGGTCTGCTGTTCCTTGACGATTTTGAACAACCGTCTTTTTAGCCACTTCAATAATCGCATTACGCTCTTCTTCAGTGATTTCACCATTTTGTTCTCTCTCAGCCGCACGGACAGCTTTAACCACTTGGCTTAATTCAAGTGTTGCTTCCATAGCAGATTGTGACTTAGGCACACCAAGATTAATTGTATCATCCACACCACGTTCTGCTAAATGGTCAGCTTTACGCACTGTTTCTTCATGGATTGGCTCAATATTAACCCGAGCCCGTTTCTTTCCAAATCCTAAGAAACCCTTTTTTTCTTTTTGTTCAATATGAATATGAACATTTTCACGCTTAACATTTAAGCGATTTAAGCCACGTTCGATTGCATCTTCGACCGTTTCACCAGTAAAAATAGCCATAATAAAACTACTCCTGTCATATGATAAAGCCTATTGACAATTTCTAGCACAACTTCCAAATTAAAATAAAAACTGCCAATGGTATTTTTTATTTTTTTCTTGCTTTCTTCAATGCTTTTTCGCGAGCTTTAATTTTGTCTTTTTCGACCTGTACCTTAGCTTCACGCGCCGCAATAATTTTGTATGGATTTGCCAACAACATTGTTTGGAATACTTGGAAAGCATTAGAGATTACCCAGTAGAGTGCAATCCCAGCAGCAAAGTTAACCCCCATAATCAAGATGAAAATAGGCATGATATAAGTCATTGAAGTTGTCATTGCATTTCTTTCTGGAGCAGATTTCATCATCAAGTATGAACTCAAGAAAGTAAAGACCGCAGCCAATATAGGCAAAATAAAAGTAGGGTCTTTAGCACCAATTTCAAACCATAGGAAAGTTCCGTGTTTCAAAAAGTCCACACGAGACAAGGCTTGATAAAGTGCCCATAGCACTGGCATTTGAACAACTAGTGGTAAACAACCCATGTAAGGGTTGACTTTATTTTCTGCATAAAGTTTTTGAATTTCCTCGTTCATCAAACGACGAGATTCCATATTTTTGCTTGGGTATTTAGCCTGAATTTTTTTGATTTCTGGCTGAATTTCTTGCATACGTTGGCTAGATTTGATTTGGATATTCATCAAGGGAAGCAATGCTGCCCGAATAACAATCGTGAATAAAATAATACCAACTCCGGTCAAACCACCAAATGACAAGAAACGAATAACCTGTGCAAAGCCATATACAATTTGGTCCCAAAGGTTGGTTGAACTACTTGTCACAGCTGTTGTTCCACAAGCTGTAAGCAACAAAAGAGCCGCCCCTGCCATTGCGATCAAACTAAATTTCTTTTTCAATCGTTTTCTCCATCCACATAGATTTTTGACAACTTCAAAACGTGTTTTAGATTTTTCTTTACTTCCTCAAAACTGAGTGTTTCAACACCCGAACGTGCAATAATTACAAAATCTTCATCTGTCAAATAAGGCTTAAATTCAGCAATGGCATGGCGTAAAAGACGTTTAATTCGATTACGCAAAACCGCATGACCAAGCTTTTTGCTTACTGATAGACCTACACGAAAATGAGGTTGATTTGTGTTTAATTTATAGACCACAAATTTTTTATTGGCAAAGCTATGTTTCGCTGAAAAAATTTGGTCAAAATCCTTTGAGCGTTTAACGCGATATGTTTTTTTTATAGCCAAGCCACTCTCTCCCATTTTAGAAATTATCGTATTAATTTTATCATAAACTTGCTAAAAAGTCACTATATCACTTGAAAACGTTCTATATAGAACGAAGGAATTATCAGTTACATTTAGCATTTAAAAATACCATGTATTTAACAAGGTATTTTTAAATATTTTCTGGATTATCTAGACGACTAAGCAGATGATCGACCATGTAAGTAAAGGATTCTTCTTTAGAAATTGATCCAGACTGACGGAAATATCCTAATTGTGTTAAAGTGATAAATCCATGAAGCGTTGAGCGAAACATCCGACTGATATGAAAATTTTCTTCTTCTGACAAATGAAAATTTTCCAAGCTTCGACGAACCAAACGAATATTTTCTTTTGCCAAATATTCAAGTTCCCCATTATTTGTTTGGTGTATTACATTAATCAGTTCATAAACTGCTTCATATTTTTCAGCGAATCTTTTATAACTCTCAGCATAAGCTCTAAGTGCTGCCAAAGGAGTTAGTCCCACCATTGCATGAGTTAGTTCATAGTTTAATTCTTTTTGGAGGTAGACTGCCGTTGCCACACGTACTTCTTCCATATTTTTAAAATGATTATAAAGTGACGGAGCTTTAATTCCAAAATACTCAGCTAAGCGCGGAAAACTAACATTAGAGAGACCAATTTTACCAGCTAGTTCAATAGTAGCTTGAACGATTTTATCACGAGTCAATGCAATCCTTGCCATAATTGGATTCCTTTCAATACTTTCGATGCCGAAAGTTTACTCGAAGTTTGAACTTTTATAGTCGATTCAAACTATCTTACTATCAGTATAAAACTATTCTCAATCTTTTTCAAGCAATGATTCGTCATTGACAAACTATGAACAATAGTTTTATAATATTATTATGAATACATCAAGAAAGAAGGGCATTCATTCATGAAAGAATCATGGCAACGAAATTTAATTGTCCTTTGGTTTGGGACATTTATGACGGGGATAGGTTCAAGTCTTATCGCCCCTTTTATATCACTTTACATCAGTACACTTGGCCATTACTCAAAAACGGAATTAAACATCTGGTCAGGCTTGGTCTTCTCATCCACCTTTATTGTTTTAGCAATCGTTTCTCCCCTTTGGGGAAGATTAGCTGACCAGAAAGGTCGGAAATTGATGCTCTTACGCGCTTCTCTTGGGATGGCAATTTCAATTTCATTAATGGCTTTTGTTACAGCTGCTTGGCAATTGCTTATTTTACGCATGCTACTTGGGGCCTTTTCTGGTTTTGTCTCTAATTCAATGGCCTTAATGGCCAGTTCTGCACCAAAGGAAAAATCAGGGGCCGTCTTATCGCTCCTTACAACAGGATCTGTTGCTGGAACTCTTATCGGTCCAATCATTGGCGGAATACTTGTTAATATAACTGGTTATCGTCGCGTTTTTAGCGTCACAGGAATCATTATGTTTCTCGTCTTTTTCCTTGCTTTATTTTTTATCAAAGAAACATTTAAGCCCGTTGAGAAGAAAAACATGCTTTCCTATAAACAAGTTTGGGAAGTTGTTACCCACCCAGCCATTATTTGGGGCATGTTTTTTGCAACCCTCATTACTCAAATGACCAATCAATCGATTAATCCAGTTCTTTCACTCTATGTCCAAGAACTTATGCATGGTCAAGGAAACATTACTTTCATGGCCGGAATTGTCGCTGCTGCCCCAGGAATCGTTACATTAGTGGCTGG
>UMKW01037656.1_pt1 | contig 58318 bp, 72 predicted proteins | sample 1966391 | NCBI WGS metagenome assembly UMKW01 (sample SAMEA4836183, study PRJEB28245) | human gut metagenome | biome: gut microbiome; material: fecal sample | place: Denmark | collected 2008
TCTCCCGGATTGGAGGGATCCTCCATGCTGAATAACGCATCCGGATTCCGGAAGGTTTACATTGCTGCCGGGTATACGGATCTGCAGCGCATTTCCCGCCAAACATCCGCCCTCTGGAAGAATTCGATCCTGAGGAACTGGAATCCGGGATCACTCAGGCACAGCTTACTGTCCTGAAGGAATTATCCTGGCTGGACAACTGTGGAAACCTTGTCTTTGCCGGGCCTCCGGGCCTCGGCAAGACCATGGTAGCCTGCGGTCTGGGCCTGCAGGCTGTCAACAGCGGTTATACGGTATGTTTTGAAAAGATGACGAACCTGATCCGTATCCTCGATACTGCAGAAACTGAGCGGGCTGCAGGATTCCGCCTGAAAAATATCCGAAAGGCACAGCTTGTCATTATTGATGAGATCGGTTACACACCAATCAGCCGTGGACAGGCGAACCGCTTTTTTACCTTTATCAGCGACACCTATGAAACCAGCTCCATCATCTTTACCACCAATAAGGAGATCGTTGACTGGGCAGAGATGATGGGGGATCCAGTGCTTACAACTGCCATGCTGGACCGGATCCTCCACCATGCAAAGTGTTATTCTTTCAGGGGAGAATCTTACCGGCTGAAGCATCCGGATCTTTATCCACAGGGTTGAGCAGATGACAAAGTCTGCTTACCATACCGTGTAAAAAGGTGCTTACCTTGCGATGTAAAGATCTGCTTACCATGGTATATAAAAAACTCCTTACCATACGATGTAAAAAACATCTTACCTAACAAAGTAAAAAAGTGCTTGACATTTGCAACCCGATCCAGGAAGTGCAGCCCGGCGATCTCCTGTGATACGTTGTGCAAAACGGAGAAATTTAAAAAACTTTTCCGGGTCGTCAACGCAGATACAGTGGGAGTTACCCACATCCGGGTCTCATGCCGTTCATTCAATTAAGAGTGCTTATCCTTTGGTGAGAATGACGGACTCATTTTTCGTCCGGTTCACTTTTCTTTTCAGTTTGCGGTACAATAGTCCCAGCAAGACAAGGAGCGCCGAACATGACGAAGATCTACTCACCGGAAGAACTGAACAGTTTCAACAAGGAAACCCTCGTAGCAGTGATCCTGTCCATGCAGGACCAGCTGGCCCAACTGAAGTACACGGCAAAACATAAGTACCGGCTTATTTTTGACCGCCGTTTCTGACGGCCGGTTTACACATTTGTTGTTTTTGTTTTGCTCCGGCAGCTGTCCAGACCATGGAAGCAGGTCTTCCATAAAACGATAATCCGTATCTTCCTGATGGTCCTTCATCACTATCAGGACATATTCAAGATAGCGGAAGGGATTCAGGTTGTTCGCCTTCACTGTTTCTGTGATGCTGTAGACGATCGCACTGGATTTTGCGCCGTCGATACTGTCGATCAGCTTCCATGCATGTTTGTACAGACAGAAGCTGCGCAGCGCGCCTTCCGTTCCTCTCGAACTTTTAATTTTTATAATTCCAATTTTTCTTTAAACGGACAAACCTTAAGACACTGATAACAGCGGATACACTTGCTTTCATCAATAAACGGATATTCAAATCCTTCCTCGTCCTCAACCATTGAGATTGCTCCTTTGGGACAAATCGCATAGCAAGCTGTACATCCACAGCATTCTTCTTTTCTCTTATATAATACAGGTATCTCTTTTTTCATAACTGATCACTCTACTGTAAAACTCTTTTCTATTCAATAAAAACTACTCCTCTTATCCTATTAATTGTTTACGATTTACGTGCTTTAGTGTTACTTGATTTACAACAGTAGAGAAACTATTGTTGTAAAATAGAACACAATTAATGCAGTAAATCTATAAATCGGTTCTGTTCTACTTTCATATTTAATTACTTCTACTTATTAAATACCGACCACTTATCGACCAGTAACTTTTGAATATATGTGTTTAATTTTTCTCTTTATTCGAAACGGAATTCCGACTGGCGAATAAAAAGATATACAATACCCTATCCCCTTACTCCGGAAATCATTCCAAAATGCATCAACTGTCTTCGGAATAATCGAATGACTTTTCAAATTTGGCTGCTTTATTGCCTCATCCATAGTAATTTCTTGAAACTTTAATAACGATTTAAACGAATCAAAGCGCTCAATTGCACGATCATTATTAAAAAACAGCAAAGAAACACCTTTGTTATCATCAAACTCTGGCAAAACATCTTGAATCCCCCAATAATCGCCTACTGTAAAATCACCACACCTCTTAATTGTTGAAAAAGGACACTCACCGCATGATCTCCTTAATGGTAAATTAGTATAATATAATTGTGTATATCCATCTCTATACTCCATCTTACCATTTTCATATATTATCTTTTCCATGTGCTTGTGCCACCCCCCCGATTTTATCTCGAAAAATAAATGTTTTTATCTTACTTTTCATTTTTCTTTCCAAATATTGCAAATAGCTTTTATATACTTTTGGACTAGGAACACCATGACAGATTAAATCTACCGTATAGAGACTATCTGAAAATTTGTTCGTCGAAAAATACTTTTTTACTGCCATTACATAGCAAGGAGTCCCAGAAAATAAAACTATTTTTCCGGAATTCAAATCCTCCTCAATGTTAGCGTAAGTGTTTTCCAATTTGGCCTGAACATATTTTGATCCTTTAATTTCTTCAAGATTTTCTATACAGTCAATCCTTTTATATATTGCTTGATTTGATTCACTCATCCCACAGCCATAGACAACTCCATCGCACTCCAAAAATGCCATTGCAATTGCAGTGAATGCACCCCCTGACTGGCTTTCCATCAATTTTGCAGTGTCTTTCAATTTACAACAAATTATCTTTTTAGGGGATTGCATATTATTCTTTCCCATCGTTATTTCCCCTCTTTCATATATTTTCTAATTTCACTAATAACCATTTTGATCAATTTTCGATTTATTCCAACAGTATAAATACAGGCAATTAATAAGGTGACCACATTAACAATATCATTGTTGAAATAGTAAGACATTGTAACAAATGCAACAGCAACACTATTAAGCACTATATTAGGCACATTAACTTTAATCCGGATATATTTTCTAATATCAATTCTTCTATATAAAGCCGTACTTGCATAGGATACTAATGTGGAAATAGATGCTGCATATAAACCTATATACTTAATTAACACCAAGTTAACAAGAACATTTATTATCGCTCCTGCGATTGTTGTTCTAGCGATAGTACTAGACTTTTTTAATGCAATATATACAGCACTATATAACCCAACAAGAATTTGAAAAAAAACAGCAATCATCAAGATTGGAATCTGATAATATGCATTTCCATATTGTTGGTTAACCATAACAGGAAACACAAATGGCATAATTGCTATGATTCCAACGCAAACTGAAACAAATAAGTTGAAAACCGTTTCCATCATATTACCGATGAATTCGTCTCTATCATCATCATTATAGTGTACCGAAACGGTCTCTACCCAGGCCAAATTAAAAAATCCATAAAATGTTCCCACTAGATTAGAGAACTTATTCGCAACAGAATATACTCCGTTCTCCGCAACATTTAAAAATCTAGCAATAATTGTTCTGTCAGAAGCGCTTAAAATCCATCCTGAAATCTGATTTGGCACTAACGGTAAAGAATATCCACAGACTTCTTTGACAAGTGAAAAATCGATTAACTTTAGACTATAATACTCCCATGCTTTTAACTTAAATAGCAAGTATATACAATTTATCGCAATTCCACACATAGTGGCTATAAACATACCATGAGCTCCCAGTCTAAGAAAAGCGACAAAAAAAACATTGAGAGCCACTGTACTAGAAGCAGTTAAAAAGCTACTTACTGAATAGGAAAACATATCTCCCAGACCACGTGCAAATTGCATTAGCAAACCTGAAAAGATATTTAAAATTACACCAAAAAGCAAATACATCTTATACTCTGATGAGATAAGAGACTGTATACATAAATATATCAAACTCACAGCAAAAGCTTGTACAATATTAACCGACGTAATGCTTGAGAAGAGTACCCTGATTTTCGATTTATCTTCTCTACAATCTATCATGAAACGAAAAATTCCTTGATCTAACTGCCAACAAACTAACGGCAAAATCAACGATATATATGTTGTGAAAAGATCAAAAATTCCGTATTCTTCTGTAGATAATAAAGCTGTATATAAGGGCAATAGCAAAAAACTTATAAACTGGGTACACATTTTGCCTATAGTAAGAATTGCTGTGTTTTTCACAAGTTCCTTACCTCTACTCACTTCTTTACCCCCCACTATTTTTCTATCAGGTCTACAACTAACCGTAAAAAAGCGTACGCATTTTCTCTTTCTAAGTTAAGATGAGTATCCACCTTTGACCAATCTGTGTTTTCTTTTGCTTTATTTTCTTTATTGATGCCGCAATTAATTGCATGATCCTGTAAGCCTGTCAAATCAAGTATGTTCTTTATTCTTCCATTTCGCTTAAGGCCGATTTCAGAATAAAATTCACGATGGAAAATTATCGAAAATGCAGTTGCATGAAATGAATTCGTAACCACAATGCTTGCATTTTTAATATATCCAAGAAATTCACACGGCGATGCAACACCACAATGGTGCAATTCGCGATGCTTATACCATATATCTTGATTAGACAAATAAAGCAACTCCATGTTTTTTTCTTTAGCAATTTTTTTTGCAAACTCTAATGTCGGATTAAGTTCTGAATTATAGCCTACACAAAAGAACAGAACGTATGGTTTTTCGACATTTGAATTTAAATTACTATAAGCCATGGAACACCATTTATCTTGTTGCAAAAGAAAAACAGGATCCACAACGGAACATACTTTTCCTTTTGAAACTATTTTTTCAAAAATTGGAACTAATTCTTTTTCTCGAAAAGAAATAAGAGAAAATTTATCAATTAGTTGTTTATAAACTTGTAGTTCTTTATCTGAAAATGCAGAGGTACCTATACTTGCAGCATATGAGCAGCAAATGGATTCTGGCGATGTAAAGTCACAAAAAAAAGTTTTGTCATTTCCTGTAAGGGTCAGATTCCAAACTTGGTCTGAGCCAACAAGATACAAATCATAATTGAGGGAGGAAAGTTCTTCATTTTTAATTTCTTTATTTGTCGTCAAGTATTTATGGACAAAGTTAGAAAATACTTTATCTAATTTTAAATAATATGGTGTCGTCAATAAATTACGTGCCAATTCTTTCACAACATTGTTATTAAATAAATTATTCCACCTTGATTTTTCTTTTTCAATTTGCTCATTCTTATAATTAATAATTTCAACAATACAATTGGAATTTTGTTGCAAAAATTCTTTAAGGGCATAGGCCTGCAAAACCGCTCCAAAATTATATGCATTATGAAATGTTAGGATTCCTATTTTTTTCATTCTAACCTCTGATTATCTATTTTAAAGTTAAGTGCACCAATTATTGCCATCGCAATAATATATAAATAAAATGTCATATCATATAAACAATTTCCAGATAAACTATACAGCAAATAAAAAATCTGAAAACAAAATGATAACATTACAGCATACTTATACTGGTATTCTTGTGTATTCGAAAAATATTTAAGTGCCCTGATTGTATTTTTTAGTAGTAAAACAATGGCACTTAAATATAATACAAATCCAATAATACCCATTTCGCACAGAACCTGTAGGTAAACATTGTGCGCATCAAGACGACTATATGATGATATATCTGTTAAATCACGGATAAACTGAGCTGCCAAATTTGTACTATACTGTTCTCTAAAATTCAAAAATCCAATACCTAGCAAAGGCGAACGCATGAAATTGAATAGTGCAAGCCCCCACATCGCAAGCCTATCTGTTGAACTGTTATCAGAACCTAATTCTGAGAATCTTTCAACAATAAAATTTAAGGAAGGAATGTTCTCAACCGCAAGTTGAAGAAGAACAGCACTAACACAGACAATAATAATCAATCTAGTGACAAATTTTGATTTTTTTTCTGTTGAAATAAACCATGTCAGAATAATTGCAACGATACACCATACAAGCGTACCTCGTTTACCATTTAACAAAAATGCAAAAAAAGCTAACACAGCAATTATTAGTCTTAATCTATTCGTAAATCTACTTTTTCTCCTTGTCGATTCAGCAATAATTAAAGTTACAAGTGTCATAATAAAAACGGCAATAAATATACCATTTTGTGAATAATGAGCTGTTATACCAGCCCTATATCCATATTTTAGCTGTCCAGTTCCTGGAGGGAAATATCCGTAAAAGTCAACAACATAGCTATAAAAATTAGGAAATATCCAGAAAAAGATAGTAAAAAACACTGCACTTCCCGAAAAAAGCAATAACAATTTCTTTAGCTTATCTAACCATTTATCTTGAGATAAAAGAAGTAAGCATACAATGATTCCCAAAAAAATACGAAAAACAACCATTTTTTCACTATGCAAAAGGCCATAAAGGAAAAAAGGGATCATTATTATCCACATTAGCATATATGGATACACTTTTCTTGATAGCCTTATCTTTCCACGCATGGATGCAGACATAATAAAACATATAACAATAGCCACCTGTAATACCGTTAATATCTGTGTGCCAAATAGTGAGATTGGTGTTTCGAAGAAAAAAATAGAACAAAAGAGAAAAAGTCCTATAAAAATATATATATCACTAATCTTAATTTTCATCTTATTCCCCGCTCTCTTATGCAAACTATAATTTCCTTAACAATCCACTTCAAACTTCCACAGGAAATATTGAAAATAGCACCCTTCATAAATCCCTGTTGGTATCTCCTAACTGTTTTCTTTAATTGATCTTTGCGTTTACCGTATACATAGTTGTGAAATAAAAAGTCCAAAGCCAAAGTAACGATTTTATATTCAATGATAACTTTGCACTTCGTATCTGATGCTTCGGTCAACAGTTTTTCCAGAGACACTATGTACTTTAGTCTTGAATCCTCAGTAAATAATCTGTCTTTATTATTTGTTGCACTTTCTTCATTTATTATGTAATGATAAATAGGATATCCTACAATAACGGCTTTTAAATTATTTTTTTCTACTAGTTCTGCGTTGAAAACTAAATCTTCACAATAATCCAATTCTGTTAAAAAAGAAAAATTTCTTATACATTCAGCTCGGTAAAATTTATTACAAACGCTACCCAGAATTCGTCTATCATTAAGAATCATATTATATAGTAATAAGCCCTCAACACACCTCTGTTTCTTATGAGAGTGCGTTTCTTGAACAACGATATTTAAGCTGTCCTTTTTGGAGTAATAAAATCCCCCAATTACAATATCTATGTCTTTCTTTTCAAAAAATAATCGTATCTTTTCAAAAATATTTTCTTCATAAATATCGTCAGAATCACAAAATCCTATAACATCTCCAGTACTATGCAATAGCCCCGTATTTCTGGCTGCTGACACACCCTTACCATCAGTTCGATAGAGTCTAATCTCAGCATATTTTTCTTCGAATCTACGGCATATTTCATATGAGTCATCAGTTGAATAATCCTCAACTAAAACTATCTCTATATCAAATTCTGTCTTCTGGGCTATAATGCTATTTATACAATATTTAATTGTTTTTTCTGCATTGTATACCGGAACAATAATACTGATTTTCATAATAATGTTGATATCCCATTTTACTTTATCATCATTTTTCTAATTCCAATTTTTAAAGCCGAAACAAATCCCACATTTTTTACTTTACGTGCAATTCGTAAGGGAAGCATTAAGACTTGCCCACTGAGATATTTTAACTTCCCTCCATTTCCAAATTTCCTTTCAATCTTCAAAATTGCCCAATCCAAAGGGGTAAACCAACTCGCAACAAAATGATGTATAGAATGTGTATTCTCCGTTATTGTGAGAATTCCAGTATTAAAATCTAGCGGGCAAAAGAAATCTGCCGGATAAATCGTAATCCCGTCTACCTGCTGAATTATATTTGCATTAGTCATACCATGTTTTTTTAAGATTTCGGTTGTATAATCAACAATAGTTTTAATGTTTTGACCGCCATTTTTAGTGGTAAAATGTAATTGATGATAAAACTCAATTATTTCTTTGAAAATTTCAGCACCTGGTTCGGCTCCCAATCCAAGTCCAGGATTAACCTCATACTCCATACCACGGACAGTTTTTTTCCCAGGTTGCATTCCCATGAATGTTCCTTTAGAAATAATATCATCAAATGATTTTACTAATTCGACATCTGTATCAAAATACAATCCGCCGTATTTATACAAAATTTCAAATCGTGCATAATCACTTACAAATGCCCATTTTTTTGCTGCATATGCTTCTTTCACGTATGCACAGCTATTCATATCAAAGGTATCCTCATTCCACTCTTTAATCTCATAATCAGGACAATATTTTTTCCATGACTCAATGCAGTGTTTTGCCTTTTCTGGAAGTTCACCTCTTCCAAACCAACAATAATGTATAGTTTTTGTTATCACAATTTATAACTCCTTAATTTACATGCATTTCTATAAAAATTCTTTTAAGCCCGGTATTTTTAGTATTACAAATGTGCCTCCCCAAGAGAGAATAAAGACCAAGAGCCATAGCAGAGGAATAGCAATACCTATTCCAAGCAAAGGGAAATTAGTAGGCGTAATATCCATCATTTTGTACAGAAGATTAATAAACACTGGGTGTATCAAATAAATTCCGAAACTACATCTGCTGATTGATTTAGCTATTTTTCCAACATATACATTGTCCATATATTTTTTGAACAGGCAGAATATCGACAATGCTTGGAACATAGTCAATATTCTATCTCCTAGGATTAATGCAGATCCTTCTCCGTATCTTATAACAGTGATAAACTGTATTATAATTTTCGTTACAGAAGCAAACAACCACAATCCCAGCCACATCCCCCCCCGGTTACTCAGGGAACTAATTACACTCTTTACCCTGTCATTATCTTCCCCATGAAGCCCGCCAATAACATATCCAAGCAAGATGTATGTCACATACTGCGTAAACAGCATATAATTTTCTATTTGAGTAGCAAAAGCAATATTAATAGTCGGAATAATAAAGTTTCCTGCAATCAGAATTGCTGTAAAAATACAGATTTCCCTATTGCCGGAATTATCCACAAATTTTTTTAATGGAATAAGAATTAAATAGATGCCAATTAGGACATATAAATACCAAAGATGCGACCAACTTTTCTGCTGAAGAGTCAACAGCACCGAATTTGGAAACATCCCTATTTCCACTGTTTTTCTTTCAAATATCTGTTCCAGAAGAGCAAATGCACTGCCAAACAAAAGTAATATAATTCCCATTCGAAAGACCATCTTTTTTATCTTTGCAAATGTCAGTTTATTTGAATGCAACAATAAATTACCACTAATCATTAGAAAGACTGGTACTGCCCATTGAATCAGTGTATATACACATGTAAGTATGCTATAATTGCTCTTTCCAATCTCCTGCACAGAAAAGTTATTTGGCTGTGTCATTGTTATATGAATTCCAATAACTGCAAGAGCACTTATTATTCGCAGCCATTCAATATAGTTAATCCTTTTTCTTTCCATCTATATCCACACCTATTTTTTTATCTTGACAAAAAAACATAACGCTCTTCTCATTAATGAATATCCTATTAGCCCCGTTAGATTTTTTACTTTCTGGACTTTCCTACTAATGTCATAATCCAACAAAATTTGCAATTCCTTGACTCTGCTCAAAAGTTCCTTATTCTTTACCCCTGATGAAACCCCAAGAAGAACCGAATACTCATATGCGTAATAAGAAGCGAGCAGTTTAGTTTTTTCTGAATCCTGTAACTTTAGTGCTTGCTTGTATCCTTTCTCGCACATATAAAGTTTATCTGAAATTAATTTTTCGGCTTTTCCAGCAGTAATTGAACCATTGCGTTTCTGTCTATACGCATAGAATGGATTCTCATAGAAATCAAATCTTTGTGCGTAAAGAAGAAGATCACCGCACCAGTCCATATCCTCGCTAAGATATCCATTTTTAAATCTCATTAAATGGCTATCAATAATAGATTTTTTTACTACTTTATTCCATGCTGCTGCTCGATATATGTTATTTTCAATCATATAACAAATTGCAGCATTAACATTCTTATTTATAATCTTTGTCCTGTCTACATCTGAAGTAATAATATAAGTATATTTATCACCCTTCTCATAATATCTCTTGGCAGGGAATACAAGCACGTCCGCATCCGTTTCTATAAGGTTATCATGAATATGCTCAAGGGCATTAGCATCGTCCCAAAAGTCATCGCTATCTAAAAAAATTACATATTTACCCGAGGCATTATCCAATCCCGCATTTCTTGCACTTGATAAACCACCATTTGTTTTATGAATTACTTTAATACGTACATCTGTTGCACCATAACTGTCACAAATTTTGCCACATCTATCTGGCGAGCCATCATCAACAAGTATTACTTCAAAATCTTGAAACGACTGTTTCATGATACTGTCAACACAAATTTTCAAATATTTCTCAACGTTATATATCGGGACAATTATACTAAATTCAGGCATATTCTCACTCTTTTACTCTTTTTTGCATTCGTTTATAATTTTTTTCTGGGATTACTATTCCATGCAGTACGGATGCTACTTCACAAAGTGCAAATCGTGGTGCTTTACGAATCATAGCTGTTCTAAGTTTCACCAAACTGCTTCTTTTATCCTCTTGAAGTGGGACATCTTTCCACGGTGACATTTCTTTATACTCTAGGAAGGTCTTTAGATATGGATGTTGGTTTCCCTTTATCCAAGGCCTTAGACCATCCAAGAAGCAGGTTGTAAAATGAACTATCCCGGGGTCTGATACGGCCTTTATGAATTCCTCTTTACCATAGAAATCCTTACTCTTTGACCTTCTTATTTTTAAAACCTGTTCATATGTGGCATAAAAATAGATTGAAAGTGTGTTATAACGCATTGGAAGTTTTACTTTCTTCTCCTGCTCAACAACACCATTCAAAACATCCTGGTCTAAATACGCCAGACTGCTACCATATTTTGTAATGTAATCTGTGAATTTTCTTTCATAATCTCCTATGCGTACTTCATCAAGATTCATGAACACAATGCCGCCATTCAAATAATAGTCACCATCGTTTTTCCCAACATTACGCCTATAACGATCATTAATGCACTCAAGCATTCCGCCGAATACTTTTCCTGTCATATCTGTATTCCACAATGGCTCAATAGTATCCACAATAATGGTATCGCAATCAATATTCAAAACTTTATGTACTGTTTCGGGTAAGGCACTCGCCATATATAAACGCCCAAAAGTACTTATATTCCACCTTCTTGTATCTAGTTCCTGTCCTGTTAGATCTTTCATATCAGGCATTGGAACAAAGAAAATATCTCGTTGATAATCCTTAACTACTTTAATTAGTTTTTTTCTATTTATATCTGAAATATGATTATCCATAATATAAATATGAATAAAATCACAGCCTTTATTGTTTTCCAACAGCGACAGTATCGAAATACCTGTTAAAAAAGCATAACTGTCGCTACTTGAGTACAAAATATCCATCTTCCCACCATATATCCTTTACAAACCTTCATCTTCTTTAATCCATCGAGCAGTGCGTTCAATCCCTTCTTTAAAAGGCACCAAGGTCTTAAACCCAGTATCTTCATAAAGTTTAGTAACATCAAATGTTGATATCGGCAAAAAAATAACATTTGATGTTATTTTTCCAAAGCCCAACTCAATTGGATCACCACCGCGCAAGTCGTTTGCTATCTGTCCAACAATTTTTAAGAATTCTTTTAGCGGTTTTGCATCACCTGAACCAATTGTATAATTTGTTCCATCTACACCTTTTTCTGCAATCAGAATAAGTGCTCTGGAAACATCTGAGATATGAACAAAATCGTAATACTGATTTCCTGCAGATAAATCCGGTGACTCTCCACGAAGAACTTTGCGAATGATTGTATTAACCAGCCGAGTAGATTTTTCCTCTTCGCCATATGTATTGATCAATGGCCAGAAAAAGCGTATTCCATAGGCTCCACATTTAGCTTTTCCCATCCAATGAGCAGCAGTTTTTGCAGCCTTATACATATACCCTAGATTTGATATTACTTTATCCTCTCTCATTTCAACAAGAGACTCTGCTTCGTGCATGCTTCCGCAGCCTATAAAACAATCAATCTCCATGGCATGCATGGCATCGATCAAATCAAGTGTTGATTGCAAATTCTGCATTTGAATTGTTTCGTTTCGAGCATCCTGGTCGGATACTCCCTGCCACGCAATATGAAATACCGTATCAATATCTCGGTCAGCAATTATATCAGGCAGCATACAATAATCTGCAATATTACATTCGACTATCTTTACTGGCAAAGTATTAATTGTATTAATATTTTTTGTTCCTTTTCGCACAACTGCAATCACTTCAATATTCTGTTTCACAAGTTCTCTTACAAGGAATTTTCCAATAAATCCCGTAGCGCCTGTTACAATTGCTTTTTTCATTACTCAGCTCCCCCGTTACTTTCTCAGTGCAATATATTGGGCCAATGTGGGCCAGTTTTTATCTTTTTCGGTTGCTATAATGTGATCTACTCCATATTCTTTAAGTGGCCATGGGATATTTAGTTCTGGATCATCCCATCGAATGCCACCACACGCTGACGGGACATACTTCCCTGAACACTGATATGAGAAAATTGTGCCATCGGTAAGTGAAATAAACCCATGGGCGAAACCTTCTGGAATATATATCACAAGCTGATCTTCGGCCTTTAAGAGCTCCGTATGATAATGCCCAAATGTCGGAGAATCCGCTCTTAAGTCAAGTGCCACATCAAACAACACACCAGAGATAACATGTATGAGTTTTGCCTGGGAATCCACAGTTTGGTAATGGAGCCCTCTTAATGCCCCCTTCTTGGAATATAAATCACTGCTTTCTGCAAATTCGGATGTTATACCATGCTCTACAAAAATATTTTTCTCATAATATTTTTTATATAATCCGCGCTCGTCAGGATACATATGCGGCTTTATGAGCATTAAATCTTCAATTTCAGTTTTTTTGAACTCAAAAGGCATTACTAATCCCCCTGTTCTAAAATCTTAGTTATCGTATCTCGATAAAAACCTTGGACCGGAAGGAAATGTTCCGGTATGTGATTAAACCAACCTAGATGACCTTTTATTTCCTGGTTATCCAACTGTCGGAGTTAAAATTCATCTGCAAGTACACAATGATAAAGAAATGAAATAAAATGTATTCGCCCCTTATCCCTTTTTGGTTCGATATTCTCAGTGACTAATATCGGTTTCATATCACAGAAAACGTCTGTACCGAGTTCATTTCTAGCACGGGCATGAAGCCTTTGTTCCAAGATTTCTTTTAATCGAACACACCCTCCCGGCAAATGCCAACCAACTCCACATTGCTTGTCCTCTCTCCATGAAAGCAAGATATTACCATTCTTAACAACAAGGATGTCAACATTTATAATGGGAGTCAGTGAGGCCACAGCTAAGAACAATTCATCCCCAAGTCCTTCAGAGGGATCAATTTTCTCTTCATTTATTTTAAAGAGTAATTCATCGACAATCGATTTAATGCTCATGTAGATTTCCCCTTTTAATCTTCACTCCCTATAAATTTTGACGCTTAATCAATAAAGGCTTGTAAATATAGTATTTTACGAGAATCAAAGGAAAGGATATCGAGGAATAACTATATTTCAATATTTAAGTAATTTGTGAAAACCACTTCAAAAATCAAGTGCTTATATAATTGAGTGTAAAAAATAATGAAATTTATATTTAACTTTCCATAAATAATTTAATTTCATTATTCATGCAGGCACGAACATCCCCTCCACCTACCCAACACTTACTCCATTCGACAACCATCTCAATGGCTGTGTCAAGATTCCAACGAGGCTTCCAGCCAAAGGTGGTCTTTAACTTTGAGCAATCCAATTTCAAGAAGTTTGCTTCGTGCGGGCCACCGTCATACCGATTGATCCACTTCATACCATCGCCCCACTTTCTCACAAACAAGTCCACCAGTGCCCCTGTCTGGAAGCAATCAACATCGTCAGGTCCTACATTATAATAGCCTGCGTATTTAATATCTTGATATTGGATTGCAGCAATCATCAGATACGCATACACCGGCTCCAGCACATGCTGATATGGGCGAGTCGAGAACGGATTTCTCACCACAATTTCCTCATGCTTAATTGCGGCGCGAATACAGTCAGGAATAATGCGGTCATTTGCAAAATCACCACCGCCAATTACATTACCGGCTCGTGCCGTAGAAATGGCGATCCGATTGTCAGCAAAAAAACTATTCTTATAGGAGTGTGTAACTAGTTCAGAACAGGACTTGGAATTTGAGTACGGGTCATATCCATCCAATTCTTCGTTCTCTCGATACCCCCACGCCCACTCTTTGTTCAGATATACTTTATCCGTAGTTACATTCAAGAAAGATTTCACACAACTACTGTTACGTACACATTCTAGAATATTTACCGTACCCATGACATTAGTCTCATATGTATATACTGGGTCTTTATAACTATCACGAACAATGGGCTGCGCTGCTAAATGCAAAACAATCTCCGGCTGTGCTTCATCAAAAGCACTTTTCAATGCTTTATAGTCTCGAATATCACCCATCACAGAGTTTACATCCTGTTTAATATTAGCGATTTTGAATAGAGAAGGATCCGTTGGCGGATTAAGAGAATATCCCGTGACAATAGCTCCAGTGTTAGCTAACATCTTGCACAGCCAAGAACCCTTAAAACCAGTATGACCTGTTACAAATACTTTCTTTCCTTTATAAAAATTCAAATCAAAATTCATGAAAAGTTTCCTCAATCTTTCCAAATCTTCCACGGGGCATTTCCATCTTCCCACAATTTTTCAAGTTTTTGCTTTTCTCTTAATGTATCCATACACTGCCAAAAGCCTTTATGAATGTATCCGGCAAGTTGCCCATCTTCAACTAATTTCGTAAGTGGCTCTTTTTCAAAAATAGTGCTGTCGCCTTCTATATAATCAAACAATGCCGGCTCGAAAACCATGTACCCAATATTAATTAAATTTCCATCAAAATCAGATTTTTCTCTAAATGTATTGATACTTCCATCTTTTCCAACATCAACAATGCCTTTGGTTTGTCCAAAGTTATACATTGACATTGTTCCAATCTTTCTATGTGCCTTATGAAATGCGAGTAGTTCATCAATGTTAATATCCCCCACTGCATCGCCATATGTAATCATAAATGTGTCATTACCAACGTAATCTTTAACTCGCTTAATACGTCCACCTGTTTGCGTGTGTAATCCAGTATCAACAACCGTTACTTTCCAAGGTTCTGCATGCTTATTATGAATAATCATCTCATTACCTTTTGTGAAATCAAATGTAATGTCAGATGTATGAATAAAGTAATCTGCAAACCACTCTTTAATTACATGTTGCTTATACCCGGCACAAATAATGAATTCATTAATATCATAAGCTGAATATTCTTTCATAATGTGCCACAGAATAGGCTTTTCCCCTATTTCAATCATTGGCTTTGGTTTCAAATGTGATTCCTCTGAAATTCTTGTTCCAAAACCACCTGCTAAAATAACAACCTTCATAGTATTACCCCTTCAACCTTTGCCAGATCTATGTTTTTATGTTTATAAGAGTTCTTCCAATTGTTTGAAAATTTACAGAATGTTATACAGACAATTCGATATAAGCATCCGGATTAATGATGGAATAGCGGACACCAGCCTGTGCCGCAAGGTTCACAACGACCTGCAGTCTATATTGAATAAACACCTTATCTGTAATACTGCCCTTAATAAAAATAAAGAAAAGATGCGCTGACAGTTCAGAAAACCTTGCTTCCTTCAATCGCACATTGCAATAGTCATTCATGTTATCGATGCCGATGACTGTCACATCCTCCACATCTTGATAAAGGCGTTTTACCAGATTGAATCCAATAAACCTGGCTGTACCTGTAACAAAAATAGTTTTGTTTTTCAAATCCACATAACTTATCTCATTGTTCCCCTTTGTGTTCTATAGTTCAATTTACTGTGATCATCTGGCTTGTCTTTCTCCATGATTCCCACAGTAATCTTTCTTCCAAGTAAATTTCTATATTCAAGTAATCATCTATCAATAGATGCCTATCCTCAAACACAGTCCAAAAGTTCTTGCAAAATCAGCGCTTAAAATGTTCTTTTTCTTCTTTCAATAGTCCTTTTCCATCAACTATTCCATTTAGGGCAGACACCTCAAACATTGAATACTTTATTACCTTCAATAATTCCATTTGGATATACGGCCTTTGTACATTGCAATCTAAAAAGGATATATTCTATACAACTTAATATTAGTTGGACAGATCTGTCGTTATGTAACAAATATTCATCAAAAATCCCTGATTTATCAGGCTTTCAGCAGTGTGGACATCATTCTTTATGTCAGGACTTCCACGTTATAATAAAATAATCCCTATCTGCGTCCATCTATCCAAAATGAAAAATTTTATGTTTCTCAAGCCCAGTTAGGTTCCCTTCTTTCGCTTTATAATAGGCAGCCACCCTGCACTAACCCATCCGACTTTCGCTTTATAATAAAGAAATCACTATCCAGCCGCTTCTACACAAAATCATCTTTTAACCCATTTTCATGAGTATTTCTATCATCATACCCCATTTCTAGCCCACTAAAAGTTTCGCCCAGCCATTGTCATATAATGCTTTTGACTCTCTTAAAAACTCTGGACTAAATAGGATATTCTTGCTTCCTGTTTTCTCTCGGATGCTTTTCGTATATCCCACCGGAATGGTAAATTTAATTACCATAAGTGCATTAGGGTTATACTTCATAACCAGGTCAACGACATTCTCAACAGCGCTCGTGTCAAAGTGCTGCGTACTCGAATCATAGTTAGTCGGTGCTGCGATTACAACAAATTCTGCAGCACTATACGCCGTCTCGCGTCAAGCGTTGCGGTCAAATCCAAGTCCTTCTCTGCCAGATATTTTTCGATACATTCATCCCGAATCGGTGATTTGCGCCGATTCACCATATCCACCTTCTCCGGAATAATATCCACAGCATAAACCTTATGGTGCTGGGACAACAGTGTAGCAATAGACAATCCCACATACCCAGTTCCGGCTACAGCAATTGTATATTTCTTGTCCATAACGTACTTCCTTTTTCTGCCTAATAAACCAGTTAATCTTTTTCATCTCCCCAATTATTTCATTTATAGAGCACACCCCTTACATATACCAATCGGGAAATGGGGCTCACATGAAAAACCCGCAACGTCACACGCCCCTCTGCGCCCGGCGTTGCGGTCACATCCTATTCCTTCCCATAGTACTTCCCATAATATTTTCCATAGTACTTGCCGTAATACTGCCCGTTCTTCTTCCGGTCCACCTTGTTGAGGATCACACCCAGCACCGGACAGCCGGCGTTTTGAAGTTTCGCCTTTACATCCTGGGCAAACCGGTACTTGATGGTCCCGGACTCGATCACGATAGCCGCCCCGTCGCAGTGTCTGGCAATGATGGCACTGTCTACCACCATCCCAAGCGGCGGCCCGTCGATAATGATATAGTCATACACCTTCCGGAAGGCGATCAGCATCTTCTCAAACCGGTCCGTGGAAAGAAGCTCTGTGGGATTCGGCACTACCGGACCTGCGATCATCAGATACAGATTATCCACATTGCTTACCGCATACACTGCCTCTGACACCTGACACTGGCCTGCCAGGAAATGGGAGAGACCGAACTCCATCTTCCCGCCTTTTACCCGGGATACCATCACTGACTTACGGATGTCTGCATCTACCAGCATCACCTTTTTCCCCAGTTCCGTCAGGGAGATGGCAAGATTCAGGGCCGTGGTGCTCTTTCCCTCACTGGCCACGCTGCTGGTCAGGAGGATAACCCTTTTATCGTCCCCGCAGAACTGGATGTTGGTCCGCAGAGTCTTTAATTCCTCCCGCATCTCATAAGTATATCCGTTTTCCTTGATCTCGATTTCTTTCATGTCGTCTGTTCCTTTGCTTTGTTCCGCTTTCTGGCTCTTAAGTTTGCCTGACGGCGGGCTTCTTTCAATATATGGTCAGGGTTCTCGCAGAAGATCTTCTCTGCGTAGGAATGTCCCATTTTTTTCGATACATATTTCGCGCACGCCCCCAGGTTGGGACGGCGGTATTTGACACCATGGGCGTCGCTTGCGATAAAGTGCAGCAGGTCCTCTTCCATCACCTGTCTGCCAAATTTCCGGATCAGGTTCCCGGACTCTCCCAGGATAGCTCCGGCATTCATCTGAATATAAGCTCCCAGATCCACCAGTTCTCTCACCTTACGGATATCCTCTCTCAGACATGGATATCGCTCAATATGGGCAAGGATCGGCTGATAACCTTCTGTCAAAAGATCGTAAACCTGATTGCGGATCTTCTCATAGTTATGAGCTCCGGAAAATTCTGTCAGCACGTAGCTGCTGCCCACCATAGAAGGTCTTCTTCTCCGCCGCAGATCCTTCACCATCCGGCTGTTGGTGTGATACTCACAACCCAGATAGAGATGCATTCCCATCTCCCTGGCCATCTCGCGAACCTGGATATAGACTTTTACCACCTGCTTCATGGCAGGCTCAAACATTCCCTCCCGGTAATGGGGCGTGGCGATGATGGTACGCACCCCGTCCCGGTATTCCAGGCGGAGTATCTTCCGCGCTTCTTCCATCGTATCCGCGCCGTCATCTACCCCCGGCAGGATATGGCAGTGGATGTCTGTCAACTCCAATCTGTCTCCTCCGTTTCACGACACCGCCCCCTGATCAGGACCAGGAAGGCGGCGTCAGAGTGAACTAAAATGCTCTTTTCTTCAGTCCGCAAGCACCTGCAGCCGCAAGAAGAGCCACAACGCCGATCAGCGCAACAGCCGGCTCGCCGGTCTTCGGAGAGGCATCTCCGGAAGCAGCGCTCCCAGCAGCGTCTGTTACGATCGCAACCGGTGACAGACTGGTAAATGTAGCGGTAACGGTTCCATTACCAGCTTTGCTGGAAACAACTTCCCAGGCGCTGCCATTGTAATGAAGCGCTGCTACATGAGAGTCAGCCGTAACGCCGGATACGTTGAATGTGATCGTTACAGGGAAGGCAGTTCCATCCGGAACAGACACATCCATAACGTTGCGCACTGCCATGCCTTCTACGAAGGCATCGCCCAGAAGCTTCTGCAGATCTGCGCCAGACGGAGCAGCAACGCTGGAGCTACCAAAGGTAACCTCTACGGCATTGCCGTTCTTATCTGTAGCGCTGGCTGCGCTGGAACCTACACTGCCCGCAGACGGGCTGCCTGCCGCGAATGCGGTCATGCCAAGTGCCATTGCGCAAACCACTGCCAGAACAAGAGCTGTCAGCTTCTTCGCTTTTACTTTCATTGGCCTGTACCTCCTTATTTTATTAAATCATTTTATATAGCTGCCCCTCACGATTGCTGGACAGGTACATAAAACAATTCCAGGATCAGTTCGTACAGGGCTTCTTCATCTGTATAGAATTCATCATGCTCTTCCCCCGCACGAGTCTCACCGGGCGCCTTGATGGTCTCGGTAAATTCATAATCTGACAGACTTGCCAGATCGTCTGCGTTCATATCTGTCACGATATGATCCTGCAGTTCAGTAAATAATCTTGTATAGGAAACGGCGTTTCCGCCGTCTTGCGTCATCTTCTGCGCCAGGGCTTCCAGGAACTGTGCCTGCCGCTCCATGCGGTCATTGTTGCTCCCTAGTACTGTAATATCCCTGGTCTGTACATATTTCCGAGCCAGTTCTCCGTCCATGGTGACGGTGGCCCCTTTCTGAAAGGCCGGGTCGATGGCTGTATAATCCTCCGGCACCGTCAGGGTCACGCCTCCCACCAGGTCGGTGGCTTTGGAGAATCCTTCCAGGTTCATGGCAAAATACCCGTCGATCTCCACTCCGTAGAGCAGCTTTGACACCGCCTGCTCCATCAGCCAGCAGCTGCGTTGCTTGCCGTCGCCGTAAGCATACTGGAGGGTGATCTGTCCCTTCTCGGTTCCAAACTTCTCCCCGTTGGCGTCATAAATATCCAGATCCACCATGGTATCCCGGGAGATCTGTAAGATCCTGACGGTCTGCTGCCCCGGATCCAGGATAAAAAGCAGGATACAGTCCGCCTGTCCTCCCTCGCCTGTGGCGTGCTCGTCAAACTCGCTCTCCCGCTTATCTACTCCCAGGAAGAGCAGGGTCTCCAGGTTTTTATTGTATTCATAGGTGACTCCGTTATGGACCACCTGGCCTTCCTTAAGCCCGGAGTCCGACTCCTGGGAAGTCTCTGGTTCCGGCTTTGACTCTGGCTTCTCCCGCTGGGACAGACCAACTGCTGCCGCCGTTGCCCCGACTGCCACAAGCGCCAGAATCAGGATCACAGGCAGGAAGCTGTGCTTCTTCTTTTTCTCTGGTTGCTTATCTTTCATCGATCAGAACTGCCTCCACTAAGTAGCGGTGATGGTCTTCTCCGCCGATACAGGTGCTCAGCGTCAGGATGCGGTCCTGTGGACCCACCTCCACTGAGCTGTCTATGTTGCTGCGCATATCCCGCAGGGTATTGAGAGAATCCAGGAATTCCTGCCGGTCGCCCTCTCCTGAGAAATCATAAGTCTTAAGGATATGCCGGTCGTCGTACACCACCGCCGCGAAGATCTGGTAGGTCAGGATTTTCTCCGGCGTATAGATGATCACCTGGGAATTCTCCTTCATAAACGCGCTGTCCTCATACTTATGCAGATCTCCGAACATGGTGTCGTCCTTCATGTTGTGCCCGTAGATCACTGTATTGAAATCTTCGAAGGTTTTTCCGTTATAGCTCTCTGTATAGATGGAGCCGGGATATCCTTCTGATCCGTCTATGTTATGGTTCAGATAGTAGCTGTCGTCTGTGGCGCTCTGGAGGATGGGGTAATCCACCTTTGTCCCCGGGATCTCGATCCAGGCATAGATGTCAAGATTCATCCCCCACAGAGATTCGAAATCAATGGGAATCTCTGTCTCCGGCTCCTCTTCCTGCTGAACCGGTTGTTCTTCCTTCACTGCCTCCCGGGTTTCTTCATAGACGTCTTCCTGCTTCTCCAGGGAGGTCATATAGTAGATCACATAGCCGATCCCGCCCACGGCGATCAGCGCCAACAGGAGGATCAGCAAGCTTCTCAGCTTTTTCTTCATTCTATTTTATCCCTTCTTGGTCTTTTTCTTCTTCTTACCCCCCGCCGGATCTGCCTTCCTGTCTACGGGAAGGGCTGCCAGTGTATTCAGGTTCAGGTACTTGACCACATCTTCTTCTGTCTTGATGGTATCATCCATCAGGAACCGCAGGATCACCAGTCCCATGGCCAGGATAAGCCCCGCCAGCGCTCCGATCAGTATGTTCTTGATAAGATTCGGACTGGAAGGATGCTCCGGCACCACTGCCTTCTCCACAATGGTTGGCCGGTCTGTGCTCATGATATCCGCCACTGCGTCCGCCGTGGCATCCGCCAGTGCGTTGGAAATATCTGCCGCCAGCTGAGGGTCCGGGTTCTCCACATCAATCTGCAGGATCCGCGTATCTGTAGGGTTGGTTACGGTGACTGTCTCTCTCAGTTCTGCCGGTTCTTCGGTGAGATCCAGTTCTTCGATCACCTTCTCCAGCGTAGGCCGGCTGGTGGCCAGTGTGGCAAAATCCGCTGTCAGCTCTGATCCCAGCTGGATATCCGCCAGAGACGTTACACTGGTAGTCTTGGTCAGGACGAAGATCATGGATGTCCCTGTATACTGGGGCGTGATCAGAAACCTGGTCACACCACCGGCGATCAGACCGCCCAGGATCAGACACAGGATCAGGATCTTCAGCTTCCCAAGGAGCAGCCTCCCGATCTCCACAAGATCGATCTCGATCTCATCTTCTCGATTATTCATTAATATCTGTTGTTCTTCCATATATACTCTCCTGTATCTCCTGCGTCCTCTTCCGGCTAGGAGGCTCCGCTTCCCTTTAAGACCACCAGAACCGTCTGCAGGATGATCTTAATATCCAGCTTCAGGGACCATTCTGACAGATATCTGGCGTCCAGCCGTACCACTTCCTCGAAGTCCGTGATATTGCTGCGTCCGCTCACCTGCCACATCCCGGTGATCCCCGGTTTGAAAGCCAGCCGTTTCCTGTGGTGGATCTCATATCCCTCCACCTCCGCGGCAGTAGGCGGGCGGGTGCCAACCAGGCTCATATCGCCTTTGAGCACATTCCAGAACTGGGGAAGTTCATCAATGCTGTATTTACGCATGAAACGTCCAATGGGGATGATCCTGGGATCATGCTCCATCTTAAACATATGGCCGTCCATCTCATTTTGTTCCATCAATTCTGCTTTCTTTTCTTCTGCGTCCAGACACATACTCCGGAATTTATACAGGCGGAAGGGCCTTCCGTGTCTGCCGATCCGCTCCTGGGAGAAGAAGATCGATCCCGGCGACTGATGATAGATAATGGGGCCGAAGATCACTGCCGCGATCCCGGTCAGCAAAAGCCCTACCAAAGCGCCGGCGATGTCCATTCCCCGCTTCGCCGTCATCTGCCAGGGCGATACCAGTCGGATTGTCCGGGTCAGCACCAGATGGCCGGCGATCTCGTCCACCTCCCGGTCCGTAAGGTCCAGCCCGTATTTCCCCAGATTCACATGTACGGTGATCCCGATATTCAGGAAATAGGCCATCAGTTCATTGGCGGCATCCGGTCGGTGTGGCGTATTGATAAACACCTCATCTACAATGTAATCCCGGAACACCATCCGATAGTTGGTCGCATCTGCGATCACCGGTACCCCGGCGATCTGCTTCTCTCTGGCTTCCTGATCCAGAAGGGCGATCCCGATGATCTGGTAGTCCCGGTAATACTGTCTTCGGAAGTCCTCCAGCAGTTCCTCTGCCATGTCGTACTCTGTCACCAGCACCACCCGGCGGCCTGGCCGGTTCTTCTTCCTTCGTACCCGCAGAACCCGTTTCCACGCAAGACGCGCCGGAACCATCAGGACTACCGACGCCACATAGAAATAGAAGAAGAAAAGTCTGGAATAGGTGGCCGAGCTTTTAGCAAAAAACATGTAAACGATCAGGCCGGCGATCAGCAGAGAGGCGTGCTGGATTACCTGTATAGTCTCCTTAATGTATCCTCTCTGGATGATACCGCTGTAACTTCTCAGGACCGACATGACGCACAGATCCAGGATGATCACTGCCACCGCCATCAGCCGGTAGTCTTCTGAATTAAGAAAGGATGTGTGATGCCGCATACTGTACGCAAGAAAAAAGGAAAGTTCCAGAATGATTATGTCTAACACTGCGAAATCCAAGTGTTTTACCCAACTGTTCTCTTTCCTTTTGTACATTCCTTTTTACCCCCCCCCGGAAATTTTCTGACAATTCATTTCCGGAAGTAAGACTGTATGTATTTGTAGAGTTTATTCCTCTATTCCTTTTCCATTCTAGAGTTTATTACTCTAAAAGTCAATAGATTTTTCCCTCTACAATAAGATACCTTTGAGGTGATTTTTTATGAATTATAGACAAAAAATCCGCGCCCTGTGTGAAGACAGCGACCTTATCCAGACCCATATCGCCGGCCTTTTGAACGTAGGACAGCGCACGTATGCAGACTATGAATTAGGAAAGACCCGGATTCCGGTAGATTCCCTGATAAAACTGGCACAGTTTTATGACGTAGATATGAATTATATTTGTGGGATCACTCGAATAAAACAGCCATTTCCAGCTTCCTAAATAAAATAAAGCAGAGGAAAATCGAATTCCTCCGCTTTTTTTAAAAAGTGATCTCCATCTTTGTTCCTTTGCCCACTTCACTCTCTACATGGATCTGAGCATCGTGGATCATCGCCCCGTGCTTCACAATGGAAAGCCCAAGGCCGGTTCCTCCGGTCTCCTTGGAGTGGCTTTTGTCCACCCGGTAGAAGCGCTCGAAGATCCGTTCCTGCTGATCTTTGGGAATCCCAATCCCTGTATCGGTGACGATCACTTTCTTGCCCTGCAAAGTGCCCCCCACCCATACGCTTAAGGATCCCCCCTCTTTATTGTACTTGATGGCATTCTCACAGATATTGTAGATCATTTCATCCAGCACCTGCCGAATCCCATGATAGATCACCGATTCCCCGGTCACTTCCACCCGCACCTTCCGGGCCTGGGCCTGGGGCGCCAGACGGCTTACGATCTCCCGGGTCATCTCATAGAGATCCACATCTTCCTTCTCCACCTCGATCTCGCCTTCATCCAGCTTGGACAACTTGATAATATCCTCCACCAGAGTGATCAGGCGGCTGGCCTCATTGTAAATGCGCTCTGAGAATTTCTTCATGTCCTCCGGCCGCACCATCCCGTTCTTCATGATCTCCGCATAACCGGAGATGGACGTCAGCGGGGTCTTCAGTTCATGGGATACGTTGGCTGAGAACTCTTTTCTCATATTGGCGATCGCGTCTTTTTCCTTGTTCTGCTCATCAATCCTTCTAAGCAACGGTGTTATTTCCTCATAAATCTCGTTTTCCAGCGGATCATCCAGTTTCAGTTCGTTGATGGGCCGGATCAGCCGCCGCACCTGCCACCTGGAGAGAGCCAGGGCGAACGCCAGCATGATCCCGGCGATTATCGTCATACCAGGCAGCACCTCCAGGGCGGTCCGGAGCACACTGTCCATGGATCTTGCCACCCGAAGGATAGTCCCGTCGTCCAGACGCAGGGCATAATAAAACATCTCCTGCTCCAGGGTGTCTGAGCGGCGCACGTCCTGCCCTTCCCCCAGATTCACAGCCTGGCGCACCTCCGGGCGGTTCTTATGGTTCTCCAGGGTAGCCTCGTCGGTGTGCTCGGAATCATAGAGCACCTGTCCGTCCTGGCCGATCAGGGTGAGACGGGTCTCTTTCTGCACACTGGCCGCCTCGTCAAGATACCCTTCCCCCGCATCCCTTAGGCCCGCTTTTATGTACTGCGCCTCCTGGCGGATCTCCCGCTCCATGACGCTCACATTCTGGCGGTACACCACCACCGTGGTCATGGCGTAGGCGATCAGAAGGGTGGTCACGATGACCAATATCATACTTTTCTGGATCTTGTTCCTAAGCTTCATAGATTACGACTCCTGCTTACTCATCCGGTATCCCACGCCTCTGACAGTCTCGATCTTGTCGCCGCAGGAGCCAAGCTTCTGCCGCAAGGTCCGGACATGCACATCCACAGTCCGGGTCTCCCCGTCAAAGTCATAGCCCCAGATATCTTCCAGCAGACGGTCCCTTGTCATCACCACATTCTGATTCTCCATCAGCCGCTTCAGAAGCTCATATTCCTTCAGCGTCAGATTCACCACTTCTCCTGCTGCCGTCACTTCATGCTTCTGGGTGTCGATCTCAATATCTCCGGCTGCCAGGATATTCTTCTGATCCCGGGAGGCCTTCTCACTGCGGCGGAGCACCGCTTTCACCCGGGAAACAAGCTCCATCATGCCAAATGGTTTGGCCACATAGTCGTCCGCTCCCAGGTCCAGCCCTTTTACCTTGTCGTACTCCGCTCCCTTGGCAGTCACCATGATCACCGGGATCTCCCGGGTCCTGGGCGAAGATTTCAGCTTCTTCAAGATCTCGATCCCGTCTTCCCCGGGAAGCATGATATCCAGGAGCACAAGCCTTGGCGTCTCCAGGGCCAGAGTCTCCCAGAATTCCTTCCCATCTTCAAAACCACGCGCCCGAAAGCCCGTGGTCTCCAGAGTATATACAACCAGTTCCCGGATGTTGCTGTCATCTTCTACACAAAAAATCATTCTGACACTCCTTGCTGTTTTACACCTTACTGTCCTTGTGGATACCGGTGATGGAGAATTCCACCCACTCCGCGATGTTGGTGGCGTGGTCTCCGATACGCTCCAGGTACTTGGCCACCATGATAAGGTCAATGGCTTCCTTTCCCTGGTCCCCGTTCTGGGCGATGAAGTCGATCAGTTCCTTCTTGTTGTCTTCAAAGAGAAGATCCACTTCATTGTCCGCCTCCATCACCTGTCGGGCAAGCTCCAGGTCTTTGTTTACATAGGCGCGGACGCTGTCTCTCACCATCCTGGCCGCGGCCTCGGACATTTTCCCGATCTTGGGGATATCACTGGCTTCCGATTTCTTCTCGGAAATGATGATCTCGGCGATATCCGAAGTCTGATCCCCGATCCGCTCCATGTCTGTGATCATCTTAAGCGCCGCGGAGATCTGCCGCAGATCCCTTGCCACCGGCTGCTGCTGGAGCAGAAGCTTCAGGCACAGACGCTCGATGTCCTTCTCCATCTGATCGATCTCTTCATCGGCGGCGATCACTTCCTTCGCCTGCTCGATACTTCCCTGCTGCAGGGCTGTGGTCGCCTTGTCGATGGCCACCTCGCACAGTTCTCCCATGTGGATCAGCTGTTCGCTTAAGCTCTCCAGCTGCATGTCAAATTTATTACGCATATCTTAACCAAACCTCCCTGTAATATAATCTTCGGTTCTCTTATCCGCCGGAATCGAGAACAGTTTCTCCGTATCATTGTACTCAATGACCTCACCCAGGAGGAAGAAAGCGGTATTGTCCGATACACGCACTGCCTGCTGCATATTGTGAGTTACCATGACAATAGTATAGTCCTTTTTCAGGTCCATCGCAAGGTCTTCGATCTTGGACGTGGAGATGGGGTCCAGAGCGGATGTAGGCTCATCCATCAGAAGCACTTCCGGCTGCACTGCCAGAGCTCTGGCGATGCAAAGCCGCTGCTGCTGCCCGCCGGACATGCCAAGGGCGCTTTTCTTCAGCCGGTCCTTGCACTCATCCCAGATGGCCGCGTCCCGCAGAGACTTCTCCACGATATCGTCAAGCTTTGCCTTGGAGTGGATGCCGTGGGTCCTGGGACCGTAGGCGATGTTGTCATAGATACTCATAGGGAAGGGATTGGGTTTCTGGAACACCATTCCCACCCGTTTTCTCAGCTGGTTCACATCCACATCCTTGAAAATGTCTTTGCCGTCCAGAAGGATCTCTCCCTCGATGCGGCAGCCCTCTACCAGGTCGTTCATCCGGTTGATGGACTTAAGAAGCGTGGACTTCCCACATCCGGAAGGTCCGATAAATGCTGTGATTTTATGTTCTTCGATCTCAAGGTTCACATCTTTTAACGCCTTGAAATCGGTATAGTAAAGATCCAGGTTTTTAATACTTATTTTCGACATTGTTCTCCCTCTCTACGCTTTCGTTAATCTCTTGGCCACCACGCCGGACAGGGTATTGATCCCCACAACCAGCACCAGCAGGATCACTGCGGTGGCGTAAGCCTGATCCATATACAGGCCCTCGCTTGCCAGGTTGTACATATGAACTGCCAGGGTCCGTCCGGAACTCATCACACTCTTTGGAATATCCGCCACGGTACCAGCCGTGTAGATCAAGGCTGCCGTCTCTCCCACAATACGCCCGATGGCCAGGATCACGCCTGCCAGGATCCCGGGGATGGCGGAGGGGAGTACGATCCGGAACACGGTACGAAGTTTTCCGGCTCCCAGACCGAAGCTTCCTTCCCGGTAAGAATCCGGCACTGCCTTCAATGCTTCCTCTGTGCTTCGCATGATAAGAGGCAGCACCATGATGGACAGGGTGAATGCACCTGCCAGGATGGAGAATCCCCACCCGCAGGTGGTTACAAAGAACAACATTCCAAACAGTCCGTAGACGATGGATGGGATTCCCTGCAGAGTCTCTGTGGTAAGCCGGATCACTTCTACGAATTTATTGCCCCGCTTCGCGTACTCTACCAGGAAGATGGCAGAGAAGATTCCAAAAGGAACCGCGATCAGAAGGGACAGCGCCGTCATGATCACCGTGTTGATAAGCGCCGGCATAAGAGACGCGTTATCAGAGGAATACTCAAGTGAGAACAGGGAAGGTTTAATATAAGGTACGCCGTTGACCAGGATGTAGATGATCAGAAAGATCAGCACCGAGAAGGTGACAATGGCCGCCAGCAGCACCAGGAGCATTACCAGCATGGAGCCCGGCGTCCGTGTGTAACCTTTCAGTTTCTGTCCCAGTGTCATCTCATTTACCCCATGGGTCACCGTTATTTCATTCTTACTCATGGCTGTTCCCCCTGTTCAAAAGTGCTACGCAGAAATTGATGATCAGGATGAACACGAACAGCACTACGCCGGTGGCGATCAGCGCTTCCCGGTGAAGGTCTGTGGCGTATCCCATCTCAATTACGATATTTGCCGTCATGGTACGCACGCCCCGGAAGATCCCTCTTGGCATCCAGGTCTGGTTGCCCGCTACCATGATCACCGCCATGGTCTCGCCGATAGCACGGCCCACGCCCAGGACGATGGCTGCCACCGTACCGGACTTGGCTGCCGGCAACACCACCCGGAAGATGGCCCGCTCGTGGGTTGCTCCCAGAGCTACTGCTCCCTCATAGTACTGGGTTGGCACCGCCCGCAGAGAAGATTCTGTAAGCCCGATGATGGTGGGCAGGATCATCATTCCCAGCAGAAGAGAAGCGGTCAGCATGCTGCTTCCATTTCCCCCAAATCCCAGGTCCCGGCCGATCTGGCGCACGATGGGCACCAGTACCACCAGGCCGAAGAAACCGTAGACAACGGAGGGGATCCCCGCCAGCAGCTCCGTGGCTGTCTTCAGGGGCTTGTAGATCTGTTTCGGACAGTAGAACGCCATGAACACTGCAGTCAGGATCCCGATGGGAACTCCAAAGATGATGGCGCCCGCCGTCACATAAAGGCTTCCTACGATCATAGGAAGGATTCCGTAGATATCGTTGTTCGGCTTCCACACAGTCCCTGTCAGGAATTCGATAAAGCCGATCTCTGACATTGCAGGGAGTCCATTTGCAAATAAGAAGATACAAATGAGAGCTACCGCCAGCACCGAGGCGCAGGCGGCAATGAAGAACACTCCCTGCATGAATTTTTCAGTCCATGCATTTGATTTCATATTATTCTGTTACCTCATCCCATGTAAGCGCTTCACCAGTGTAGATTGCTTTTACCTGATCGCTGGTAAGATCCTCTGTCGGGTTCGCGTTGTTTACTACTACCGCGATACCGTCGGTTGCGATCACCTGAGCCTCAAGGCCTTCTGCAAGCTCCTCATCCTTTACTTCTCTGGAAGCCATTCCGATGTCATAGGATCCTGCGATAGCATTTTCCATACCTGTGGTAGAATCGGTAGTCTGAAGCTCGATCTCTGCCTCCGGGTTCACTTCTGCATAAGCCTCGATCAGTTTCTCCATAACCGGAGATACGGAAGAGGAACCACCAACTACAACCTTGCCTGCCGGAGCCTCGCCTGCGTAAGCTTCTACGCCGTCAAGCGGGATATATCCTTCCTCAGCTACCACTGCCTGACCCTCTTCGCTCATGATGAAAGCGATGAAGTCGGTTGCGGTCGGGTTGTTAAGATCAGCCTTGGTTGCGATGTTGAACGGACGGGATACTTTGTAATCGCCGCTCTTTACGTTGTCAGCAGTCGCCTCAGCTCCATCGATCTTTACTGCCTTAACACTGTCGTCAAGAGATCCAAGAGATACATAACCGATAGCGTACTCGTCGCCGGCTACGGTTGTCAGCATAACGGAAGTGCTGTTGGTGATCTGGGCAGCCTCGGTGGTCATGTCAACCTTCTCGCCGTCCTCCTGCTCTTCCTCAATGCCAAACAGCTCGATGAATGCTCCTCTTGTTCCGGAACCATCCTCTCTGGATACGATGGTGATGTCCATAGAAGGATCAAACTCGCCGGAAGCTCCTCCCTCGCCGCCTTCTGCGTCAGATCCGCCGCCGCATCCTACGGCCAGGCCTGCTACCATAGCAACTGTTGCCATCATTGCAATAAACTTTTTCATTTTCATTTGATTACTCTCCTTTTGATTTGTGTACTTGTTTTTGAGGTATTGTTTTCTTCTTCACAAGCCATACTATAAAGGGCGAATGTTAAATCCAAAATCCCAGGAATGTTAAATCTATGTAAAATCTCCCGGGTGGGGACGTGGTATTTTCGAAAATACCACGTCCCAGATTGAAAATACCCTGTCCCTTTTTGAAATCAAAAAACGGCAGAGCGCGAAATAAGCGCTCTGCCGATAGTATCCGCAGATTTTATTCTTTTATGAACCTTTTACAATCGTTTCTCAAAATTTCCTTCTACGGAGCAGCCCTCTGTAAAGATCATAAATGCGTTTGGATCAATGCTGTGCACGATCTTCTTGATCTGCCCCACTTCGTATTTTGAGATCAAAACAAACAGAATATAGGAAGTCTTATTGGTATATGCCCCCTCGCCGTCCCAGTTGGTAACGCCGCGGCCCATCTGCTCCATGATCGCCTTGGAAATCCCAAGCTTCTTCGTAAAGATCATTACGCTGGTGTTGATATTCTGAATATGTACCCGGTCAATGGCCAGCGACAGGACTGTGGTATAGATCAGCGAGTACACAACGATCTCAATATTGAACATGAAAAGACAGATCAGGTAAACGAACACATTCATTAAAATGTTGATCTTTCCCACACTGACGTTCTGATATCTTTTGGAACAGCAAAGTCCGATGATATCCTGTCCACCGCCGGAGCTCCTGCCCCGCAGCACCAGACCGGTTCCTGTTCCAGCCACGATACCGCCGATGATACAGGCCGTCAGATAGTCGTCAATGATCGGCGCTGCCGGGATTGGGATCACCGACAGCCAAAGGCTCTGAATACCTACCGTAACCAGCGTCTTTACCGCGAATTCCTTACCCAGGATCCTAAGACCCATATAAAAAAGAGGAATATTCAGGATAAAATAAATGATACCGGACAGGTCCACCCCTGCCGGCACCGGTACATGCAGCACACTGACCACAAATGTCCGGAGCAGCTGGGCAAAACCCATGAATCCGCCATTGTAAAGTCCCAGCGGAGTGATCAAAAGATTGACGCCGGCGGCAAACAATAAGCTTCCACCCACGGCATACACAATCTGGATCACCCGTTCCTGTGTCTTTGCGTCAAATGTCTTTCCCATCTCTAGCATCCCGTCCCTTTATCGAAAATATCAATCCTTGCTCATTCTAGCATTTCACCTGCTAATTTACAATAGGGGACAGGGTATTTTCAATCTGGGACGTGGTATTTTCAAAAATACCACGTCCCCAATTAAACCAATTAAAAAACTAAAGTATCTTCGACAAGAATTCTTTCAATCTTGGTTCTTTTGGATGATCGAAGAATTCTTCCGGACCTGCCTCTTCTTTGATCTGTCCCTCATCCATGAAGAGGACTCTGGAAGCCACCTCCCGGGCGAATCCCATCTCGTGGGTGACCACCACCATGGTCATGCCTTCTTTGGCCAGCTGTTTCATCAGTTCCAGTACTTCGCCTACCATCTCCGGATCCAGCGCGGACGTGGGCTCATCAAAGAGGATCACGTCCGGATTCATGGCCATGGAGCGGATGATCGCCACCCGCTGTTTCTGGCCGCCGCTTAAGGTAGACGGATAAGCGTCCGCCTTATCGTCCAGGCCGATCCGCTTCAAGAGGCCAAGCGCCTGCTCACGGGTCTCGCTTAAGATCTGCTCTTTGGTCTCCGTGATGGGGATCAGTTCCTTCTTATTACTTCCACGGAACAGATTGGTAAACCGGGTCCGGGAATTCTGCCGCTTTGCCTTCTTTAAGTCCTTGCAGCGCAGATATGCCGGCGCCATCATTACATTCTGAAGCACCGTCTTATTATTGAACAGATTAAAATGCTGGAACACCATCCCCATATGCCGGCGATGCACATTGATATCCACGCTCATATCCGCGATATCCACCCCATTGAAAATGATGCTCCCGCTGGTGGGATCTTCCATACAGTTCAGGCAGCGCAGAAATGTAGATTTTCCGGATCCGGAAGGACCCAGCACCGCCACGATGTCGCCCTTATTGATGGTAATATCGATCCCTTTGAGAACTTCCATATTTCCGAAGCTTTTCTTAAGATTAATTACTTCTATCACTCTTCCTCAGGCTCCTTTCCATCAATCGGATCAACAAAGTGATCACCAGCACCAGTGCAATGTAGATCAACGCCATTACCAGATATGGAACCATGAACTCATAACTGTTGCTTCCGATATAGTTAAACGCCACATACAGGTCCGCCGCTCCGACGAAGCTGACAACTGAAGTCTCTTTGATCAGCGCGATGAACTCATTTCCCAGAGTGGGAAGGATATTCTTGACCGCCTGGGGGATCACGATCTTGGACATGGTCGTGCCAAAGCTTAATCCTACCGCACGTCCTGCCTCCATCTGCCCCGGATCCACAGACTGGATCCCGCTTCGCATGATCTCGGAAATGTAGGCGCCGCTGTTCAGTCCGAATACCAGCATCGCCACCTGCACGCCTGTGATCTGCCAGCCGATGATGGGGATCAGTACATAATAGAATACCAGCAGCTGTACCACTGTCGGCGTCCCCCGGAACAAAGCCACATAAAAGCTGCAGATGCCGTTCAGGATCCGCGGCAGCCTTTTATACTTGGGGATTACCCGGACGGTGGCGATCAGCGTACCGATCAGGATACCGATGAGCAGGCCGGTAACTGCGATCAGCAGCGTATTCTGGAGACCTTCTATGACCTTTACATAGCCATTCTGGTCCAGAAAAATCTCTATAAATCTATCTACTTTCTGACTAAAATTGCCCATTGTCTTCCCTTCTTAAAAGAAGGAAGGCGTTGTCAATACAAACTGCCGCCTTCCTTTTTCCCTTCTGTTCTTACTGAAAGTTTCCTACTGCATCTCGTTGATGGACTCTGTGATCGCCGCTGCCGGAGCTGCGTCAATGATCACATACTGGATCTTGCCCTGGAGCATATCCTGTACTGCCAGAGAACCGTTCTTGTAAGGTACGCATTTTGCAGGAAGTCCCTCAAAGCCCCACTCTGCATCGCCTTCTACATAATACTGTCCGGTAGTTCCCTGCTGTACGCCGATAGAATCAGAGGATTCCAGCTCGCCAAGCTTAGCGGCAACTGCGTCCGCATCTGCACAGTCGTCGAAAGAAGTGTCGGTGCTTGGTACGATCAGTCTCTGGGAAGCCTGATAATAAGGATCCGTAAATGTTACCATCTCTTCTCTTTCCTCATTGATAGTAAGACCAGCCATAGCGATGTCACATTTGTGCTGTCCTACAGACAGACATACCGCATCGAAATCCATGTTCTGGATAACCAGTTCCTGGCCAAGCTCCTCTGCGAAGAGAGCTGCGATCTCCATATCGATTCCGTAGTAATCTTCACCCTGTGTATATTCAAATGGCTCAAAAGCCGCGTTGGTAGCTACTACCAGCTGATCCTTGGAAGAATCCAGTTCCGCGGACTGTACCGCAACCGGCTCGCCGCCGCCAAAATAGCGGTCACAGATCTCATCAAAGGTTCCGTCCTCCAGGATCTTCGCGATAAACGCATTTGCCTGCTCCAGAAGCTCCGGCTGATCCTTGTCCACACCAAATGCATATTCCTCATTGGTCAGATCCACATCGATCACCTTTGCTGTGGTAGCCTCATCGCTTCCTCCTTCTTCCTCAGAACTTCCGCCGCCACATCCTACGATCAGGCCGGCAGCAAGAATCATAGCTAAAAATAACGCTGTAAACTTTTTCATCCGTTTTCCCTCCGTTTTATTCACAAAATGTATAATCATACAGATTATCTTCATAATTATAACATGCTTTTTACAAAAAACAAGCCCTGTCCTTCAGAAAATTCAAAAAGGGACAGGGTATTTTCAATCTGGGACGTGGTATTTTTAAAAATACCACGTCCCCAATTAAATTAACCAAGGATCCACTGCACAAACGCCACCAGCAATACCAGGCCTCCCAGCACGATCCGGTAATATCCGAACACTTTGAAATCATGCTGTTTGATATATCCCATCAGGAAACGGATCGCCACGATAGACAGCCCGAACGACACCAGACAGCCCAGCAGCAAAAATCCAAGCTCTGCCGCGGTAAAGTTAAACCCGAATCCTACCAGCTTGATCAGGCTGGCGCCGAACATAGCCGGGATTGCCAGGAAGAAGGTGAACTCCGCCGCCACTTCCCTGGACACGCCGATGATCAGCGCGCCTACGATGGTCGCTCCGGACCGGGAAGTTCCCGGGATGAGGGCCAGCATCTGGAACACCCCGATCCACAACAGCATCCGTACCGACAGTTCCGAGATCTTGGTCACTGCGGGGCGCCGTCCCTCATTGCGCTTCTCGATCACAATAAAAAGCACACCATACAGGATCAGCATCAGCGCCACCGGCACCGACCAGTAGAACAGACGATCCAGCACGTCATTAAAGAGGATTCCCACAACTCCCGCAGGGATTGAAGCGATCAACACCTTGATCCACATCTGCCAGGTCAGCATCTTCTGTCGCTGAGTCTTCTTTGGCGAAAATGGATTCAGCTTATGAAAATACAGAACCACCACCGCCATAATGGCCCCCAGCTGGATGACCACATTGAACATTTCCATAAATGCGTCGCTTAAATTTGGTTTCAGCAGATCTCCCACCAGGATCAGATGGCCGGTGCTGCTCACCGGAAGCCACTCTGTGATTCCTTCCACGATCCCCAGCAGGATCACTTTTAACACGTCTAACATACTACGTTCTTTCCCTCCTGATTTCTTTTTATGTTAAATGTATACTTTATTCAGTCGCTTATCATCCCAGATCAATATATCTTTGGATCGCGCGGGCCACGCCGTCCTCATCATTGGATCCGGCCACCGTATCCGCCACCGCCAGCACCTCTGGCACGCTTTTCTTCATCGCGGCGCCGAGCCCTGCCATCCGGATCATATCCGCATCATTGGCTCCGTCGCCAAATGCCAGGATCTCTTCTCTCCTGATCCCAAGCTCACCGGCCAGCCACAACAGAGCCTCTCCCTTATTGATCCCGCCTGCGTTTACTTCTATATTATAAGGAAGCGCTCCAGTAGCTTCCACGCCTTCAATCTCCCGAATCCTCCAAAAAGCCTGCTCCTTCTCCCTGGCGCAGGCGAAGAAGGCCTGCACTTTGTCCATGGCCCGATTCTCCTGGCAGAACTTTTCCATCAGATCCGGCACCCCTGTCCTGGTACTTCGCATATATTCTGCCATATTAGGATCCGGAACAAAATGATCCAGTTCTTCTATCTGCCGGGCTTCCACATAGCCCCGTCCGTCATAATAGATCTCTCGTAGTGTATCATATTCCCCGTAAATATCCAAGACTTTTCTGGCTTTTTCCACGGAGATCAGCTTCTCCCGCAGGATCTTCCCGTCCTCTGTAGATACAACTCTGGCTCCATTGGCGGTAACCGCATATCTGACCCCGGGAATCCCCAGCACTTCCGCCGGCATTCCCGTCAGCGGCCGCCCTGTGGCCGGCACCAGAAGGATTCCTTTTTTTGCTGCCTGCTCCAGGGTTCTTCTTGTCTCGTCTGTCAGCCGCTTATCCGTAGTCAGAAGCGTCCCGTCCAGGTCAAATGCGATCATCCTCACTTTACACTTCATAGGGCGTCAGTTCCTTTCTCGCCTGAGAGAACAGCATAAGCGACGTGCTGATCCCCTCGCTGTCCATATCGTAAGCTCCTTTCCCGTGCTCAATCATCTTCTCCACCACCTCTTTCTGTCCTGCCGGGGCAAAAAGAACCGTGTCCTTGGAGGGCACCATGATCACCAGATCATCCTTCAGCTTATCCACACATACCTGCCAGATATGTTTAAAACAAAGAGAACTTGCTTCATGAAATCCGTCTGCGATAATCCCAAATGCACCGTACCAGGTGTTGCCGATGACAAATTCCACATCCCGGGCCAGATTCTCGCAGGCCGTGTGATAGAGCGCCTCGATATCCGTCCCCGGCGCCAGCATCTGATCCTTCAGGATCTCATAGCTGTCCTCCCCCCGGCGAATGGCGAAGATGATCTTCAGATCCCCCATAAAAGCCACCACCGGCGTATCTTTCTCCGACAGATTTTTCCCGTTCAGTGCATGCTTGTCCTTCAGTTCTTTTCTGATCCAGGGGTAAATGTGCTCTTTAATATTTTCAAACTGATAATGTTCTTCCTCGTACTTTCTCATGTCTCTTTCCTTCCCTTCATCCTCCATATGTTACAGTTCCATTACATTTATTTTAACAAAGTTTGCAATATAAAGCAATTTGTTGTATAATGTACTAGCACTTGCAAAAGACAGAAAGGAAAAGGTATAGAATGAGTATGAAAAAGAAACAGATCTTACGGACTGCGTTAGCGCTTCTTTGTTCCGTAACACTTGCTTCTTCCGGAATCTCTGTATATGCTGCACCTTCTACTGAGGAGCTGGAGCAGAAAACTTCCAGCCTTCAGGGAGAACTGGATAATCTGAACAATGAGCTTGCTTCACTGAGCAAGGAACTGGAAGAAACATCCGCTGAAATCGAAACACTTTCTGCCGATGTAGAAAAAGCAAAACTGGATTTGGCTGCCGCAAAGTTAAATGAAGAATCTCATTATGAATCCATGAAAGACCGGATTAAATTTATGTACGAAGGAGGAAGCGCTTCTCTTCTGGAGATCCTCTTCTCTTCTGAAGACATGGGAGATTTTCTGAACAAGGCAGAATATGTAAGCACTATCAGTGATTATGACCGCGATATGCTGAAAGAATTTCAGCAGGTTCGACTTGATGTTGAAGCGAAACAAAAAAATCTGGAAGACAAACAGAAAGAATTAAAAACTTTACAAGATAATCTGAGCAGTCAGCAGGAAACGATCAACAGCAAGATCTCATCCACTTCCGGACAGCTTGCAGATTATCAGGCACAGCTGGAGCGGGCAAAGGCTGCGGAAGAAGCCGCTAAAATCGCTCAGAATAACGAAGTATCCGGTTCCACTTCCAGTGGAAGTTCTGGAGGCGGCGCTGTAAATTCCGGATCTTCAGTTCCAGCCAACACCTCGGATGTAGCGCTTCTGGCCGCGATCCTCTTCTGTGAGGCCGGGACAAACTATGACGGTATGCTGGCAGTGGGAACTGTGATCATGAACCGGGTCAGCAGTTCTCGGTTCCCCAATTCACTGCGCGGCGTTATCTATCAGGCAGGACAGTTCTCACCTGCTTCCAATGGACGGTTGGAAAGCGCCCTGCAAAACGGCGTCCCCAACATCTGCTACCAGGCAGCGAAAGCCATACTTGGCGGCACCCGGCATTCTGCGGTGATCAACTGCTTGTATTTTAATGCTGCATGGACTGGAAAACCGGGAGTAAATGTAGGCGGAAATGTTTTCTGGTAAAAAGATCTCTTTTATAAAAAAGGAAGACGATACATATCAAATTGTATCGCCTTCCTTTTTTATATTCTGTTTTTGGATCTCATTTCTAAGAGGGGCGCTTGTGCTCCGTATGTAAGAGCATATGGGCTCTGTGAGACATAGGCTTCTCGAAGAACTCCGCGTACATCTGCTGTACGTCCCGGTTCTCGTGGGAGAAACGCACCTTGTACTGTTCATCCAGCGCGTACAGCTCTCCGCCTCGCTCAAAGGCTCTCTCCTCTCCGTCGTGGATCGGCTGGCCGCCGCCGCCTACACATCCGCCCGGACAGGCCATCACTTCTACAAAGTCATAGTGAACCTCGCCCCGCTCGATCTTCTCCAGCAGCTCCCTTGTATTGCCAAGTCCGCTGACTACCGCTGTCCTTACCGTAATATCATCAACCTGGAACTCCGCCTCCTGAACACCGTGGTTCGCCTGGAAGCCTGTGCTTCTTACCTGGCGGAATGCATCCACCGGCGGATTCTCACTCTTAAGCAGATAGTAAGCAGTACGAAGGGCCGCCTCCATTACGCCGCCGGTAGCTCCAAAGATAACACCGGCTCCGGTACCCTGCTGCATGGGCCGGTCGCTCTCGATATCCTCCAGTGTGGCGGGATTGATATGGGCTGCCCGGATCATTTTCACCAGTTCTCTGGTGGTGATCACAGCGTCAATATCGTGTCCTGCATATTCCTCGTAGAACAGTTCCATCTCACGCTCGCCCTTCTTGGCTACGCAGGGCATCACGGATACCGTATAGATCTTCTCCGGCTCCACCCCCAGCTTCTGGGCAAAATAGGTCTTCATCACAGCCCCGAACATCTGCTGCGGCGATTTGGCCGTAGAGATCTGTTTCAGGAAATGTGGGAACTGGGTCTTGGCAAACCGGATCCACCCCGGACAGCAGGAGGTAAACATGGGGAATTCCTTCAGTTCTCCGGCTGTAAACCGCTTCAGGAATTCATTGGCCTCCTCCATAATGGTAAGGTCCGCGGAAAATACGGTGTCAAATACATAGTCCATTCCCATCTTCTTCATAGCGTCAAGGATCTTGCCGATGGTTGCATCCTCCGGCGCAAGACCAAGGCCCTCACCCCAGGCAGCCCGCACCGCAGGCGCCACTTGCGCAACAACGATCTTGTCTTTATCCTCGATGGCTCTCCATACCTTCTCTGTATCGTCCCTTGCGCTTAAAGCCCCTACCGGACAATGGGTGATACACTGGCCGCAGAGGGAGCAGTCCGCCTCCTCGATCTTCTTATGACCGGACACATTGATGGTGCTCATGGAACCTGTTCCTTCTACATCCCAGATATTCAGGCCCTGCACCTTGTCACAGACCTGTACGCAGCGCATACACTTGATACATTTGGAATAATCTTTGATCAGCGGAAAGTCCTTGTTCCAGGGACGGTCCTCGATCTGCTTCTCGTAAGGGATCTCCAGGATGTTCAGGTCATTGGCGATCTCCTGCAGCGCGCAGTTTCCGCTCCGGGAACAGGTCACACACTGCCCGTTGTGCTGAGAGAGCAGAAGCTCTACCGTTGTCCGTCTGTGGCGGCGCACTTTCGGGCTGTTGGTGTAGATGACCATCCCTTCCTCAGCCACATTGTTACAGGATGATATCAGTTTCTCTTTTCCTTCCAGCTCTACCACACATACCCGGCAGGCCGCGATCTCATTGAGCCCCTTCAGATAACACAGTTTGGGGATCATGATCCCAAGCTGGGCGGCAGCCTCCATGATCGTGGTATTTTCCTCTACGGAAATCGGTTTTCCGTCTATTGTAAGATTTACCATAATTTCTCTCTGCCTCCCTTAAATATTCCATAGCCGAAATGATCGCAGCGAAGACACCGGGCTGCCTCCTGCTTCGCCTCCGCCTCGGTCATACAGTTCTCTACGCCTTCGAAATCTTTCACTCTCTCGCAGGCCTCCCGCTCGGTGAGGTTCACTCTTCCGCACGGCATACGGTCGTCCAGGCGTGGTTCCGGGATCTCCACATCACAGGAGATCACATGGTGATATCCCAGATACTCGTCGATATTCGCCGCCACTACCTTGGCCGCCGCAATAGCCTTGATCACAGAAGCCGGACCGCTAGCGCAGTCGCCGCCTGCGAAGACACCTGGCATATTTTCAAAGGTTCCGCTGCTCTCAGTAACAATCTTGCCTCGGGAAACCGGAATACCTGCCTCCTCAAAGTGACGGGTCTCGATATTCTGGCCGATAGCCACGATCAACACATCACAGGGGATATAGATATCCTCCTCGCCGGTGGGCTTGATACTGGCTCTTCCGTCCTTGATGGCGCTGACCATCTGAGGCGTTACATAGATTCCTTTGATGTGATGATTCTCATCTACGTCAAGGGCTGCCGGCGCTTTCAGCGTCTGCAGTTCAATGCCCTCTGCCACCGCGCCTTCGATCTCTCCTGGCAGCGCTGTCATATCCGCCACTCTCCGGCGATATACAATGCTTACCTTGGAAGCGCCCAGCCGCTTCGCCGTGCGGACCGCATCCATAGAAACATTTCCGCCGCCGATGACTGCCACCTGCTTGCCGGTCAGATCCAGGATCTGCTCCTTTCCAACATTACGCAGGAACTGAACCGCTGAGTATACGCCGTCCGCGTCCTCGCCTTCCAGCCCCAGCTTCTTGTCTGTGCTGGCGCCGATGGTGATAAGGACTGCGTCATACTGCTCTCTCAGCTCCTGAATGGTAACATCCACACCGATCTTCAGGCCATGCTTCACTTCCACACCGGTCTTCAGGATCGCGTTAATGTCCTGATCCAGCCTGTCTTTGGGCAGACGATAATTGGGAATCCCGTAGCGGAGCATACCGCCCAGTTTGGGCAGCATCTCGTAAACCGTCGCCTGATGTCCCATCAGCTGCAGATAGTAAGCCGCGCTAAGCCCTCCCGGGCCTCCGCCAAGCACTGCCACTTTCTTGCCGGTGGACGGGGCGCATGCCGGCGGGTCTACCTCGCCTGCGTAATCTGCCGCCATCCGCTTCAGCCCACGGATATTCACAGAATCATCCACCATATTTCTCCGGCATCTCGCCTCACAGGGATGCTCACAGATAAACCCACATGTGGTGGGGAACGGATTGTCCTTGCGGATCAGACGGATGGCGTCCGCATAGCGTCCCTCTCCGACCAGGGCTACATAACCCGGGATATCCACATGGGCCGGACATAAGGACACACATGCCACCGGCTGGTTATAGCTGCAGGTACAGCGTCCGTTCTGAATATGCTCAATATAATCATCCCGGTAGCCTACCAGTCCCTTATAGACCATATTGGCCGCCTCATATCCGATGGCACAGTCCGCCGTCTCCATAACAGACAGGGCTGTCTCCTCCATAACATCCAAAGTTTCCATTGTTGCTTTGCCGTCCAGCACGTCCTTGATCAGACGATTCAGCTGTCCAAGGCCGATCCGGCAGGGTACACATTTCCCGCAAGTCTGGGCATGACATAACTCCAGGAACGCCCGCGCCATGTCAACTGGACATAAGCCCGGAGGACTGGATTCGATCCTGCGCTCCAGATCCTTATACAGGCCCTCCATGACGATCTTTGCCCGCTTCGGGGAATCAATCTCCAACCTGCTCATCTCTTACCTTCCTTTCCTTCGTAGAACTTGTCGTTGGCCGACACATTTTATTAATTATAACATTTTCACAAAAATAAAGAAAGAACAAAAAGGAAAGTAGATAATTTAACACAAACCGCAGCATATACCACGCACCCCACAAGGAACGGATTTTATAAGGGTATGCAGAAGCAGGCAATCCCTATCCTCTCTCCTCCGACTGATACAGGCCCCACCAGTACAGCACCGGAACTACCACATCCAGGACCGCCCCAAAATTAAACAACCCCATCGCCGCCGTCTGGATCAGAGATATCACTGTCAGCAGGGAATAGAGTCCAATGAAGATCACCGCTCTTCTCCTGGATCTGCCCCTGATTCCCGCGATCCCTGCTCCCACGCTGCTTACGCAGCTTACGATGGAGAGCACCAGGTTCAGCGGTGTCAGCGTCTCCGTTACAAGACTCATATCCACGCCCTCTATACTCTCCAGGGTGGGCAGCATGGCATAGCTGAATCCGGTTCCGATCAGCCCCAGAACTCCCAGGATAATGAAAATCACAGACATTACTTTTAATAATTTACTTGGCTGAAACATGCTTCTTCCTCCTTTTTACTCTCAGATCTTATCTTTTGTGTTCTGTCCTCTGATTCTTCCCCATGTCTTCACAGTTGCCGCAGCGCTTCAATGGGACTCATCCCGGCTGCTTTCCGGGCCGGATAGATGCCAAACAGGACTCCTACGCCGCAGGAAAAACAAGTGGCCAGGATCACCGCCCCTGGCGACAGCCTAGCGGACAGCCCTCCGATCTCCAGGGCCGAGATCCCTCCGGCGAGCCCCGCTCCCAATAGGATTCCGATGATCCCGCCAATCCCGGATATGATAGCGGATTCACAAAGAAATTGAAAGACCACCGAGGATGTCCGCGCTCCTAACGCTTTGCGGATACCGATCTCCCTGGTTCGCTCTGTCACCGACACCAGCATGATATTCATAACGCCGATACCGCCTACCAGAAGAGAAATCCCTGCTACAAAGGCCACAAAGGCTGTAACGCCATCCATAATACTCCCCATAGCCTGCACCATGTCTTCCATGGCCTGCCGCTTGCCAAACAGATCCTCTCCCTCATTCATGTGCCGGGAATCCAAAATCTGAACCGCCGCTTTGGCAGTCTGGTTTTCATCTGCTCCCTCTGCCAGATACAGAGTCAGAGAAGAGAAATTCCCCGCCTGCCCACCCCAGCTTTCCGCCAGTGTATAAGGCACCTCCAGAAGGACTGGCATCTCCATCCCAAACATGGCCATAGCTTCTTCATTGGCCGCCATCATCTCCGGGTCCTGATCCCGGACTCCTTTCACCTGGAGTGTCAGAAGGCTGTCTTCCACCTGTAGGTCCAGATCCATGCCGATAATATCCTCTGTCCCGAAGAGATAGAGAGCGCTGGCTTTATCCAGTATACAGACTGCGGACCGGTTCTCTACATCGTTCTCATTAAAATACGTTCCCCGGATGATAGGATATTGCAGAGGATCCTGCTCCTCATCCGGCGTAGTCAGCGTCAGGTACGCATCAAAGCTGCCCTTTCTGGTCTGGGCAGTTCCGACAGCCTGCGCAATATTTGTCACTCCCGTCACCTTGTCTCCAAGCTGGTCTTTCAGTGCCTTTAGATCCTCCCAGGTGATCAGTTGGGTATTGGCGCTTTTCTCCGGATCAGCCATCACCGTAACACTTTTGGTCTGTGCGCTGGACATAACGTCTTCTTTCAGACCGCTGCCAATGGCGACAATGGTGATCACTGAGGATATCCCAATGATAATACCTAGCATAGTCAGGAAGGAGCGCCCTTTATTTTCCCGGATATTGTAGAGGGCCATCCTTATATATTCCCCTAATTGTCCCATATCCTTACTCTCCTTCTGTTTCCTTGTAGATTCCGGTAGCTTTCATCCCCTCCCGGACTTCCCCGGAGACGTCCGAGATTACCTGGTCACCCTCTTTCAGACCGCTTTGGATCTCTACCTGGCTGTCAGAGGCAATCCCAAGTTCCACAGGCTGCTTCTCCACCTGGCCGCCCCGGATCACATAGACAAAATCTCCTTCTGCTGAAGTGTTGACTACTTCTCCCGGAAGATACAGGATATCTGACTTCTCCGCCACGGTCAGCACCGCTTTGGCGCCTACGCCGATGCACAGTTCCTCATCCGGGTTGTTGACCGTCACATCCGCGTGAATAACAGCGTTCCCCTTCCCATTGGCCAGCGCGATCTTGTCCACAGAAGTGACACTTCCCTGATAGGAAGCTCTGCCGATCGTGATCTGCGCCTTGCTCCCTTTAATAAGATTTTCGTAATCATTGGCTGGTACTTCCAGCCGTACCTTCACATCCTGATTGCTCACCAGCGTGAAAAGCTCCAGCCCCTGAGTAGCCGTACTCCCTTCCAGCACCTTTACATCCGAGATGACCCCGTCGAACTCTGCCTTAATGCCTTCCCGGCCTTTTTCCAGAAGCTCCCCGGTACTCAGCCGGGAAAGCTCCGCCAGATTCTCGGTGACCTCCAGATTCTTCTCCTGGCCGCTGGTAAGGCCGGCCTCGGAAGAGCCGCCACCTCCCATCCCCAGCTGCGCCAGACTATCCTCAAGCGTCTCCAGCTCTTTGCGGGCCGCCGCAAGCTGCTCTGCCGCTCCTGTGCCTCCCGCATTTTCCAGAACAGCCAACTGGTTTTCCAGCGAGCGTGATGCTTTCTGCAGGCTGGCAATCTGGTCGGTGGCCTCTTGGGCTTTTTTCAAAAGCTCCTGGATCTGCTGCTCATGTTCCTCCTTGTTTCCGTCCAGTTTCGACAACTGCCGCTCCGCATTTTCCTTGATCGCCTGTTGTTCAGACTGCGCGTCCAGATTCTCCTCCAGATCCTTCCGGAGACTGGCAATCTTGGCCGCATTCTTGGAAGCCTGGCTGGTCTCTTTCCCGGCCTGCTTCTCCAGACTGGCGATCTCCTTCTTTTTGTCCTGGATCTGCCCCTGGACCTGCTTTTTCGCCTCCACACTCTGGGCTTTCCCCTCTGCGGCAGCTTTCGCCGCCCTGCTGCTCTGCTCCCTGGCGTCCTCGCTGGTGTATCTGGCCTGAAGTACGCTCAGCTCTGACTGCCGGTTGTCCTTTTCCAGATCCGTAACATCAAAGGACACCAGAAGATCGCCTTTTTTCACTGCTGTTCCCACCTTAGCTCTGCATGTTTTCACCGGGGCGTTCACCGGGGAATAAAATACTTTGCTCCTTTCACTCTCCACCGTCCCCGAGGTGTGATAGGTCTGACGGATATCTCCCCTCTCTACAGATACTACGGAAAGCTGGACGACCCCCTCCCCCGCAGTCAGCCGGGAAACAGCAAAAAACACCGCCGCGATCACTCCCAGCACCGGCAGGATCACCCAGCCGGGAAGTTTTTTCCTTTTCTTCTTGCCCTCCGGATATCCTGCGTTTTCTGTTTTTTCTTCTTTCTTATGGAACATGGTCTTTTGTCCTCCTCACTCTCATTTTGTTTCACTGCTGTCTGTTCTCATATTCCCGCTCAATCTGCCCGTCCCGGATGCAGATCACCCGGCGCGCCTGGGCCGCGATATCCAGATCATGGGTGATGATCACTACCGTTCGGCCAGCTCGGTGCAAGCCCTTCAAAATCTCCATGATCTCCCCGGAGGTTCGGGAATCCAGGTTCCCAGTAGGTTCGTCCGCCAGGATCAGCGGAGGACGGGCCGCGATCGCTCTTGCCACCGCCACCCTCTGCTGCTGCCCACCGGACATCTCCGAAGGCTTATGCCGCAGACGCTCTTCGAGCCCCACCAATTCCAGCGCCCTTCTGGCCGCCTCACGCCGGCTGCGGCGATCCATACCCCGATAGATCAGAGGAAGTTCCACATTCCCTATTGCATCCAGATTATGGATCAGGTTAAACCCCTGAAAGACAAAACCAATCTGGCGATTACGGATATCTGAAAGCTCATTGTCCGACAGACAGGAAACATCGCTTCCATTGAGATAGTATTTCCCGCCCGTCGGCACATCAAGACACCCCAGGATATTCATCAGCGTAGATTTCCCGGATCCTGAATGCCCTACCACTGCAACCAGTTCCCCGGCCCCTATGGTAAGATTTACACCATCCAGCGCCCGAACCTCATTATCTCCCGGATGATAGATTTTGCAGATATTCTCCACTCGTATCAACTCTTCCATCTTTTCCCTCACATCTGTACTTATGTCTTATTATACTAGTTGCTTAATACAAGCATACTGCAAAGGACTTTAAATTGCAAGCCATTTTTCAGAAACATTTCTGAACTCATAGACCTCTTCTATAAACATCCCTCACACATTCTAAAAATAAATTGGATATTTTCTCCCTGAACTCCTATACTTGAATTGGATCATTGAACTTATATCGAGGAGGTAATAGAAATGTCAATTACTGCTGAAACTGCGAAAGCCCACGCAAACGACCCTGCGGTGCTTTGCTGCCGGGCGGAAGAAGGGATCACCATCGAACCGGCGAATCTGGAAGATCCGGCGATCTTTGATGAACTGGTGGATTCCGGACTGCTTTCTCTGGACGGCTGTCTCACTATCGCCCAGGTACTGGGCGCTACCCTTACCAAGACCAGCGATTCCCTCTCCCCGCTGACTCCGGACAATGTCTCCGGCTTCAAGGATGCGGCAGAAGTTGCAGCTGAGGAAACCGTGGAAGAAGAGGCTACGCCGGCTGCTCCGATAGCCGACATTCAGGCGGAGGGCGCTGTCACCACCATCCGCGGCGGCAAGGTAGTCATCTCCATTAAGGAGGGAAAAGACATCTACCTGGAGCTGCCTATCTAATATCCAAATGATGTACTACTTTATTAACAGTCCCCATATTCTATTCTCATTTTAAAAAAGGACATGTGGTCGATCCACATGTCCTTTTGACTGTTGTTCTCTATAAAACTGTCTTACACCAGCTCGATCAGAACTTCCATAGCGGCATCGCCTTTTCTCTGGCCGATCTTTACGATTCTTGTGTAACCACCCTTGCGGTTCTCATACTTGGGCGCGATCTCATCAAAGAGCTTCGCTACCAGGTCTACCTGCTTGGTGTTTTTCTTTCTTCCTGCAGCAGCGGTGGGAACTTCCTTCACCGGATACAGGACTTTCAGCATCTGACGGCGAGCATGCAGTCTGCTGGGAAGATCCTTCTTGATGGTCTTCTCTTCCTCGTCGTATACGGTTACTTTCTTGCCGTCTACAACTTCTTTTACTCTCTTGCCGTCCTTGTCCTTGCGGGCAACTTTAGCCTTTACGGTAACCTCTTCGAAGTTGTCCTTCTCCTTTACCGCCAGAGCGATAAGGTGCTCAGTGATCTTGCGGATCTCCTTTGCCTTCGCCTCAGTGGTTCTGATCTTTCCGTGATTGATCAGAGCGGTTACCTGGTTTCTTAACAATGCTTTTCTCTGGCTTGCTGTTCTGCCGAGTTTTCTATACTTTGCCATTTCTTAATCCTCCATTATTCTACACTTGGTTATGCATCTTCGGGCTTACTAGCCAAATGCATCTGCCGCGCGCTTCGGGCTTACCGGCAAATCTTCTTATTCTTCGCCTTTGCTTAAAGACAATCCCAATTCGTCCAGCTTCGCCAGAACTTCCTCCAGAGACTTGCGTCCCAGGTTCCGCACCTTCATCATATCTTCCGGTGTACGGTTGGTAAGTTCCTCCACGGTGTTGATGCCGGCTCTCTTCAGGCAGTTGTAAGACCGTACGGACAGCTCCAGTTCGTCGATGCTCATCTCCAGCACCTTCTCCTTCTCGTCATCCTCCTTCTCGATCATTACCTCAGCAGCCTGCGCCACCTCAGACAGATCGATGAACAGTCTCAAATGCTCGCTCAGCACCTTGGCAGCCAGGCTGACTGCCTCATCCGGGCAAAGGGTTCCGTTGGTGTAGACATCCAGGGTCAGCTTGTCAAAATCTGTGATCTGGCCCACACGGGTGTTCTCCACCGTCAGGTTCACACGCTCTACCGGCGTATAAATGGAATCGATCGGGATCACCGCGATCGGTAATTCGTCGTTCTTATTCTTCTCAGAGCTTACATATCCCCGGCCATTGGTAATGGTCAGTTCCATGTAAAGCTTGCTGTCTGCCCCGCCGTTCAATGTCGCGATAACGGTCTCAGGATTCATGATCTCAATGTCCTGATCCACCTGGATATCCGCCGCTGTGACCACGCCTTCTCCTTCGAACTCAATGTAGGCCGTCTTGGGCTCATCGGTCTCGGAGTTGTTCTTGATCGCAAGGGATTTCAGGTTCATAATGATCTCTGTGACATCCTCTTTCACCCCAGGAATCGAGCTGAATTCATGCAGCACCCCGTCAATCTTTACCTGACTGATCGCCGTACCCGGCAGGGAGGAGAGCATGATCCTTCTGAGGGAATTTCCTAATGTTGTACCATAGCCCCGCTCCAGAGGCTCTACAACGAATCTCCCATATTTCTTATCTTCTGAAATCTCAGTTATCTCAATATTAGGTTTATTAAAATCAAACACTAGGTCCACCTCCTGTGGTGTTGCGGGTTATTATTTAGAATATAATTCGACGATCAGCATCTCGTCTACCGGAACATCGATCACGTCACGTGTCGGAAGCTCCTTGATGGTTCCCTTCAGGTTCTCAAGATCTGCCTCAAGCCACTCCGGAACCAGACGTCCGCCTGTAACCTCTACGATCTCCTTATATCTTGGAGAGCTTTTGTGTTTTTCTTTAATTTCAATGGTGTCACCGGCCTTCACGATATAGGAAGGGATGTTCACCTGCTTGCCGTTTACCAGAACATGCTTGTGGTCTACGATCTGTCTTGCCTCACGTCTGGTTCTGGCCAGGCCAAGACGGAACACAACGTTGTCCAGTCTTGTCTCCAGAAGGCGCATCAGGTTCTCACCTGTCATACCGCTCATCTGTTTTGCTTTCTTATAATAATTTCTGAAAGGTTTCTCCAGCACACCGTAGATGAATTTCGCTTTCTGCTTCTCACGGAGCTGCAGCGCGTACTCGCTCATCTTTCTGTTGGATCTTTTCAGCTGTCTGTTTGACTTTTTGTCAATTCCCAAATATACCGGATCCATACCAAGGGATCTGCATCTTTTCAGAACAGGAACTCTGTTTACTGCCATGATTTATTTTCCTCCTAAATTTGCTTCAATCGCTCTACGACACTTCTAAATTACACTCTTCTGCGCTTCGGCGGACGGCATCCGTTGTGAGGAACCGGAGTTACGTCACGGATGCTGGTCACATCGATCCCGCATGCCTGAAGAGCACGGATTGCCGCTTCTCTTCCTGAACCAGGTCCTTTAACCATAACGTCAACTGTTTTTAAACCATGTACTAATGCAGCCTTTGCCGCAGTCTCTGCTGCCATCTGCGCTGCATAAGGGGTAGATTTCCTTGAACCTCTGAATCCCAGACCGCCGGCACTTGCCCATGACAGAGCGTTGCCCTGTGCATCCGTCAGTGTAACGATGGTGTTGTTGAAGGATGACTGGATGTGTGCCTGTCCGTGTTCAACGTTTTTCTTGACACGTTTTTTTGTCACTTTCTTTGTAACTTTCTTTGCCATAATAAAACTAACCTACTCTTTCCTTTTCTTTCTACATTATTAAATCAAAATGTTACGGATTGATGAAGTTCTTCTCGCTTCGCTCAAAGAACAAAGAAATAGCTAACCTCAAGCTGCGCTTGAGAGCTTGCTTTCGCTAAGCTATTTCTTTTTATTAGCTACGGTTCTCTTCGGACCTTTTCTGGTTCTTGCGTTGGTCTTTGTCTTCTGACCACGAACCGGAAGGCCTTTTCTGTGACGGATTCCTCTGTAGCAGCCAATTTCCTGAAGTCTCTTGATATTCAGAGCGATCTCACGACGAAGATCACCTTCTACCATCTGAGTCTCATCGATCACGGCGCTGATCTTCTTTACGTCCTCATCTGTAAGATCTCTGCAGCGGATATCCGGATCTACTCCAGCCTCTGCAAGGATACGGTTGGAACTGGATCTTCCGATTCCGTAAATATAAGTCAGTCCGATTTCTACACGTTTGTCTCTTGGTAAGTCTACACCTGCTATACGAGCCATGTAAATTCCCTCCATTTTTTCTTTGTTTTGATATCGACTTTAATAGGGACCGCTTTTTCACGCAGTCCAGGCGTGTCGGTATTCACGCCCTTTCCGGTCTCTCTGGAAAATGTGATCCTGAAAGTCCGGCATTAGAAGCAATATACGAAGGAATCCCACCGGCTAAAAGTGTATCCTTGTATATTTGAAACAGCCTACACATCTCCTTGTGTGTCGCCGTCAGATATCTGTCTGATCAAAAATAACTAGCCCTGTCTCTGTTTGTGCTTCGGATTCTCGCAGATAATACGAATGCTTCCTTTTCTTTTGATTACTTTGCATTTCTCGCAAATTGGTTTTACTGATGACCTAACCTTCATTGGTGAGCCTCCTTTCATCCATTGCTATGCCTTAGTTTTCCACGCTTTCCCTCTCATATCTCTGCAGCCGCCTGAGAAAAGGGCATAAAAATCCCCGGAAAACGTGCCTATACATTATAGCACCTGATTTTCAGCAAAGTCAATAGATTTTTTCGCAATTTACTTGTCTCTCCAGATAATCCTTCCTTTGGAAAGATCGTAGGGAGACAACTCCAGTGTCACCTTGTCGCCCGGCAGGATCTTGATGAAGTTCATCCTCAGTTTCCCGCTGATATGGGCCAGCACCTGGTGACCGTTCTCCAGTTCCACCTGGAACATGGCGTTCGGCAGTTTTTCTACTACGGTTCCTTCGATTTCAATTACGTCAGCTTTTGACATGTCCTTCCTCCTATTGCTGTGTAAGATATGATTTTCCTTCTTCTCTTCTGGCCGCGCGAAGCTCCCGGCGGATCTTCGCGTCGTCCGCGCCGGCAATGTCCACTGTCCGGCAGATAACCTGGATATGGCGGTGTTTCTTTTTCTTTGGCTTATCCAGCGTCCGGATCCGGCCATCCACTAAATATACATATGTGTCGTCTGCTTCTGTTATCACATAGAGGGTGCCGGCGTCATGTCCCGCCCGGGAGCGCGCCAGCATCCCTTTTCTTATCTCTGCCATTACTGCTCTCCTGTGTAGGACAGAATCTTAGGTTCCCCCGTTGTGATCAGTATCGTGTTCTCATAATGGGCGGACAGGGAATGGTCTCTTGTGACTACCGTCCAGTCATCATCCATCCAGTCCACTTCCCAGCCTCCGATATTGATCATGGGCTCAATGGCAAGGGTCATCCCGGCCTTTAAGAGCACTCCTTTGCGGTTCTGCTCATAATTGGGGATCTCCGGCGCCTCGTGCATGGCAGTCCCGATCCCGTGGCCGCACAGATCCCGGACTACCCCGTAGCCCCTCTCTGTGGCATACCTTCCGATGGCCCCCGAGATGTCAAATAAATGATTGCCCTCTTTCGCGTACTTTATACCCTCGAAAAAGCACTCCCGGGTCACCCGGATCAGATCCTTCGCCTCCTGGCTGATCTCCCCGATCCCGTAGGTCCTGGCCGCGTCCGAGTGGTAACCCTTGTAGATCACGCCCGCATCCAGGCTGACGATATCCCCGTCTCTTAAGAACCGGTGCTCGCTTGGGATCCCGTGGACCACCTCGTCATTGACGGAGACGCAGATAGAAGCAGGATAGCCGTTGTAATCCAGAAAGGAAGGAATACAGCCATAGCTTCTGATGAGCTCTTCCCCCAGCCGGTCCACATCCTTGGTGGTCATTCCGGCGTGCAGTTCTTTGGCCAGTTCATCATGAACTTTCTCCAGGATCTGTCCGGCCTGAGTCATGAGTTCAATTTCCCGTTCTGATTTTACAGTGATCGGCATGATCTTAAGCCTCCAGGATCTCCGTGATCGCCCGGAACACGTCCTCAATGTCCACGGTTCCGTCTACGGTCTTAAGGATTCCGGCCTTGGTATAATAATCGATCAGCGGCTGTGTCTGCTCATGATAAACATCCAGACGCTTCTTCACTGTCTCCGGCTTATCGTCGTCTCTTAAGATCAGTTCCCCGCCGCAGGCGTCGCAGATACCCTCTTTCTTCGTGGGCGCGTACTCCAGATGATATGTAGCTCCGCAGCCTACGCACGCCCGGCGTCCGGACATACGGCGGATGATATTCTCATCCGGCACATCTACATCGATAGCGTAGTCCAGCTTCTGTCCCATACCGGAAAGCGCTTTGTCCAGAGCCTCTGCCTGTGGAATGGTACGCGGGAATCCATCCAGTACATACCCTTTTTTGCAGTCTTCCTGGTTGACACGATCCACTACCAGGTCTACCACCAGCTCATCCGGCACCAGAAGTCCCTGATCCATGTAGGTCTTGGCTTTCTTTCCAAGCTCTGTGCCGTTCTTGATATTGGCCCGGAAGATATCTCCCGTGGAAATATGGGGAATGTCATATTTCGCGGCGATCTTCTTTGCCTGAGTTCCCTTGCCGGCTCCCGGCGCACCCAACATAATGATCTTCATAGCTACTTCCTCCTTTATAGCATTTTAACCCGCGAAAAAAATCCCGCGAGTCATTACTTTGTGTCCGGCGTTGTCCTCCGGCAGAGCAACGTTACTGGTCGCTCTGCGCGGCAACATCACCTCAGTCCTTTCGGACTGCTAACTATTCAAAAATCCTTTATAATTGCGCACAAGCGTCTGAGATTCGATCTGTTTCATCGTCTCCAGCACTACGCTGACGATAATGATGAGAGACGTCCCTCCAAATGACACGCTTGCTCCCATCCAACCGTTGAAGAAGATGGGGACGATCTGTATTAAGATCAATCCGCAGGCTCCGATAAAGATAATGTAGTTCAGAATCTTTCTCAGATATTCAACCGTTGGCTTGCCCGGACGGATACCAGGGATAAATCCGCCGTTCTTCTTCATATTGTTCGCGATCTCCATCGGATTAAAAGTGATGGAGGTATAGAAATATGCGAAGAATACCGTCAGGACAATGTATACCGCCAGTCCCCAGCTGTACTGCGGGTACTGCGGATTACACCAGAAGCTCTGGTTCATTCCTCTTAAGATCTCCGCGCCGATCCCGGTTCCTTCGCCCTTGCCCATAAAGGAGGCGATAACGATGGGGAACTGCATCAGAGATGAGGAAAAGATGATGGGGATCACGCCGGCTGTATTAACCTTCAACGGAATATGTGAAGACTGTCCGCCGTAACTTCTGCGCCCAACCACCTTCTGGGAATACTGCACCGGAATCTTCCGCATACCGCCCTGCAGGATGACAACAAAGACTACCAGCACGATAATGATCGCCAGGATGATCAGCGCCGCAAGGCCTCTGGAAGCCAGGCTTTTTCCCTCTACAAAAACGAACTGTTTAAACAGGGATGTCATGTCGCCAGGAACACGGGAAATGATGTTGATCACCAGGACGATGGAAATACCATTTCCCACGCCTTTCTCCGTGATCCGCTCGCCGATCCACATCAGGAACGCGCTTCCCGCGGTCAGCGTCAGCACAACGATCGCTGCGTTTACAAAATTATATTCTACCAGAAGACCCTGCCGGCCAAATCCAATGGCCATGGCCGCAGATTCGATCAGGGCAAGTCCCACCGTAAGATAACGGGTGATCGCTGTGATCTTCTTCCGGCCGTCTTCTCCTTCTTTGCGCATCTCCTCCAGCTGAGGGATGGCAATGGTAAGAAGCTGCATGATAATAGAAGACGTGATGTAAGGTGTAATGCTGAGGGCGAATACCGACATATTCTCAAAGGAACCGCCGGTGAATGCGTTAAACAGGTTAAACGCTTCACCGGTGTTTTCCGCGAAAAAGTTCTGGATATATGTTGGGTCAACTCCAGGCGTCGGCAGTTCGGATCCAAGCCTTATCACGATCAACATTAAAAATGTATATCCCAGTTTCTTTCGGATATCTTTAATTTTAAATGCTCTCCGAAAAGTCTCTAACATTAGATCACCTCTGCTTTTCCACCTAACGCCTCAATCTTAGCGACAGCGCCCGCGCTGAACGCGTTTGCCTGAACGGTGAGTTTCTTTGTCAGTTCCCCGTTTCCAAGGATCTTCACACCGTCTCTCGCATTTTTGATGATACCGGCTTCTTTCAGAGTCTCAACAGAAACTACGGCATCGTTATCGAATACTTCCAGAGCGCTTACATTGATACCAACGATGTCTTTGGAATTAATGCATTTGAAGCCTCTCTTTGGAATTCTTCTGTATAATGGCATCTGTCCGCCTTCAAAACCTGGTCTTGCTCCGCCGGAACGTGCTTTCTGACCTTTGTGTCCCTTGCCGGCTGTCTTGCCGTTTCCGGAACCATGGCCGCGTCCTCTTCTGAAATTGCCGCTCTGCTTTGCTCCGTCAGCAGGTCTTAAATTTGATAAATCCATTCTAACACCTCCTTATCCGTCTCTTGATTATGCTTCTTCCACTTTTACCAGGTGCTGTACCTGTTTGATCATTCCTCTTGTCGCCTCATTGTCCGGCAGCTCCACAGTCTTGTGAAGTTTCTTAAGACCCAGAGCCTCTACCGTCTTCTTATGCTTCGGTACGGCGCCGATCGTAGACTTTACTAAAGTAACTTTCAGATTTGCCATCTTGATCTCCCTCCTTAGCCTAAGATTTCTTCGATAGATTTCCCGCGGAGTCTGGAAACCTCCTCCGGGGTCTTGATCTGTCTCAGTCCCTCGATGGTAGCCAGAACAACGTTCTGCTTATTGTTGGAACCAAGAGATTTTGTACGGATGTTTTTGATTCCCGCCATCTCGATCACGGCACGGGCCGGACCTCCGGCGATCACACCGGTACCTTCCGGAGCTGTTTTCAGCAGTACGGAAGCTCCGCCAAATTTACCGATAAAATCATGGGTAATACTTTCATTTTCATTCAGCGCTACAGTGATGAGATGCTTTGCGGCATCCTCTTTTCCTTTGCGGATCGCTTCCGGAATTTCTGTAGCTTTTCCTAAACCTGCACCAACATGGCCATTTCCATCGCCGACAACTACTAAAGCTGTGAATCTCATATTACGGCCACCCTTAACAACTTTGGTTACACGTTTAATTGACACTACTTTTTCATTTAATTCTAACTGACTAGCATCAATACGTTCCTGTTTCATGTGTGCTCCTCCTTCTAGAAATTCAGCCCAGCTTCTCTAGCTGCGTCTGCTAATGCCTGAACTTTACCCTGATAGATAAAGCCGCCTCTGTCAAAGACAACGTCCTTGATCCCTTTTTCGATCGCTTTCTCTGCGATCACCTTGCCCAGATATGCCGCTGCGTTAACGTCATTGGTCTTCTCCAGGTTTGCCTTCACATCTTTCTGAAGAGTGGAAGCGGAAACCAGAGTATTTCCAACGGTATCGTCAATGATCTGCGCATACATATGGTTGTTGCTTCTGAACACGGCCAGACGAGGGCACTCAGCTGTACCGCTCAAACGGTTACGTATTTTTCTGTGCTTGTTGACACGTACTACACTTCTTGACTTCTTGCTAACCATTTTCACACTCTCCTTACTTATTTTTTACCAGTCTTACCAACTTTGCGCCGGATCACTTCATCAGCGTACTTGATTCCCTTGCCCTTGTATGGCTCAGGTCTTCTCTTGTCTCTGATCTCAGCTGCGTATTGGCCTACTTTTTCTTTGTCGATACCCTTAACGGTGATCTTGTTCTGTCCTTCAACGACAGTCTCAACACCTTCCGGATCAACCATCTCGACTGGATGAGAGTATCCCAGGTTCAGGGTCAGTTTATTTCCAGACTTTGCTGCTCTGTATCCAACACCGTTTACTTCCAGAACCTTCTCGTATCCGTTGGATACGCCCACAACCATGTTGTTGATCAGAGTTCTGGTCAGACCGTGAAGAGATTTCATCTTCTTCAGGTCGTTCGGTCTTGTAACTACGATCTCTTCGCCTTCCTGCTTGATCTCCATCTCAACAGGAAGTTCCTTTACCAATGTCCCCTTAGGACCCTTTACAGTCACTTTATTGTTCTCTGCGATCTCAACAGTAACTCCTGCAGGAATCGCAACCGGCAGTCTTCCTATACGTGACATACCATATCCTCCTTAACTTAAATTTTCGGAGCAGAGGCTTTGTCTGCTCTGTTTTCAGTTGCTTTGAGCACTTAGCGAGGTATTTCACGAGCTTAGTGCGAAAGTACACTCGGTCCACTTGGCGAGGTCTCCCACGAGCCTAGTGGCCGTAGTGTTACCTTGTGATGCCTGCGGCTGTTACCATATATAGCATAAAACCTCGCCGCCTACACCCAGTTTTCTTGCTTCTTTGTCGGTGATCACGCCTTTGTTGGTAGAGATGACTGCGGTTCCCAGTCCACCAAGTACCTTCGGCAGGTCTTCGCTTCCAGCGTAGACTCTCAAGCCCGGTTTGGAGATTCTCTTAAGGCCTGTGATTACCTTCTCATTCTTGTCTGCGCCGTATTTCAAGGTAATGTGGATGGTCTTGAATACGCCGTCTTCGATCAGTTCATACTTCTCAATATATCCTTCATCCAACAGAATGTTGGCGATTGCGAGCTTCATCTTAGATGACGGAACATCTACAGTATCGTGTTTTGCAGTATTTGCATTACGGATTCTTGTAAGCATATCTGCGATTGGATCGCTCATTGTCATTTGCTCTTACCTCCTTACCAGCTTGCTTTCTTAACACCCGGAATCTGTCCCTTATATGCCAGTTCGCGGAAGCAAACACGGCAGATTCCATATTTTCTCAAATATGCGTGCGGACGTCCGCAAATTTTGCAGCGGTTGTATTCTCTGGTGGAGAATTTCGCTTTGCGCTGCTGTTTAACTTTCATTGCTGTCTTAGCCATAATTTACCTCCTTATTTTCTGAAAGGCATGTTGAACTGTGTCAGCAGCTCGCGGGCCTCTTCGTCAGTCTTCGCGGTTGTGACAAAGATAACGTCCATACCTCTTACTTTGTCTACCTTGTCGTACTCGATCTCCGGGAAGATCAGCTGCTCCTTGATACCAAGGGCATAGTTTCCTCTTCCGTCGAAAGCGTTGGGGTTTACACCGCGGAAGTCACGTACACGGGGAAGAGCAAGGTTGATCAGACGGTCAACGAATTCATACATCTTCTCGCCTCTCAGTGTAACCTTACATCCGATGGACATTCCCTCTCTTAATTTAAAGTTGGCAACGGATTTCTTTGCCTTACAGATCACTGCCTTCTGACCGGTGATCCGCTCAAGATCGGCAATTGCTGAATCCAAAATCTTCGCGTTGTCTTTTGCTTCGCCTACTCCCATGTTGATCACAACTTTATCGAGCTTCGGCACTTCCATGATATTCTTATAACCAAACTTCTTCGTCAGTGCGTCGACGATCTCGTTCTGGTACTGTTCTTTCAGTCTGCTCAAAGTCCTGGACCTCCTTCCTTAAGATTACTTACCCTGCTTATCCGCGATCACTTCGCCGGTTGATTTCGCGTAGCGTACTTTCTTGCCGTCTTCCACCTTGAAACCGATTCTGGTGGCCTTTCCGTTGTGAAGGTACATCACATTGGAAATGTCGATGGGGCCTTCCTGATGGATGATCCCGCCGTTCTGGTTGGAGGCGCTGGGCTTCGTGTGTTTGGTCAGCATGTTGACGCCTTCAACGACAACCTTGCCATCCTTCTGGTTCACAGCGATTACCTTGCCTTCTTTGTCTTTATCCTTGCCGGCGATCACTTTAACGGTGTCGCCCTTCTTGATCTTTAATGATGACATCTTGCACGCACCTCCTTACAGTACTTCCGGAGCCAGGGAAACGATCCTCATGAACTGTTTGTCACGAAGCTCTCTTGCTACCGGCCCAAAGATACGGGTTCCTCTTGGTGTCTTATCGTCTTTTATAATAACTGCGGCATTCTCATCGAAACGGATGTAGGAACCGTCTTTGCGCCGGATACTGTTTACCGTACGAACGACAACTGCCTTCACAACATCGCCTTTTTTCACAACGCCGCCTGGTGTTGCATCTTTAACAGTCGCAACGATCACGTCGCCGATACTTGCATATCTTCTTGTTGAACCTCCCAGCACCCGGATACACAGTAACTCTTTCGCGCCTGTGTTATCGGCTACCTTCAGTCTGCTTTCTTGCTGTATCATGCAGGTTTCCCTCCTTATACTATTTAACTTTCTCCATAACTTCGACAAGTCTCCATCTCTTGTCCTTGGACAGCGGTCTTGTCTCCATAACTTTTACGGTGTCGCCGATGTTACACTCATTTGCCTCGTCATGCGCCTTCAGCTTGTAGGTTCTCTTTACGATCTTCTTGTAAAGCGGATGTTTTACATGGTCCTCAACTGCGACAACGATGGTTTTGTCCATTTTATTACTGATCACCTTGCCCACACGGGTTTTTCTAAGATTTCTTTCCATGAATTACACCCCTTTCTTCTCAGTGATGACTGTCTGAATTCTGGCAATGTTTCTTCTTACTTCTTTGATCCGGCTGGTGTTGTCCAGCTGGTTGGTTGCGTTCTGGAATCTCAGGTTGAAGAGTTCCTTCTTAGCAGCTACTAATTCTTCGTTCAGCTCTGCAGCTGATTTTGTTTTTAAATCTTCTACAAATGCATTAATTTTCACTGTTATCACCGCCTTCTAAGTCTGCGCGAGAAACGACTTTACATTTACATGGCAGCTTGTGGGTTGCCAGACGGAGCGCCTCCTTCGCAACTTCCTCTGATACGCCCGCGATCTCGAACATTACGCGTCCTGGCTTAACAACTGCTACCCAGTACTCCAGAGTTCCCTTACCGGAACCCATACGTGTCTCAGCTGGTTTCGTGGTTACAGGTTTATCCGGGAATATTTTGATCCATACTTTACCGCCACGCTTGATGTAACGTGTCATCGCGATACGGGCAGCCTCGATCTGGTTGGAACGGATCCAGCAGGGTTCCATTGCAACAATACCATATTCACCGTTTGTAATCTTATTTCCACGGAGCGCTTTTCCTTTCATGGAGCCGCGGAACTGTTTACGACGTTTTACTCTTTTTGGCATTAACAT